>Ga0247713_1001317_pt1 | contig 12443 bp, 11 predicted proteins | sample 21E_NmetaG_FD_189936 | JGI IMG/M metagenome (GOLD analysis project Ga0247713, IMG submission 189936) | Soil microbial communities from hillslope of Landscape Evolution Observatory, University of Arizona, Oracle, AZ, United States - 2-1-E_N | ecosystem: Engineered > Artificial ecosystem >... | reverse complement strand
CGGAAGGGCTGATCATGTCCGACACGCAGCGGGAAACCGGAGGCGTCCGCGTCAAGCGCGGCCTCGCCGAGATGCTCAAGGGCGGCGTCATCATGGACGTCACGACCGCCGAGCAGGCGAAGATCGCCGAGGAGGCGGGCGCCGTCGCGGTCATGGCGCTCGAGCGGGTCCCCGCCGACATCCGGGCCGAAGGCGGCGTCGTCCGGATGGCCGACCCCGAGAAGATCTCCGAGATCATGGAGTCGGTCTCGATCCCGGTCATGGCGAAGTGCCGCATCGGGCATTTCGTCGAGGCACGCGTGCTCGAGGCTCTGGGCGTCGACTACATCGATGAGTCGGAGGTCCTGACGCCGGCCGACGAGGCGAACCACGTGGACAAGTGGGACTTCACGGTCCCGTTCGTGTGCGGCGCGACGAACCTGGGTGAGGCTCTCCGCAGGATCGGCGAGGGCGCCGCCATGATCCGCTCGAAGGGCGAGGCCGGAACCGGGAACGTCGTCGAGGCGGTGCGCCACATGCGCGCCGTCACCGGCGAGATCAAGCGGCTCACCACGTTGTCGTCGGGCGAGCTGATGTCGGCCGCGAAGGAGCTGCGCGCGCCGTACGAGCTCGTGCGCGAGGTGGCGGAGACGGGCACGCTGCCCGTCGTCTTGTTCACCGCCGGCGGTATCGCGACGCCCGCAGACGCGGCGTTGATGATGCAGCTCGGAGCCGACGGCGTCTTCGTCGGATCGGGCATCTTCAAGTCGGGCGATCCCGCGAGCCGCGCGCGCGCGATCGTCGAGGCCACGACCTACTTCGACGATCCCGGGATCATCGCCAAGGTCTCGCGAGGTCTCGGCGAGGCCATGGTGGGCATCAACGTGGAGGATCTCTCCGAGGGCGAACGCTTGGCGCGCCGCGGGTGGTGAAGCGGTGAAGATCGGCGTCCTCGGCCTGCAGGGAGACGTGCGCGAACACGCCGGGGCGCTCGAGGGAGCGGGAGCCACCGCGCGCGTAGTCAAGCGGGCCGACGAACTCACCGAGGTCGACGCCCTCGTCCTGCCAGGGGGCGAGTCGACGACGATAGGCAAGCTGCTCGACCGCTTCGGTCTCCTCGAACCTCTGCGCGAACGCGTGGCGGCAGGCATGCCGCTTTACGGCACCTGCGCGGGTCTGATCCTGATGGCCGGCGAGATCGTCGGGCGCGAAGACGCTCCGTTGCGGTTGTCGTGCCTCGACGTTGCCGTCGAGCGGAACGCTTACGGGCGCCAGACGGAGTCGTTCGAGGCCGACCTCGACGTCGTAGGGATGCAGAGGCCGTTCCGCGCGGTGTTCATCCGGGCGCCGCGGATCGAGCGGGTGGGGGCGGGTGTCGAGGTGCTGGCCCGTCAGGACGGCGCGCCCGTCCTGGTCCGATCGGGACGGCTGCTGGCGTCGTCGTTCCACCCCGAGCTGACCGGCGACGCCCGGGTGCACGGGTTGTTCGTCGATATGGTTCGTCGCGGCTGACGCCGAGAAGGGATCAGCATGTCCGGTCACTCGAAATGGTCGACCATCAAGAGGAAGAAGGCGGCGAACGACGCCGCGCGCGCGAAGATCTGGAGCAAGCTCCTGCGCTTCGTAGAGGTGGCCGCGCGCGAGGGCGGCGGCGATCCCGACGCGAACCCCACGCTCGCGACGGCGGTGCAGAAGGCGAAGGCGGCGTCGGTTCCTAACGAGAACATCGAGCGCGCGATAAAACGCGGCACGGGCGAGCTCCAGGGCGAGGCATACGAGGAAACGTCTTACGAGGGGTACGGCCCGGGGGGAGTCGCGATCTACGTGCGGTGCTTCACCAATAACCGCAACCGCGCGTCGCAGGAGGTTCGGAGCACGTTCAACTCCGGGGGCGGCAAGCTGTCGGAGCCCGGCGCGGTCGCGTGGATGTTCGAGCCGAAGGGCGTCGTTCTCGTGCCGGCCGCGTCCGCCACGGAGGAGGACGTCTTCCTCGTCGCCGCGGATGCAGGGGCCGAGGACGTGCGGGGCTCCGAAGAGTCGATCGAGGTGATCACGCCGACGGATTCCCTCAAGCCGGTGCGCGACGCGCTCCAGGCCGCCGGTATCGAGGTCGAGTCGAGTGACCTCACGATGATCCCCAAAACGACGGTGTCTCTCGACGGCGGCGACGCCAAGAAGGTCCTCTCGCTCATCGACGCCCTCGAAGAGTTGGACGACGTGTCGGAGGTGTACGCGAACTTCGACATCTCCGAGGACGTCATGGCGTCTCTGGCGTCCTGACGTGGATCCCTCTTCTCTCCCTCCGCTTCTGAGGAACGTCGCCGAGGAGGTAGAGCGCGCCCGCTCGGGAGCCGTCCTGCTGGATCCGTCGTGGACCCTCGTCTGGACCTCGTCGGAGTTCGAGTGGGCGATGGACGCGGGCCCGGAGAAGCTGGGTGTGGGGCGTCACCTGCTGGAGTGCTATCTCTCCGAGCCGTGGTGCGCTCGGATCGCGCCGATGGGCGACGACCTCGACGGGCTGCAGTGCGAGGCGCGCTACATGGTGCAGGAGACGCCGGGCGGAAAGGATCGCATCCTCGCGATCCTCCGGGAGGGGGCGTCGTTCCTCCCCGCGTTGGCCGGCGGCGATCCGCGCGATCCGGAACAGCAGGCGGCGGTGTTGGCGGTTGCCGAACAGCTGGTGGAGTCGGCCGTGCCGGAGCCACAACCGCCGGTCTGGTCTCACACGGTGGACTGGGTCCAGGGCGACCTGCCCCCGATGACGATCCGGTGCAACGCGTTCCGGCTCCACGACTTCGACGGCAGTCCGGCGGGGACGCTGGTCGTGTACGACGCGGCGCTGCCGGGGCGCGTCCTCGCCCTCGTGGCTCGGGGCGACGAGGGGATGTTCGAGCGCATGGCTCGTTTGTTCGAGCCGGGGCAGCACGCCGCCGCGATCCTCTTCGCCGACCTGCAACTGTCAACGACCCTGTCGCGCCGGCTACCGAGCGCGGCTTATTTCCGCCTCGTGCGCGCGATCACCACGGCGATCGATCAGGTCGTCGTCCGCCACCGCGGGATCGTAGGTAAGCATGCAGGCGATGGGGTCACCGCCTTCTTCCTCGCGGACGATCTGGGATCGCCCTCGAAGGCGGCCCGCGCGGCCATAGACGCCGCCCGAGATGTCACGCTGGCGGCGCGTCATGCCGCCAAGGACGTCGCGGAGGACACGGGCCTGGTCGATCCGTCCGAGTGCCTGATCAACGTCGGCATCCACTGGGGTGGACACCTCTACATGGGTCAGCTCGTCACAGGCGGCCGGCTCGAGGTGACCGCCCTCGGCGACCACGTGAACGAGTGCGCGCGCATCCAAGAGGCGGCGCAGGATGGACAGGTGCTCGCCTCGAAATCCCTCGTGGAGCATCTGGACGAGGAGGACGCCGCGGCGACCGGCGTCGACCGAGACGCGGTGCTCTACCGAGTGGTGGGGGAGCTGCCGGGGGCGGGCGACAAGGCGAGACGCGACATCCCCGGCCTTCCGGTGACGGCCCTCTAAAACCGGGGATCCGGCGCACCCGTCGGCTAACCTGACGAACGTGCGTTCGACAGTTCGCGTCCTCGGGCTCGACCCCGGCCTCACACGCATGGGGTACGCGGTCGTGGAACGTTCCGGCGGGAGGTATGAGGCGCTCGACCACGGCGTGATACGCACGCGCGCCGGCGAGCCGCTCGAGGTGAGGCTGGCGGAGATCCGAGCCGGTCTGCTCGCGGTGCTGGCCGAAGCGGCGGTCGATGCCGCCGCGGTCGAGAAGGTGTTCTTCAATGCGAACGTCCGGACGGCCATCTCCGTCGGCCAGGCGTCGGGCGTGGCACTGGCGGCCTTGGGCGAGGCCCGCGTCGAGGTCGCCTACTACACGCCGACCGAGGTGAAGCAGTCGGTCTGCGGCTACGGGGGCGCGGGCAAGAAGCAGGTGGGGGCGATGACGGCCGCCCTCCTCGGGCGCGCCGAACCACCGTCGCCGGCCGACGCGGCCGACGCGGCCGCGCTGGCGATCTGCCACCTCAACCGGAGCGGGCTCGCCCGCCGCATCCGGGAGGCGAGCGCGTGATCGCCTTCCTCGACGGCGCCCTGGCCGCCAAGGGCGCCGACGGCTGCTTCCTCGAGGTGAACGGCGTCGGCTATCGGGTGGCGTGCTCCGGCACGACCCTCGCCTCCCTGCCGGAGGTCGGGGCGCGGGTGCGTCTCTGGACGCACATGCACGTGCGCGAGGACGCGATGTCGCTGTTCGGCTTCGCGACGGAGGCCGAGCAGGCTCTGTTCGAGGCGCTCATCTCGGTGTCCGGCGTCGGCCCGAAGGTCGCGCTCCAGATGTGCTCCGCCTTCACCCCAGAGTCGTTCCGGCGCGCCGTCGCGACCGACGACGTCGCATCCCTGTCGTCCGTCCCGGGCGTCGGTAAGAAGACCGCGCAGCGGATCGTTCTCGAGCTGAAGGAACGGCTCGCTCTTCCCGACCTCCAGGTCGTGGGGGCCGCTCCCGCCGCCCTCGCCCAGGCGCGCTCCGCCCTGGAGAACCTCGGTTACTCGCCCGCGGAGATCAGGGCGGCGCTCGGCGAGGTAGATGCGGCCGCCGCCGACTCCGTCGAAGAGGTGGTCAAGTCGGCGCTCCGGGTCCTCGCGTGAACGACGAGCCGGTCCTGGCCGCGGTGGCGGACCCGATCGAGCGCGAGGCCGAACGGTCGTTGCGCCCGCGGACCCTCGCTGAGTTCGTGGGCCAGGCAACGGTCAAGGAGCATCTCGGCATCGTGCTCGAGGCGGCGCGGGAACGCGGGGATCCCGCGGGGCACCTCCTCCTCTCAGGTCCACCCGGCCTCGGGAAGACCAGCCTCGCCTACGTCGTCGCCCACGAGATGGGCACCGCGATCCGGCCTACCTCCGGCCCGGCGCTCGAACGCGCCGGCGACCTCGCCGCGATCCTCACCAACCTCGGCGAAGGCGAGGTGTTGTTCGTGGACGAGATCCACCGCCTGCCGCGGCAGGTCGAGGAGGTCCTCTATCCGGCGATGGAGGACTTCCAGCTCGATCTAGTCATCGGCAAGGGCCCGAGCGCACACACGATCCGGCTCGACCTCCCGCGCTTCACGCTCGTCGGCGCAACGACGCGCGCCGGCTTGATCACCGGCCCGCTGCGGAGCCGCTTCGAGCTCGCGGAGCGCCTCGACCTGTACCCACCCGAGGACCTCGAGACGATCGTCGGACGCTCCGCCCGCATCCTCGGCGTCTCGCTCGATGCGGACGGCGGCGCCGAGATCGCCCGGCGTGCCCGCGGGACGCCCCGGATAGCCAATCGCCTGCTGCGGCGGGTGCGCGACTTCGCCCAGGTAAGGGCCGAAGGACACATCGACGGCGACACGGCCAGGGCCGCGCTCGCGGTCTTCGAGGTCGACGAGAAGGGCCTCGACCGGGTCGACCTCGGGCTGCTCGACGCTCTCGTGCGCCGCTTCGGCGGCGGGCCGGTCGGCCTCTCGACCCTCGCGGTCGCGGCCGGCGAGGAGCCCGACACGATCGAGGATGTCTACGAGCCCTATCTCATGCAGTTGGGGTTCCTGCGAAGGACCCCCAGGGGGAGGGTCGCCACCGAGGCCGCGTTCGCTCATCTGGGCGTGCCGGTCCCGCGCGGCCCCGAGGCGGCGCGGCTCTTCGACCGCTGACGCGACCGCGGCGGCCTCGAACGAGTAGGATCGATGGTCGAGCCGCGACGTGCGGCTCTGTTCGCGTGTCGGGCCGCGCCCGTGCCCGGCGCGACCGATCTCGACAGAAGGAAGTGACGTAGGTGGAGCCACTGGTCGGAAACCTGCTCTTCATCGGGTTCCTGTTCGCCATCTTCTATTTCATGCTGATCCGCCCGCAGAAGCGGCGCGTCGAGCAGCACCGGCGCCTCGTCGAGAGCGTCGGCATCGGCGACGAGATCGTGACGATCGGCGGCATCTTCGGGACCGTCCGCAGCATCGGCGACGACGAGTTGCAGATCCAGGTTGCCGACGGCACGACGATCCGGATCGTCAAGTCGGCGGTTGCCCGGCGTGTGACCGAAGATGTCGCGACCGACATCGGAACGACGGGAGAGGAGCCGGCGTGACGCCGGCTTCCGGAGCCGGATCCGGACGCAGCATCGAAAGGCACCTAGAGACCGCGAAGCCGATCCAACCGTCGGACGAGCCGGAGCCGATCGCGCCGACGGGGCCGACGCTCGCCGACGTGCAGGCGCACGAAGGGGTGCAGACGTTCATCTCTCTCGCCGACCGCTACCTGGGTGAGCTCGGCTACACCGAGCACGGCTTCCGTCATGCGGGTTTGGTCGCCAAGATCGCCTACAACACGCTCCACCGGCTCGGATTCGATGAACGCATGGTCGAGCTCGGGGCGATCGCCGGCTACCTCCACGACCTCGGCAACTTCGTCAGCCGGACCATGCACTCGCAGACCGGAGCCGCCATCACCTACGACCTGTTGCGCGAGCTCGGGATGCCATACGGCGAGGTCGGGGTGGTGATGGCCGCCATCGGGAACCACGAGGAAGAGTTCGGGCACCCCGTGAATCCGGTGGGCGCCGCGCTGATCGTGGCCGACAAGTCGGACGTGCACCGAAGCCGCGTGCGGGTGAAGGACCCGCAGGTCTTCGACATCCACGACCGGGTGAACTATGCGGTCGAGCATTCCTTCCTCCGCGTCGACGCGGAGGCGCGCACGCTTACGCTTGAGCTGACGATCGACACGGAGCTGGCCGGGGTGATGGAGTATTTCGAGATCTTCCTGTCGCGCATGGTCATGTGCCGGCGCGCCGGAGAGTTCCTCGACTGCCAGTTCAAGATCGACATCAACGGAACCAAGTTGCTGTAGGGGGATCATTTGAAATCGGCGCGGCGCTACAAGTTCAATCTCATCCTCGCGGTCGTCGTCGCCTACGGCGGGCTCGCCGCAGTGCTCGCGACCGGCACGACTCCGAACCTCGGCCTGGACCTCTCTGGGGGAACCAGCGTCATCCTTACGGCCTCGGCCGAGGGAGGCGTCGAGCCCGAGGTGCTGCAGAAGACGGTCGAGATCATCCGTCAGCGGATCGACGCGCTCGGCGTGGCGGAGCCGGAAGTCACGGCGGCCGGCGGCGAGAACATCCTCATCCAGCTGCCGGGCGTCGAGAACGAACAGCGGGCGCTCGAGATCATCGGCAGCACCGCACAGCTGACCTTCCGGCAGGTCCTCGAGATCATCCCGGCCGACGGCCCCGTTCCGGAGGCGACGGACACGCCCGGCGGGGAGGGAACGCCCGGTGCGGACGAGACTCCCGGTGCGGACGAGTCGCCCGGTGGGGACGAGACGCCCGCCTCCGACGAGACTCAAAACCGCAGCGCGACGCAGACGGGCGACCAAGAGGACGAGCAGGAAGGCGAGCAGGAGGGGGGCGGCGGCGGTCGGGCGCGCGACGAGGAGCCGCCGGAGGTCACCGAGGAGAAGGGTTCCGCGGTGAACGACGAGGAGGTCGTGTACCCCGATGCGAACGACCCCTCGCTTCTCTACCGGCTGGCGCCCGCGGGTGAGCTGACCGGCGACATCATCCGGCGGGCCGAGGCCGTCGTCGATCCGTCCGGCAACTGGGCGGTCACGATCGAGATGAACAGAGAAGGCGCCGACGCATGGGCGGAGCTCACCAGCGAGCTTGCGTGTCTGCGGGACGAGGGGGAGCAGATCAGATCGCAGGTGGCGATCGTCCTCGATGGAAAGGTCGAGACCGCCACCGGCATGCGCGATCCCGCCGGCGCGCCGCAGGGTCAGGGCGTCGAGTGTGGCGTCGGGATCACCGGCGGAAGCTCGCAGATCGATGTCGGGACCGAGCAGGAAGCGAAGGATCTGGCGCTCGTGCTCCAGACGGGCGCGCTTCCCCTGACGCTCACGCAGTCCGAGGTCAACAAGGTGTCGCCGACGCTCGGTCGCGACTCTCTGCAGGCGGGTCTTCTCGCCGGCGCCGTGGGGCTGGCGCTCGTCATGCTCTACGTGGTCGTCTACTACCGTGCCCTCGGGCTCGTTGTGTGGGCCGGGTTGGCGACCTTCACGGCTGCGATCTACTCACTCCTCTCGTTCCTGGGCGAGTCCTCCGGTCTCGCGCTCACCCTGGCCGGCATCGCCGGGATCATCGTCTCGATCGGCATCACGACCGATTCCTACATCGTGGCGTTCGAACGGCTGAAGGACGAGGTCAGGTCCGGGAAGACGATGCGGGCCGCGGTCGAGCGCGGCATGGCGCGCGCCTTCCGAACGATCCTCATCGCCGACTTCGTGACCGGCTCGGCGGCCGTCATCCTGTTCTTCCTGGCGGTCGGACCGGTGCGCGGGTTCGCCCTCACGCTCGGGCTGGCCACGCTCATCGACGTGCTGATCGCCTACTTCTTCACCCGCTCCGCAGTGGGCCTCCTGTCGCGGGCGAAGTTCTTCTCCGAAGGCCGCTTCATCGGCATCAAGGAAGCGCTGGGGGTGAGCTCGTGAGCGGCGCCATGCGGCGTCTCTACCGAGGCGAGACGGACATCGACTTCATCGGCAGGCGACGCCTCTGGTTCGCGATCTCCGGCGCGCTCGTGCTGCTCTGCCTCGTGATCCTCCTGACGCGCGGGCTCAACTACGGCATCGAGTTCGCCGGAGGCGTCCAAACGCGCGCTCCGATCGTGGATCCGGCCCTCGCGGAAGAGACCGACATCGAGGTGATCGAGGAGGTTAGGTCCGCGCTGACGCCGCTGGGCGCGGGGAACGCGCAGATCCAGATCGTGACCGGCGACGAAGGCCGCGCGGTGCTGGTGCAAACGAAAGAGATCGCCGACCCGGAGGCGCAACAGGAGGTCGTAAACAGCGTCGCCGCCGCGGTCGGAGCGGAGCTGGATCAGACCGATAGCCAGCGGATCGGCAGCAAATGGGGGAGCGAGATCACGGCGAAGGCGGTGCGCGCCCTCATCATCTTCCTCCTGGTGATCCTCGCATTCATCTCGTGGCGGTTCGAGTGGAAGATGGCGCTGGCTGCGATCGTTGCCCTCGCCCACGACCTGATGATCACCGCCGGCGTCTACTCGCTCGTCGGTTTCGAGGTGACGCCGTCGACCATCGTGGCTCTGCTGACCATCCTCGGTTATTCGCTCTACGACACGGTCGTCGTCTTCGACAAGGTCGAGGAGAACACGGCGGCATTCGCCGCCAGCGGGCGCAAGACGTATCAGGATGCGGCGAACGGCGCGATGAACCAGGTCTTCATGCGATCGCTCAACACCTCCCTGACGACCATCCTCCCCGTCGCGGCACTGCTGTTCATCGGCGCAGGGCTGCTGGGCGCGGAGACCCTGAAGGACCTCGCGCTGGCGCTCCTGATCGGCATCATGGTCGGTACCTACTCGTCGATCTTCGTTGCGACGCCCGTCCTCTCCGTGTGGAAGGAGAGCGAGCCCAAGTACCGGGCCGTGCGCGAGCGGGTGCTGCGCGACACGAAGCGGGCCGAAGCCGCCCCTGCGGTATCGCCCTCCGGAGGCGACGGCGAGCGGGCCCCGGCATCCCGGCCTGCTGCCACACGGCCGCCGGCCCGGACCCGGGTCGGCGACAAGAAGGCGAAGCGGCGGAAGCGGCGGTAGGAGGGAGACATGGCCGAGTTCGACCACGGCTGGCTGAAGGAGCACATCCGCGACATCCCCGACTTCCCGAAGCAGGGGATCGTCTTCAAGGACATCACGCCGCTCCTGGCGGACAAGAAGGCGTTTTCGTACACCGTCGACGCGATCGCGCACCACTTCGACCGTGACCAGGTCGACAAGGTCCTCGGGATCGAGGCGCGCGGCTTCATCGTCGCCGCGCCTCTCGCCTACCGCTTCACCGCAGGGCTCATCCCCGTGCGCAAGAAGGGGAAGCTTCCCTGGCAGGTGGAGTCGGAGGAGTACGAGCTCGAATACGGCACCGACGCCCTGGAGGTGCACCAGGATGCGATCACGCCGGGCGAGCGCATCCTGATCGTGGACGACGTCCTGGCGACCGGCGGGACGGCCAAGGCGGTGGCGACGCTTACCGAGCGCTGCGGCGGGAAGGTCGCCGGGATCGCCACCATCATGGAGCTCTCGTTCCTCGACGGCCGCGCCCGGATCGGCGACTACGAGTACTTCTCGCTCATCTCCTATTAGGCGGTGCCCCGCCCGCACGGGTGACGCACCGGCGCACCCCGCCGCACCTACAATGAGCTATGTCCTCGCCGCGGGAGCCGATCGCCCCGACCGAGGGGGCCGCGACCCCGCCCCCCGCGGGCCCGCGCACGCCCGGGCGCGGGATGAAAGGCGTCCTCAAGAGGGTGCGGCCCCCGGCGCCCACCGGGATCGATCGTCTGCTCCGCGAGTTCCGGGCGCGCCGGCCCAAGGGTGATGCGAAGGCCATCGAGCGCGCCTTCGACATGGCCGAGCGTGCTCACGAGGGGCAGATGCGCAAGTCGGGCGACCCCTTCATCTCACATCCTCTCGGCGTCGCAACGATCCTCGCGACGCTCGGAATGGACGAATCGACGATCGCGGCCGCGCTGCTGCACGACGCCGTAGAGGACACGGAGCTCTCGTTGGCCGAGGTCGAGGAGGCGCTCGGATACGAGATCGCGATGCTGATCGACGGGGTCACGAAGCTCGACCGCATCCGTTTTCGCTCGGCCGAGCAGAGCCGGGCGGAGAACCTGAGGAAGATGATCATCGCGACCGCGAGCGACGTGCGGGTGCTCCTGATCAAGCTCGCCGATCGTCTGCACAACATGCGCACGCTGACCCCCCTGACCCGCGAGAAGCAGACGATCATCGCGCGCGAGACGCTCGAGATCTACGCGCCCCTGGCGCACAGGCTGGGCATGTATGCGGTCAAGTGGGAGCTGGAGGATCTGGCGTTCGCCACGCTCCATCCGAAGCGCTTCGAGGAGATCGATGCCCTCGTCCAGCAGCGGCAGCCGGAGCGCGAGCGGCTGCTCGAGGACGTCTCCGAGCGGATCGCGGCGAAGCTCCGGGACGTGAAGATAAAGGCCGAGGTCTCGGGGCGGCCGAAGCACCTGTACTCGATCTACGAGAAGCTTGTTCTCCGCGGCAAGCAGTTCGACGAGATATTCGACCTCGTGGGCATCCGCGTGGTCGTCGACTCCGTCAGAGACTGCTATGCCGCCCTGGGCGCGCTGCACACGCTCTATACCCCGGTACCGGGACGCTTCAAGGACTACATCGCGATGCCCAAGTTCAACATGTACCAGTCACTCCATACGACCGTGATCGGACCCGGCGGCCGTCCGATGGAGATCCAGATCCGGACGAACGAGATGCATCGAGCGGCGGAGTTCGGCATCGCCGCCCACTGGCTCTACAAGGAGCAGAAACGCGGCAAGGTGTCAGAGGAAGAGATCCAGTGGCTCCAGCGGATGATGGACTGGCAGCGGGAGTCTTCGGATCCCAAAGAGTTCCTCGACCAGCTGCGGATCGACCTCTACTCCGACGAGATCTTCGTCTTTACGCCGAAGGGCGACGTGGTCGCCCTGCCGCGAGGGGCAACGTCGATCGACTTCGCCTACAACATCCACACCGAGGTCGGCCACCGAACCGTCGGGGCCCGCGTCAACGGACGACTGGTTGCTCTCGGCGGCGAGCTTCACTCGGGCGATACGGTCGAGATCATCACCTCGAAGGCGGCGTCGGGTCCCTCGCGCGACTGGCTCGGGCTCGTGAAGACGCCGCGGGCGCGCAACAAGATCCGGCAGTGGTTCGCGCGGGAGCGGCGTGAGGACGCTCTGGCACAGGGGCGGGAATCGCTCGTGACGTCGATGCGCAAGCAGGGCCTCCCTACCGAGCGCATCCAGAAGAGCGACATCTTGACCAAGGTCGCCGAGGAGCTCAACCACCAGGACCTCGAGTCGATGTTCGTCGCGATCGGCGAGGGACACCTCTCGCCGCAATCCGTGACGACCCGCGTGATCAGGATGTTCGAGCCGGAGGAAGAGGAGCCCGAGGCCGACGTTCCCGTCCCCGCGCCGCGCCGTCGCAAGCAACCGCAGCGCGGGAAGGGCGTGATCGTGGAGGGTTTCGACGATCTTCTCGTGAGGTTGGCGAAGTGCTGCACGCCGGTCCCGGGCGACCGCGTCGTCGGCTTCCTAACCCGCGGCCGGGGTGTGTCCGTGCACCGCGAGGACTGCCCGAATGCGATCTCACTCGCGCAGTCGGACGACGGCCGCATGATCCGCGTCTGGTGGGACGACCGGCAGGGCGGGACGTTCACCGCGGCGATCCAGATCGAGGCGCTCGATCGAACGAAGCTTCTGCGAGACGTGACCGCGGCCATCAGCGATGTGGGCGTGAACATCCTGACCTCGAGCACGCGCGCCGGCCGCGACGGGATCGCGACGCTGACCTTCACCTTCGAGCTCGCCGACTCGAGCCACCTCGAACACGTGCTT
>Ga0247713_1001316_pt1 | contig 12451 bp, 9 predicted proteins | sample 21E_NmetaG_FD_189936 | JGI IMG/M metagenome (GOLD analysis project Ga0247713, IMG submission 189936) | Soil microbial communities from hillslope of Landscape Evolution Observatory, University of Arizona, Oracle, AZ, United States - 2-1-E_N | ecosystem: Engineered > Artificial ecosystem > Mesocosm... | reverse complement strand
GGCCACCGCGCCGTACCCCACCCCGATCCCGATCAACAACGCGGCCGCCCCGCCGGTGAAGGCCAGCTCGGCGGTGCCGTGCACGGCGAACGCCATCCCCCGTGCCACGATCAGCGGGCCGAGCGTCCCGGCGACCAGGCCCAGCACCGCGCACGCGATCAGGGCGTTCTGCACGAACCCCTGCGCGAGCAGCACCCCGACGTCCTCGAGCGAGAACAGCCGGTCGATCACCGCGGTCACGGCTGGTCCCCCGGGTGGTGGTCGTGGTCCTCCGCGCCGACGACGACGAGCCGGTCGCGCACCCGCAGGACGTCGACGTCGGTGCGGTACAGCTCGGAGAGCACCTCGGAGGTCATCACCTCCTCGGTCGGACCCGCCCGGAACCGTCCGTCGACGAGGTAGAGCACCCGGTCGACCAGCGGCAGCACCGGGTTGATCTCGTGGGTCACGAACAGCACCGCCGTGTCGGCGGTGCGGCGGCGCTCGTCGATGAGCCGGGTGACCACGCGCTGGTGCGACAGGTCCAGCGAGAGCAGCGGCTCGTCGCACAGCAGCACCGCGGGGTCGCCGACGAGCGCCTGCGCGACCCGCAACCGCTGCTGCTCGCCGCCGGACAGCCGCCCGACGGGCGCGTCGGCGTAGCCGGCTCCGCCGACGGCGGCCAGCGCGGCGTCCACCCGCGCGCGCCGTCGGCGGCGGCCGGTCAGCCCGAGCCCGAGCCGGTGCCCGTCCAACCCGAGGCCGACGAGGTCGCGCCCGCGCAGGGGCAGGTCGGGGTCGAGCGTCTTCTGCTGCGGGACGTAGCCGATCGTCGGGCTGCCTCGTCGCGGCGCCCGCCCGGCCACCAGGACCTTCCCGGCCGACAACGGGAGCAGGCCCAGCAGCACCCGCATCAGGCTGGTCTTGCCCGAGCCGTTCGGCCCGAGCACGGCGACGAACTCGCCGGGGGCGACGTCGAGATCGAGGCCCGTCCACAGGGTGCGGTCACCGACGTCGAGGCGGGCGTCGCGCAGCGAGACCGCCGCCGGACCGCCCCGGGTGCCGTTCGGGGCCGTCCCGCGGATCATGGTGGGCAGGGTCGCCATGTGCTCAGGCCCGGTCGAGCGCCGCGGCGAGCGCGTCGATCTGGCCGCCCATCCAGGCCGGGTAGTCGGACTGCCCCTCCGGCAGCGTCTCGCTCATCTCCACGACCGGGACGTTCGCGGCCTCGGCGGCCTGCCGCACCTGGTCGGTGGTGGGCGTCTGGGTCTGCGAGTTGAGGATCAGCGCGCGGACCGGCTCACCGGCGAACAGCGCCAGGGTCTCCTGGACGACGGCGGCGGGCGGGTCGGTGTCCTCCTCCACGGCCTCGGCGAACTCCGGCGGGGTGGCGTCGGTGAGCCCGGCGGCCTCGATCAGGTAGGCCGCGATCGGCTCGGTGACGACGACCCGGTCGCCGCCGTGCGCCGCCGCGACGGCCTCGGCGCGCTCGATCAGGCCGTCGACCTCGCCCTGGAACGCCTCGGCGTTGGCGGTGTACACGGCGGCGTTGGCGGCGTCGAGCTGCGCGAACGCCTCGGCCAGCTCGGTGGCGAGCAGCTTCATCGTCGGCAGGCTGTACCAGAGGTGCTCGTTGAACTCGCCGTGCCCGTGCCCGTGCCCCTCCTCGCCCTCGTGGGCGCCGTGCTCCTCGGTCTCGGTCGCGCCCTCGATGCCGGAGATCGCCGCGACGTCGACGACCGGAGCCTCGCTCCCGGAGGCCTCGACGAGTTGGGGCATGAACGCGTCGTAGCCGCCACCGTTGAGGACGATCACCTGCGCGTCGGACACCGCGAGGGCGTCGGCGGGGGTGCTCTCGTAGGAGTGCGGGTCCGCGGCCGGGTCGGTGATGATCGACCGGACGGCGACGCGCTCGCCGCCGACCGCCTCGGCCACGGCGCCGTAGACGTCGGTGGAGGTGACGACCGCGATGCCCGCCTCCTCGCCGGCCGCCTGTTCGACACCGGCCGGGGCGGCGGGCGAGCCGCAGGCCGCGAGGGCGAGGACGGCGGACGCGGCGAGGGTGGCGAGGCCGCCACGGCCGGCGGGCCGGTACGGGGACGTCCGGGCTCGGGACATCGGCTGTGCTCCCGTCGGGGTGCGCTCGGCGACCGGGGACGGCGCCGGCGGGCGAGGTTCTGGCGTGTTGATAACCGTTGCCGTTTCACTCTAGCGTGCCCCGGGCCCTCCACCGTTCAGTCGCGCCGACTTTCCCGTGCGGACGCCGAGCCGTTACCGTTCGCTCGTGCCGGGGTCCCCGAACGTGCGCAGGCCGGCCACCCTCGCCTCGCTGGCCGCCGAGCTCGGCGTGTCCCGGACCACGGTATCCAACGCCTACAACCGGCCCGACCAGCTCTCCGCCCCGCTGCGCGCACGGGTGCTGGAGGCCGCGCGCCGCCTCGGCTACCCGGGCCCGGACCCGGTCGCCCGGTCGCTGCGCACCCGGCGGGCCGGCGCGTTCGGGCTGCTGCTCACCGAGGCCCTGTCCTACGCCTTCCGCGACCCCGCCGCCACCGGCTTCCTCGAGGGCCTCGCGCTGGCCTGCGAGCAGGCCGGGCAGGGGCTGCTGCTCGTACCGGTCGCTCCGGAGCACGTCGACGTGGCCGCCGTGCACCAGGCCGGCGTCGACGGGTTCGTCGTGTACTCCGTGCGTGAGGACGACCCGCATTTCCGTGCTGTGCTCCAACGGCCGGTCCCCACCGTGGTGTGCGACCAGCCGGTCGCCGTCGAGGGGGTGGACCGGATCGGCGTCGATGACCGGGCGGGCATGCTGGGCCTGGCGCGGCACCTGACCGCGCTCGGCCACCGGCGCGTCGGCGTCGTCTGCATGCGGTTGTCCGCCCGGCGCCACGACGGGCCGGCGGACCGGGCCCGCCAGGCCGGCGCGAGCTACCCGGTGCAGCGGGCCCGGCTCGCCGGGCTGCGCGACGGGCTGGCCGAGGCCGGCGTGGCGTGGGACCGCGTGCCGGTGCACGAGCGCTTCGACCATTCCGTGGACGCCGGCGCCGCCGCCGCCGCCGAGCTGCTTGCCGCGCACCCGGACGTCACCGCCGTGGTGTGCACCTCGGACATCCTCGCGCTCGGCGTGCTGCGCCTGGCCGCCGCCCGCGGTCTGTCGGTGCCCGCGGACCTCACCGTCAGCGGTTTCGACGGCGTCCCGGACGCCGAGCGGCTGGGCCTGACGACGGTCCGCCAGCCGGTGAAGGAGAAGGGCCGGCTGGCCGGGCAGCTGCTGCTCGAACGCGGCGAGCGCCACCGGCCGCGCCAGGTCGTGCTGCCGACCGAGCTGGTGGTGGGGTGCACGAGCCGCGCACCGCGGGCCGGGGAGCGGTTCTTCCCCGGCTGGTGACGCGCCGGGTCGGTTCAGCGGCCGCGGCGGGCGGCGAGCAGGTGCTCCAGCACTCCCACCATCGCCTCGGGGTCGGCGACCCGATGACCGGCGGCCGTGTCGCCGTCGCCGACCTTGATCCCGACGTCACCCGGCCGCAGCCGGGTGAAGACCGTCTCGTCGGTGACGTCGTCGCCGGCGAAGACGACGGCATCTGCGCCCGTCCGCTCGCGCAGGGCGTCGACCGCGATGCCCTTGCTGACCTTCAGGACGGCGAGGTCGAGCACCGCCTTGCCCGCGGTGGCGTCGATGCCCGGCCAGCTCGCCGGCCCGGCGCGCACCGCGTCGAGCACCCGCGCGCCGACCGACGGGTCGGCCTCCCGGACGTGGACGGCGCCGCCCGCGGGTTTTCGCTCCAGGCGCACCCCGGGCGCGCCGTCGACGAGCCCGTCCAGCGCCTCGATCAGCCGGGTGCGCAGGGCACGCTGCTCGCCGTCGAGGGGGTCGCCGCCGTCGTCCGGCTCGCCGCCGTGGCTGCCGATCATCCGGACCGGTGGGCCGAGCCCGGACACCGCGGCGAGGTCGGCGATCCCGCGTCCGGACACCAGCGTGACGGCGGTGTCGGGCAGCGCGGCGAGCGCGCGCACCGCCGCGGCCGCCGCCGGCAGCGGCCGGGCGTCGCCGGGCACCGGCACGATCGGGGCGAGCACCCCGTCGAAGTCGAGGGCGACCAGCAGCCGCGACGCGCCGGCGGCGGCGTCGAGCGCCGCGCGCAGCTCGCGGTCAGGCACTCTCGCCCTCCGGCTCCGGCTCCGGCTCCGGCTCCGGCGGCGGGATGCCGAGCGTGTCGAGGAACGAGCGCGCCCACCGGTCGACGTCGTGGGCCAGGACCTGGCGGCGCATGGCGCGCATCCGTCGCCGGGCCTCGGCGGGGTCGAGGGTGAGCGCGCGGTACAGCGCATCCTTGACCCCGTCGGTGTCGTGCGGGTTGACGAGGATCGCGTCCTTGAGCTCGATCGCGGCCCCGGCGAACTCGGAGAGCAGGAGCACGCCGCCGTGGTCGGGCCGGCAGGCGACGTACTCCTTGGCCACGAGGTTCATGCCGTCGCGCAGGGGCGTGACCAGCATGACGTCGGCGGCGAGGAAGAACGCGACGAGCTCCTCGCGGGGCAGGGACTGGTGCAGGTAGTGCACCGCCGGATGGCCGACCCGGGAGAACTCGCCGTTGATCCGCCCGACGGACTGCTCGATGTCGTTGCGCATCCGCTGGTAGTGCTCGACGCGTTCCCGGCTGGGCGTCGCGAGCTGGATCATCACGGCCTCGTCGGCGGTGATGCGGCCCTCGACGAGCAGCTCCTCGAACGCGCACAGCCGGACGTCGATGCCCTTGGTGTAGTCGAGGCGGTCGACGCCGAGGATCACCCGCTCCGGGTCGCCCAGCTCGGCCCGGATCTTGGCAGCGCGCTGCTGGACGTCGGGGGTGCGGGCGAGGGTGTCGAGCGCCGTGGAGTCGATCGAGATCGGGAACGCGCCGAGCTTGACCGTCCGGTCGCCGACGAGGATCTCGTTGCGGCCGCGGCCCGCGGTCGCCTCGCTCAGCCGGGTGGCGAGCCAGCGGAAGTTGCGCACGCCGCCCGGGGTGTGGAAGCCGACGAGGTCGGCGCCGAGCAGGCCGTCGACGATCCGGCGCCGCCACGGCAGCTGCATGAACAGCTCGGTGGGCGGGAACGGGATGTGCAGGAAGAAGCCGATGCGCAGGTCGGGGCGTCGCTCGCGCAGGGCCGCCGGCAGCAGCTGCAGCTGGTAGTCCTGTACCCAGACCGTGGCGCCCTCGGCAGCGGTGTCGGCGACGACGTCGGCGAACCGCTCGTTCACCCGGACGTAGGCCTGCCACCAGTGGCGGTGGAACGACGGCGGGGCGACGACGTCGTGGTAGAGCGGCCACAGCGTGCCGTTGGAGAAGCCCTCGTAGTAGTCCTCCACCTCGGAGGCCGTCAGGTTCACCGGCACGAGCTGGAGGCCGTCCTCGACCAGCGGTTCGACGTCGACGTCGGGCACGCCCGGCCAGCCCACCCAGGCGCCGTCGCGGCTGCGCAGCATGGGTTCGAGCGCGGTGACCAGCCCGCCCGGGCTGCGCTTCCAGCGGCGCCCACCGTCGGGCAGCTTCTCCAGGTCAACCGGCAGCCGGTTGGCCACCACCACGAAGTCGGCCCTGGACTCGACGGCCACGCGTCCCCCCTCCGATCCCGCGCACCGGCGGGTCACCGGGGGCGAGTTTACTGCGGGGACCGCTCCGGCGCGGGCTCGGCGAACCGGGCGCGGGCAGCGACGCGGGGACGGGTGAGGAAGTCGCCCAGCGCCACCCCGGCGGCCAGCGCCAGCCCGATGGCGAGCGCGAGCGTGACCGTCACCAGCCCCCCGGCCACGCCCTCCACGGCGAGCTGGTAGAAGCCGCGGTACGCGGTGAGCCCGGGCAGCAGCGGCGTGATGCCGGCGAGCGTCACCACCAGGGGCGGCACGCCGCCCCCGCGGCGCAACAGGCCCGCCGCCGCGCCCACGACGACGGCCGCCGCCCCCGTCGCAGGTACGGGCCCGAGGCCGCCCAGCTGGGTGAGCAGTGCGAACACCCCCCAGCCCGCCATGCCCGCCAGCCCGGCCGCCACCAGCGCCCGCGGGGACGCGTAGCCCGCGAGCGCGAACGACGCCGAAGCGGTGGCGGCGGCGACGAGGACGACGCCGAAGCGCCCGACCCCGCTCTGCAGGTCGCCGGCCACCTCGAGCGCGATCCCGGCCTCCAGCCCGATCTTCAGGCCGAGGACGACGCCGGTCAGCAGCCCTGCGGACAGCAGCGCGATCTCCGCCGCCCGCCCGGCGGAGGTGACGTAGTAGGAGCTCAGCGCGTCCTGCACGGTGCCGACGACCGACAGCCCGGACAGCAGCACCGTGATCCCGGCGGCCACGACCAGGGCCGCGCGCGTCCCGGACGGGAGGGCGCCCGCGGCGAACAGCGCCACCGTCAGGCCGGTGACGATGAAACCGCCCACGACCTGCTGGAAGAACGCCGCGACCCCCCACCGGTTGAGGACGCGCCCGATCCGGTCGATCAGCGCGGTGGCGACGAACGCCACGAGCGCCGTCGTCGCGGAGCCGCCGAGGAGCACCGCGATCGACGCCGCCAGCCCGGCAAAGCCCACCGTCGCGACCCACCGCGGGTAGGGGTGCGGCGCGCTGGTGGCGTCGGACAGCGCGGCGGCGGCGGCCCGGACGTCGAGACGCCCGGCCTCGAGGTCGTCGACGACGCGGTTGACCGCGGCGAGCCGGGTGAGGTCCAGCGACAGGTACCGCACCAGACGCATCGACGTCACCGGCGCGGCGGCCCGGCCGCGGTGACAGCACATGGTGATGGAGGTGAAGGTGATGTCGACGTCGACCGTCGGCAGGCCGGCCGCGTCGGCGACCCGCAGCATCGTGCGCGTCGTCTCGTCCGCGCCGTCGCCGCTGGACAGCAACACCTCCCCGACGCGCATGCACAGGTCGAGGACCTCCTGCACGCGCGCGTCGTCGGGCACCTCGGGCCCGATCGGCGCCATCAACGGCCCGGTCTGCGGACCGGGGGTGAGGAGGCGGCCGGCGTCGCGGAGCAACGCGCTGCGGACGCGGCGGGTGAAGCGTGGTGCGGGGGGCACGTGAGGCTCTTCCCTCGGCGGGGCGGGTACACCGTCAGGGTAGGGCGCGACCGTCGCGCACTACGATCGTCGGCGGTGATGTGCACCGCGCCGGTGTAGCTCAGTGGTAGAGCAACCGCCTTGTAAGCGGTAGGTCGTCGGTTCGATCCCGACCCCCGGCTCTAGCTCTGACCTGCGGATATAGGACCGCATAGATCCACGTGAAGATCAATCGGGATTCTGTGGCGGTTGCTCAGGCGCTCAGCTGGCTCCTCGTCGTCGCGGGTGGTGTGGGGTCGCGGGCGTTGGAGATCTGCCGGCTGGCGCGCCGTGCGGTGTGACGGCCTTCGCGGTCCTTGACAGTTAACTTCGCGATGGGGAAGCTAACTGTTGTGACGCTCCTAGCTGTGTCTGAAGCTGCTGAGCGCTTGGGGGTAACGACCCGCCAAGTGCAGCATCTGGCTGCGCAAGGCGCCATTCAGATGGTGGCGCGAGGGGTTGTCGACGCGGCCTCAGTAGATCGCCATCTGGCCGTTCATGCCACCGTCCATCGACGAGCGTGGTCGGAGATGACCGCGTGGGGAGCGGTGGCGCTTCTGTCGGGTGTGGTGCCTGAGTGGCTGGGAGCGAGCCAAACCTCGCGGCTGAAGGGGCGACTTCGTAACCTCTCGGCGTCGCAGCTCGTCGAGCGCGCTCGTCAACGTGCTCGCGTGTCGCGGTACGTCGGACATAGTCGTAGTGCCCATCGAGTGGCGGCGGAGCTGGTAAGAGCGTCGCCTAGTTCCGCAGCGTTGGGGCTGGCGGACAGCTCCGACGTGGACGGCTATCTCTCAAGTCGCGACCTTCCCGCGATGGTCAGGCGACATGGTCTGAGGCGTGACGACGGTGGCCGGGTGACCTTGCGGGCGACCTTGGCAAGCATGGCGATCGTCGAGAGCGTGGCTGATGCAGGTCCGGTCCTCGCCGCATTGGACCTGGCCGAGTCTCTCGACGCGCGCCAGCGCGAGGTCGGCCTGGAAGTCCTAACTGCGGCACTGGCTCGGATCCGTGCCTGATCGTCCGACGATAGAGGTTCCGACGCCGGCAGGTGGGTGGGGCCAGCCGTGGCCGAACGTCGCCGAGATCGAGCGAGTGTTCCCGCATGACTGCTGGACGCTCGTCGGTGGTCTCATGGCCCAGCTGCACTGTGCCTACGCCGGCTTCAGTCCAGTACGGCCGACGAACGACGTCGACATCGTTCTCCACGTCGAAACCACTCGCCGACTCCCGGCGACGGCCGCTGACGCGCTGGAGTCGCTCGGTTATGAGCTGGCACCGTCGATCGATCCTCGGGAACGAACGGCGCACCGCTTCCGACGGCAAGGATCGGTGGTTGACTTGCTCGCGACCGGCGAGGACGTTGTAGACGTCCTCATGGCCGATCATGTGGCACCGCGCGCCCGCGAGAGGCTACGTGGTCGCGAGATGGTCGCCATAGAAGGCGGGACGCAAGCGTTGAGGCGAACGATCAACGCTCAGCTCACTATCGACGGGCAAGAGACCGTTGTCAGCGTTCCGAGTCCTCTGGCGGCGGTGGTCCTCAAGGCCGCGGCCTATCGGGCCGACTCGCGCAATCCCGAACGCCACCTTCAAGATGCCGCCGCCCTGCTCGCCTGTATCGAGGACCCCTACGAGGCCAGAGAGAGCCTGAAGGGTTCGGACGGCCAACGGCTACGGCTGCTGGCGGATGCTCTTCCCGACGACTCCTCGCACTGGCGAGCGCTCGACGCCGCTCCTCGGACGGACGCGCAGGCAGCGTTACGAATAATGACGGCTTGAATCGTCGCGCCGCTCCACCCCTCCGGCTCTACCGATCTGTCCCGGGTCGAACTTACGCTCGGCGGCGGGTCGGCTACGGGGGGTGCGAGTGGCGCAGCGCCGCTATGACCATGAGAGGTGGGCTCGACAGCAAGCACAGGAGTACGAGCGGGAACAGCGCGCGGCAGCAGCCGCCGCGAAGGCTGCCGAGCGCGAGCGCAAGCAATCGGCGATCACGGCGGGCAAAGATCACGCACATCGGCTGACCCAGGAGGCGTCGGCCACGGTTGAACGGTTGACGTCGATCCTCGCATCGGGTCTTGCGCGGCCGTCCAGGCTGGACCTGTCCACGCTCCTGCGGCATGACCAGCATCCGCCGCTGAACCTCGGCATGCGTGAACGACCCGCCCGGCCGCCGGCGTGGGAGGAATTCGCGCCGCCCGAGCCAGGCGTATTCGGCGGCATGCTCGGTGGGAGAACGCGATACGAACGGCGGGTCCGTGACGCGCAGGCATTGTTCGAAGACGCGCGTGCACGCTATGACCGTGACGAGTCCGCCCGCCAGCAATGGGTGCGGGACGAGCGGACACGGCATCGCCATGCCGGCGAGCGCCTCACCGCTGCGGTACAGGACCACAACCAGCGGATCGAAGCGCTGAAGTCGGGTCTCCAGTCTCGCGATAGGGAGAGCGTGCAGGCGTACCTGGAGATGGTGCTGACGCGCACCCTGTTGCCGGACGATGTTCCGAGTCAGGTCGAGGTCGCGTACTCCCCGCGTGGTGAGCAGGCGCTCGTTCGCTTCGAGCTGCCATCGGCAGATGTCGTTCCTGCCGTGGCGAGCTACACCTACGTGGGAACCACTGGTGAGCTACGGGAGAGAAAGCGGCCTGCGCCTGAGTTCCGGCAGCTCTACCGCTCCGTGGTCAGCCAGATCGCCTTGCTGTACATGCGGGACCTCCTTGATGCGGACCCCATGCTGGAGAACGTCGAGCTGAGTGGACACGTGCACGCGATCGACCCAGCAACCGGGCATCGCGAATACCCGTGCTTGATCAGCTTCGGGGTCGACCGCGAGCGATACGCAGTACTGAATCTCAGCGATGTCACGCCGGAAGCGTGCCTGTCCAGGCTCAACGCCCTCGTGTCCCGGAACCCGCACGCCGTCGAGCCGGTGACTCCGGTCCGGGACTTCGACCTCGCGCGGTACTCGTTCGTCGAGGGCGTCGATGTGGTTTTGGATCTTGACTCACGGCCCGACCTGACCCCAGATGACTCCCACGGAGTTCGAGCACTTCGTTCGACAGCTGTTCGAGGCTCGAGGTCTCGAAGGCTGGACAACGGAGCGGTCCGGTGACGACGGTGTCGACGCGGTCGTCCTTAACCGGGATCCGATAGTAGGAGGACTGACCATCGTCCAGGTCAAGAAGTACACCCGGGTGCTCGGAGTGAGCCACGTCCGCGAACTGGTCGGGGCCATGGACGAGAAGAGAGCCGGCCGCGGCATCCTGGTCACGACGTCATGGTTCGCGTCCGGGTGCTGGACGAAGGCGACGGAGAACGGCAGAGTTGAACTGATAGATGGGCCTCGCCTGCGCTGGCTCGTCAAGGAGTACCTCGGCAAGGACGTACTCGTGGCGCCACCTGTCGGGCGAGCCACGATCTGGACTCCGCCGGATACTCCGTGACACGGTTGGGCGACAGTCCGACCAGCCCTACCGCATCGCCTGCCGCCAGACCTCGAGTCTCTCCCGTCGGTGCCGGACTCGCCGGCCGTTCCGGTGGCCCCGCAGCCGGTGCGCCGTGGGGGTTGTGTTCGCGGCCGCTCGGTCGTGACGGGTACGGACGCCGTGGCGTCAAACGTGGCGCGAAACTCCCCGATCCGGGTGCAGATGAGCCACACCAGGCGCGGCCCGGTTCAGCGTCCACGCAGGTAAACGATCTGGTTGGTCCGTCCCGGCAGCCTTGTAAGCGGTAGGTCGTCGGTTCGATCCCGACCACCGGCTCCACTCCACCCTGGAGCTACGAGTGGCCCCGCCGCCGCCCGGCGACGGCGTCCGGACCGCGTCGCCCGCAGCGTGGACCCGCCGACCCGCCGCGGCGATTCGCCGCACCGCCATACCCAGCAACCCGAGCAGGTCCATCGTCGACGCGGGGCCGACCGGTACGGCCGGGCCCGCACACGAGAGGGAACCGGGACGCGACGGGTGGTGTGAACGGTCACCATGGCTCAGCCCGGCACCGGTTGCCGGTCACCGTTGCGCAAGCGGCGGTCGGACCTGGGCGGATCTGTAGGGTGGCAGCGGTGACCACAGAGGGCACGGCCGCTGCATGGGCTGCTGCGTTGGCGCAGGTGATCGATGCCGCGCACTTGTCCGCGGGTGAGCAGATGTCCGTGATGGTCGATGCCGCGGTGCGTCCGCTGGGCCTGACCGCCGAGCTGTTCATGGTCGATCTGGGCCAGCACACCCTGACCCCGGTGACGCTGGACACCGACGGACGGCTCGACGTCGACGCCACGCTGGCCGGGCGCTGCTACCAGCTCGGGGAGATCCTGCCGGGCACCGGCCACGACGGCGAGCGGGTGTTGTGGGTGCCGGTGCTCGACGGCAGCGACCGTGCCGGGGTGTTGCGCGTCGGACTGGACCACACGGACGACCACGCCGGCGATCCCGTGGACGGGCAGACCTACGGCGCCGGCCGAGGAGGTGACGGCGCGGCGGACGGCGTCGAGGATGGCGCGGAGCTGCGGCGCTGGCTGTGGACGTTCGCCGGGCTGGTCGGGCACATCCTGATGGCCAAGCTCGTCTACAGCGACCACCTGCGCCGGATCCGCGCCGGTACATCGCTGTCGCAGGCGTCGGAGCTGTTGTGGCAGCTGCTGCCGCCGCGGACCTTCGCCACCGAGCGGGTCGTGGTGTCCGCGCTGCTCGAACCGCACGCCGACGTGGCAGGCGATGCGTACGACTACAACGTCGAGCGTGACGTCATCGATCTCGCGGTGTTCGACGCGGCCGGGCACGACCTGCAGGCCGGTTTGACCACCGCGGTTGCCATCACTGCGGTACGCAACGCGCGGCGCGCGGAGAAGACCGACCTGCTGGCCATCGCCGCGCAGGTCGACGACGTGATCGCCACCAGGCCCGGGCTGCAGTTCGCCACCGCGGTGCTCGCCCGACTCGACACCACCACCGGCATGATGGACTACCTGATCGCGGGGCACCCGGCGCCGCTGCTGCTGCGGGCCGGAACCGTGGTCAAGGAACTGGGGGCGGCCCCGCGGGTCCCGCTCGGCGTCATCATCTCCGGCGCATCGCCCGGCCAGGTCGGTCGCGAGCAGCTCGAACCCGGTGACTGGTTGCTGTTCTACTCCGACGGCATCGTCGAGGCCCGCGACGAGAACGGGGAGTTCTTCGACGAACAACGGTTGATCGAGCTGCTCGAGCGCGCCGCCGCCGGCCACTTGTCGGCGCCGGAGACGCTGCGCCGGCTCACCGCCGCCGTCCTGGGGCATCAGGGCGGGGTGCTGCAGGACGATGCCACCCTGCTACTGGTGGAGTGGTCACCTACCGCTCATCTGCGCATGTTCCCCACCCTCGACGAGCACGACACCGGATAACCGGCGGGTGTGGGCATGGAACCAACG
>Ga0247713_1001315_pt1 | contig 12459 bp, 10 predicted proteins | sample 21E_NmetaG_FD_189936 | JGI IMG/M metagenome (GOLD analysis project Ga0247713, IMG submission 189936) | Soil microbial communities from hillslope of Landscape Evolution Observatory, University of Arizona, Oracle, AZ, United States - 2-1-E_N | ecosystem: Engineered > Artificial ecosystem >... | reverse complement strand
GAGCCGGGCTTGCAGACGATCGGTCCGGGGCCGTCACCGAAGCGCACCCGCACGGCCCTGCCGTCGCGCTCGATGCCGGTGACGCCGGTGAACACCGCGCCGGCCCCCTCGGCACGCAGAGCCTCCAGGAGGGGAAGCAACCGGCTCGGGTCACCGGCGGGAAAGCGGATCTCGTCGGATGCCACCTCGGCGGCGGGAAGCGGTCCCGTCGCTGCCAGCTCCTCTTCGAAGACGTCCGGGGGCACACGGGTCCAGCGCTCCTCGAGGTAGGCCACCAGGTCGGAGCCCTCCCATCCGCACGGTGCGAACGCCGCCGGGCAGCGGGGGTGGAACCGACATCCTGCGGGCGGCGTGAGCGCGTCGGGCATCTCGCCGGTCGGCAGGTGCTTGTCGCGCCCGCGCCGCGACGGGTCGGGAAGGGGGATGGCTTCGAGCAGCGCCCGGGTGTAGGGGTGCGCGGGTTCGGTGAACAGCGCCTTGGCGGGCCCCCACTCGACGAGGTTGCCGAGATACAGGATGCCGATGCGGTCACAGACGAATCGTGCGGTTGCCAGATCGTGCGTGATGAACAGGTAGGTGAGCCCAAGATCTCGCTGGAGCTCCAGCAGGAGCTCCAACACGCGTGCCCGCACGCTCATGTCGAGGGCGGCGACCGGCTCGTCGGCCACGACGAAGGACGGCCGGGTGATGAGCGCCCGCGCGATGACGATCCGCTGCTTCTGACCGCCGGAGACGTCCTCGGGGTACTTGTCGAGGAACTGGTCCGGTGGGTGCAGGCCGACCCGCTCCAGCATCTCGGCGACCTGTCGCCGCGCCTCGCGGCGGGAGCCGACCAGCCCGTGGATGCGCAGCGGATGGGCCACGCCCTGGGCGACGGTCATCGCCGGGTTCAGCGCGGCGTTGGGGTCCTGGAAGATCAGGGCGAGCTCCCGGCGCAGCGGACGCATCTCCCGCTCGGGCAGGAGCGCGAGGTCCCGCCCGCCGTAGCGAACCGATCCGCCTGTGGGTTGCACCAGCTTCAGGATGCTGCGCCCAAGGGTGGTCTTGCCCGAACCGCTCTCGCCCACCAGCCCGAAGACCTCGCCGCGCAGGATGTCGAAGGTGACCCCATCGACGGCGCGGACCGCGGCGTGCGTGTCGCGGCGGAGCAACCCGGTGCGTACCGGGAAGTGGGTCCTCAGGTCGCGGACCTCGATCAGGCGCTCGGGCGTCACCGTGCCGTCCTCCTGCATCACGCGCCACCTCCCGCGACCGTGCCGACCGGCGCGCCGGCGCCGGGGTAGAGGTAGCAGGCAGCGCGCTGCCCCGGTTCTGGCTCGGCGTAGCCGGGGACCGCGTCCGTGCAGTGCGCCATCACCGCGGGGCATCGGGGCGCGAACCGGCACCCCGGCGGCGGGCGCACGAGGTCGGGAGGGAAGCCGGGGATCGAGTGCAGCTCCGTCGTGTCCAGCGAGATCGTGGAGGCCACCAGCCCCTTGGTGTAGGGATGCTTGGGCGCCGTGAACACCTGGTCGACGCCGCCGATCTCCACGATCCTGCCGGCGTACATCACCGCCACGCGGTCGCAGGTCTCGGCGACGATCCCGAGGTTGTGGGTGATGAGGACGAGTCCGAGCTGCTCGTCGCGACGCAGGCGATCGAGGATGTCGAGGATCTGCGCCTCGACGATCACGTCGAGGGAGGTGGTCGGCTCGTCGGCCACGATGAGGCGGGGGCCCAGCACGATGCCCAGGGCGATCATGATGCGCTGGCGCATCCCACCGGAGAACTCGTGGGGGTAGTCGTCCGCGCGCGTCGGCGGGATCCCCATCTGCGCCAGAGTCGCGCGGGCCCTGGCGCGCGCCTGGTTCCTGGAGGTGCGGCGGTCATGGGCCCGGATGGCCTCCACGAAGTGGTCGCTCAACCGCATCAGCGGGTCCAGACGCGTCATCGGCTCCTGGAAGATCAACGCCAGGTCGTTGCCGCGCAGCCGCCGCAGCGTCGCCTCCGGCGCGCCGACGAGCTCCTGGTCGCCCAGCCGCACGCTGCCTCGGACCACGCCGCCGGGGGGCATCAGCTGCAGCAGGGCCCGGGCGAGGGAGGACTTGCCGCACCCCGACTCGCCAACGAGGCCCAGGCTCTCCCCCGGGCGAACGTCGAGGTCGACGCCGTCCACCGCCCACAGCGGCCCGCGGGTCGTGCGGTACGCGACCCGCAGTTCGCGGACGCGCAGCACCGGCTCGGTGGACCGCGCGGGTGTGCTCTCCCTCACCGGTCCCCCACCGTGCCCCCGGTGGTGGCCGGGTCCGAAGTCTCCTCCTGGCCATGGCCCGCCACGAGCGCATGGTCGGGTCCGATCTTCACGCCGGCGAGGCCGCGGGAGCGCAGCAGCGGGTTCACGACGTCGTTCAAGCCCTCACCGACCAGGGTGAGGCCCGTGACGAGCAGCACGATCGCGAGTCCCGGCCACATCGCCGTCCACCAGACCCCCGCGGTGATGTCGATGACGGCCTGGGAGATGTCATAGCCCCACTCGGGGGTGGGCGGCTGGACGCCGTAGCCGAGGAAGCCGAGCGAGGCGAGCGTCAGCACGGCGTCGGCGGCGTTCAGCGTGAAGATCACCGGCACGCTCTGCACGACGTTGAAGAACACGTAGCGCGTCACGACCGTGCGCTGCTTGGCGCCGAGCGATCGAGCCGCCTCCACGAACGGCTCCTCCTTCACCGACAGGGTGTGGTTGCGCACGACGCGGAAGTACTGGGGGATGTAGACCACGCCGACGGCGGCCGCGGCCGAGGGCACGCCGGGCTGCAGGTAGGCGGCGAGCATGAAGGCCACGATGATGGCCAGCAGGAGCGGTGGGAAGACGTAGACGGCGTCCATCAGGGTCACGAGCAGCCGGTCGATACGCCCGCCGCGATACCCGGACAGCAGGCCGAGGGGGACCCCCACCCCCATGGCCAGAAGGGTGGAGAACAGCACGACGGACAGGGCCAGGCGGGCGCCGCCGATGACGCGTGCGAGCACGTCGTAGCGGTCGCGGGTGGTGCCCATCGGGTGCTCGGCGGACGGCTCGGCCAGCCGGTCGAGCTGCTCGGTCCCCGCCCCGGCCTCCACCTGGTACTGCGTTCCCCCGTACGGGTAGACGGCGTCGCCGACGAACGCGACGAGCACGAATGACACGGTGATCGCCACCCCGCTGAAGACGAGGAAGCGCGCCGTGGGGCTCGCCTGGCGGAACGGGCGCCATGCGTGCGCCAACCGGAGCCGCACGGCGTGCATCAGTACCGTATCCGTGGGTCGATGAGGCCGTTGACCACGTCGATCGCCAGCGAGATGACCACCACGACCAGGGCGAAGAACGTGATGATCCCCTGGACGCCGACGTAGTCGCGCGCCCCTAGGAAGTTCAGGATCGCCGTGCCCAGTCCCGGCCAGCTGAACACCCGCTCGGTCAGGATCGCCCCGCCGAGCAGCAGCGCGAACTGCAGGCCCACGATGGTCACCACGGGCACGAGCGCGTTCTTGAGCGCGTGACGGAAGATCACCGCCCGCTCGGCGACTCCACGGGCGCGGGCGGCTTCCACGTAGTCGGCGCGCAGCGTCTGCAGCATGTTCACGCGCACGAACCGGATGAAGATCCCACCGAAGACCAGGCCGAGCGTCGTGCCGGGCAGCACAAGGTGATGAAGGGTCGTGCGCAGGGCGGCCCAGTCGCGGGTGAGGACGCTGTCGAGGACGTAGAAGCCCGTGACGGCCTCCGGCGCGTTGAACCCCGACACCCGGCCGCCCGTCGGGAACCAGCCCAGGTTCACACTGAAGTACAGCTGCGCGAGGATGCCCAGCCAGAAGATCGGGGCGGCGTAGATCACGATGCCGAACAGCCGACCGCCGACGTCGAAGGGGGTGTCGCGCAGGCGCCCCGACAAGGCGCCGAGCCCCACGCCGACGACCAGTGCCACGCTCATCGCGAAGGCGGTCAGCTCGAAGGTGGCGGGGAACGTGTCGGCGATCACCTCCGTGGTGGTGCGCCGGTCGGTCACGGGGTTGCCGAGGTCCCCCGTGAGGGCGCCGACCAGATAGCGGCCGTATTGCACCAGCATCGGGTCGTTGAAGCCGAGCTCGTCGCGCCGCTCCTCGATCTGCTCGGCGGACAGCCGGTCACCGAGCGTGGCCCGGATCGGGTCCCCTGGCGCCACGCGGAGCAGCAGGAAGACGATTGTCAGCAGGATGAGCAACATCGGCACGGTGAGCGCCACCCGCGCCATCAGGTACCGCCGCAGCGACCCCCGACTCACGACCTTCTCACCGCTGCCGTCCAGGGCCGCCGCGCGGACGCCGCGCAGGCGGGGGTTCGGGGCGGCAGCAGTGCACGGCGGAGCGGGCTAAAAGGCTCGTGCCCCGGAGCCGCGCGGTGCTGCCGCCCCAGAGCAATATCTACTCCTTGCTCAACAGGTAGTAGCGGAAGATCTGGACGGGATCCATGGTCTCCTCGAGACCCGTCACGTCGTCGGAAGCGAAGACGAACGGGGTCTGGACGAACATGGGGATGATCGGTGCCTCGTCGGCGACGATCTCCTGGATCTGGTCGAAGATCTCCTGGCGCTCCTCGCTGGCCGCGTCGGTCACCTGCTGTTCCTCGGCGATCAGCTCGTCGACCGCATCGTTGTCGTAGAAGCCGAGGAAGCCGTCGGACGCATAGAACGGCTCGATGTAGTCGTCCGCGTCGAAGTAGTCGGGGTACCAGCCGAGGAGGAAGACGGGGTACTGCCCGTCCTCGCCCGGCCAGGCCTCCTCGGTGAACTGCGCCCACTCGGTGGAGGTCAGGTTGACCTCGAACAGGTCGGTCTCCTCCAGGGTCCGCTGGATGACCTGCGCAAGCGATGGCTCGGTGGGCCCGTAGCGCTCGCCCCCGTAGTGCAGGTCGATCTCCACGGGGGTGTCGATGCCCTCCAGGTGGGTGGCGGGGTCGTCGTCCTCGTAGGTGGAGAAGTAGTCCACCGACTCGTCGAAGCCCGGCGGGATCATCGAGTACAGCGGCTCCGCCGCACCGGCGAACACGTCCTCCACGATGCGCTCACGGTCGATGGCGGCCGCGACAGCCTTGCGGACGTTCACGTCGTCCCCCGGCTCGAGCAGGGTGTTGAACACGATGTAGCGGATGGACGCGCCCTCGCCCTCCACGAGCTGGATGCCCTCGGCGCCCTCGAGGTCCTGGCGCTCGTCGGGTGACAGGTCGCGGAAGGCGACGTCGATCTCCCCGCTCTCCAGCGCCAGCTTCATCTGGCTGGAGGTCTGGAAGAACTGGATGAGCACCCGGTCGTTGGCGGGCGCGTCACCCCAGTAGTCCTCGAACGCCTCCAGGGTGATCGACTCGCCCTCGCGGAACTCCTCCAGACGATAGGGCCCGGTGGCCACGAGGTCCTCGTTGACGAACTCCTCGGCCTCCTGCTCCGCGGCCTCGGTGTCCTCTTCGTCGTCGCCCTCGACCTCGATGGGGCTCTCGGGGGCGGTGTAGTCCCCGTCGGAGGGCACGATCGTCGCCACGGTGTAGGCCAGCCGGGACAGGAAGGTGATGTTGGGCTCGGCCAGGGTCAGCTCGACCGTCTGCTCGTCGGGCGTCTCGATCGTGTCGATCCCGGCGATGAGGAACGCCGCCCCCTGCGGGTGGTTCATGTCGATCGCCCGCTCGAGGGAGAAGCGCACATCCTCGCTGTCCAGGGTCGAGCCGTCGTGGAAGGTCACGCCCTCACGCAGGGTGAACGTGTAGGTGAGCCCGTCGTCGGAGATCTCCACCTCTTCGGCCAGGCGCGGCGATACCTCGGTCTCACCGGGTTCGAAGCCGACGAGCGTCTCGCCGACGTTGAACAGGATGTTGGACGAGTAGTAGTCGTACACCCGCGCGGGATCGACCGACGTGACCGTGTCGGTCGTGCCGACGATCAGGTCCCCCGCAGTCCGGGACTCGCCGTCCTCGGTCTCGCCCGCACCGTCACCGTCGGTGCCGTCGGTGTCGCCGCCCGTGTCGCACGCCGTGGCCACCAACGCCAGGATGGCCAACGCCGCGAGGAGACGCGGAGTCCGCTTGCCCATGATCTGCTCCCTTTCGACCGGCCCCCGGCCGTCCGGGCGCGAGGCTCAAGGCTAGCGCCACGCGGGCTACAGTGGGCGATGACCTTCCACGTTCGGGCGGCGGGCGTCGGCTCTGCTGTGGACCACGAGACAGGACCATCGGGTGGCGACGAGACGACGGGCGGTGTTCGGCGTGCAGGAGGTCGCCGACACCTACGAGCGCATCGAGCGCAACGTCGAGTCCGTCGTCGAGGGCAAGCCGGAGGTCGTGCGACGCGCTTTGGTGGCGCTGCTCGCCGAAGGCCACCTCCTGCTGGAGGACGTGCCGGGTGTCGGCAAGACCCTGCTCGCCAAGGCCATCGCCCGCTCCCTGGCCTGCAGCGTCCGCCGTGTGCAGTTCACCCCGGACCTGCTCCCGAGCGACATCACGGGGGTGACGGTGTTCAACCAGGAGCACGGTGACTTCCAGTTCAAGCCCGGGGCGGTGTTCGCCAACGTCGTCCTCGGCGACGAGATCAACCGGGCAGGGCCGAAGACGCAGTCCGCCCTGCTGGAGGCCATGGAGGAGCGGCAGGTCACCGTCGACGGGACGACGTACGAGCTGGCCATGCCGTTCATGGTCATCGCCACCCAGAACCCCATCGAGCTGGAGGGGACGTATCCGCTTCCGGAGGCGCAGCGCGACCGCTTCCTCATGCGTCTGGCGATCGGCTACCCGTCGGTGGATGCCGAGCTCGAGGTCCTGGACGTGCACGGCGGCGGTGACCGGGTGTCCCACCTGGAGGCCGTGGCGGACGCGCAGGAGGTCGCCCTCATGGTGGAGGCGGTCAAGACGGTGCACGTCGCCGACGCGGTGAAGCGCTACATCGTGGACATCGTGCGGGCCACGCGCGCGCACCCGGCCGTCGAGCTGGGCGCGTCGCCCCGCGCCTCACTGGCGCTGCTGCGGGCCAGCCGTGCTCTCGCCGCCGCGGAGAACCGCGAGTACGTCGTCCCCGACGACGCGAAGACCCTTGTGCCCTCGGTGCTCGCCCACCGGCTCATCCTCGCACCCCAGACGCAGATGAGCGACGCCAGCCCCGACGGCGTGCTCGACGACCTGTTGTCGTCGGTGCCCATCCCCACAGGCCGATGAGCGCATGGTGACCACACGCGGCATCTCACTGCTCGGCGGCAGCGCCTTGATGTGGCTGCTCGGGCGCACGCTCGGGCTTCCGGAGCTGTTCGTCGTCGCCGCGGCCACGGCCGCCCTGGTCGCCATCGCATTCCTGTGGGTCCGGCGGTCCACGGCCACGGTGTCCGCGCGACGGCTGGTCGCCACGACGCGGCTGGTCGCCGGGGCGGCCACGGAGGTGGGGCTGGCGGTGCGCAACGACGCGTGGCTGCCGGCGTCGCTCCTCCTCCTCGAGGACCGCTGTGACCACGCGCTGCGGCCGGACGCCGGCGGCGGCCAGCCACCGCGCTTCGTCGTGGCGGGTCTCAAGCCCGGCCGGACCGCCGCCATGCACTACATGTTGTCCGGGGACAGCCGCGGCCGGTACACCGTCGGTCCGCTGTCCCTGCGCACGCGCGACCCCTTCCGCCTCGCCGAGCGGGTGCGGGCGTACCCCCTGACCCATGACGTGGTGGTCTACCCCCGGGTGGAGCCCCTCGGCGACGGGCTCACCCGGGGCAACCACCACGGGTCCGAGGCCAGCGACAACAAGCGCATGTTCAGCTCCGGGGACGAGTTCTACACACTACGCGAGTACGTCAGGGGAGACGAGCTGCGCCAGGTGCACTGGCCGTCCACCGCGCACCGCAACAAGCTCATGGTCCGTCAGCTCGAGGCGCCCTGGAAGCCCGAGGCGGTGCTGTTCTGCGACACCCGTGCCGGCGCGCACCGCGGGGCAGGTCCCGACTCGACGCTGGAGAAGGCCCTCTCGGTGACGGCGAGCGTGCTCTGCCACCTCGCCGACCGTCGCTACGAGCTGCGCCTGGCGACCGAAGCCGATGCCCGTCCCCCCGACGCCTCACCCTGGCAAGCGCTCCTGGACCGTCTGGCCGAGCTGGCGCCGTCCCGCGTGGAGAGCCTCGCGCCGGCGTTGTCGCGCCTGCGCGGCGCCGAGGCCGGCGGGCTGCTCGCCGCCGTGCTCGCGCCTCCGTCCGGCAGCGGACCGGTGGCCGGCCATGCCGATGTGCGCGCCCTGCTCGCCACCGGGCGGCGCTTCTCCGGACGTCTGGCCGTGGTCGTGGCCGCCTCCACTACCGGGACGAACCCCCGCGGGGCCGAGCTCGCCGGGATCCTGTCCGCCTCCGGCTGGCAGGCGACGGTGATCGGGCCACGCGACTCGCTGACCGCCGCCTGGCCTGAGCTGCTCGCCGGCCGCCGGCGCAGGCCGACGGGGATGGTGCGCCGGTGAGCAGCGGCGTGCAGGCACCGCCGGTGCCGCGCACGGGCGGTCCGGTCCCCGAGCCTCCGCCCGAGCGCCGTGTCCCCCATCGGGTCCCCGCGCCACCCGAGGTGTCGGACGACCTGCTGCTGTTGCCCGTGCTGGCGCTGCTCGCCGCCGCGTGCCTGCCTCTGGGGCGCGCCGTGGTCGGTTGGGGGGTGCTGCAGCCGGTCGGCGCCGCGGTGCTCGTCACGGTCGGGCTGTCCTGGGGCGCCCGACGCGTCGGCCTGGGACCGGTCGGGGCACTTGTCGCGAGCGTCCTCGCCTGGGGTGCCTTCGTCACTGCCGCCTTCCTGTCGCAGACCACCGTCCTCCTCTTGATGCCGACGCCGGACACCCTCGAGGCCTTCCCGCAGCTGTGGGCGCAGGGGATCGAGCACATCCGCGCCTACCCGGCACCGTCGCCGCCCGATCCGGGGCTGTACCTGCTGATCGTGACCGGGGTGTGGGCGGTGAGCCACGCCGTCGACGGGCTCGTCTTCCGTCTGCAGGCGCCGATCAAGGCGATCTTGCTCGCCCTGGCCCTCTGGGTCGTGCCGCTGCTCGTCACCGCCGGGCAGGGCTCCCCGGGTGTGTGGACGGTGCCCTTCCTCGCCGCGTCGGCGCTGCTGCTGCTGTTCTCCGCGGGCACCGACGTCGGCAGGTGGGGGCGGTGGGTCACCTCCCCCGGCGGGAGGTCCGGCCACCCCGTCGCCGGGCTCATCGGGCCGGGCGCGTTCATCGCCGGCGCGGCCATCCTCGCCGGGCTCCTCCTCGCCGCGACGCTGCCCGGCTACGACGAGCCTCCGTGGTACGAGCTGCGCGGCGCGGGGGGCACGACGGTCACGACCAACCCGATCGTGACGATCCGCCCGAGCCTGGTCGCCGCCGATCATGGACCCGTCATGCGCGTCCGGACCCCCCGGCCCGTCTACCTGCGTACCACCGCACTCGACGTCTACAGCGAGCAGGGTGAGTGGACCAACGCCGGCATCCGCGGGGCCTCGATCCCCCGCCAGGATGGCCGTATCGCAGCGGACGCTCCCATCGCACGCGTCGAGCAGGTCGACATCGAGGTCGAGGTCGTCAACCTGCCCGGCGCGGTGCTCGTCCCCGCGCCCTACCAGCCGCGCACGATCGCCGCCGACTTCTCGGCGGGCTTCCAGTACGACCCGCGCCTTGCCACGCTGACCACCGACCGCGACGCCACGCTGCAGCCCGGCGACCGCTACCAGGTCACCGTGGCGGTGCCCGACCCCGACCCCGAAGCGGTGCGGAGCTTGGTGTCTGAGACCCGTCCCGAGCACAGCCGCCTCCCCGGCAACGTCCCGCCGCAGGTCGCCGAGCTCGCCCGGCAGGTGGTGCGTGATGCGGGCGCGACGACGCCGTTCGAGCAGGCGCTGGCCATCCAGGAGGAGTTCCAGAGCGGACGCTGGGCCTACTCGCTCGAGCCGGAGGCGGGGCACAGCGGGGACGCGATGCTGGCCTTCATCACCCACCGCGTGGGCTACTGCGAGCAGTACGCCGGGACCATGGCGGTGATGCTGCGCACGCTCGGCCTCCCCGCTCGGGTCGCGGTCGGGTTCACGCCGGGCGAGCTGGTGTCGGACGAGGACGACGGCCCGGATGCCTTCGTGGTCACGAACGGCAACGCGCACGCCTGGGTGGAGGTGCTCTTCCCCGGTCACGGATGGCTCGCCTTCGAGCCCACGCCCCGCACCGACGGGAACGTCCTGACTCCCTCCGCGGGCGACCCCGCACCCAGCGTCACCGACGCCATGCAGGAGGGCTCCGAACCGATCGATGCGCCGGAGACACCATCCCCGGCGGAGGCGATACCCGAAGGCGACGACGAAAACGCGGCGGACCAGAACAAGCAGGGCGTCGACGAGTCGGGTGGTGCACCCGAGCAGACGGAGGGCGACGAGACCGGGCGGCTGCTCATCGTCCTGCTGGCGGCCCTGATCGGCGTCGGCGCGGCCGTGGCCGTGGCCCTCGGCCGTCGTCGTGCTCGTCCCTCCCGACAGCCGTTGGCCCGGGTCCTGGGCGCCTACCGCAGCGTGGAGCAGATCGGCCGCGGCCTGGGGATGCGCCCCGCCTCTTGGGAGACCGACCACGAGTATCTCCGGCGCCTGTCGGGCACCGCGGCAACCGTGCCCGAGGCCCCCACGGCCGCGGGGACCCTCGGACGCCGGGTGTCCCAGGCGCGTTATGCCCCGGCGCTTCCGGTGCCGGCCGCGGTCGAGGCGGAGTCCGCCGCGGGTGTGCTGCGCCGGGCACTGCTCTCCGGACGCTCCGCGCCGGTCCGGGCGCTGGTCACCTGCCGAGGGCGGCTGGCGACAGCCGCCGGGGGCGTGCGTGCCCGCGCAGCCGCCGCCACCCGTCGCGGGCGTCGCTGACGTCGGCGTCGCTCAGAGCCGATGTAGCCGCCGATATAGCCCGTTTTACCTATTGCAGGGCCACCTCCGGGGCCACTACACTTCCAGCAATACCCCAGGTCCCCGGGTGGAACATCCGACGGCGTCGCCCCTGTCGTCGCTGGCGCGGATATCGCCTCTCTCCGCCGATCGGACCTTTGGTGATGACTGCTGACATCTGGGCCTTTTGCGACACCTGCGAGCGCTGGTTCTTCTGCGCCGACTGGTTCGACAAGGAGGCGCCGCAACCCTGCTGTCCGGTCTGCAGGGCTGAGCCGTCGGCTATCGAGAACCGTGCCGCCATGGACAACTCGGTGCCCGCGGGCGGCGCCTGACCCTCCTCGGGCCGCAGAACAGCCGTTCGCGGGAAGGCAGTTAGCTGTCAGGCCCTCGGTTCGTCGTCTCGCCCGCGCTTGTCCTCCATGTAGCGGTCCAGGCCGCCGCGCAGCTGCCCGCCGAGACGGTTGTTCTGGCCCTGCCCGAGGCGCTTCAGCATGTTCCCGCCGTACACGGCGCTCGCCAGCATGAGGGCGAACCCCGCCACGCCAAACCAGAACTCCACGATGAAGGCCAGCATCAGCACGAAACCGAGGGTCAAGCCCGCCGCGGCCAGCTTGATCTGGCGCCGCGCCTGCGAGGACACCGTCGTCGTGCTGACCGTCTTGGCGAACTTCGGATCCTCCTCGCGCAGGCGCGCCTCGATGTCCGAGAGGATCTGCTGTTCACGGTCGGAGAGGGGCATTCGCACTCCGCGGGTCGTCGAGGCTCACCAGTATACGAAGCACCTCCGATTGTGCGTCAACAGACGGCCTCCTGCACCACTCGTTTTTCGCGCCGCGTGCCGCGTGCCGCGTTCAGGCGGTTGCCCGTAGCCCGCGGAGCGGCTGCGGTGACGGCGAGGTTCGCGATGGCAGGTGGCACAATGCGGCCATGACGCCCGACCCGGCCGAGCGGCTGCGTGCTGCCGCCCCTGCCGCGTTCGAGGGCGAATCGGTGACCTTCGCGTACCTGTTCGGATCTCGGGCGATCGGTCAGGCCAGACCCGGAAGCGACGTCGATGTGGCGGTGCTGCTCGACGAGTCGGTGCCCCCCGAAGAGCACCTGGGTGCTTCGCTCCGCCTGGCCCGCCGCCTGGCGGACTGTTCGGGCGTGGCGGGGATCGAGGCGGTCGTGGTGCTGAACGCCGCACCGCTGCCCCTGGCCGGGAGGATCCGCCGCCAAAGGCTGGTGCTGTACTCCCGCGACGAGCCGGCGCGTGTCGCCTACGAGAGCTACATCGCCCGCCGCTACAACGACTTCCGCATCCACGAGGCCCCCCGCGACCGCGAGCGGCTGCGCGCGATCGCGGAAGGGCGCCGGTAGATGGCGAGCGTCGGAGCGCGAGCTGCGGCGATCACCGGGTGGAGGGGCGGAGCGGCTTTCGTCCCCGTCTGCTGATGGTCGACACGGGTCGCCTCGCCAGCCTCCTGGAGCGGATGGCTGCCGAGCTGGCTGCGCTGCGCTCGTTGGCCCGCCGTGACGCTGCCGATCTGGTCGCCGACGACGTCGCGCTGCCCGCGGCGAAGTATCGGCTCGTCATG
>Ga0247713_1001314_pt1 | contig 12467 bp, 12 predicted proteins | sample 21E_NmetaG_FD_189936 | JGI IMG/M metagenome (GOLD analysis project Ga0247713, IMG submission 189936) | Soil microbial communities from hillslope of Landscape Evolution Observatory, University of Arizona, Oracle, AZ, United States - 2-1-E_N | ecosystem: Engineered > Artificial ecosystem >... | reverse complement strand
GATGTAAGGTCATACATCATAGCGCGGATCATCGACGAAGCCGCCGCGCAAGACGTCCAGCTGCGCTCGGTCCTTGGGGGTGGGGCGGACGTCTAGCGGGGCCAGATCGACCTCCGCGCCGTTCTCGCGGTAGTGGTACAGGCAAGACGGGCTGTCGGCGGACTCGGCTGTACGCGAGGTCGTTCACGAGCATCGTCTCGGCAAGGGCCCGACATAGGCAGGGTCGCGGTTCAACGCCGCGACGGAGTCACCACCGGCCAGGTGGGCTGCAAGGCGGCTGTCGACCAGGTGCAGCTTGCAGGTGCGGCTTGGCCGACTTGGTGACCTGCCCCCCGGAGGGACATCGCCGGCATGCGGCTGCTGCTCGATCATGAATACCACCGCGTCGACCCGGCGACCGTGTGGAACACCGCGGAGGACGACTGGGAGCCCCTGCAAGAGGCCGTGGAGGGCCTCCTGCACCGCTGACCGCGATGAGGACCTCCACGTCGGGCTGGGGAAAGGATTGCCACCGCTCCCTAGTCGCCCGACGACGCACGGCGTCTGCCGCGCCGCGAATGGTCGCGCAAGCAGCCGCGATCACTGTGGACGGGCGAGCACGGCGCCGCTGCGGCGAAGCCTGGCCCGTTGCAAACCGCGGCTCACAGGACCGCGGTGGTCACCACCGCCCCGACCAGCGCCACGAGCACCGCCACCAGGATCGCCCACGTCTGCTGCGCCATCGCCCGCGCCTGTCCCGCGAAGCGCTCGTCCATGCGCGCGATCAGGCGGTGCTCCAGCGCCTCCATGCGTGCGGCATGACGCTCCTCCAGCGCCTCCATCCGCGCGTCCTGACGCTCCTCCAGCGCGTCCATCCGCGCGTCCAGACGCTCCTCCAGCGCGTCAAAGCGCTCCTCCACCGCGCCGATGCGCGCGTTCAGGCGCTCCTCGAGCTGGAGCAGGTCATGCTTGGTGGCCACGTCGGCCCACCCCACCGGCGGCAGGTAGCCGAACAGCGTCTCCGCCGGCACGGGCCCCAGAACCTCCTCCACACGCGAGAACAACTCGTGACGGGCACGCTCGTCAAGCGCCATTGTCCACCCCCTGCCATCAGCCGCAACCGGGACGGATCATCCCACAGCCCTCCCGCCGCGCCCGACTGCGGTGCCGAGCCTGGGGAAAAGATGCCACCGCTCCGGAGGCGGCCGACGTCGCACGGCTACTTCCACGCCGCACATGGCCGCGCAAGCGGCCCCGATCACTGTCGACAAGTCTCCGCCGACGGGGCCACGCTGTCCCACTCCCCTGCCAGCCTGGCGGTCCAGTCACAGACCTGCAGGAGGCACGTCATGTTGACAGAGCCAACAATCGGCGAACGAAGATCGAGGCGGCATCCATCCTGCAGGGCATACCCAACATCAAGGTCGGTCCGAGTGGGACCGTCGAGGTGGTCGGCGCCGCGACCACCTGCACCCGGTGCACGCCATCCGCAGCGCGGCTGTGACGTGACGGTGCAGGTCAACGGATTCGCGATCCCAGGAGCTCGGCCGTGCGGTGCGTCCCGGTGCCGGACACGAGCAGCACGGTGTGCTCTACGGCGTGGTCGTGGCATCCGATGCGCTGGCCGCCCTGTCCACCATCCTTGTCGCGCCGCCGTCGAGGTCGGCCCGCGGGGCCTCGTTCCGACCGGAGATCGACGTGGACGGCTCACCGAGCAAGGTGCTGGTCGAGCCAGACCGGCGCGGTCGACGCGAGTCGGCTCGGCGACCTGGGCGACTGACCGCCGAGGAGCTGTGGGGCGTCGACCTCGCCCTCGCCACGGTCTTCGACCTGCGGTGACGCCAGCCGGCAGCCGGTCCAGGGGGCCCTGGCCGGTCACTGGCGCATCAGCGCACGAGGGCATCGCGCGGCGGGGGATGCCAGGACCGATCAGGAGATGTCGGCGACGGTGATGTGCGGCGCGCCACCGGCGAGGCGTCGCAGGTCGTCGGGGTCGACCGTGGCCACGACCGCTCCACCGAGGAGATCTGCGGCCGCGATCACGAAGGCGTCCACCGCAAGCTCCGAGCTGGCATCCACGGCGCCCAGCAGCTGGCCCGCACGCACTCCCGCCCGGGCGTCGACGGGATGCACCTGAACCCGCTCGCGCCGCAACCCGGCGAACACCCCCGCATCTCGCGGATGGCCACGGACGACCTCGGCGAGCACCGCGGCCACCGTGGCGACCGGCAAGCCCCGCGCCCGCATCTGGGCCACGAGCCCCCGGACACGATCACGCCGCCCCGCGGGGCCGTGCGCGACGGCCGAGAGCGCCTCACTGTCGAGCAGGAGCATCAGCCCGCCCGCGGCGAGGCCGAAGCAGCGGATGCAGCCCACTCGTCGACAACCTGGGCCGCCCACTCCGTCGACTCCGGCGGCACCGGCCCGTGCGCCTCTTCGAGCTCGGCCAGCCACGAGTCGACCGCGTCGAGGTGTCGGAGCTTGGCGAGGTGCGCGGCGACGGCGACATCGACGGTCGCGGAGAGGCTTCGCGCGCCGACCAGAGTGCGCAGCTCGTCCAGCTGGTCGGCGTCAAGGGTCAGCGTCACCTTTTCCTTGGCCATTCACGTATAGTAGTACCTTCACACGTGCCCAACAGACGCCATGCGGGTACACGAGCCGACACGTCAGCGATCCCGCTGCTCGAGCTCTCCCGGGCCGCCGACAAGATCGGCCCGGCTCAGACACGCTTCGCGCTGGTGTCGGCTCGTGTCACGCCTGGCGACATGTCACGCAAGCTCGCCGTCATGCGTGCTGCGGCCAGCCACCGCTTCCCCACTGCCGACATCGATCAGATGCTCGACGAGATCGAACGCGGGTACAGCGCCACGTGATCCTGGTGGACTCCACCATCCCGATGTACAGGTTCGACACCGGCTTTGACCGCTATCCGGGCATCGAGCGCTCAGCTGATCGCCCCTCGGTCGGGGGCAGCGCCGCAGGCGGTCATGTCGGGCCCCAGGATGTGGTCGGCGAAGCGGTCGGCGGCCTCGGCGTCCATCGCCGGCAGCACGTGGGCGTAGATCTCCATTGTCAGGTGCACGGACGCATGGCCGAGTCGCTGGCTGACGACCTGCACGGGAACGCCTGCCTGCAGCATCAGCGTGGCGTGGGTGTGGCGCAGGTCGTGCAGGCGGATGCGGGGCAGCGGGAGGCCCGCGACCGCCTGCCGGAAGGTGCGGGTGAGCGAGTCGGGCACCAGCGGGCGGCCCCCGGCTGCCGTGAACACCAGGTCCAGCTCGTTGCGCCAGGCGGCCCCGGCCTCGGCGCGGCGCTGCTCCTGCCAGGCGCGTTGGCGGGCCAGCGCCGCACCGGCCGTGTCGTCGATGTGCAGGCGGCGGGTGCGGTAGGTCTTCGGCTCCTTCAGCAGCACCCGGCGGTCGATGATCGTCAGGGACCGCTGCACGTGCAGCAGCTGGCGGTCGAGGTCGATGTCGCACCAGCGCAGCCCGCACAGCTCGCCGCGGCGCAGCCCGGTGAATGCCGCGACGACGAACAGGTCGCGGTGGCGATGCTCGGTGGTGGCCGCAACGAACGTCCGCAGCTGGCCGGCGTCCCACGCGGCGATCTCTGTGACCTGGCCGTCGGAGGCGTGGTCGACCTTCGGCAGGACCGCACGCCGGCAGGGGTTGGTGGCGAGCAGGCCGTCGCGCACGGCGTCGGCCAGCGCCTTGTGCAGGATCGAGTGGGTGTAGGCCACGGTGCGCCGCGACAGCCGCTGCCCCTGTCGGCCGCCCCGTCGGAACAGGTTGGCGTAGAACTGCTCGACGGCTGGCCGCTCCAGCTCCGCGAGCGCCACAGAGCCGAGGTCGCGCAGCAGGTAGCGCGAGACGAAGCCGCGGTAGGACCGCCACGTGCTCGGTTGCAGCTGGGTGGCCTGGCGCTCCAGCCAGTCGTCCAGGTACGCGGCGAGCGTGCCGCCGTCGGTCATGCCGCGTCCCCGGCGGGCTGCCCGCCTGAGCCGAAGACGTACTCGCCGAAGCGGATGGCCGCGTCACCGTCCATGGCGGGAAGGACGTGGGCGTAGACCTCCATGGTCAGCCGGTAGGAGGTGTGCCCGAGCCGTTCGCTGACGACCTTGACGGGCGCGCCCGCCTCCAGCATCAGCGTGGCGTGGGTGTGGCGCAAGTCGTGGAACCGGATGCGCGGCAGCGGCAGGTCCGCGACCACCTGGCGGAACGCGCCGCTGACCGTCTGGGGCACCAGCGGCCGACCGCTGTCGGCGGTCAGCACGAGATCCCACCCGTTGTGCCAGAGCGGGCCGAGCTCGGCGGCGCGCTCCTGCTGGGCGCGCCGCTCGCGCTCCACCACCCGGCAGGTCCTCGCGTCGAGGGCGAGGCTGCGCACGCGGGAGTTCTTCGGCTCCTTGAGCAGCACGTGCCGACGGGTGATCGACAGGGTGCGCCGCAGCAGCAGGATGCGGCCGTCGAGGTCGAGGTCGCACCAGCGCAGCCCGCACAGCTCCCCGCGGCGCAGCCCGGTGAACGCGGCCAGCCAGAACAGCGTGGCGAAGCGGTGCTCGGCGGTGGCGGCGAGGAAGGTGCGCAGCTGCTCGGCGTCCCACGTGGCGATGCGTGCGCCGGCGTCGCCACCGGTGGGGTGGTCGATCTTGGGCAGGAGCACGCCGTGGCTGGGGTTGGCGGGCAGCAGCCCGTCGCGCACGGCGTCCGCCAGCGCCTTGTGCAGGATCGTGTGGGTGTAGACCACGGAGCGCTTGGACAGCGGCCGCCCCTGCTCGCCGCCCCCGGTGAACAGCTGCGCCAGGACCCGCTCGATCTCGCGTTTGTCCAGCGACTGGAGGGCCACGTCACCAAGGGTCGGCAGCAGGTAGCGGCGCACCATCCCCCGGTAGGAATCCCACGTCCCCGGCTGCACTTGGGTCTGCTGGCGCGCCATCCACCCGTGGAGGTAGGTGCCGAGAGTCTGCTCGCCGTCCATGCCACCGACCCTGCCGCATCGACCGGTCGCAGGCGAGGGCTCGGCGGCGCCCCTGTGGATGACCGGTCCGAGCGAGGCACGAACCCGACACGCGCGTGCGCTTGCGGCCGCACAGACTGGACGCGACGGCGTCAGCGACCACGCCGCGCGAGCTCGTCGGCGAGATCGCGCAAGATGTCCAGCTGCGCTCGGTCCTTGGGGCGGTCAGACGTCTCCTTGGAGCGGATGATGTCCTGGAGAGCGGCCACCCGCAGCCGAATGCCGGACACCTCGTACTCGACCGCGCGCGAGGCGATGTGCTCGTAGCCGCCGATGCCGGCGGGTTCCAGGTTGACGTCGACCAGCCCCGCACGGGTGACGAAGGCCATGACGGGGGAGTTGAAGCTGAACTCGTCGAGCGGGACGGCAAGGCCCCCCTCGGCGCCGGGGGCCGCCAGCCGCGCATCCAGGTCCTCGAGTGCTGAGGCGAGACGGCGCAGGTTCTCCACCGATCGCTCAGGGGTCAGGTCCAGGTCCTCGGTCAACGTCGGAGAGCCGTGCAGTCGAGCAGCCACCCCGCCGATCACGACGTAGTCGACACCGTGGCGATCCAGCACTGCCACGAGCTCTTGCGGGTCGAACCCGCCGACAGGATCGCCCCTGTCAGACACGCTTCGCGCTCGTGAAGAACGCCGAGGCGCGCCGCAAACCCGCCAGGCGCTGCTCCGGCGACTGGTCGAGCACTGCTCGGATGAGCGCCAACTGGCCCGACCGGCCCTGCTCCGCCGAACGGGACGCCGCGGCCTGGTCAGGTGTCCCTGATTTTGCTGGGGTGCTCACGGGGCCATGATCGCACGGGCGGAGGGTCTGCCAGGCCGCTCGGGGCAAGGCCTAGGCGCAGCGTGGCTGCTGGAGGTACCGACGGCACTCGTCGTCGGTGAGGCCGCGGGTCAGCTTGCCGCGGGCGATGCGGATGAGGTCGTCGAGGTCCAGCGCCCACACGCGGATGGTGCCGTCCTCGGCGGCGGAGGCGAGCCGCGAGCCGTCGGGGCTGAACCTCACGTCGGTCACGTGGCTGGTGTGGGCCGGCAGGGTGAGCAGCGGGCCAGCGGCCGGCACGTCCCACAGGCGCACGGTCGCGTCCGCGCCCCCTGAGGCGAGCCGTGTTCCGTCAGGGTTGAAGTCCAGCGCCCACACGATGCCGCGGTGACCCTGCAGGGTCGCGGACAGCTCGTAGGTGGCGGCATCCCACAGGTGGATGTCGCCGCTGACGTGCTGGGTCGCCAGCAGGGCCCCGGTCGGGTCGTAGCGCACGCCCTCCAGGTGCGTGGGGATCCAGCCGACCATCTCGTCGCGACGCCAGTCCCAGATGCGGGCACCGCGTACCGAGGGCTGCGGGCGGCGACCTGCGTCGAAGATGGCCAACGCGAGGTGCCGGCCGTCGGCGCTGAACGACATGCTGCCGACCGCGAGGTCATCGCCGGCCTCGAGCGCCGCGACCTCCTTCCCGGCCCGATCTACGATCGTGACCGCCCCGTCCCAGCTCGACACGGCGAGCAGCTCACCGGCGCCGTCCCAGGCGATGGCGGCGATCTCCGCCTCGGCCCGGACGGTGAACACCTCGTCGGCCGTCTCCCCGTCGAGGACCACGACCTGCTCGTCGAAGCCGGCGGCCGTCGCGAGCAGACCCCCGTCGGCGCTCATCTCCATGCGGTAGACGGTGTCATTCCTGCGGTCCGCGGTCTTGACTATCTCGTCGCCGGACTCCAGGTCCCAGATGCTGACTTCCCCGATGTGGGGCGCGTCGGGGATCCCCGCGTCGCGTGACGCGATGAGGCGCCGCCCGTCAGGGGCGAAGACCGCGGCGTTGGGCACGTCGGGGTGGCCGGGAAGGACGGCCCACTCGGCGGTGGCGGACATCGTCACGTCCCACACCTGCACGGCCGAGATCGTGAGGTCACCGGCCATGACGCGGTCCCCGTCCGGAGAGAAGGTCACACCGTAAGCCGACGTGATGGCCTGCGAGGACAGCGACAGCAGCTGCCGGGTGATGCCCTCCGGGCTGACGTCCCACACGTGCACCCCTCCGTCGGGATGGCCGACCACCAGCCGCGTCGCGTCGGGGCTCCATGCCATGCCGCTACCCGCGGGCACCGTGGACCGCAGGTCCCCGGAGTCGGCGTCGTAGACGCCGATGGTCCCATCCACGGTGTTGGTGGCAAGCCAGCGGCCGTCGGGGCTGTACTTGACGTCGAACAGCGGCTCCTCGGGGTAGGGGAGCGTGGGGTCGGCCTGCCCCGTGGAGAGGTCCCAGACCATCGGAGCGGGTTGGTCACCCGACGCGCGGTACGCCACCGCAAGGGAGGAGCCGTCGATGCTGAACGAGGTGGCCCGGGCGAGCTCCAGCGAGCCGATCTCCGTGCGGACGTCGCCCGTGGCGGTGTCGACCACCCGGACGACGCCTTCCTCCGGCCAGGCGGCGGCGAAGGCCGACCCGTCCGCGCTGAACGACGCCCCCAGGACCTCGCCCTCTCGCTCGACCGCCCACAGCGGCTTTCCGGTCTCCGGGTCCCAGGCGCGGGCTGCACCGTCGTCGCCGACGGTCGCGAGCACGCCGCCGTCGTGGTTGAACGCGACCTGGTTGACGTCGATGTCGTGGCCGTGGAACGCCCGCACGGATTCCCCCGTGTCGGCGTCCCGCAGGTCGACGATGCCGGTGTCCTCGGGGCCCTCGGTGACGAACAGGTCACCGGCGGGGCTCCAGGCGAGGGCGCCGCCGATGTCGGCAACCTGCAGGACCGCGCGAGAGGTCATCACCGCCCGGTGCAGCGCCTCCTCGGCTTCGGGCAGGACGGTGCCGTCGGCGTCGCGGGTGGCCGCGATGGCTTCCAGGGCGAGCAGGATGCTGCGTTCAGGGTCGCTTTCGAGGTTGGCGGTCGACGCCGCCGCCAGACCGCGGGCCGTGGCCACGTGAACCTGCCGGGTCGCCCGCCGGGTCTGCGCGACGGCGACGACCGTCAGGCCTCCGGCGAGCAGTGCCGCGACGGTCAGCACGGCGACGAGGGCTCGCAGGCGGTTCACCGCGCGACGCTCGAGCGCCGCGTCATGCTCGCGCAGCTCTTCCTCGGCGGCCGCCTCGCGCTGCCGCTCATCGATGCTGGCCTGCAGGAAGGACGCCTCGATGCCGGACAGCTGCACGGCCTCGGTGCGCGCCCACGCCTCGAACTGGTCCAGACGCCCACCGCGCAGCAGGAAGCTCGGGTCCGCGTCGGCGTCCGCCCAGTCCGCCGCGGCCGAGGAGAGGCGGCCGAGGAGGCGCACGTCGTGGCGTGCCACCTCGACCCAGCCGCGCAGCCGGTGCCACGCGCCAAGGAGCGCCTCGTGGGCGATCTCCGCCTGGGCCAGGCGGGTCGCCGCGTCGCGGTCGAAGGAGAGCAACCGAGAGGCGCCGAAAGCGTCGATGGCCTCCTGCATCGCCTCGGGCTGGCTGCCGACGGTGAGCAGCTCGGAGACCAGCGCCCGCCGGCGGGTGTCGGCGTCGCCCTCGCCCAGGGTGACCAGGCGGAGGAACAGCTGGCGCGCGGCTGCCTGCGCCGGTGCAGACAGCAGGTCGTACGTGTGCTCCGCGCGGCCGGCAAGGGCGCCGGCCACTCCCCCGATCGCCTCGTATGCCTCGAGGGTGAACGTGTCGTTGCGCCGCCGGTCGAACAGCTCGGTGAGCGCGTACTGCAGCAGCGGCAGGCTGCCGGGCCGGCCGGCGACGTCGGCCACGATGCGCCCGACGACGTCGGGCTCCACGGTGACGCCTACCCGCGCTGCGGGCACGCAGATGGCCCGCTGGATCTCGTCGGGCGCCATGGGCACGACGGTCTCGGTCCGCGCGCGCATCAGCACGGCGAACGCCGGGTGCTCCAACGGCCGGTCGTAGAAGTCCGCGCGCAGCGTCGTGACCAGCCGGATCCGGCTCGAGGGATCACCCACCGCCCCGGCGAGGCTCGCGAGGAAACCGGTGCGCTCGTCCTCGTCCTCGCAGAGGGTGAACACCTCCTCGAGCTGGTCGACGACGAGCAGCACCTCGACGCTCTCGTCGGGCAGTGCTCGACGGATCGCTTTCGTCAACGCCCCCTCGCCGAGGATGCGCTCGACGGCGAGGTCGGCCGATGGCGCGACCGCGACCCGCAGCAGCGCGGCCTCCAGCGCCGCGCTGGGAGTTGCGCCGGGCTGCATAGTGGTGACGAACCAGGCCGACGAGCCGGCGACCGCGCCCCGGCGCAGCGCGGGCACCAGCCCGGCCCGCACGACCGATGACTTCCCGCTGCCGCTGGGCCCGACGACGGCCAGGAAGCGCCCCGCCGTCCCCTCCTCCGCCAGTCGGGAGACGAGTCGGTTCACGAGCGCGTCGCGCCCCGCGAAGTCGGCGGCGTCGGCCTCACCGAAGGGGCGCAGCCCCTTGTACGGGTTCGGCGCGGTGTCACGGGGCGGCAGCTGTGTTCGCGGGAGGCCGTTGTCGAGGAGACCGGTGAGGTCCGCGCCGAGCTCGGCGGCGGTGGCGTACCGCACGGCCGGGTCCTCCGCCGTCGCCTTGCTGATCACCTGCTTGACGGGACCGGCAAGGTCGGGGGAGGGCCCGCTCCGGGGAACCCCGGAGCCGGTCAGGGCTTCGTGGAGGAGGACACCCAGGGCGTGGAGGTCGCCGTCGACGGTGGGCGGGCGATTGCGGTCGCGCGGCGACGTGGACGGGCTGCTCGACGCGCGCACCCGGTCCACGGCGATGCCGAAGTCGGACAGGTAGGCGTTGCCCTCGTCGTCGAGCAGGACGTTGGAGGGCTTCACGTCGCCGTGCACGACCCCCTGGCGATGCGCCGCGTGCAGCGCGAGCGCGACCTGGCTGACGTGGCGGACCACCGTGTCGAGCTCCAGCGGACCGTTCGCGATCGCCTGCCACAAGCTGCCGCCGCGCAGCCATCGCATGACGAGATCAGGTTCACCACGACTCGGGCATCGCGCAGCTGCTGCGGGAGCGCGAGCGCACCGAGCCCTAGCCCGGTCCGTCCAAAGGCCAGAGAGGCTGACCCCCGCTGGTCAGCCTCTCCGCTCTGCCTGGCCAAGGCATGACTCGGCCGGAGACGTTTTCTGCTGGGGTGGGAGCGCGGATCGTCAAGGGGCGCGGGTCCTCAAGGGGCGCGGTAGTCGAGGGCGCGATCTTGTCCGGTCAGCGTCAACCGGCGTCCGTCGAGAGTCACGGTCGACTCGCCCAGCAGCACGTCGTGGACATGCTCAACCTGTAGCTCGAGAGACGGGCAGGCCACGTCGGTGGTGGCCACGGCGGACACCTGCAGCACCCCGGCGTCGTCGAGCGCCCAGCGGCCGGCGAGGTCGTTGCAGCCGTCGGAGGCGTGGATGGTGCCGTCCTCGTCGAGAGCAGCGTGGCCCCCGCCATGGTGGAGCTCACCGTGCCCTCAGGGCCGGTGCCCGAGATCAGTGACTCGAGCCGCCACCCGGTACCGGTCAGGGGCGCATCCTCCGACGGTTCGACCGTGTCGAAGCGCAACTCGACGCCAGGGCCGAGCAGCATCAGCTGCCCCTCGGTGTGCTCGTAGCGCTCGACGGCCTGCAGGGCCTGCAGGTACGCGGACTCGCTCTCGTGGACTCCGGGCTCCGAGCATGCCATCTCGGTGTGCCCAAGCTCGCCGATCTCGATGCGGTCCCCGACCACGGAGAGCGTGCCGCCGTAGCTGTTGCACGCAGCGGTGCCGCCGCCCTCACCGTCGCCGATCCGCAGGGTGATCGGGTAGCCCTCAACCAGCGGTACTCCCTCGGCGAGCACCCACTCGGTCTCCTCCAGCTCGTCGGCCGCCGGCTCTGTCCCCGGTGAAGGCCCGGTGGGCGTTTCCGTCCCGCAGCCGGCCAGCACCACCAGAACGGCTGCACCCACGATCCACCACATGACCGAGCCCTCCTCGCGTTGCCGTCGATCGTTGGACGCCCGCCCGCGGCGTTGAGTTCCCAGGTCACCGCGACGCCGCGACGCGTACCATCGGCTCCGGGTGGCAGGGACCCGCGATACATAGGGACGTCTTTTCCGTGGACATGAGGAACAGCGTGGTTGAACAGTTCGTCAAGGCGATCGAGCAGGGCGACGGCAAGGCCTTCGCCGCGCCATTCGCCGGTGGGATTCCAAGTCGGTCCCCGCGGGCGCACCGGCTGTGCTGCTCGGCCACGGCGCGGGCGGCGTAGGGGCGCCGGCGATGAGGTCGCCGAGCAGCTGGCGGCAGTTGGCGCGCCCGGCCTGAGCCGGGCGAGCCCCACGACGAGCACGCCGGTGTCCATGATCAGCGTCACACGCCGCGGGAGTCGCCAAGCTGGCGCAGGCGATGCAAGGTGCGCTGTGCCAGCGGTCGCGCCTCGATCATCGGCGCCGCCGGCCCCTCCCGAGCGTCCCGCCCGGGGGTCGCGAGCGTGACGGTGGCATGCGCGCGCCGCCGCCGAACGTGCCTCCTCGGGACCGCGACGGCGCGGCGCCGCGAGGCGCAGATAAGCCGCGGCCGCCGCCCCTTTGGCGCCGGCTGAGGGCCCCGCCGACAAGACCGCTGAGTAGGCCGCCCGCTAAGCCGCCGCGCCGCCGGCGCCTGCCACCGAAAGCGCGGGACCTGCCCAGACCGCCGCGGCCGCGCCGGCGGTCGCCGAGTATCCGCGGCAGGACGAGTACGGCGACCACCACGATCACCGCCACGATGATGAGCGTCTGCTGGTCCATGTCCTCTCCCTTGCCGGTCACCGGCACCGTGTAAGCGGGGGCTCGCCCCCGCAGTTCGTGCCCGGTTTCTCGGCGGCACAACCGTGGCCGGTGGACCTACCTGCGCGGGCAGGATCTGGCCGACGCCCGCACGCGGATCGCTGACCCCATCGGACTGTGAGCGATGACCTACCCGCCCCCCGAGAGCGACACCTGGCCGGCGTCGCGGGCGCTCGTGGAGCGGTTGCTCCGCCGGCTGCCCGGGGGCGGCAAGGGCTACGTGCGCCCGGAGTAGAGCGAGGACGACCGCGCCGCACTCACCGAGCGGTTCTAGGCGCTCGACACTGAGCCGCTGCCCGACGAGGCTCTGACCTGTCGGGCGTGCCCGAGGACGTGTGTGACCGCGTCGCCGAGGTGTCCCGGCTGTGGACCGCGGTCGGCAAAACGCGAGGATCACCCCCCGCACCGTGGTGTCCGGGCGGGATCCAGAAGGGCACCGCCATGGATCTTGACCACAGGGGCCCGCTGACCGACGTGCCCTATACCCAGGCCTCGGAGCGCTTCACGCGTGCGGTGGCGTTCGCCGTCGACGTCCACTGGGCCGGCAGCCGCGCCGGCACCCGGGTGCCCGCCCTGGCGCACCTGCTCGCAGCCGCGGCGCTGGTGCTAGAGGACGGCGGCGACGAGGACGAGGCGATCGCCGCTTTGCTGCACGACGCCGGCCAGGACAGCGCTCGAGCCATCGACGGGCGGCACGTCGCCGGCGACGTGCCGCCCGTCGATGGCCCGAGCGCTG
>Ga0247713_1001313_pt1 | contig 12481 bp, 10 predicted proteins | sample 21E_NmetaG_FD_189936 | JGI IMG/M metagenome (GOLD analysis project Ga0247713, IMG submission 189936) | Soil microbial communities from hillslope of Landscape Evolution Observatory, University of Arizona, Oracle, AZ, United States - 2-1-E_N | ecosystem: Engineered > Artificial ecosystem >... | reverse complement strand
GCCCCGCCCCCACGCCGCCGGCGCCGGCCCGTGCCTTCTGGCGCGCCGCCCCAGGGCCGGCGGCGCCGGCGGCCGGCGCGGTCGGGGCCGCCGTCCGCCTCGCCCCCGGCGTGACCCTGGTGCTCGACGCCGCGCCGGGCCTCGGCCCTGACGACGCCCGGGCCATCACCACCGCCGCCGCCGGCCTCCTCGCCCACCTCCACGCCGCCGGTCTCCTCGACGATCCGGCGCCCTCGACGCCAAGGAGCGATCGCCCATGACCGTGCTGCCCCGCATCCCCGACCCCGACCTCACCGACCTGGGCCCCGACGACCGCGACCACGGCGGCCTGCGGACCGAGCGCGGCTACCTGCCCCTCGTCGCCATGGCGGTCACCGCCGACGTCACCGGCCTGTTCGTCACCACCCGCGTGCGCCAGACGTTCGTGAACACCCTCGGCCAGCCGATCGAGGCCACCTACGTCTTCCCCCTCCCCGACCGGGCCGCGGTGTCGTCGTTCAGCGCCGTGCTGGGCGACCGGCGGATCGTGGGCGTGCTCAAGGAGCGCCAGGCGGCGCGGGACGACTACGACGCCGCCATCGGGGCCGGCCGGCGGGCGGCGATCGTCGAGGAGGACCGGCCCGGCGTCTTCGGCGCCCGGGTCGGGAACCTCCGCCCCGGCGAGCGGGGCGAGGTCGAGCTCACCCTCGTCGGCCCGCTCCCCTACGACGCCGGCGTGGCCACCCTGCGCTTCCCGCTGGTCGTCGCCCCCCGCTACATCCCCGGCGTCCCGCTCGAGGGGCCCAGCGCCGGCGACGGCGTCGAAGCCGACACCGACCTCGTGCCCGACGCCTCGCGCATCTCGCCACCAACCCTGCTGCCCGGCCACCCCAACCCCGTCCGGCTCGACCTGCGGGTGACCGTCGACCCGGGCGGGTTCGCCCTGTCGGACCTGCGCTCCAGCCTCCACGCCGTGCGCACCGAGGTCGCCGGCGGATCGGCCGTGCGGGTCGAGGTGCACCCCGGCGAGCGCCTCGACCGGGACTTCGTCCTGCGCTTCGTGCTGGCCGGAGCCCACGCCGCCACCGCCGCCATCGTCGTCCCCGACGGCCCGGGCGCCACCGAGGGCACCGTCGCCGTCACCGTCGTCCCGCCCCTCCCCACGGCGGCCACCCGCCACCGCGACGTGGCCGTCGTCATCGACCGCTCGGGCTCGATGGGGGGCTGGAAGATGGTGGCCGCCCGCCGGGCGGCGGCGAGGATCGTCGACGGCCTCGGCGCCGGCGACCGGGTGGCGGTCCTCGCCTTCGACGACCGCACCGAGCGGCCGCCACGGCTGGGCACGGGACTCGCGCCGGCCACCGACCGCCACCGCTTCGCCGCGGTCGAGTTCCTCGCCGGGCTCGAGGCCCGGGGCGGCACCGAGATGCACGGGCCGCTGGCCGAGGCGGCCGGCCTGCTGGCCGCCGGCGGCTCCGCGGGCAGGGACCGGGTGCTGGTGCTGGTGACCGACGGCCAGGTCGGCCAGGAGGACGCCGTCCTCGCCGCCCTCGGCCCGCAGTTGGGGGCGACGCGGGTGTTCGCCCTGGGCGTCGACCAGGCGGTGAACGCCGGCTTCCTGCAGCGGCTGGCCGCCCTGAGCGGCGGCCGGTGCGAGCTGGTGGAGTCCGAGGACCGCCTCGACGAAGCGATGGCCGGCATCCACCGCCAGATCGCCGCGCCTGTCGTCGCCGGCCTGGGCATGGAGCTCGAGGGCGCCGAGCTCGTACCGGCCAGCCAGGCGCCGGCCCGGCCCCCGGACTGCACCGACGGCTACCCCTGCGTGCTGGCCGGGCGGTACCGGGCCGGCGGGGCCGGCCCCGTGGTGGTGCGGGCGTCGGGCACGGCGGCCGGCGGCAGCCCCTGGTCCGAACGGGTCGAGGCCTCGGTGGTGGCCAACCCGGCGGTGACGGCCACGTGGGCCCGGGCCCACATCCGGGACCTCGAGGACCGCTACGTGGCCGGCAGCGGGCCGGTGGGCGACCACGACGCCCTCGCCGCTCTCATCGTCGAGGTGTCGCTGGCCCACGGCGTGCTCTGCCGCTTCACCGCCTTCGTGGCCGTCGACCCGGTGCGGCCCGACGAGCCGGTGGCGGTGCCCCACCGCATCGTCCAGCCCGTCGAGCTCCCCGCCGGCTGGGCCATGCCGGTGGCCGCCATGCCGGCGCCGGCCGGCGCCGGCCCCGTCCTCCGGCGGGCGATGACCTCCGCTCCAGCCCCTGCGCCGTCGCCGGGGGACTGGCGTTCGGTGTGGACGCGGGTGGAGGAGCTCCTCGGCCGCATCGAGCACAGCCGGCAGGTGGACGCCACCGAGGTCGACGAAGTCCTCGAGGCCCTGCGACTCGGCGGCGCGCCGGCCCAGCTGCTGGAGGCGGTGGCCGCCCTGGCCGGCGCCGTGCGGGATCAGGCCGGCGAGGCCGAGCTCGGCCGGCGGGCGGCCGCGGTGCGCAAGCTGCGGCCCGGCCGCCGGCGCCGCTTCTGGGCGTCGTGAGCCCGGCCCCGGCCCTCGGGTACCCCACCAGCAGGTGGCCGCTCCCCCGTGCCGCCCCGGCCGTGTCCCCTGGCGCTCGCCGGGTGCCGGTTCAGACCGTCGCCGGCCGGCCGACCTCGCCTTTGAGGTCGCCCGAGAGCAGCTGGGCGACGACGAGGATCCCGACCACGATCGTCCCCACCGCCAGTACGGTGACGCCGGCACCGGGGTCGTCGAAGACGACGGGGATGGTGCCCAGCACGTTCAGCATGGTCACCACCAGGGTGGTCCGCCGGCCCCAGGTCCGGCGGTTCCACAATCCCCAGGCGCCGGCGACGGCGATGGCGGCAGTGACCAGGGAGACGACCTTGGCGTCGGTCGGGACGCCGTCACCCACGCCGGGAACGAACACCGCCAGCTGCAGTACGGCGTTGGCCAGGAGGGAGGCGGCCACCGCCCGTTCGATGGGCCCGTAGCGGTTCACGAGCGTGCTCCGGTGGAGGTCCTGGCCCAGCACGACCAGGGGGTGAGAACAGGGACGTGCCGGGACACCTCGGTCAGGGCGGTGACCGTCAGCCGAGCCAGACGCCTCATCGGACCGGGACCCCGGACCGCGACTGGTTCTCCACCCGGTAGACCTCGACGCGGTCGGGCCCGGTCAGCATGGCCGGGTCCTCGCCGGGCAGGAGCGAAGTCGAGAAGACGGCGTCGGTCACCGCCTCCAACGCCTCGGTGGACGTGGCCAGGCTCACGAGGACGACGCTGGAGTCCTCGGGCCGGCTGAGGACGTAGGTGACGATGAACCCCGCCACCCGCTCGACGACCGGCCGGATGCGCTCCTCGCCGGCCCGGCGCATGGCCTCGCTCTGGGCCGCGGACCGGGGCCCGTCGAACCAGCTGACCTGGCAGGCGACGGCTGCCCCGGGGGCGGCCGGGCCGTTCAGGGTGGTGAGCACGTCGTACACCGCGTCGTGGTCGAGCTCGAAGGGGCGGGGGCCCATGGCCGCCTCCGTCCGCGCCGGAGCCGCCTCCGCTTCCTCGCGGGTGTCCCAGAGCGTCAGGTTGAGACCCTGGCGGGACCCGATCTGCATCATGAGGTGCATGCCGCGGAACCCGGGATGCCCTTCGATGACCCCGATCAGGTGGCCGGAGGCCTCCGGTGTGTTCAGGTGGCTGGGGAAATTGCGGACCATCTGCAGCCTGGCGTGCATGCGTTCCTCCTCGGGTTGCCGATCGCTGACGAGGAGAACGATGCGCCGATCGACGCCGTCACACATCCGTGCGACCACGTCACTTCGGTACGTATCTCAGTCCCGGGCCAGCATCCAGGCCGCCAGCTGCGTGCGGGACGACAGGCCGAGCTTGGTGAGGATCCGGCTCACGTGGGTCTCGACCGTCCGCTCCGAGAGGACGAAGCGCTCGGCGATCTCGCGGTTCGAGCGTCCCTCGGCGACCAGGCCGGCCACCTCCCGTTCCCGCCGGGTCAACGGATCCGTGCCGGCTCCGAGCACGGCGGCGCTGTCGCGGCGCACGACACCCATCCCGAGACGGGTGGCGATGGCGTGGGCCTCCTCGGCCAGGGGACGGGCGGCGCCGGGGTCGGCCGGCGCGAGCAGCTTGGACCAGTGGAGCAGGGTCTCGGCCACGTAGGGGACGAGGCCGATGCGCCGGTTCACCGCCACGGCCTCGGCGAAGTGGCGGCCGGCGTCCTCCCTGCGGCTCAGGAGGGCGGCCAGACGCCCGAGCACCATGGACAACGATCCTTGACAGACGACCGAGCCGGCGCCGCCGGCCATGCAGCGGGAGGCATACGGCAGGAGGGCGGCGTAGCACTGGTCGGCCAGGTCCGGATCCTGCAGCTCGCACGCCGTCTGGGCGAACATGCTCACGGTCGGGAGCCACCGGCCGTTCACCGGCAGGCCGGGGATGAACGGCTTGACCTCTTCGTGCAGCCGGCGGGCCGACTCGACGTCGCCCAGCACGGCGGAGACGAAGGCGGTGTCGGCCTTGGCGATCGGGTAGCTCACCCGCTCGACCAGCGCCACCCGCTCCGCCTGCTCGCCCGTGCTGCCCCGCAGGCGGTCGACCTCGCCGGTGATGGCGTAGGTCACACCCACGACCGAGTAGTCCTCCAGTCTGTGACCCAGATGGCGGGCCTCGTGGGCCAGGCGCTCCGCCTGGTCAAAACGGCCGGCGGCGATGGCCAGGCCGGCGTGGACCATCCGCAGGTGCCAGTCGGCCATCGGGCGCCGCAGCCGCTCCACCACCCGCCCCAGCTCGGCGGCCTGGGCGTGGGCCAGCATCAGGTCGCCCTGCTCCTGGGCGGTGTCGATGCGCCACAGGTGGCCCCACATGGCGGCGCTCGGGCCGGCGGGGCCGCGGCCGAGCTCGAGCATCCGGGCACTGAGGCGCTCCCGCTCGGCCACGCCGTCCGGGCCCGAGCAGACGAAGTGCCGGGCCTGGATGGCGTCGACCAGGGCGGCGTGGTCGCCGAGTGCCTCGGCGGCCTCCAGGGCGGCGCGACTGGCGGCGGCGGCCGCCGCCGGCGACTGCAGGTCGGCCTTCAGGTGGGCGATCTGGGCCTCGAGCCGTACCCGGAGCGGGCTGGCGATGGGAGGCATCGAGCGCAGGGCGCGCTCCTTCAGGGTGAGGAGGGGGGGCAGGGTGTTGGTGTCGCCGATGGCCGACACCACCAGCGCCGCGGCGGCGGCGATGTTCGGGCGCTGTGCTTCCTCGGCCAGCTCCACGGCACGGTGAGCGGTCTCGACGGCGCGGAGCACGGCCCCGGAGCTGAACTCGGCCGCGGCCAGCTCGACTTCGATCTGGGCCCGCTCCTCGGTGCTGGCCGGGCCGAGGCGGGCGGTCGCCGCCGCGCCACGCAGCAGCCGGGCGGCCTCGTCGAAGGCCAGCCGGCGCGTGGCCACCTCCGCCGCCCGGCGGAGGCGTTCGACGGCCGTCATCCGCTCGGCCGGCGCGCTGGCCGCCCGCAGCCAATGAAGGGCCAGCTCACCGAGCAGCTCTTCCCGCTCCAGGGCGCCGTCCCGCTCCAGCATGGCGGCGACCCGCCGGTGGAGCTCGATCCGGCGGGCCGACGGCAGGCCGGCGTACAAGGCGGTGCGAACCAGGCCGTGGCTGAACCGGGCCCACCCGGGCGCGTCGTGGTCCAGCACGAGGACGCCCTGCCGCACGGCGACCTCGATCTCCTGGTGCACCGGCCGCCCGCACACCTCCCCTGCGGCACCGACGGCGAACTCGTCCCCGAGAACGCTCGCCGCCCCGACCACCTCGAGGACCGGTCCGTCGAGCCGGCCCAGCCGGTGGGCGAGCAGGGCCCGGAGCTCGACGGGGAGCCACGTCGACCATGCGTCGGGGGCCACGGGCTCGTCGGCCAGCAGCCGTCCGAGCTCGCGGACATAGAGGGGATTGCCGCCGCTCTGGCGGTGGGCCCAGGCCGCCACGCCGCCACCGCCGCCGGCGAGGTACTCGGCCACGTCGCCGGCGGACAGCGGCGGGAGCCGGAGCACGGTCACCGCCGTCCGTCCGGTCAAGGCGCCGAGAGTGGACTCCAGCGGCGTCCCCGGCTCGGGGTCGCGGGCGGTCACGAGCACGAGCAGCGGCAGGTCGGCCACCTCGGCGACCAGGAGGCGGAGGAGGTGGAGCGAGGCGTCGTCGGCCCACTGGACGTCGTCGAGCGCGATCACGATCGCGCCCTCGCCGGTGGCCTCGGCCAGGGCGGCGATGGCGTCCTCGGCGATGGACAGCAGCCGGCCGGCACGGTCCTCGAGGTCGCCGCCCTCCGGGAGCGGGAACGCGATGCCGAGCCGCCGGAATGCCTGCCGCCAGGGCCGGTAGGCGACGGCCGCGTCCTCGACGGCCCGCCCCCAGGCGAACCGGGTTCCGTTCACGTCGAGGCCGGTGGCGGCGAACTCGTCGACCAGGCGGGTCTTGCCGCCGCCGGCCTCGGCCAGGATCACGCTCACCGACCCGCGGCCGGCCCGGGCCCGCCGGTAGGCGCCGTCCAGGTGGGCCAGCTCGGCGGCGCGGGCGACGAAGCGCTCGTCACCGACCAGGGGCATCCCGCATCTTCGCTCGTCGGCGGTCTTGGGGTTGTCGGAGTCGAGCCGCCGCGGGCGTCCCGTGCCGAGCGCCGTTGCCGGGGCCGGGCCGGCCGGCGTCACGCGGGCCCCTGATCCACCACTTGTCGTCGCGCCCTGAGCGCTGTGGGGATGGCGGGGGGGGTGACCCAAGAGCGCTTCACAGGCCGTAGGCCTCCATCAGGCGGAGCCACACTTCACTTACCGTGGGAAACGACGGAACGGCATGCCAGAGGCGGTCCATGCTCACCTCGCCGACGATGGCGATGGTGGCCGAGTGCAGCAGCTCGGCCACGCCGGGGCCGGTGAAGGTGGCGCCGACGATGACCTGGCGAGCCTCGTCGACGACCAGCTGGCTGGTGCCACGGACGTCCTTGCCCTGGGTGTAGGCACCGGACACGTCGCCGGTCGGGTAGGTGACGACGCGCACGTCGATGCCGGCGGCTCTGGCTTGTGCTTCGGTGAGCCCGACGGCGCAGACCTGGGGGTCGGTGAACGTGACCCTGGGGACGGGCGCAGTGGCGGCCACAGGTTTGCCGAGGATCACGTCGCCGGCCAGGCGGGCCTGGTACTTGCCCATGTGGGTGAGCAGGGCCCGGCCGTTGCAGTCGCCCACCGCGTAGAGCCAGTCGCCCTTGGCGCGGAGCCGATCGTCGACCGTGACGTACTTGCCGGGGTCGAGGCCCACGGTTTCGAGACCGATGTCGGCGGTGGACGGGCGCCGGCCGACGGCGACGAGGATCTCCTCAGCGGTGATCGTGCGGCCGTCGTCGAGTGTGCCCGTGACGGTGCCGTTGCGCTCGGCGGAGACCAGGCGGGCACCGGTGATCACGGTGATGCCCTCGGCCTCGAAGGCGGCGCGCACCTCCTCGCCCGCGAACGGCTCCTCCCTGGCCAGGAGGTGAGGGCCGCCCTCGACGACCGTGACCTCCTCGGAGCCGAGCCGGCGCATGGCCTGGGCCATCTCGGTGCCGACCGTTCCGCCGCCCAGGACCAGCAGCCGGCGGGGAATCTCCTTGGCGCCGGTCACCGAGCGGTTGTCCCAGGGATCGGACTCGGCCAGGCCGGGGATGGGCGGCATCAACGCGCGCGTGCCCGTCGCCAGGACGACGGCCCTACGGGCCGTGAGGCGGCGGACGTCGCCGGCGCTCGTCTCCACGTCGACGGTACGCTCCCCCGCCAGGCGGCCGGCACCCCGCACCAGCTCGATGCCCTCGCTCCGCAACCAGCCCAGTGCGCCGGCGTCGTCCCAGTCGCTCGTCATGTAGTCGCGGCGGGCCAGGGCGGCGGCCACGTCGATCTCGCCCGTGACTGCGGCGGCGGCGCCGGGCACCCGGCGGGCGGCGGCGATCACGTCGCCCGGGCGGGCCAGCGTCTTCGACGGGATGCAGCCCCAGTAGGAGCACTCGCCGCCCACCAGCTCCCGCTCGACGATGACCGTCGACAGCCCGCCGGCGGCGCACCGCCCGGCCACGTTCTCGCCGGCGGGGCCGGCGCCGATGACGATCACGTCATGGTCAGACATTCGGTCTCCTGGCGATCAGGTCGGCGACGAGGCCGGTCCAGCCCGTCTGGTGGGAGGCGCCCAGCCCTTTGCCGGTGTCGCCGTGGAGGTACTCGTGGAAGGAGATCATGTCGTGCAGAAGGGGGTCGGTCTGGAAGCGCTCGATGTCGCCGAACACGGGCCGGCGGCCGCCGGCGCCGTCGAGGAAGGTCGAGACCAGGCGCCGGCACAGCTCGTCGGCCACCTCGTCCAGCGTCATCTCCCGACCCGCGGGGTCGACGGTGAGGTCGGGGCCGAAGTAGCGGGCGAACCGTCGCAACGCTTCGACCAGCAGGTAGTTCACCGGGAACCAGATCGGTCCTCGCCAGTTGGAGTTGCCGCCGAACAGGGCCGAGGTGGACTCGCCGGGCTCGTAGTCGACGCTGCACGGCACACCGCCGATCACCGTCTCGAACGGGCGCCAGCCGCTGCCGCTCTGCGTCCATGCCAACTCCGTCCCGTGCCGGGACCCGACGTTACGCCGCAGTTCGCAGCGCCGCCTTGAGCACCTTGCCGGTGGGGCCGACGGGCAGGGCGTCGCGGATTTCGACGATACGGGGACGCTTGTAGGCGGCCAGGTGGGGCTCGGCCCAGATGATGATGTCGTCGGGCGTCGCCGCCGCGCCGGGCTTGAGGGTGACGACGGCCTTGACGTCCTCGCCGTAGCGGGCGTGGGGGACGCCGACGACCGCAGCCTGGGCCACGGCGGGGTGGCGGTGCAGGACCTCCTCGACCTCGCGGGGATAGACGTTGTAGCCGCCCCGGATGATCAGATCCTTCTTGCGGTCGACGATGCGGTAGGCGCCGTGGACGTCGAAGGTGCCGATGTCGCCGGTGTGGAACCATCCGTCGACGATGGCGGCGGCGGTGGCTCCCGGGTTGCGCCAGTAGCCCTTCATCACGTTGTTGCCCCGCACGCAGATCTCGCCTCGGGTCCCGGGTGTGGTGACGGAGCGGCCGGCGTCGTCGATGAGCGCCATCTCGACGCCGGGCACGGCGTAGCCGATGGAGCCGGCCGTGCGGGGCAGCTCCGGGACGGTGAAGCTGACCACCGGCGACGTCTCGGACAGACCGTAGCCCTCGAGCAGGGTGACGCCGAAGCGCTCCTCGCATCGGGCCATGACCTCCTCGGGCATGGGCGCGCCGCCGGAGACGCACCACTGCACCGTCGTGAGGTCGGCGGCCTTCAGCTGCAGCAGGGCGACGTACATGGTTGGCACCCCGCCGAAGAAGGTGACCCGGTGGCGCTCGATGAGGGCCGCCGCCTCCGAGGCCGTGAAGCGTGGCTGAAGGACGAGCGTTCCGCCCACCGCCAGCACGGCGTTGTGCATCACCGTCATGCCGAAGGCGTGGAACAGGGGCAGGGCGACCAGGGCGACGGTCTCGGCGCCCAGGCCGACGAGCTGGTGGGGAACCTCGGCGTTGGCCAGCAGGTTGGCGTGGGTGAGCTCGGCCCCCTTGGCCCGGCCGGTCGTACCGGACGTGTAGAGGATGACGGCGGTGTCGTCGGGCGTCGTGGGGTGGGGGTGGTCGATCGGCGTGGCGCCGGCGACCAGGGCGGTGAGGCTACGGGTGCCTTGCGGTGCCGAGAGGTCGTCGAGGTCCGCCTTGGCCACGATGACGGTGCGGTCGCCGGCTGCCGCTCGGACAGTGGGCAGGAAGGCGTCCCAGGTGACGACGACGGTGGCCTGGGAGTCGTCGAGGTGGTAGGCCAGCTCCTCGGCGGTGAGCAGGACGTTGAGGGGCACGACCGGGTTGCCGGCGTAGTGGCAGCCGAAGTAGGCGACGCTGAACTGGGGGACGTTGGGCAGGACCAGGGCCACGTGCTCGCCGGGTGCGACGCCGAGGTCGCGCAGGGCGCCGGCGAACATGCGGGCGAAGAGGTCGAGGGTGGCGTAGTCGACCTCGGTGTCGCCGGCGACGAGCGCCGTCCTGGTCGGGTGGGTGGCGGCGGAGGTCGTCAGGATGGAGCTGAGGTTCGTCATGGACTCATCGTGCGGCCACGGGTGGTCCGGTCCCAGCGGGGGCAGCCCTCAAAGGCCCCTGGGGTGACCCCCCAAACCGCTCGCCAGCCCTTCCAAACGGCTCGGGTGACGTCCACAGTCGTCCCCATGACGACCGTGACCGCCCCTCGCCCCACTTCTGTCGCCGCGGCCACGCCGGCCCGCCGGGAGCGCTACATCGACTTCCTCCGGGTGTTCTCCCTCGCCGTGGTGATGCTGGGCCACTGGCTGATGGCCGCCGTCGAGTGGCGGGACGGGCGACTGGTGGCCGGCAACGTGCTGGAGGCGGCGCCGGCGGCCCAGTGGCTGACCTGGCTGTTCCAGATCATGCCGGTGTTCTTCGTGGTCGGCGGGTTCGCCAACACGGCGTCGTGGGCGGCGGCCTGCCGTGACGGGCGGGGCTACGGCGAATGGCTGGCCGGCCGGCTGACCAGGTTGGTGCGCCCGGTGCTGGTGTTCGCCACGGTGTGGGCGGCGCTGGCCGTGGGGCTGATGGCGGCGGGGGTGGCGCCGGCGGCGGTGCGGGCGGGGTCCATCGCCCAGCCGCTGTGGTTCCTCGCCGTGTACGTGGTCGTCGTGGCGGTGGCGCCGGCCATGGTCGCCGCCCAGCGTCGCTGGGCTTGGGGCGTGACGCTGGCGCTGGCGGCGGGTGTCGCGGCCGTCGACCTGTTGCGGTGGCCGCTGGGGGTGCCGGTGGTCGGCTGGCTGAACCTGGCGCTGGTGTGGCTGTTCGCCCACCAGCTCGGCGTGGCGTGGCGGTCCGGCGCCATGGTGCCGTGGTCCCGCCGCCGGATGTGGGTGCTGGCCGGCGTGGGGCTGGGCGGGCTGTTCGTGCTCACCTCCGCCGCAGGGTACGGGCGGTCGATGGTGGGCGTGGGCGGGGGGAGGTCGAACACGTTCCCGCCGTCGCTGGCGCTGGTGGCGCTGGCGGTGTGGCAGTTCGGCCTGGCCCTGCTGCTGCGGCCGGCGGTCGACCGCTGGCTCGACCGCCCCCGGGCGTGGGCCGCGGTGGTGGCTGCCAACGGCATGGCCATGACGGTCTTCCTGTGGCACCTGACCGCCTTGGTGATGGTGGCCGCCGTCGCCTTGCCCAGCGGGCTGATGCCGCAGGCGGCAGTGGGCTCGGCGGCGTGGTGGGCGTGGCGGCCGGTGTGGGTGGCGGCGTTGGCCGCCGCCCTCCTGCCGCTGGTGTGGGCCTTCGCCCGGGTCGAGCTGCGGCGGCCGCCGGCGCCGGCGCCGGGTGCGGTGCGGGCCGGCGTCGCCGCGTTCCTCGTCGCCGGCGGCCTGGCCGTGCTGGCCCGCAAGGGTTTCGTGGGCCCGACGATGGTGGCCGGCGGCGGGCTGGTACTGGCCGGCCAGGTGTTGCTCAAGCGGGCGTGACGGCTGCCGTCGTCGTCGCCGTCCTGGTTCTCCACAACCTGCTTACAAACCTGTGGTTTCCCGACCGGTGGACCTACGTGCCGGCGAACCTGGCCACCGCCGGCGGGTTGGTGGCGGTCAGTGGCGTGGCGGTGCCGGCCGGCGCCTGGTGGCCCGGGGTGGCCGGCGCCGCGTTGGTCGTGGCCGCCATCGCTTTGGTGGCGGCGGTCCGGCCGGCGCTGCTGGCCGATCAGCGCATGGCCGGCGCCGGCGCCACCGGCACGGCGTGGCGGGCGTTGGTGCGCATCCCCCTGGGGACGGTGGTCCTCGAGGAGGTGGCGTTCCGTGCCGTGCTGCCGGCGCTGCTGTCGCCGGCGTGGGCGGCGGCGCTGTTCGGACTGTGGCACGTCGCGCCCACGGCCAGGGCGCTGGAGGTCAACGGCGTGTCCCGGCGCCGGGCGGCCATAGTGGCGGGCGCCGTTGCCGGTACCGCCGCCGTCGGCATGGTCCTCTGGGAGCTACGGGTGGCGACCGGCGGCCTGGCCGCGCCGGCGCTGGTCCACATCGGCGCCAACAGCGGGGCGACCGTGGCCGCCTACCTCGTCCTCCGAAGGGGTTAGGGGTTCTTGGCGTCGACGTCGCCCTCGATCTTCACGCCGTCACCCGACGTGTCGATGTCGCCCTCGGCGCTGCAGGCGCCCAGCAGGGTGACGGCCAGCAGGGCGGCGACGCCGGCTCGGATCAGTTTCCTCATGATGAACCTGTCTCCGCCGGCGCCGAGGCCAAAACTCACGCTGCGACGGGCTCGCGCCGCAGGGAGTGGGCGCCGGCCCGGCACCCGGCGCAATGTCAGTCCGAGGGCCGGCGGCTCAGCTCCGCGGCTTGGACCTGCTCGGGCTGGACCTGCTCGGGCATGTCCGGCATGGGGGTGGTGTCGGGCCGTGGAGGGGCCGGCGGGCGCCGGCCCCTCCACGGCCCGACACCACCCCCATGC
>Ga0247713_1001312_pt1 | contig 12493 bp, 15 predicted proteins | sample 21E_NmetaG_FD_189936 | JGI IMG/M metagenome (GOLD analysis project Ga0247713, IMG submission 189936) | Soil microbial communities from hillslope of Landscape Evolution Observatory, University of Arizona, Oracle, AZ, United States - 2-1-E_N | ecosystem: Engineered > Artificial ecosystem >... | reverse complement strand
TCCTCGGCGTCCGGGCCGAGCGCGGGGGCGGGGTACCAGGTGTCCAGGACCGTCCCGTCCGGGGTGACGGTGGCCAGGCCGGTGCCGGTGGCGCCCTCGTGGTGCGGTGCGGTGGTCACGCCCCCGACCGTATCCGCCCGCGTCCCGCCGACCTCGCGCGCCGTGCCCCCACATCGCAGCACGTGCACGCACCGCGACGTGAGTGGACACCGCGCGAAGTGCACGCAGGCCTCGCTCTCACGCGGCGGCGAACGCGCGTCGGATGCGTTCGGCGACCGGACCGAAGGCCGGCAGCTCCCGCCAGATCCACCGCACGACGCGCGGGCCGGTGTCGCGGATCGCGTCCTCGCGCACCTTTTTCGCCGAACACCACCTCGCCCGGTTCCTGCCCGGGCCGGAGCAACCGGCCGTACTTCACCTCGCCGTCGAACTCGCCGACCGTGTCGTGCTCGGGCCACCAGAAGTCCACCCGCGCGATCACGGTGCCCCGCGCGGAGGTGATCTCGTGCTGCAGGACCGGCGCCGGGAGGCCGGCGCGGTGGACGGCCACCCGGCTGCGGGACTCGCCGACGCTGCCGCTGCGGCCGTCGGCGAGTCGACCACGCGCCGGGCCCGGCGGTTGCCGGGCCGGTGGGCGGCGCGGGCGACCGCCCGAGGAGCGGCTGCGCGTGAGATGCACCCGGTCCAGCGGCACCGCCCAGACGTCGAGACCGTGCAGGACCGCGGCCGAGACGTGGCTGACGACGGCCGCCGGCGGCAGCTGGACGACCGCCGCCCGCGCGGCGAGGGCGTGCCGGGCGAGGGGATCGCCCAGCTGCCCGTCGACGAGGCGATGTAGGCGCCGCGCCGTATACCGTGCACGCCCGGCCGCTGCGCCGCAGCCGGCTCAGCTCGTCGTCGCGGAAGCCCCGGGCGAGCAGCTCGCGGCGCAGGTGCAGGCCGGGCCGGCCGAGATCCATGGCGCGAGGTTGCCCGGCGGCCCGCACCTGCACCAGCTCCGGCGTCGTGCCTGTGGACAACCGGCCCGCTCGTGGATGGCCGTCACCTCGCGCGCCGTCCTGCGACATCGCGGCGTCTGCACGCGGTGCGATGGAGGAGGACGGCGCGCGAAGAGGGCGCGGCGCCCGGCGGGTAGCGTCGGGGCGCGTGACCGTGCCCGACCTCGACCTCACCGGCGACCCCGTCGAGCTCACCGCCGCGCTCGTCGACATGCCCTCCGTCTCCGGCGACGAGGCCGCTCTCGCCGAGGCGCTGGAGCGCGCGCTGCGGCAGCAGGCGCCGCACCTGGAGGTCGTGCGGTCCGGCGCGTCGGTGCTGGGGCGCACGAACCTGGGGCGACCCCGCCGGGTGCTGCTCGCCGGGCACATCGACACCGTGCCGATCGCCGGCAACGTTCCCAGCCGCCGCGACGGCGGCCTGATCCACGGCTGCGGCAGCTCCGACATGAAGGCCGGGGACGCGGTGATCACGCACGTCGCCGCGGCGCTCGCCGAGCCGCGCCACGACGTGACGCTGGTGCTCTACGACTGCGAGGAGGTCGAGGCCGCGCGCAACGGGCTGGGCCGGATCGAGCGCGAGCTGCCCGAGTGGCTGCGCGCGGACCTCGCGATCCTCGGCGAGCCGACGAACGGCGCCGTCGAGGCCGGCTGCCAGGGCACGCTGCGCGCCGAGATCCGCACCCGCGGCCGGCGCGCGCACGCGGCGCGCTCGTGGCTGGGGGTCAACGCGATCCACGCCGCCGGTGAGGTGCTGGCCCGCCTCGCCGCACACCCCGCGCGGGAGGTCGAGATCGACGGCTGCGGCTACCGCGAGGGCCTGCAGGCCGTGGCGGTCACCGGCGGGGTGGCGGGCAACGTCGTGCCCGACGAGTGCGTCGTCACCGTCAACTTCCGGTTCGCGCCCGACCGCACCACCGACGACGCCGTCGCCCACGTCCGGGAGGTCTTCGACGGCTTCGAGCTCGACGTCACCGACCTCTCGCCCGGTGCGCTCCCGGGCCTCGCCGAGCCGGCGGCGCAGGAGTTCCTCGCGGCCGCCGGCGGTCGGGCGTCCGCCAAGTACGGCTGGACCGACGTCGCCCGCTTCGCCGCCCTCGGCGTGCCCGCGCTGAACTTCGGCCCCGGGGACCCCGACCTCGCCCACACGCGCGAGGAGCACGTCGCCACCGCGGCGATCACCCGCGCCACGGACGTGCTGCGCCGCTTCCTGGCCTGAGCAGGCCCGGCCCCGACCGGTCGTCGCGCCGCCGTCGAACCGGCCTCCTACGCTGCACGCATGACGCGCGACGAGCGCCCGGAGGAGAAGCAGCGCGGCCCGGTGATCCTGCGCCGCGAGCGCCGCAACGAGGCCACCACGACCGACCAGCGGCTGCTCGACTCCCGCGGCCCCAGCGACTGGGTGCACACCGACCCGTGGCGGGTGCTGCGGATCCAGGCGGAGTTCGTCGAGGGCTTCGGCATGCTCGCCGAGCTGCCCAGGGCGGTGACGGTGTTCGGCTCGGCCCGCACGGGCCGCGACCATCCCGAGTACGCGCAGGGCCGCGCGCTCGGCGAGGCGCTCGCGGTGGCCGGTTTCGCGGTGATCACCGGCGGCGGGCCGGGCGTGATGGAGGCGGCCAACCGCGGCTGCTCCGACGCGGGCGGGCTCTCGGTCGGCCTTGGCATCGAGCTGCCGTTCGAGCAGGGCCTCAACGACTGGGTCGACCTCGGCATCAACTTCCGCTACTTCTTCGCCCGCAAGACGATGTTCGTGAAGTACTCGCAGGCGTTCGTCTGCCTGCCGGGGGGGTTCGGCACGCTCGACGAGCTGTTCGAGGCGCTCACGCTGGTGCAGACGAAGAAGGTCACGAAGTTCCCGGTCGTGCTGCTGGGCCGCGACTACTGGGCCGGGCTCTACGACTGGATCGCCGGCGCGGTCCGCGGCGGCGGCAAGATCGGTGAGAAGGACCTCGCGCTGCTGCACCTGACCGACGACGTCGACGACGCGGTCAAGGTTGTCCAGGAGGCGTGGCGCGCCTGGGAGGAGACGCATTGACGACGCTGTCCGTCTGCGTCTACTGCGCCTCGGTGGAGGGCATCGCGCCGCGCCACGTCGAGCTCGCCGCCGCCGTCGGCCGGGGGATCGCGGAGCGGGGCTGGCAGCTCGTCTCCGGCGGCGGGCGCGTGTCGATGATGGGCGCGGTGGCCGCCGCCGCGCGGGCCGGGGGCGCGCGCACCGTCGGGGTGATCCCGCGCTCGCTGGTGGACCTCGAGTGGGCCGACCGCGAGTCCGACGAGCTGCTCGTCGTCGACACCATGCGCGAGCGCAAGGCGCTGATGGAGGCGCACGCCGAGGCGTTCCTCGCCCTGCCCGGCGGGCTCGGAACCTGCGAGGAGCTCTTCGAGATGTGGACCTCCGGCTACCTGCGGATGCACGACAAGCCGGTGGTCGTGCTCGATCCCGACGGGCACTACACGGGCTTGCTGGAGTGGGTGCGCGGCCTCGCCGCGGACGGCTTCGTGCGCCCCGGCTCGGTGGAGCGCATCGCCGTCACCACCGACGTGGGCACCGCCCTGGACCTGTGTGCCGCCCCCGCCGAGTTGCCACGCGCGTGATCCGGTTCGGCACCCGCGAGCCCGCGGCGGACCGCGCGCTGGTGATGGCGATCGTCAACCGCACGCCGGACTCCTTCTACGACCGCGGCACCACCTTCAGCGACGGCGCCGCGCTGGCCCGGGTGGACAGCGCGGTCGCGGAGGGCGCCGACATCGTCGACATCGGCGGGGTCAAGGCAGGCCCGGGCGACGACGTCGACGTCGCCGAGGAGGTGCGCCGCGTCGTCCCGTTCGTGGCGGCGGTGCGCGACCGCCATCCCGATGTCGTGATCAGCGTCGACACCTGGCGCGGCGAGGTCGGCAGGCTCGCGGTCGCGGAGGGCGCGGACCTGATCAACGACACCTGGGCCGGCGCGGACCCGACGCTCGGCGAGGTGGCCGCCGAGACCGGGGTGGGGATCGTCTGCTCGCACACCGGCGGCGCCGTGCCGCGGCGGCGGCCGCACCGGGTCCGCTACGCCGACGTCGTGGCCGATGTGATCGCCGACGTCTGCGCGCAGGCCGAGCGGCTCGTCGCGCTCGGCGTTCCGCGGGCGGGCATCCTCGTTGACCCCACGCACGACTTCGGCAAGAACACCTGGCACGGCCTGGAGCTGCTGCGCCGCTGCGACGAGCTCGTCGCCACCGGGTGGCCGGTGCTGATGGCCCTGTCGAACAAGGACTTCGTCGGCGAGACGCTCGGTGTGGGCCTCACCGAGCGGCTGGAGGGCACGCTGGCGGCCACCGCGCTGGCGGCGGCGGCCGGGGCGCGGGTGTTCCGGGCGCACGAGGTGGCGGCCACCCGCCGCACCCTCGAGATGGTCGCGGCCGTCGCGGGTACCCGTCCGCCGGCGCGCGCCGTGCGGGCGCTCGCGTGACGGCACCGATGCAGGTCGGGGGAGGACCGTGGAACCCGAGCTCGAGCGCTGGTTCGCCCGGCGGACCTGGCAGGACCCATCCTGGGGCGTCGACGAGCTCGTCGCCGCGAAGCGCGGGCGCACCGTCGCCGTCGCCCTGCCGGCGCTCGACGAGGAGGCGACGGTCGGCGCGATCGTCGCGGCCGTCGTCCCCCTGACGTGCGGGCCGGCACCGCTGGTCGACGAGCTGGTGGTCGTCGATTCCGGCTCCACCGATCACACCGTCGAGGTCGCCGCCGCGGCCGGCGCCCGCGTGGTGCGCCGCGCGGACGTGCTGCCGGAGCTGGAACCGCGGTCCGGCAAGGGCGAGGTGCTGTGGCGCGCGCTCGCGGCCACGTCCGGTGACCTCGTCGTGTACCTCGACTCCGACCTCGTCGACTTCGACGCAGGCTTCGTCCCCGCGCTGCTCGGCCCGCTGCTCACCGAGCCCGGGATCGGGCTGGTGAAGGGCTTCTACCGGCGGCCGCTGCGGCTGGAGAACGCCGAGCACGGTGGCGGGCGCGTCACCGAGCTGCTCGCCCGCCCGCTGCTCGCCGCGCTGCGCCCCGAGCTCGCCGGGATCGTCCAGCCGCTCGGCGGGGAGTACGCCGCCACCCGCGCGTTGCTGGAGTCGGTGCCGTTCGCCCCGGGGTACGGGGTGGAGATCGGCCTGCTGATGGACGCCGGCGACCGGCTCGGGCTCGACGGCATCGCGCAGGTGAACCTCGGAGTGCGCAAGCACCGCCACCGCTCGCTGCTCCAGCTCGGGGTGATGGCCCGGGAGATCCTCGCCGCGGCGCTGCGCCGGGCCGGCACGGACTCCGGCGCCCCACTCACCCAGTTCCACCAGGTCGGCGGCGAGTGGCTGCCGGCGACGACGCCGGTGGCCACCGCCGACCGGCCCCCGATGGCCCAGGTACGGCTGCGCCGCCCGTGACGGTCCCGCTGCGGGCCGGGCGCGCCGCGTGGTTGCATGCACCGGTGGGGACCGCGCTGATCTACCTGCTCGTCGTCGGCGTCGTCGCGGCCGTCGTGTTCGGCATCGCGGCCGCGGTGTTCGGCCGGGGCGAGGAGCTCGCGCCGCTGGCGCCCGGCGCCACGCCGACGCGCCTGCCGGCCGGCGAGATCGGTGGCGACGACGTGCGCGAGCTGCGGTTCCAGCAGGTGGTGCGCGGTTACCGGATGGCGGAGGTGGACTGGGTGTTGGACCGGCTGGCGGACGAGCTCGACCGGCTCACCGACGAGCGCGACGGGCTGGTCGGGCGGCTCGCGGAGCTGGAGTCGCGCCAGGAGGAGACGCGGTGAGCGCTGTCGAGCTGGCGGTTCCGGTCGACGTCAACGCCCCCGCGGACCTGGTGTGGGAGGTGGCGACGGACTGGCAGCGGCAGGGCGAGTGGATGCTGGCGACCCGCGTCGAGACCACCGGGGGCGACGGGCGGTCGCCGGGATCGTCCTGGCGCGCCGTCACCGGGGTGGGTCCCCTGGGTGTCGTGGACACGATCGAGGTCGTCGAGTACGTCGAGGGTGGCCCGTGGCGCTGCGACATCCGGCACACCGGCCACGTCGTGCGCGGCACCGGCCGGTTCGAGGTGGTGGAGCTGGGTCCGGCGCGGTGCCGGTTCACGATGAGCGAGCAGCTCGACCTGCCGTTCGGCGCCGCCGGGCGGCTCGGCTGGCCCCTCGTCCGGCCGGCGTTCCGGGCCGGGCTGGAGTACTCGCTGCACCGGCTCGCCCGGCTCTGCGAGGCCCGGTACCGGGCACGATGACGGCCGCGCCGGACGGGCGGGAACGCTGCGGCTGGGCGGGTTCGGCGCCGGAGTACGTCGGCTATCACGACGACGAGTGGGGCCGGCCCGTGCACGGCGTCGCGTCGATGTTCGAGCGCCTGACGCTGGAGGGGTTCCAGTCCGGGCTGTCGTGGATCGTCATCCTGCGCAAGCGGGCCGCGTTCCGGGCGGCCTTCGCCGGGTTCGACCCCGACGCGGTCGCGGCCTTCGACGACGCCGACATCGCCCGCCTGCTCGCCGACCCGGGGATCGTGCGCAACCGCGCCAAGATCGCCGCCACCGTGCACAACGCCCGCGTCGTCGCCGGTCTGGACACCCCGCTCGACGAGCTCCTGTGGACCTTCGCCCCGGATCCCGCCGCCCACCGCAGACCCGCGACGCTCGCCGAGGTGCCCGCGACCAGCCCGGAGTCGCACGCGATGGCCCGCGAGCTGAAACGGCGCGGTCTGCGGTTCGTCGGGCCGACGACCTGCTACGCCCTGATGCAGGCGACCGGCATGGTCGACGACCACGTCGCCGGCTGCTGGCGCGCTACTCGTCCGTAGCGGCGGCGCGCCCGGCGATCACCTGGTTTCGCCCCTCACCACTCGATGGGGAAGGATGGGTCGGCACATCCCCGCCGTGCGCACTCCCCAGCGCACCGGCGCCCGCGACGACAAGACGGAGGGAGCACGAGATGGCGGCGATGAAGCCCCGGACCGGCGACGGTCCCCTCGAGGTGACCAAGGAGGGCCGGGGCATCGTGATGCGCGTGCCGCTGGAGGGCGGCGGCCGACTCGTCGTGGAGATGTCCGCCGAGGAGGCCAGCGACCTCGGCGACGCCCTCAAGGCCGCGTCCGGCTGACCGCAGCGCCCTCGCTCACGTCAGGGAGCGGTAGATCTCCACGGTCCGTTCCGCAGCCCGCTCCCAGGAGAACTCCCGCTCGGCCCTGGCCCGGCCGGCGGCGCCCATCGCGTCGGCTCGGCCGGGATCCGCGAGCAGCCCGTTGACCGCGTCCGCGAGGCCCGTCCGGAAGGCCTCCGCGTCGTGCTCGTCCAGGTGCACGAGCAGCCCGGTGGTGCCGTGCGCCACCACCTCGGGGATCCCGCCGACGTCCGAGGCGACGACGGCCGTGCCGCAGGCCATCGCCTCCAGGTTGACGATGCCGAGCGGCTCGTACACCGACGGGCAGACGAAGACCGTGGCCGCGGACAGCAGCCGCCGCACCTCGGTGGTGTCGAGCATCCGGCGCACCCATACCACGCCGGGCCGCGCGGCGGCCAGGGCGGCGACCGCCTGCTCGGTCTCCTCGGCGATCTGCGGCGTGTCCGGTGCGCCGGCGCACAGGACGACCTGCGCGCCCGGATCCATCCGGTGCGCCGCCGCCACGAGGTGCGCCAGCCCCTTCTGCCGGGTGATCCGGCCGACGAACACCACGCTCGGCCGGTGCGGGTCGACGCCGAGCGCCCGGACGGCGTCCGGGTCCGGATCGGGGTGGTAGAGCGCGGTGTCGATGCCGTTGTGCACGACGTGCACGCGCGCCGGGTCCAGCGCGGGGTAGCACTCCAGGACGTCGGTGCGCATGCCCTCGCTGACCGCCACGACGGCATCGGCGTGCTCGTACGCGGTGCGCTCCACCCACGACGACAGCCGGTAGCCCCCGCCCAGCTGCTCGGCCTTCCAGGGCCGCCGGGGCTCCAGGGAGTGCGCGGTGACGACGTGCGGCACGTCGTGCAGCAGCCGCGCCAGGTGCCCGGCGAGGTTCGCGTACCAGGTGTGGGAGTGCACGAGGTGGGTGTCGGGGGTGATCGCGGCGACCATCGACAGGTCGACGCCCACGGTCTGCAGCGCCGCGTTGGACCCGGCCAGCGCGGCCGGGACGGCGTGCGCCGCGACCGCGGCCGCCCCGGGGTCGCGCGGTTCCCCGAAGCAGTGCACGTCGACCTCGACGAGCCGGCGCAGGGCCGGGACGAGGTGCGCGACGTGGACGCCGGCGCCCCCGTACACCTCCGGCGGGTACTCGCGGGTGAGCAGGCCGATCCGCACCCCGGCACGCTACTGCCTGTCGCCGGGCCCGGCTGATGGCAGGACCGGGCTCCGCGAGGCGTGCGCCGCCCGCGGGATACGTTATGGTCGGCCAGGTGACGGCGCTGCCGGGTTCCCTGCCGGGGGGCGTGCTGGGCATCGTCCTCGCCGGCGGCGAGGGGAAGCGCCTGTGGCCGTTGACCGCGGACCGCGCCAAGCCGGCCGTGCCGTTCGGCGGCAACTACCGGTTGATCGACTTCGTGCTCTCCAACCTCGTCAACGCCGGGCTGCACCGCATCTGCGTGCTGACGCAGTACAAGTCGCACTCGCTGGACCGTCACATCTCCACCACGTGGCGGCTCTCCAGCGTGCTGGGCCAGTACATCACCACCGTGCCGGCGCAGCAGCGGCTCGGCCGCCGGTGGTACACCGGCAGCGCCGACGCCATCTTCCAGAGCCTCAACCTCGTGCACGACGAGCGCCCGGAGCACATCGCGGTGTTCGGCGCGGACCACGTCTACCGGATGGACCCGGGCCAGATGATCAGCCGCCACGTGCACAGCGGGGCGGGGGCGACGGTGGCGGGGATCCGGGTGCCGCGCACGGAGGCGAAGGCCTTCGGCTGCATCGAGACCGACGGTTCGGGGCGTATCACCGCCTTCCTGGAGAAGCCCTCCGATCCGCCCGGCACGCCGGACGACCCGGACGTCACGTTCGCGTCGATGGGCAACTACGTGTTCACCACCGAGACGCTGCTCGACGCGCTGGCCGCGGACGCCGCGGATGGCGACTCCGACCACGACATGGGCGGCGACATCATCCCCCGGCTCGTCCGCGACGGGCGCGCCGACGTGTACGACTTCGCCGAGAACGTGGTGCCCGGCGCCACCGAGCGCGACGCCGGCTACTGGCGCGACGTCGGCACCATCGACGCCTACTACGAGGCGCACGCCGACCTGGTGTCGGTGCACCCGATCTTCAACCTCTACAACGACCGCTGGCCGATCCGCACCGCCACGCCGCCGCTGCCGCCGGCGAAGTTCGTGGAGGGCGGGATCGCGCAGGACTCCGTGGTCGGCGCGGGGACGATCATCGCCGGCGCGATCGTGCGCCGATCGGTGATCAGCCCGAACGTGCGGGTGATGGCGGGCGCCGAGGTGTCGGACTCCGTCGTCCTGCCCGGCGCGCGCATCGGCCGCGGCGCGGTGGTGCGCGGCGCGATCCTGGACAAGAACGTCGACGTGCCCGACGGTGCGCTGATCGGCGTCGACCTCGCCCGGGACCGGGAGCGCTACACCGTCAGCACCGGCGGGGTGGTCGTGCTGGGCAAGGGCGTCACCGCGCAGTAGGCCCCGCGCGGCGACGCCCGTCGGCGACGGCTCGACCGGCCGGCCGAGCTGCCTGGCCCGGACCCGGCGGTCAGCCGACGAGCGCGGCGTGCCGGTCGATCAGGCGGCCGAGCCGCGGCAGGGCCTGCTCGACGTGCTTGCGGGCCTGCGGGCGCAGCTTCGCGTACACCTTGCGGAGGCCCTCGGAACCGGCCCGCTCCGCGCGCGCGTCGGTGACCCCGAGCAGCGCGTCGGCGGCGTCGGGGCGTCCGGCGAGGTAGGTGCCGAAGTCGCCCCCGCCGGCGGCGCGGTGGTCGGCGTGGAACGGCTCCAGGGCCGCGGTGAACTCGTCGAGCAGCCGCTCGACGGCCGCCGGCACGACCCCCGGCTTGAGCTTCTTCACGGTCGCGTAGCCGGTCTTGACCACGGCGCCGGACACGCCACCGGACTCGGAGACCTCCTGGTCGACCAGGGCCTCCAGGTCGGTCACCACGGCGGGCCGCCGGGCGGGGTCGAGCAGGATCGCGGGAAGTGTCGCGGTCACGGACGTCCTTTCGTCGACGACGGGGCGCGGCGACGCTAACGGAAGATCGACGCGGCTCCCGCGGGACCGGTCACCCGGCGGGGCGCGCGATCGTGTGGAGGGCGGCCCGTCCGGCCGTGTTGCGCCGAACCGCCCCGGCGCACCGTGCGGAGGTGCCATGCTCCCCGCCATGGTCGAGAAGGACACCGGGCCCGCGGTGCCGACGGACGGCCCGTCGTGGAGCGCTCACATCGAGCGGTTCAACCGCGACCGGCTCGACGAGGCGCGGGTCGCCCTGGCCGTGAGCGCCCCGACGGGCATCGGAGCGGGCTACGTCGTCGACCCGGGCCGGATGCAGACGGCGATCAACCAGCTCGGCGAGGTGATCGACCGCGTCGAAAGGACCCTCGTCCATGCCGGCGGTCTCGCCTTCCCGGAGCCGGGGCTCGACCCGGTGAGCAGGAACTCCGCCGCGAACAGCGAGGTGCTGGCTCGGCGAGCCGAAGAGTTCATCCGGGCGTTCCTGGCTCAGCTGCAGCAGGCGCGTGCCACCTTGCAGGCCGAGCTCGACGCCTACCGGCGCACCGAGGACGACAACACGGTGCGGCTGTGAGAACACCTGCACGCGTCTCGTCCCTGGTGGTTCTCGCTCTGACGCTCGTTGCGTGCGGGTCGTACGGCGCTACCGGGACGCCCGGCGCGGGACCGGTCGGATCAATGCCGGCGGACCCTGTTCCCCGCTCGTCGGTAGCGGCGGCCACGACACCGCGACCTGTTCCGCCCGGGCTGAGCGTGCCGGAGCCCAAGGACGCCCGTGGCATCCCGGTCTGCGAGCTGCTCACCACCGAGCAGCTCGTCCGCCTCGGCTTCGACCCCGCCACCGCCGACCCGTACGTCCGGACGTACTCCGACTCCTGCGGGTGGCGCTACGCCGACGGTTCGACCGCCGGTGGAGTCATCCTGGCCGTGAAGCCGGGAAGCAAGAACCTGGGCGACGTGTACCTCCAGCGCGACCTGCTCGCCCGGTTCGAGCCGATGACCATCGCGGGCCATCCCGCCGCCCGCACCGACGAGACCGACCTGGACATCTGCGTGATCACGGTGGCGATCGCCGACGACCAGGTCATGCAGGTCGAGGGCCGGGTCAGCGTTCCCCCAGAGACCGGCCGACCCTGCGACCCGTCGATCCGGATGGCCGAGCTCATCCTGGCCAACCTGCCGCCACTGCGTTGACGGACCCCTGGGGGAAGCGATGTCCGGCGTCTACCGCTGCACCGGGTACTCCTACGAGTGCCGCAACCCCGAGGAGCTGAGGGCAGAGGTGCTGACGGGGGCCGGGCACGTTCCCGTCTCCGAGGCCGCCCGCACCGCACTCGACATCGGCTCGATGTTCGGTGAGGCCAGGTCGGGTCTGGAGGCCGTGCGCGGCGCTCTGCGCGAGGCCCGTGCCGGCGCGGCCGCGGAGGCCGGGCTCGCCCACCTCGAGCGGCTGGGACAGGTCGCCGAGCTGGGCCAGGCGCAGGGGATCCTCTCCCACAACGCGCTGGTGGATCAGGGGAACCACGTCGCCGCGGTGCGCAACCGGGTCGAGAGCCTCCAGCCGGTGGCCGCTCCGCCTCCGACCAACGTCTCCCGGGCCGTCGAGACGGCGTTCCACGAGTACCAGCTGGCGGTGGCGCGTGCCGTCACCGGCTACCAGGACAGCTCGAACACCAACTACCTGTCGCTGTGGCAGCCGTTCGACCCGCCGCCCGCGGCGCCCGTGGACACCTCGGCCGGCCCCACCACCGGCACTGGCCTCGGGCCGGCCGCCACGGGGGTTGCCGCGGCAGGCGGCACCGCCGGTGGCCCCGCGTCCGCCGGTGGTCCCGTTCCCGCCGGTGGCGCTGCGGCGCCCATGGCCGGGCCGGTCCCCGGCGGATCCGCCGCCGCACCCGGCGCGGGAGCCGCCGGGCCCGTGCCCGTCGTCCCCGGGTCGGTGCCCGCCGCCGCCGGCCGAACCACGCCCGCCAGGCCCTCCGCGGCGCGGCCCGCCGCCCGGGGTGCGCGCTCCGGGACACCGGCCGGGCCCACCGGTCCGGCACGCGCAGGCGGCTCCGCGGGCGGGCCCGCCGCGCCGGGACCAGGCCGTTCGACCGGCCCCGTCCCGACCTGGCAGCCGGGCCACCCGTGGCGCGATCGCGGCGCGGCGCCCGTCGGCGGGGACGGGCAGCGGGGCGGCGCGAGCACCGGCCGTGGGTCCGGCGGCGCCCGACCTACGGCAGCGCGCCCGGTTCCGGCCCGGGCGGCCGCGGCCCGGCGGCCCCGGAGCCGCACCAGGGCCGTGGGGGCGGCTCGTCCGGGGCCGGCACGGGCGCCCGGGGGTTCGGCGCGATGCCGATG
>Ga0247713_1001311_pt1 | contig 12504 bp, 10 predicted proteins | sample 21E_NmetaG_FD_189936 | JGI IMG/M metagenome (GOLD analysis project Ga0247713, IMG submission 189936) | Soil microbial communities from hillslope of Landscape Evolution Observatory, University of Arizona, Oracle, AZ, United States - 2-1-E_N | ecosystem: Engineered > Artificial ecosystem >... | reverse complement strand
GGCCTAGCCCTTGCGTCATCTCCCGATGGGAGTGCTGCGCGCGTGCCGCCCGGGGACACCCCCCGACACCCCCCAGCAACGGAGCCACCGGCCGTCCAGCTGGCGGTCGCCCAACGGTCGGTGATTCAAGTCTCCAACCTGATCAAGCGCTACAAGAAGTCAGAGGTCAACGCGGTCGACGGAATCAGCTTCGAGGTGAGCGAAGGCGAGTTCTTTGCTCTACTGGGCCCCAACGGTGCCGGTAAGACGAGCACGATCTCCATCCTTACCACCACCCTCAAACCCACCTCGGGCTCGGTCCGGATTGGTGGTTACGACGTGAACTCGCAGGCCGACGAGGTACGAAAACAGGTGGGCATCGTGTTCCAACAGCCGAGCCTTGACCTCAACCTGACCGCCGAGGAGAACGTGAGGTTCCACGCCATCCTCTACGGTCTCTACCGTTGGCGGCCCTCCTACCGTTTGATGCCCGCGGAGTACCGGAACCGGCTGAAGGAGCTGTCCGACACCCTCGGTCTGGAGGCCGAGATGTTCAAGCCGGTGAAGCGGTTCTCCGGCGGCATGAAACGCAAGCTCGAGATAGTGCGCAGCCTGATGCACCGGCCGAAGGTCCTCTTCCTGGATGAGCCGACCGCCGGGCTGGACGCCGACTCGCGGCGGACGCTGTGGGAGTACCTGAAGCTGATCCGAGAGCAAACCGGTGCCACCGTCTTTTTGACCACCCACTACCTCGAGGAGGCCGAGGAGGCGGACACGATCTGCATCATCGACGGCGGCAAGATCGTATCTTTCGGAAGCCCCACCGACATAAAAAAGGATCTGGTCGAGGAGTACCTGGTGGTGGTCCCGGCCGACCCGGCAGCGCTTAGCCGGGAGTTGGACCGGCTTGGCATCCGGTACGACAAGGGGCCCGAATACCGGGTTCAGCTCAACGGCAAGACCGTTCACGGGGTGCTGAAGGCAATCGAGACCCCGCTCCTCAGCGTCCGGACCCACTTCCCCACGCTCGAGGACGCCTACATAGCGGTACTGAAGAAGCCCGATGCATCAACTTAACGCGATTCTTGCGATAGGCCAGCGAGACTTCATGAAGTTGCTGCGGGACCCGGCCCGGTTGGTGTCCTCGCTGATCTTCCCGCTGATCTTCATCGCAGTCCTGGGCGGGTCGCTGCAAGCGAGTTTCGGCGACACCAACTTCAACCTGTTGACTTTCACTTTCACCGGCGTGCTGGCGCAGACCCTGTTCCAGTCGGCGGCCAGCGGAGTGATCTCGATCATTGCCGACCGCGAAGAGGACTTCACCCAGGAGATCTTCATCACACCGATCGGGCGGTCCACGATCATCTTCGGCAAGGTGGTGGGCGAGACCATGGTGGCTCTCCCCCAGGGGCTGGCCCTGGTCCTCCTTGCCTTCGTCATGGGGGTCGGGATGACCGTCACCAGGGCCATAGCGCTGTTTCCGGTGGCGCTGGTGGCCTGCATGCTGGGGGCCTCGTTCGGGGTCATCGTCCTATCGAACCTGCGCAACCAGCGGTCGGCGAACCAGGTCTTCCCCTTCCTTCTGCTCCCTCAGTTCTTCCTGGCAGGGGTGTTCAACCCCATCAACAACCTTCCGCCGACCCTCAACTTTTTCTCCAGCCTGGCCCCGATGCGCTACGCGGTGGACCTGATGAGAGCGGTTTACTACTCGGGACGAAGCGAGTACGAGCGGGTGGTCCTGCTCCACCCCATCACCAATCTGCTGATCATGGGAATCATGTTCGTCGTTTTCTTGTCAATCGGAACCGCCCTGTTCGTCCGCCGGGAGCGCAACCGCTAGATAGCCGGACCGCGAGAAAGCCTGGCCATCGAGTCCCCACGGAACCCGGGAGGGAGTCCGGTGTCTTCCCGTGGAAAGTGAACCGGCCCGGCAGCGCAGTTACCCTTAGGCTCATGGACAAGACCAATTACTGGTTCAAACGCAGGCGGTACGGCTACGGCTGGGTACCGGTTGCCCGGCAGGGCTGGCTGGTCGTCGCCGGCTACCTTGTGCTTGTAGTGGCCATGGCGTTGGCCTTCCTGGATGCCCCGGAAGAGGTCCAAGGCAGGGAGCTGGGTTTGTTCCTGGTGTTTGTGGCCGTCGCCACCTTCGGGCTGATCCGGATTTGCTTGGTCAAGGGCCCAAAGCCCCACTGGCGGTGGGGCCCTACCCCTGAGGACGACCCGGCGGAGGACTACTAGTTAGACAACCAAAAGGCGCACCCGAAGGTGCGCCTTTTGGTTGTCTAGTGTTGCTTACTGGATGTGAGCAGACTTCGCCCTGCGACGACGCTGGGTCTCCAGTAGAAGTGCACCAGCAGCAAGGATGGTTGCGCCCAAAAGGGCGTTGTCTCCACCCGTCCTGGGCAGGATCCTTGGTGCCTCGGGCGCAATCGGCTCACAAGCCTGGTCGGCAGGTGCGCTGACCTCGGAGTGAGCAAGGACCACGTCGAGGCCGAGCAGAGGAACCGTAATGTGAAGCGCGTTGATCTGGACTCCGACCTGTCCGGCGGGAGCCGGGATGACCTCGTTGGCGATGATCCGGGCGCCGATGAGTTGGGTTACCCCGTCCACGACATCGACAACCTGGTTAAGGGTGTCGTTGAGCTCGATGGTCTGGCCAAGGACGCTCAGGCCGACGATCCGGGATCCGGCGACAACCACCGGGGAGCCATTGACGCATGAGAGCAGTGCGACCGAGTCGACCACATCCGCGGCCAGAACCGAAACGCCGAGGCCGCCCTCAGAACCGAGAATGTCGCCTACCAAGGCTCCAACCTCAGGCGGAAGGCTCTCTTCGGGAATGGCGCTGAAGAGAAGTCCGGCACCGGCAACACGTGCGTAGCCCTTGGCGTTGTACCGGTCAGGTGCGGTTGCGCCGCCAGGACTGATGACACGAAGGTTCTGCGCCGGCAACTCGCCCGTCAGGGTCGACTCAAGGGTAGTCACAGACTTGGCTCCAGCCGCCTGGGCGGTCAGGAGGTTGGAGAGCGGAACGTTCAACAAGGCGTCGCTTCCGGTGCCCGGCTGCGGGCCCGCGGTGGTGTCGGGGGTCGGCGGGAGAACTGAAGCGTTCAATAGGGACAGGGATGCTCCGTACGCCCTGACGCTGGTGTTCCTGAGCTGACTGGCGTAAGCCGGCCCACTCAAGGCTCCAATCAGTAGAACGAGTGGAATTATTACGGCTGTTCTGAGAAGTCTCTTCCGCACTATTTTTCTCCTTTGTAGGACCTTGCCTTTGTAAACGAGTGGCCTGTAGGCCGGGATACTGATTAGTTGAACCTTGTGGTCCGGGCTACCTAACTCCTTTGATCAAAGGCGCACAGGCACGGCAACCCCGAAGCCTACGGCCCCGACGTTCCCTGGTGGACTCTAACGGATTCCACTTTGACTTTCCAGAACATCTATCAAGGGGATTAGTTTGTGCCTGAGTACGTAAGGTTCAGGCGTCAACCGACAGGGGCGCGCTGTCCACAAGCTTCAATCTGGCCACCAGCCGCTGCTTGTCGCTGCGCTTGGGATGGCAGGTTGTGAGAGTAAGCATGTGGTCATCGGTTGGAGCGACCACCGACCAGTCATCCGGCTCGACGACCCACGGATTGGCATGCCCGTCGAAGGGCTCGATGAGCTCGTAGAAGAAGGAGCCGACCGGGGTCTGCAGCTCAACCCGGTCCCCGGGCAACAACTGGTCCAGGTCGGCAAACGGTTTTCCGTAAGTTGTCCGGTGGCCCGCTATGCCTACGTTCCCCCGCTGTCCCGGCAGCGGGGTCATGGGATAGTGTCCCGCCCCGGTATCCAGCGCCTCCTTCGAGGTCCCTTCAACGACGATGGTGTCGACGTTCAACTTGGGGATAAGCAGCCGAGTGACCGCCGAAGCCTCCTCGACGTTGCCCACCTCGAAGGCCTGTCTCGAACTTGCGCTGTGCAGCTGCTTGGAGAGCTCGGCCTGGGTTTGGCGGGCCAGGTAATCGGTATAAAAGGGATGACCGATAAGGGCAACTCCGCCGACCATCATGAGCACGGCGGCGAGCGTCAGGAGGCGGGCGAGGATGCGGCCGGCTTGGGAGGAGATTCTCAACACGCCGTCAACTTTAAAGCACATGGGAATAGAGTTAGACCGGTCAAGTGCCCTGCAGGCACGCTTTTGAGCAGGGACATCCACGGTTTCGAGCTGGGACGGAGGGAAGGCATGCGGCGATTCTTGCTGACAGTTCTGTGTCTGGCAGGGCTGATGGGCACCGCATTTCCTGCGGTTGCCGCGCCTGCTCAGGGCGACGACAAATGGGCGCTCATCATTGGAGTGGACCAGCACCAGGGCGCCACGAGGACCAACGTGGGAGCCGTTGGGGACGCCAACGCGTTCCGTACACTACTTACTCAAAACGGCTGGCGAGAAGACCGTATGCGGGTTCTCACCGACGCCGGCGCCACCCAGGCGGCCATCAGGCAGGGACTCCAGTGGATCGTCGACCACTGCGGTCCGGAGTCCCAATGTGTGGTGCACTACTCCGGCCACACCAAGCAGATGAACAATGCCGGCGGCAGTGAGGGTCTTCACGAGTACCTGTGGCCCCACGACAACCGCTTCATCTCGGATACCGAGTTTGCCGACTACATGCGGCGTCTGCGAGGCTACGCCTGGATCGACATTGCGGCATGCGAGGCGGCCGGGTTCGACCACGGCATATCAAGTCCGCGCCGCCTATTCACCGCCGCATCCCAGGAGCACGAGAAGGGATACGAGGAGCCGACCTGGCGCACATCGGTATGGACCGGCTTCCTGGTGCAGAGGGCTCTGCTCGGGGGCCAGGGAGACGCGGACGGTGACGGAAACGTCACGCTGTCCGAAGCGATACCGTGGGCGACCGCGCAAGCTGCTCAATACACAGCCGGCCAGTCCCACGGACCCCAGAACGCATACCGTGCCGGAGGCGAGGAAACTGCGTTCTTTGGGCAGCAGGCGGCCGCAGCGCCTAGGCCCAGGACCTGTTTTTTGTTTCTTTTCTGCCGTTAGGGGATCCGGTTACTCCTTGTCGAGGTCGCGGTGAACCACCGTCGAACCAAAGCCCTTCTCCTTGACGTACCGCGCCACCTCTTCGCTGATGACCACGGAACGGTGCTTGCCGCCGGTGCAGCCCACGGCGATAGTGAGATAGTGCCGGCCTTCTCGCACGAAGCCGGGAAGCATGGTGGCGATGAGGCCGCGGACCTTGGATAGAAACGGCTCGGTCTCCGGGGCGTTGAGGACATAGCCCCGGACCTTGCGGTTGGTGCCGTTCAACGGCCTCAGGTCCTCCACCCAGTGGGGGTTCGGCAGGAAACGGCAGTCCAGGACGATGTCCGCATCGAGCGGGAGCCCGTGCTTGTAGCCGAAGGAGATCACGTTTACCGCCATGTCAGAGCCCGGGTGCTGCTCGGCGAACAGCGATGAGATCTTGTCCCGGAGCTCGTGGACGTTGAGATCGCTGGTGTCGATGATCACATCAGCCTGCTCCCGCAGCGGCATCATGATCGCCCTTTCCTCCAGGATGCCCTCGATGATGCGGTCGTTGTCGGCCAGAGGATGCCGTCGCCGGGTCTGGACGAACCGACGCACCAGGGTCCTCTCCCGTGCCTCGAGGAACAGGATGCGGTGCTCCACCCCCCGCTCCGCCAGTTGGGCCAGCGATTTCTCCAGTTCGGGAAAGAACTCGCCTCCCCGGGCGTCGACCACCAGGGCAACCTGTGTCACCTTGGAGCCGGGGACGGTGACCAGCTCCGCCATCTTTTCGATAAGTGCCGGAGGCAGGTTGTCGATGACGAAGTAACCGAGGTCCTCCAGGCACTTGGCGCACTCGGAGCGCCCGGCGCCGGACAGGCCGGTGATGATGGTGAAGCGCGGTTTGGCTACCGTACTTTCGTTCACTATTCCATTAGACAGCGGAACGGAGACGTTCGTGGATCTTTTCGGCAAGTTCCGCGCCGATCCCGGGCACTGCCGAGATCTCCTCCGGAGTCGCTTCCCGCAGGCCTTTGGTGGATCCGAAGTGGCGAAGCAGTGCCTTGCGGCGAGCCGGCCCGACGCCGGGAAGCCGGTCGAGGCTGCTTTCCGTCATGCGCTTGCCGCGGCGCTGGCGCTGAAAGGTGACGGCGAAGCGGTGGGCCTCGTCGCGGATTCGCTGCATAAGGTAGAGCGCCTCGGAGCCCCGGGGAAGAATGATCGGGTCCGGCCGGCCGGGGACGTAGACCTCCTCCAGGCGCTTGGCCAGCGAGACCACGGGAATCCCGGTAATGCCGAGCTGTTGCATCACCTCCACCGTGCGGCTCAGCTGGCCCTTGCCTCCATCCACCACCACCAGCCCCGGCGGGTAGGCGAACCTGCCCCGGTCCTCAACGGGCAGGTCCTTGTCCTTCATATACCGGGAGAAACGCCGCTCGATCACCTCGCCCATGGAGGCGAAGTCGTCCTGGCCGGCGACCCCGGCAATCTTGAACTTGCGGTAGTCGGACTTCTTAGGCAGGGCATCCTCGAACACCACCATTGAAGCAACCACGTCGGTGGGTCCCAGGTTGGAGATGTCGAAGCACTCGATCCTGAGGGGCGCCTCGGCCAGGCCCAGGTGCTCCTGCAGCTCGTTCAGAGCCTTGGACCGGGATGCGAAGTCGGCCGAGCGCTTCAACCGGTTGCGGTCGAAGGCTTCCTTCGCATTGCGCTCGACGGTTTCCAACAGTCGCCGTTTGGCGCCGCGCTCGGGCACTTTGATTCGCACCGCCGAGCCCCGCCGGTCGGAGAGCCATTGCTCCAACACCTCGCCGGACGCAGGCCCGGTGGTGACCAGCACGTTCTTGGGAACCTCCTGGAAATCGGCGTACAAGGACTCCAGGAAGGTGTGCACCAGCTCGCTGTCGCTCAACGCCTCAACCCGGTCGACGATGAATCCCTTGCGGCCGACCACCCGTCCTCCGCGAACGAAGAAGACCTGAAACGACGCCTCCAGGTCGTCGCCGAAGTAGGCAACTGCATCGAAGTCCTCCTTACGGGTCCCGACCATCTCCTGGCGCTGGATCACCTTTTGGACCGCGATCAGCTGATCCCGGGCTCGGGCGGCCTGCTCGTACTCCATGGCGCCGGCTGCGGTGTCCATCCGTTGCTGGAGGTCCTTGACGATGGTGTCGTGCTCTCCGTCCAGGAAGGCGCAGAACTTGTTCACAATCTCCAGGTGCTGTTGCGGAGACACCTCGCCCACGCACGGGCCTGAACAGCGGGCGATATGAAACAAAAGACACGGCCGCCCGGTCCGCGCCGCCCGGTCGTAGACTCCTTTGCTGCAGGTGCGAATGGGAAACACCCGCAGAAGAAGGTCCAGGGTCTCCCGGATCGCGTAGGCGTGGGCGTACGGCCCGTAGTACCGGTCGAGCTTGTTCTTCTTGCCCCGCGTCACCTTTGCCCGGGGGATGTCCTCGCTGAAGCTGATGGTCAGATAGGGATAGGACTTGTCGTCCCGATACCGCACGTTGAACCGAGGCTGGTGCTGCTTGATCAGGGTTACCTCGAGCTGAAGCGCCTCGACCTCGTTGTTGGTGACAATCCACTCGACCTCGGCGGCGTTCTCCAGCAGAGAGGCGGTGCGCGGATGAAGACCGGTCCCAAAGTAGTTGGGCACCCGGTGCCTCAGGCTCTTCGCCTTGCCGACGTAGATCACCCGGCCGAGGGCATCGCGGAACAGATACACACCGGCGGAGTCCGGGATGTCACCGGTTACCGGATGCCAGTCCTGTCTGATCCTCATGGGTAAATGTTAACGACAGGCTGCGTACGCCCATTCCGCCTGTCCGGCGTTGCGCAGGACGCAGGCGCGGCGACGCGTACCGGGGGCGTACACTTTAAAAGGGACAGTGACCTGTGCTTCATAGGCACAGGCAGCCCCAACGACAGGAGGTCGCTTCATGGCAAATTCGATGCCCGCACCCCTCAGGACGCCGGTAAGTGCGCTGGATGCGAGCGCTCGCAGCAAATTCATCTCCCGGACCTACGGGCACTTGTTTGCCGCCGTAGCAGGCTTCACCGCCATCGAAGTCTTCCTCTTCACCAGCGGGATGGCCGAGGGCATCGCCCTGGCGATGCTCCAGACGAGCTGGCTGATGATTCTCGGCGCATTCATGATCGCCGGCTACCTCGCCAGCTGGGGCGCGGCCAAGGCCAAGTCGATGGCAGCTCAGTATCTTGCGCTGTCGGCGTACGTGGTCGTGTGGTCCGTGATGTTCGTCCCGATGCTCTACCTTGCCAACGACATTGCGCCCGGAGCCATCTCCAGCGCGGCGGTCGTGACGCTGGTGGGGTTTGCCGGCCTCACGGCGGTGGCGGTCTCGACCGGGAAGGACTTTTCGTTCCTCAGCAGCTTCCTGCGGTGGGGCGGCGTGGTTGCGATTCTGCTCATCGTCGGATCGGTGCTGTTCGGTTTTCAGCTGGGCACCTTCTTCTCCGTGGCGATGGTGGCGTTCGCCGGGGCGGCAATCCTCTACTCCACCTCAAAGGTGCTGACCACCTATCCCGAGGACCGCTACGTGTCGGCGGCGCTGGAGCTGTTCGCCTCGGTGGCTCTGATGTTCTGGTACGTCCTGCGGATCTTCATGAGCCGGGACTAGCCCGGACCGACCCCCGCCCCGGAGCCCGTCCCAATCAGGGGCGGGCTCCGCTCGTAGGACTCCCCCATGGCCCTGGAAATCCGAGACGCCGCCCCGTCCGAGCACGACCGCCTGCTCTCGCTCGTAATGGCCGCCTACGCGCAGTTCGATCCCTTCGTGAGCCCGGAATTCGTCGCCGGCTTCCGTGACGACGTGCGGCGCCTGATGAACGACCCGGACACCAGGGTCATCGTGGCGGAGCTGGATTCCGCACTGGCCGGTACTATCACCTTCTATCCCGAAGGCCGCACCTACGACGAGGACCTGCCGGAGGGCTGGGCGTGCCTGAGAACCCTTGCCGTCCTGCCGAGCGCCCGGGGGCGGGGCGTCGGGCGGGCGTTGATGAACGAATGCCTGGTCCGGGCCAGGGCGCTGGGCAGGAGCCGGATGCTACTGCACACCCTGGAGTTCATGACCGCAGCGATAGCCCTGCACGAAAGCCTGGGATTCCGGCGAGAACCCGACCTGGACGCCCGGGGGCCAAAGCTGACCTTCCTGGCCTACGTTGTGGACCTTTAGCGGGCCTGTCTGGGGGGAGCTACCACGAATCGCCCCTCCGTGGTCCCCCGGCCGGCAACGGCAGTACGGATCCGCTGCCGGGACCTCGGATCTTGCCGGAGGCCGGTCTCCGGCCCGATACTGGAGAGCGGTCGGCGCTCCGCCGGGGCCCGAGACATGGAGGGGAGCATGATTCGTTGCCGGGGACGGATGCTCGTCCTCGTCGTGACGTTGGTGGCCGCGTTGCTGGCAGGCGGCACACCGGCCGCGCAGGCCGTGCCCCCGCCCGCTGGCTACCCAATCATCGGGCTGGACGTCTCCGCTTTCCAGGGAACGGTCGACTGGGGGCCGGTCGTGGCCGCCGGTGCCCGGTTCGCCTACGTAAGGGCCAGCGAACAGGCCGGCATCCCGGACGGCCGGTTTGCCGCCAACTACTCGGGGGCCAAAGCAGCGGGCCTGCTGGTGGGGGCCTACCACCGGGCCAGGCCGGACGCCAGCGGCGGCCGGGCGCAAGCCGACTATTTCATCGACCGGGCGAATTACGTCCGGGACGGGCAAACCCTGCCGCCGATGCTGGACATCGAGTGGCCGAGGTCGACCTGGCCGGGGCTCAATGCCTGCTACAACATGACTGCGGCTCAGATGGTGGGATGGATCCGGGACTTCGTGGACCAGGTGGCGGCCCGCACCGGCCAGCTCGCCACGATCTACACCAACCCGAACTGGTGGGGACCGTGCACCGGCAACAACACCTCCTTCGGCGCCCACCCGCTCTACAACTCCGGATACCTGCCCAGCCCTCCCCCGCCCCCGGCCGGCTGGACGACCTGGACCTTCTGGCAGTACGACGACGAGGGCATCTTCCCGGGCGGCCAGGATGTGTTCAACGGTGACTATGCGGCGCTGCTGCGGCTCGCCGGCGGAATACCTTCGTCGATCAGTCTGCGAGCCCACGCCAACAACCGCCTGGTGACCGCGGAACATGCTGGCAGCTCCCCGCTGATCGCCAACCGGGGCGCCATCGGCGCCTGGGAGAGGTTTTACCTCGTCGATCTCGGCGGCGGGTTCGTGGCGCTGCGTTCGAACGTCAACGGCAGGTTCGTGGCCGCCGAGCACGCCGGCAGCGCGCCGCTGATCGCCGACCGCGGCCGGGTGGGGGCCTGGGAAAGGTTCCAGGTTGTCGACAACTCGGATGGCAGCATCAGCCTGCGGGCCGGGGTGAACGGAAAGTACGTGGCCGCCGAGCACGCCGGAGGCTCGGCGCTGATCGCCAACCGCGACGCGATCGGCCAGTGGGAGAAGTTCACCCGGATCGGCCCCTCACCCGTGATCAGCCTCCGAGCCGCCGTCAACAGCCGCTACGTGACCGCCGAGCATGCCGGCAGCTCCCCGCTGATCGCCAACCGGACTGCGATCGGCCAGTGGGAACAGTTCACCCTGACCGACGCGGGCGGCGGGTTCGTGGCGCTGCAGTCGCGGGCGAACAACCTTTACGTTACCGCCGAGCATGCCGGCAGCTCCCCGCTGATCGCCAACCGGCCGGCCGTGGGACCGTGGGAGAGATTCCAGATCGTCGGCGGCTCCGCCGGCAGGATCGCCCTCAGGGCCAACGCCAACAGCAGGTGGGTGACTCCCGAGAACTCCGGCAGCTCGCCGCTCATCGCCGGCCGGAGCTCGGTAGGTCCCGGGGAGCTGTTCCACGTCGTCGGCGGTTAGCGGGCAAAGCGGACCTTCCTACCGGGCGCCCCCCTGAGCCGAACGCCCGGCCAGGACCGGTTTCAGGAACCGGCCGGTGTGGGACGCTTCGACCGCGGCCACCTGCTCCGGAGTCCCCTCGGCTATTACCGATCCCCCCATGCCGCCTCCTTCCGGGCCCAGGTCGATGATCCAGTCGGCCGTCTTGATGACGTCCAGGTTGTGCTCGATGACCACCACCGAGTTACCCTTTTCCACCAGGCCGTGGAGCACCCTCAGGAGCTTCGAGATGTCCTCGAAATGCAGGCCGGTGGTCGGCTCGTCGAGGATGTACAGGGTCCGGCCGGTGGCCCGTTTCGCCAGCTCGGTGGCGAGCTTGACCCGCTGGGCCTCGCCGCCGGACAGTGTCGGCGCCGGCTGGCCCATCCTCACGTAACCCAGGCCGACGTCGACCAGCGTCTCCAGGTGGCGGGCGATTCTGGGGATCGGCCGGAACAGGTCCAGTGCTTCCTCGATGCTCATCTCCAGCACTTCGGAGATGGTCTTTCCCTTGTAGTGCACGTCCAGGGTGTCCCGGTTGTAGCGGCGCCCTTTGCAGATCTCGCAGGTGACGTACATGTCGGGGAGAAAATACATCTCGATCTTGATCTGTCCGTCGCCCTGGCAGTTCTCGCACCGGCCGCCCTTGACGTTGAACGAGAACCGGCCCGGCAGGTACCCCCGCATCCGGGCTTCTTCGGTTTGGGAGAACAGGGTACGGATGTGGTCGAACACGCCGGTGTAGGTCGCCGGGTTGGACCGGGGAGTGCGCCCGATGGGCGACTGGTCGATGTCGATGACCTTGTCGATGGACTCCAGGCCCTCAACCTTGCGGTGCCGGCCCGGCAGCAGCTTGGCGTCCCGGAACAGGTGGCGATGCACTGCCCGGTACAGGATCTCGTTGACGAGAGTCGACTTGCCCGAGCCCGACACTCCGGTCACCGCGGTGAAGACGCCCAGGGGAAACTGGACATCGAGGTCCTTCAGGTTGTGTTCGGTAGCCCCTACCACAGTTAGGGCGGGGCCCGCGGGGGTACGGCGCTTCTGCGGAACCGGGATGGTCAGCCTCCCGGACAGGTACCCGCCGGTGATCGACCGCCGGTTCTTGAGCAGGCCCTTAACCGGGCCGGCGTAGATCACCTCTCCCCCGTGCTCGCCTGCCCCCGGCCCGATGTCCACCACCCAGTCGGCAACCGCAATGGTCTCCTCGTCGTGCTCGACGACGATCAGGGTGTTGCCCAGAGCCTTCAGCCGGAGCAGGGTTTCGATCAGCCGCTTGTTGTCCCGCTGATGAAGCCCGATCGACGGCTCGTCCAGGATGTACAGCACGCCCACCAGGCCGCTGCCTATCTGGGTCGCCAGCCTGATCCGCTGCGCTTCTCCGCCGGCCAGGGTGGCGGCCGAACGCTCCACCGACAGGTAATCCAAACCGACATCGATGAGGAAGCCCAGACGCTCGTTGATCTCTTTGAGCACCCGGTCTGCAATCGAGTGGTCGCGCTCCGACAGGTCCAGCGAGCCCAGGAACTTCTCGGACTCCAGGATCGACATCCGGCTCACTTCCCAGATGTTGCGGCCGCCCACGTACAC
>Ga0247713_1001310_pt1 | contig 12511 bp, 11 predicted proteins | sample 21E_NmetaG_FD_189936 | JGI IMG/M metagenome (GOLD analysis project Ga0247713, IMG submission 189936) | Soil microbial communities from hillslope of Landscape Evolution Observatory, University of Arizona, Oracle, AZ, United States - 2-1-E_N | ecosystem: Engineered > Artificial ecosystem >... | reverse complement strand
CGGGGGGGTGGTCTTGGTAGCGTGCCCGTATGTTTGTCAAGGGGTTGCGGGTGGCCGGGTTCAAGTCGTTTGCCGATCCCACCTTGCTCGAGTTCGCTCCGGGCGTGAACGTGATCGTGGGTCCCAACGGGTCGGGAAAGTCGAATATCGCCGACGCCGTGCAGTGGGTGTTGGGGTCGCAGGCGCCTTCGGAATTGCGCGGCGGGTCGATGGAGGACGTCATCTTTGCCGGTTCCGCGGGGCGTCCGCGCCTGGGCATGGCCGAGGTCGAGCTCACGCTCGACAACTCCGAGCGGGTGCTGCCGCTCGATCTCAACGAGGTCACGATCATGCGCTCGGCGGCGCGGGATGGGTCGTCCGAGTACCGCATCAACGGCGCGCCGTGCCGGCTGCTCGATATCGCGGAGCTGTTGTCGGATACCGGTATCGGACGTTCTATTCACACCGTCGTCGGTCAGGGTCAGCTCGACGCCGTACTGCAGGCGCGCCCGGAGGATCGGCGCGCTTTCGTCGAAGAGGCTGCGCAGATCGGGAAGTTTCGGCGGCGCAAGGAGCGAGCACTGCGCAAGATCGAGAGGGTCGACGACAACCTGACGCGGCTGAACGACGTGTTGACCGAGTTGCGGCGGGCGATTCGCCCGCTCAAGCGCCAGGCGGGTGTGGCCGAGCGCTATTCCGAGTTGCTCGACGAGCACCGCGCGCTGCGCCAAAGCCTTACCGCTACCGAGATTCATCGGCTGTCGCGGGACGAGGCGGCGGTCGACGCCGAACAGGAGGCGCGCCGGGCCGAGTTGCTCTCGGACGAGCTCGCGAGCGTCCGGGCCCGTCTCGGCTCGGCCGCGGAGGAGCGCGCCGCGCTCGCCGCCCAGTCCGACTCGGCGCGCTCCACGGCCCATCGCATGGCGCGCAGCGTCGACCGGCTTGCCGCCTTCGCCCGGTTCGCCGAGGAGCGCGCCGAGAAGATCGATGCGCGCCTCGCGGCCGAAACGGAGGAGGGATACCGCGAGCTGATCAGGCTGCACGAGGGTGCGGTCCGGCAATGGGAGCCGGAAGTGGCGGCGCGCCGGCGCGAGGCGGAGCGCAGTCGTGACCTCGCGGCTTCGAGTCGCGCCGAGGCCGCCGCCGCCCGAGCCGCGCTCGACGAGGCCGAGGGGCTGCTTGCAGCGGCGCGGGCGGACGAAACCGCTGCTGCGCAGGCGTTGGTGCGGGCGGAGGGCAGCGCCGCCGCCGGCCGTGCGACGCTCGGCTCCTCACATGCCCGGGTGGAGGCCGTCGTCGAGCGACGCCACGCCGCCCAGGCCGAGATCTCCGCGGCGGCAGAGGAGGTCGAGAGGACGGGACGGGAGGTCGAGGCCCTCGAGCGGGATCTCGATGCCGCAACCGAGCGCGCCGCGGATGCCGAGACGCGCCTGGAGTCGGCGCGGGCGCGCGCCGAGGACCTGAAGGAGCGCCTCGGCGTGTCGCACTCCGAGCGCGCCGCGGCCGACGCGCGGTTGGCCGCCCTCGAAGAGGTCGTGGACCTGTTGGCCGATGAGCCCGGGGCGCTGGCGCGCCTGATGCCGCTGGTGGCCGATGCACGGGAGCGGACCCGGCTCGCGTCGGCGGGCGAGGACGACGCGAGGCGGATCGTTGCGGCCGCCGATGCCGAGGTCGAGCGAGCCTGGCAAGAGGTTGCCGCCGACGACGAGGAGTTGCGGAAGCTCGATGCACTCGTTGCCGGCGCCGCCGAGCGTCTCGCCGGCGCCCGGCGTAGGCGTGAGAAGCGCGAGATCGAACTTGCGGCCCTGAACGAAGAACTCGCGCGCGCCCGCGATGTGCTCGCAACCGCGGAGCGGACGGCGGCCGAGGAGCGCGCCGCTCTTCCCGCTCATCAGGCGGCACTCGAAGAGGCCAGACGGGCGCGCGAAGACGCCGAGGCAAACGTGCAGGCAACGCGCAGCGACGCCATCCGGCGCGCCGAGAAGGCCACGGATACCGAGGTCTCGGCCCGCACCGCGGAGGAGCGCGCCCTTGCGGCTCGGCTTCGACTCGAGGAGGCGGAGGCCGGCGTTGCCGACGCCCAACGTGCGCTTGCGGGGCTCGAGAATCTGCGGGTCGCCCTAACCGCGGCCCGCGACCACGTCGCGGAGACGGGCGGGCTCGCACTTGCCGCCGCACGCGCCGGGCAGGAGTGGCTCGTTCGAGCCGAGGCGAACGCGGAGGGGGCGCGGGCCGCGGCCGAGGCATGCGAACGCCGGGTTGAGGAGCTGCGGAGTCGTGAGCGGGAACTCGCGAGAGGCGTCGAAGAAGTCGCACGACGACGAAACGAGGCCGAGGTGCGGCGCGCCCAGAACGAGGCGCGCATCGACGCGCTCGCCGAACGCGCGATGGACGACTGGGGCTTGACACTCACCGATCTCCTGGCCGTCGACGCGCTTTCCACCGAGGAGGAGACGGCGGCGCGCGCTCGGGCCGAACACCTCGAGCGCGACATGCGCCGGCTTGGAACCGTCAACCCGCGGGCTGCCGAGGAGTACGCCGAGCACGCGGAGCGGGAACGATTTCTCGAAGAGCAAATCGAAGACCTGAAGTCGTCGCGCCGCGACCTGATGAAGGTCGTTCGCGAAGTCGACGAGACGGTCGAAGAGGTATTCGGCGCCGCGTTCGAGGATGTTGCGCGGGAATTCGAGCACGTCTTCACGCGGCTTTTCCCCGGCGGCGAGGGCAGGCTTCGGTTGACCGACCCGGACGACCTTCTCGGGAGTGGCATCGAGGTCGACGCGCGGCCTCCCGGGAAGAACGTCCGTAAGCTGTCTCTGCTCTCGGGCGGTGAGCGATCGCTCGTCGCGCTCGCGTTCCTCTTCGCGATATTCCGCAGCCGCCCCTCTCCGTTCTACCTGCTGGACGAGGTGGAAGCGGCACTCGACGACATCAACCTCCAGCGCTTCCTCGGCCTCGTCGCCGAGCTCGAGGAGCGGGCGCAGGTGCTCATCGTCACGCACCAGAAACGGACGATGGAGGCGGGCGACGTTCTGTACGGGGTGTCGATGGCGAAAGAAGGGGTCAGCCGCGTCGTCGCCAAGAAGCTCGACGACATCGCGACGGCCACCGCGTAAGACTTCCGGGCGCCCGCAGGCCCTGTAGCCTGTGTCGATGCCCGAGATCCTGATCGTCGTCGTCGTCGCAGTCGTCCTCCTTGCCACCGGTGTGGGGATTGCTCTCCGGCGCCGTCCCGGCGTTCCGGCCGAACCGGAGGAGCCGGAGGGCATTCGCGACGCTCCACCGCAGGTGGCGGAACGACCCGGCGCGCCGGTCGAGGCTCAACCGGAGCCGGTGGTGGCGGAGCAGCGGCCCTCGCTGCGCGACCGGCTGCGCAAGAGCCGGAAGTTCCTCGCCGACCGCATCGGCGATGCGATCCACGGCGCGCCGGACGATGAAACGTGGGAGGACCTCGAGGCCGCGCTGATCCAGGCAGACATAGGGGTAGAAGCGGCCACGCGGATCGTCGGCGACCTGAAGGAGGTCGCACGTGAGCGCAGAGTCTCGAGCGGCGAGGAGGTGGGGGGGCTTCTGGCGGACGAGCTGGTTTCGCTCTTTCTCCCGGACGACGACCGCGCGCTCAGGTTCGCTCCCGAGGGGCCGACGGTGTGGCTCGTGGTCGGGGTGAACGGAACCGGCAAGACCACCACGATCGGCAAGCTCGCCACCGACTTGACGCGCCGCGGAAAGTCGGTCTCGCTCGCCGCGGCCGATACGTTCAGAGCGGCCGCCGACGAGCAACTTGGGGTCTGGGCCGAGCGCTCGGGGGCGCACCTCGTGAAACACCAGCCGGGAGCCGATCCCGGCGCGGTCGCGTTCGACGCCTACGCACACGCGCGCGCCCGGAACGTCGATGTCTTGTTGGTAGACACCGCCGGCCGTCTCCACACCAAGACCCCGCTCATGGACGAGCTTGGCAAAGTTCGTCGTGTGATCGAAAAAGAGGGGGCGGTAGACGAGGTCCTGCTCGTGATCGACGCCACCGCGGGCCAGAACGGGCTCGTGCAGGCGCGCGAGTTCGCGGAGTCTGCGGGAGTGACCGGGGTCGTCTTGACGAAGCTCGACGGAACCGCCAAGGGTGGCATCGCGGTGGCGATCGAGACGACGCTCGGGATTCCGATAAAGCTCATCGGTGTCGGCGAGAGCGTGGACGACGTCGAGCCGTTCAGCCCGAAGACGTTCGTCGACGCGCTGCTTACGTAGGCGTTCGTGCCGCAGAAGTTCCCGCGCCCGGACCGCCAGCAACAACGGATGGTTGCCCGCGTCGCCGTCGTCTTCCTCGGCTTTCTTGCCTACCGGCTGATCGGGGACGACCGCCTCGTTGCCGGGCTCATGGTGTGGGGCGGGACCGTTCTGGCGGGCTTTCCCCTGGTCGATCGGGCCACCGTCGGGGCCGAGCGCGCGGGTGAGATGCTCCAGGTCGGAACCATGCTTCTCGGCTTGGGACTGACGGCCGCCGGGATGTTCCTGGCCCTTCGTTGAACGCGTAGGGTGGAGCCATGTTCGACACCCTGAGCACGCGCCTCGACGACATCTTCACCCGTCTGCGGGCGCGCGGCCGCTTGAGTGAAAAACAGGTCGAGGAGGTGCTCCGGGAGATACGCCTCGCGCTCCTCGAGGCCGATGTCTCGCTCAAGGTCGTCAAGGCGTTCGTCGCCGACGTGCGAGATCGCGCCCATGGAGCCGAGATCCACAAGAGTCTCACGCCGGCGCAGCAGGTGATCAAGCTCGTCCACGGCGCGCTGATCGACGTACTCGGCAAGGAGCATGTCGGCCTCGAACACGCGGATCGTCCGCCGCGCGTGGTCCTCATCGCGGGTCTGCAGGGCTCTGGAAAAACAACTGCCTCCGCCAAGCTGGCGCGCCTCTTGAAGTCGCAGGGGCGACGGCCTCTGCTGGCGGCGTGTGATCTCCGACGCCCGGCTGCCATTCGTCAGTTGGAGGTTCTGGGCGCCCAGATGGACGTCCCCGTTCACGCCGACGCCTCCGGCACCGTCGATGCGGTTGCAGTGGCGCAGGCTGCGCGCGCGCACGCCGAAGACGAGGGCTTCACCGACCTCATCGTGGACACCGCGGGACGCATGCACGTCGATCCCGAGCTGATGAAGGAGCTCCGTGAGGTCGCCGGTGCGGTGATCCCTCATGAAACTCTGTTGGTATGCGACGCGATGACCGGACAAGACGCGGTGAACGTTGCGGAGTCGTTTCTCGCAGAGGTCGACCTCACCGGGATCGTCCTCACGAAGCTCGACGGCGACGCGCGCGGCGGCGCCGCGCTGTCGATGTCGTACGTCACGGGCAAGCCGATCAAGTTCGCCGGCGTCGGCGAGAAACCGTCCGACCTCGAGCCGTTTCATCCCGAACGAATGGCGAGCCGCATCCTCGGGATGGGCGACGTCCTCACCCTGATCGAAAAAGCCGAGGCGGCGTTCGATCATGCCGAGGCCGAGAGGATGGAGGAGAAGCTCCGAAAGGCGGAGTTCACCTTCGAGGACTTTCTCGGCCAGATGCAGGCTCTCAAGAAAATGGGTCCCCTGTCGCAAGTACTCGGAATGTTGCCGGGGATGGCCAAGCTCCCCGTCGGCGACGCGGATGTGGATTCGCAGCTGCCCAAGATCGAGGCGATGATCCGGTCGATGACGCGCGAGGAACGCAACAACCCATCGGTTATCAACGGGAGCCGGCGTCGGCGAATCGCCCGCGGATCGGGGACGTCGGTGCAGGAGATCAACCAGTTGATCAAGCAGTTCGACCAGGTGCGGAAGATGGTCAAATCGCTCGCCGGAGGAGGAGGAAAAGCGCTCCGGCGGCTGCCGGGCGGGATGAAGGTTCCGCCGGGATTGGGGCTGTAGGGGGGCTGCTAGGATGCAGAGTCCCGCCGGGAGGCCCCCGCGCGGGAAATTCCTCGAAGGAGTGCTGGCATCACCATGGTCAAGATCAGGTTGAAGCGCGTGGGCAAGGTCAAGCAGCCTAGCTATCGCGTCGTGGTCGCCGATTCCCGCCGTGCCCGCGACGGGCGGATCATCGAGGCAATCGGGCACTACAACCCGAGGGCGGAGCCGTCGATCGTCGAAATCGACGGCGAGCGGGCCGTTCACTGGTTGGAGCGCGGTGCCCAACCCTCGGATCAGGTGAGAAAGCTGCTCCAAATCACCGGCGCGTGGCAGACGTTCACCGGCGAGGGAGCACCTGCCCCCGCCCCGGCGCGGCCGGGGCCGGTAAAGGCCACGCCGGCGGCGTCGGTCGAGGAATCCCCGGGAGACGAAACGATTGAAGACACGTCGGGCGCCGAGGTGTCGCAGACGGCGGTCGACGCCGATGCCGAGGAGGGCGCCGAGGCCGGGGTGGCGCCCGAAGCCGATGTCTCCGAGGAGGATCGGACGGAGCAGTGAGCCGGGAGCTCATCGAGTACGTGGGGCAGTGGCTTCTCGATCACCCCGGCGACCTAACGGTCGACGAGGTCGAGGGAGACGACGGGGCCCTCATTCTGGAGCTGTCGGTCCACCCGGAAGACATGGGAAAGATCATCGGCAAGCGCGGGCGGATCATCCACGCCCTGCGATCTCTCGCCCGCGCCGCGAGTCAGCGCGATGGCCGGCCCGTCCTGGTCGAAGTCGCCGACTGAGCTTCCGGACGGCCTGCTGCTCGCCGGCCGGATCGGCAAGCCCCACGGAATTGCCGGGGAGGTGTACGTCGTCCGCCTGTCGGATGATCCCCACCGCTTCGATGTCGGTGCCGCGCTGACGCGTGAGGACGGCACGGAGCTTGTGATCGAGCGCACCCGAGTCCATCGCGACCGCTTCCTGGTGAAATTCGCCGGGGTCGATACGAGAACGGATGCCGAGGGTTTGCGGGGGACCCTGTACACGGCTGCGGGCGAACGCCGGGACCTCGCCGAGAACGAGTTCTGGGTCGACGACCTGAGGGGCCTGGAGGCTCGGCTGGAGGACGGGACGACACTCGGGATCGTCTCGGAGGTCCTCCCTGGGACCGTGCACGACCATCTTGCGGTGGCGACCTCAGAAGGGGAGCGCCTCGTTCCCCTCGTCAAGGAGATCGTCACGAAGATCGATCTGGCGGCGCGCGTGGTGGTCATCGACCCGATCCCTGGCCTTTTCGATCCGTCGTGAGGATCGACGTCGTTTCGCTCTTCCCGGATCTGTTCCAGCCGTTTCTCCGCACGAGCCTCGTCGGCCGCGCGGCCGAAGCCGGAGTGATCGGCGTCACCGTTCACGACCTGCGCCCGCACGGCCTCGGCAAGCATCACTCGGTGGACGACGAACCGTATGGTGGTGGAGCCGGCATGGTGATGCGGCCCGAACCGATCTTCGATGCGGTCGAGCCGTTACTCACGACAACGTCACACGTCGTGTTGCTGTCACCGAAAGGACGTCTCCTAAATCACGACGTTGCCCGAGAGCTCGCGACCCACGAGCATTTGGTTCTCATCTGCGGCCGGTACGAGGGCGTAGATGAACGGGTGGCCGAGCATCTCTGCGACGACGAGATCTCGATCGGGGACTACGTCGTGTCGGGCGGGGAGGTAGCGGCCCTCGTCGTCGTCGAAGCCGTGTCCCGGTTCGTCCCCGGCGTCCTCGGCAACCCCGAGTCGCTCGAGCACGAATCGCATGCGGGGGGAACCCTCGAATATCCTCAGTACACGCGGCCCGCGGTCTACCGCGGGTTGCGGGTCCCCGACGTGCTGCTGTCCGGCGATCACGGCGCGGTCGAGCGGTGGCGTCGCGACGAGGCGACCAAAACGACGCGGGCGAGGCGCCCCGATCTCTCGGAGCGGTGACCGGCGATTCTTGTCCGTGTGATGCCATCCCGGACTGGGACAATCAGGGGGTGGCGGCAAAAGGAAGAATCACCCGGCCCGAGACCGGCTCGATCCCGACCAACCCCGGCGTGTATCTCTTCCGCGACCCGCACGGGCGCGTGGTCTACGTCGGCAAGGCGAAATCCCTTCGCAGCCGGTTGAGCAACTACTTCGCGACCGATCTTCATCCACGCACCGCCGCTATGGTCGAGGCCGCGTCCGATGTCGAATGGATCGTCACGGACTCGGAGGTGGAGGCGCTTCATCTCGAGGTCACCTTGATCAAGCAGCATCGGCCCCGGTACAACGTGCGGTACCGCGACGACAAGAGTTACCCGTATCTCGCCATCACCCTCGACGAAGACGTTCCACGCGCCCGTGTGTACCGGGGCCCGAAGAAGAAGGGCGTTCGCTACTACGGGCCTTTTGCGCATGCGTACGCAATCCGCGACACGCTCGATCTCCTCCTGCGCACCTTTCCCATGCGGACGTGCTCTCAGGGCGTGTTCGACCGCTGCCGGCGCAGAAATCGCCCCTGTCTCCTTTACGACATCGAACGTTGCGCCGGTCCGTGTGTCGGGGCGGTGTCGCCCGACGAGCACGGGGATATCGTCCTTTCCCTCTGCGACTTCCTCGACGGAAACACGAAACCGGTCCTCCGGCGCCTCGAAGATGAGATGAGAACTGCCGCGGACGCACAGGAGTACGAGGTCGCAGCCAAGAAACGGGACCAACTCGACAACGTCCGCAAGGCGATCGAGCGCCAGCAGATGGTTACCGCCGAACGCGATGAGTTCGACGTCGTCGGGTTTGTCGAGGACGATCTCGAGGCGGCGTTTCAGGTGTTCTTCGTGCGCCGGGGACGCGTGAGCGGACGAAAGGGATACGTCGTCGACAAGGTAGAAGACCTCGAAACGCCTCAGCTCGTGGCGCGTTTTCTGGAGCGGTTGTACTCGGACGCCGATGATGTTCCGAGGCAGGTGCTTGTTCCTCTGGAGCCGGCCGACAAAGAGCTGATCGAGGAGTATCTGGGTCGCGCGCGGGCGTCGCGTGTTGCCGTACGCGTCCCACGTCGCGGAACCAAGCGGGGCCTGCTGGAGACGGTGACGGAAAACGCACGGCAGTCGTTTGCGCGTCACAAGCTCAAGCGCGCCGGCGACTTCACCGCGAGGTCGCGCCAACTTCGGGAGCTGCAGGAGCATCTAGGTATGGAGGACGCTCCGCTCCGCATCGAATGCTTCGACATCTCGAACACGGGTCCGGCGGAGACGGTCGGATCGATGGTCGTGTTCGAAGACGGGTTGCCCAAGCGATCCGACTACCGCCGCTTCGCAGTGAGGTGGACGGACGGCCAGGACGACTTTGCGAGCATGGGAGAGGTGGTCCGGCGCCGCTTCGTGCGGTTCGTGCAGCAACGCAACGACTCGGAAGATACCTCCCGCCGGTTCGCCTATCCCCCGAACCTGGTCGTGATCGACGGCGGAAAGGGCCAGCTGCGCAAGGCCGTGGAGGCAATGCAGGAGCTGGGCGTGGAGGGGGTGACGACGGTTGCTTTGGCGAAACGAATGGAGGAGGTGTTCGTGCCGGGGCGCAGCGATCCAATCGTGATCCCGCGCGGGTCGGAGGCGCTCTACCTCCTGCAACAAATTCGCGACGAGGCTCATCGGTTCGCGCTGACCTATCACCGCCAGCGCCGCGGAAAGCAGATGACGCGCTCGGTGTTGGACGACGTTCCCGGTCTCGGACCAACCAGGCGCAAGAAACTGCTGAAGCACTTCGGTTCGGTGAAGAGGATGCGCGCCTCGAGTGCCGGCGACATCGCCGCGGTGCCGGGAATACCGCGGCCGGTAGCCGACGCGGTGTACGAGGCCCTTCACGGCGCGCCGGCGGCGGGCGATGCGGGAACGTCGGTCGAGCGAAACGGAAGAGAGGCATCGTGAGGACGACCCGGCGCGCGTCGCAGGTAGAGGTGACGATCATCACCGGGCTCTCCGGCGCCGGTCGCTCCGAGGCGGCCAAGGCGCTCGAAGATTTCGGGTGGTTCGTGATCGATAACCTGCCGCCCGCCCTCATCTCGAAGATGATGCCGCTGGTCTTCGCCAAGGGCAGTGACATTCAGCGCGTGGCGCTCGTCATCGATGCCCGCGGCGGGCAATTCTTCGCCGAGGCCGCTCACGAGCTAGAGAAGCTGCGCCGCGAGCAAAGCAACTTCAGAATGCTGTTCCTCGATGCATCCGACGAGACTCTGGTGCGGCGCTATGACGCAACACGCCGCGTCCACCCACTGGCTCCCGATGAAAGTGTGGCGGTGGGCATTCAGCGTGAACGCGAGCTGATGAGGTTCTTTCGCGACGGGGCGGACTTGCTCATCGACACGTCGGATATGTCGGTGCGGAAGCTTCGTTCAAAGCTTGCTGCATATTTCGAGGACGAGACGCCCACCGAGGGACTCAAGATCACCATGATCTCGTTTGGCTACAAGTACGGTTTGCCGCTCGACGCCGACATCGTCTTCGACGTTCGGTTCTTGCCCAACCCACATTGGATCGACGAGCTTCGGCCGCTGAGTGGGGCCGACGAACCGGTGCAGGAGTACGTCCTGAGCCACGACACATCCCAGCAGTTCATCAAGCGGACGCGTGATCTCCTCGAAGTACTCGTTCCCGGGTATCAGGCGGAAGGCCGTCATTACCTCACGGTGGCGATCGGCTGCACCGGCGGTCGCCACCGATCGGTGGTTCTTGCAGAGCGGGTCGCGGCGCTGATAAGGGAGCACGAGCTTTCGGTGCGCGTGATTCATCGCGATGTCGAGCGGGACGCGGTGCCGTCGTGACGCGCGTCGTCGGCATCGGAGGAGGTCACGGGCTCGCGGCAACGCTGCGCGCGGCGCGGCTGTACGCAGACGACATCGCGGCCGTCGTGACGGTTGCCGACGATGGGGGTTCCTCGGGCAGGCTGACGCGCGATCTCGGAATTCCACCGCCCGGGGACATCCGCCGTTGTCTCTGCGCCCTGGCGTCGGAAGACGACGTCGCGGCCCTGTACGAGCATCGTTTCGGTTCGGGAGATTTGACCGGACATCCCGCGGGCAACCTGATCATCGCCGCGCTGGCGGAAATGACGGGCGACTTCGGCTACGCGGTTCGGCGCGCCGGATCGCTGCTCGGCGCGGTCGGTTCCGTATATCCGGCCACCGCTGCGCTGGTCGAATTGCACGCGCGTGTGGAGGGGGGAGTTGTGGCCGGTCAGGTTGCCGTCGCACAGACGTCGGCGCCCATTCAGGCGGTTTATCTCGATCCCGTCGATCCTCCGGCGCACCCGGATGCGGTCGCCGCGATTCTTGCCGCGGATCAGATCGTGCTCGGTCCGGGCAGCCTCTTCACCAGCCTGATAGCGACCGTGCTGGTTCCGGGGATCCGGGAGGCGCTGCAACAAACGGAGGCCCGGCGAATCTTCGTATGCAACACGCGTCGCCAAAAGGGCGAAACCGAGCATCTCGATGCGGCGGCTCACGTCCACGCAGTTCTCGATCACGCAGGCACATCGGCCGTCGACGTCGTCCTTCTCCAAGACCCCGAAATCCCGGAGGAGGGGATGCGCCTCGACCACACGTCCCTCCCGCCCCACCTCGAGGTCGTCGGGGCCCGCGTGGCGGCGTCCGACGGGGCGCACGACCCCGCTCTGCTTGCGGACGTGTTGCGACGGCTCGTTTGAAAAGGGGTCGCCGCCTCGAGCCGCGGGTAAGGGTCGTTAGGATGACGAATCGGCCGGCACGACACGGATTTTCCCGGGAGGGATCGCGATGACGACGCGCATAGGAATCAACGGGTTCGGGCGAATCGGGCGGAACTTCTTCCGCGCCGTTGCCGCAAGGGGCGGTGACGTCGAGATCGTCGGCGTCAACGACATCACCGACACGCCCACCCTCGCCCACCTCCTCAAGTACGACTCGGTTCTCGGACGGCTTGATTCGGAGGTCAAGGTCAGCGACAACGGTTTCTCGGTGGATGGAACCGAGGTGCGGGTGACGTCGGAGAAGGACCCGGCCGACCTTCCGTGGAAAGAGCTCGACGTCGACATCGTCATCGAGTCGACCGGCTTCTTCACCAACCGCGACGATGCGGCAAAGCATCTCGCCGCCGGCGCCAAGAAAGTCATTATCTCCGCGCCGGCAAAGAACGAGGACTTCACCGTCGTCATGGGGGTCAACCACACGGACTACGACCCCGCGAACCATCACGTCATCTCGAATGCATCGTGCACGACCAACTGCGTCGTTCCCATGGTGAAGGTCCTGGAGGACACGTGGGGGATCGACAAGGGATTCATGACGACGTGTCACGCGTACACGAACGACCAGCGGACGCTCGACCTCGCGCACTCCGATTTGCGGCGGGCGCGGGCGGCCGCCATCAACATCATCCCCACCTCGACCGGCGCGGCCAAGGCCGCGGCGCTCACGATGCCACAGTTGAAGGGACGTCTCGACGGGCTCGCGCTGCGCGTTCCCGTTCCCGATGGGTCGGTGACCGACATCGTTGCCGTTTTGAATTCCGAGGCGACGACCGAAGAAGTCAACAACGCCTATCGCGAGGCCGCACAGGCCGCCGGCATGAAGGGCATTCTGAAGTACACCGAGGATCCGATCGTCTCGTCCGACATCGTCGGCGACCC
>Ga0247713_1001309_pt1 | contig 12513 bp, 11 predicted proteins | sample 21E_NmetaG_FD_189936 | JGI IMG/M metagenome (GOLD analysis project Ga0247713, IMG submission 189936) | Soil microbial communities from hillslope of Landscape Evolution Observatory, University of Arizona, Oracle, AZ, United States - 2-1-E_N | ecosystem: Engineered > Artificial ecosystem >... | reverse complement strand
GCGGCAGCCCGACCGCGTCCGGGCTGATCTGCGCGCGGTAGCCGGTGATGACGCCGCGCGACTCGAGCCGACGCACCCGCTGGTGGGCGGCGCTGGTCGACAGCCCGGTCTCGCGGGCGAGGTCGGCGTAGCTGCGACGTCCGTCGGACAGCAGCAGCGCCAGCAGCTGCCGGTCGACCGCGTCGAGGTCGACGGTCACGGTCCGGTGAGGGAGCGGCCGATGACCAGCCGCTGCACCTGGTTGGTGCCTTCGACGATCTGCAGGATCTTGGCCTCGCGCAGGTAGCGCTCGGCCGGGAAGTCCTCGACGTAGCCGTAGCCGCCCAGCACCTGGACGGCGTCGGTGGCCACGCGCATGCCGGTGTCGGTGGCGAACAGCTTGGCCATCGCCGCCTGCGGCCCGTACGGCTGCCCGGCGTCGCGTCGGCGGGCAGCGGCCAGGTACAGCGACCGGGCGGCCTCGACCTGCGTCGCCATGTCGGCCAGCAGGAAGGACAGCCCCTGGAAGTCGGCGATGCGCCGACCGAACTGGGTGCGCTCCTTCGCGTAGTCGACGGCGAGGTCGAGCGCCGACTGGGCCAGACCGACCGCGCATGCGGCGATGCCGAGCCGCCCGCCGTCGAGGGCGCTCATGGCGATCCGGAAGCCGATGCCCTCCTCCCCCAGCAGCCGGTCCGCGGGAACGCGCGCGCCGTCGAGCCGGATGCTGGCCGTGGTGCTCGACCGCATGCCGGTCTTGCGCTCAGGCGCCGCCGCGGACAGCCCCGGCGTCGCCGCCGGGGCGAGCAGGCACGAGATCCCCTTCGGCCCGGGCCCGCCGGTGCGCACCATGAGGTTGTAGAAGTCGGCCTCGCCGCCGTGCGTCACCCACGCCTTCGTCCCGTCGACGACGAACTCCTCGCCGTCACGCACCGCTCTGGTGGTGAGCGCTGCTGCATCGGAGCCGCTGCTCGGCTCGGACAGGCAGTACGCCCCCAGCAGCTCCCCGCCGAGCATGTCGGGCAGCCACTGCTCTCGCTGGCGGGTGCTGCCGAAGGCGGCCAGCGGGAAGCAGGACAGCGTGTGGACGCTGACACCGAGGCCCACGGCCAGCCAGCCGCGACTGAGCTCCTCGAGGACCTGCAGGTACACCTCGTAGGGCTGTGCGCCGCCGCCGTGCTCCTCGGGGTACGGCAGGCCGAGCAGGCCTGCCTTGCCGAGGGTCCGGAAGACCTCCCTGGGGAACTCCGACCGCTGCTCGAACGCCGCGGCACGCGGAGCCAGCTCCGCGTCGACCAGGTCGCGGGTGAGCTCCAGCAGGGCCTCGGCCTCGGGCGTCGGCAGGCTCCGGACGACGGACGGCATGCGGCACCCTCTCCACGGCGTGTGCGGACCGCCCACGCTATCGCCCACCACCGCGGCCTGCTCCTCACCGACGCTGCGCAACTGCCCCGGCCCGGCGGGGCAGCTGCGCAGCCGCGGACGGCCGACGCCGCTTCCGACGCCTAGGCACAGCGCGGCCTCGCGCCGGATGCGCGGACGGCGAACGGTGCACGGTCGGCACCATGGACCCCGCTCACCTGCTCCGGACGGCCCGGCGCCAGGCCGGGCTCAGCCAGCGCCAGATGGCGGCGCGCTCCGGGGTCGCGGCCTCCACCGTCGCCGACGTGGAGCGGGGTGCGGTCCGCCCGTCCCTGCAGGTGCTCGACCGGTTGCTCGACGCGGCCGGTCTCGAGGTGACCCTCGACCGCCGCCTTCCCGCGCCCTGCCCGCACCTCGTGCGCTACCTCCGGCTGCCGCTGGCGACCCGGCTCTAACTGACGTTCGGCGGCCGGACGGGGAGCCCCGGCGTCGACCGGTCCGTCCCGGCATGGACCAGCCTGTGGACGATGTCGACATGGGGGCGCGTCGACCTGGTGGAGGGGCTCGCGCTCGGCGTGTGGTGCCCGCAGCCGACGGTCGGCCCGCGGGTGGTGGTCCGGCCGCGGCGCCACGCGGGCGAGCGACCCCACCCGGGGCTCGAGGTGGTGGTCGGGACCGGAGCGCCGCCGGTGGGCACCGTGCCGGTGGCGCTCGGCAGTCAGGCTGTGCACGTCCTGCCGCCGGAGGCGCTCGCTCTCGGGCACGTGACGCCGGGCGAGCGGCTCATGCTGCGGGCGGCCGCGTCGGCGCTGCACGCGAGGTCCGGCACTGCCGTTGCCCGAGCGGCACGCCGGGCGGGGCTGGCAGCTGGAGGGGCCGGGCAGCCTCGCCCAGTGGCTGCGGGACCACGGCTACCCCACCTGAGCGCCGGACGGTGCGGCAGAGTGAGGACGTGGCCGGACAGCTGACCCTCCTCGACGCCCCGTCGCTCTGGTACCGGGCGTTCCACGGCGTCCCGTCGTCGGTGGTGGCGCCCGACGGGTCGCCGGTCGGGGCCGTGCGGGGCTTCCTCGACGTCGTCGCGCGGATCGTGCGCGACACCCGGCCGGCCCGGCTGGTCGCCTGCCTGGACCTCGACTGGCGGCCTGCCTTCCGGGTGGCGGCGGTGCCGAGCTACAAGCTGCACCGCACCGTCGAGGGCGGCGCGGAGGACGAGCCGCCGACGCTCGGACCGCAGGTCGACGCGATCCTGCAGGTGCTGGACGCGCTGGGCCTCGCGACCGCCGGGGCGAAGGGGTACGAAGCCGACGACGTCATCGGCACGCTCGCGACCCGCGCGGCCGGCGCCGTCGACGTGGTCACCGGCGACCGCGACCTGTTCCAGCTCGTGCGCGACGACGGGCCGGTCCGGGTGCTCTACACCGTCGAGAAGCTCCGGCCCTACGACGAGGCCGCGGTGGCCGCGAAGTACGGCATCCCTGGACGCGCCTACGCCGAGCTCGCAGTGCTGCGCGGTGACCCGAGCGACGGACTGCCGGGGGTCAAGGGCGTCGGTGAGAAGACGGCAGCCGCGCTCGTGAACCGGTTCGGCGACGTCGACGGGATCCTCGCCGCGCTCGACGCCGGCGGCGACGCCGGCTTCCCCGCCGGGGCGCGGGCCAGGCTCGAGGCGGCCCGCGACTACCTCGCCGTCGCGCCCGCCGTGACGAGGGTCGTGCGCGACCTGCCGCTTCCCGAGCTCGACGACGCCCTCCCCCGCGCGCCGCGGTCTCCCGAGCGGCTGGTCGAGCTCGCCGACCGGTGGGGGCTCGACAGCCCGCTCGAGCGGCTGCTCGCCGCGCTCGAGGTGGCGCACACCGGCTGACGCCGCCGGCGGGATCAGCCCGCCATGCCGTAGGCGACCACGCCGCGGCGGATCGCGGCGATCGCGGTGCGCGCCGTGGACCGCAGGGCAGGATCGTCGGAGGCGGCCGCGACGTCGGCGACCTGGTCGAGCAGGTCGACGAGCTGCTTGCACCAGCGCACGAAGTCGCCCGCCGTCAGCTCGCTGTCGTCGAGCACTTCCTCCAGCCGCGCGCCGCCCACCCACCGGTAGGCGGCCTCGGAGAAGCCGCGGTCGGGGCTGCGCAGGAACTGCACGTGCGCGTCCTGCTCGACCGACGCGAGCCGGCCCCAGAGCCGCTCCGTCTCGGCGAGCGTGGCCTCGACCCGGCCCGACGGCACGTGTCCGACCGGCTCGTCCGGGCGGCGGCTCTCGTAGACGAGCGCCGCCACGACGGCAGCCAGCTCCGCCGGGCCCAGCCCGTTCCACAGCCCGGCCCGCAGGCACTCCGCGACGAGCAGGTCGGACTCGCTGTAGACCCGGGCCAGCTGTCGCCCGGCATCGGTGACGCGCTCGCCGTCGAGGTAGTCGAGCCGCTCGAGCACCGCGCACACCCGGTCGAAGGTGCGCGCGACCGAGGAGGTCTTGCCCTGCACCCGCTTCTCGAGGGCGTCGGTGTCGGCGCGCAGCCGCGTCCAGCGCTCCGCCCAGCGCATGTGCGCCTCGCGCTCGTCGCACCCGTGCACCGGGTGCCGGCGCAGCTCGGCCCGCAGCCCGGTCAGGCGGTCGTCGTCGGCGGCGGACCGCCGCTTGCCCTTGCGGTCCTCCGGCGGGACGTCGAGGTTGCGGATCGACGCAGCCAGGTCGCGCCGCGACTGCGGTGAGCGGGTGTTGACCTGCTTGGGCAGCTTCAGCCGGCCGACGACGAGCACCGGGCCCGGGAAGTCGGCCACCGACAGCCGCCCGGCCCACCGGTCCTCGGTCACCACCAGCGGGTGGGTCTCGCCGCGCAGCCCGACCCCGGGGTCGACGACGACGGCGAGTCCCGAGCGCCGTCCGCCCGGCACGCGGACGACGTCGCCGGGCCGGAGCTGCTCGAGCGACTCGGCGGCCGCGGCCCGGCGCGAGGCCGAGCCCTGCTTGACCAGCTCCGTCTCGCGGCGCTTGAGGTCCGCGCGCAGCCGCGCGTACTCCTCGGCGTCGCCGAGGTGGCAGGTCATCGACTCGCGGTAGCCCTCGAGCGCCTCGAGGTTGCGCGCCACCTGCCGGGCCAGCCCCACGACCGAGCGGTCGGCCTGGAACTGCGCGAAGGACGACTCGAGCAGCGCGCGCGCCTGCTCCCGGCCGACCGCGCCGACCAGGTTGACCGTCATGTTGTAGCTCGGCCGGAAGCTCGACCGCAGTGGGTACGTGCGGGTGGACGCCAGGCCGGCCACCGCCCGGGGGTCGAAGCCGGGCTGCCAGAGGACGACGGCGTGTCCCTCGACGTCGATGCCCCGCCGGCCGGCCCGCCCGGTGAGCTGGGTGTACTCCCCCGGCGTCACGTCGGCGTGGGTCTGGCCGTTCCACTTGACGAGCTTCTCGAGCACCACGGAGCGGGCCGGCATGTTGATGCCGAGGGCGAGCGTCTCGGTGGCGAAGACCGCCTTGACGAGGCCGTCGACGAACAGCTCCTCGACGACCTCCTTGAAGGCCGGCAGCATGCCGGCGTGGTGGGCGGCCAGGCCCCGCTGCAGCCCTTCGAGCCACTCCCAGTAGCCGAGCACCCGCAGGTCCTCGCGCGGCAGCGTGGCGGTGCGCGCCTCGACGACCCGGCGGACCCGCTCGGCCTCCTCGACGGTGTTGAGGCGCAGCCCCGAGCGCAGGCACTGCTCGACGGCGGCCTGGCAGCCGGCCCGGCTGAACACGAACGTGATCGCCGGCAGCAGTCCCTCGCGGTCGAGCCGCTCGAGCACGTCGGGGCGGTTCGCGACGCGGGTGCGTGGCCCGGACGAGCCGCGGCCGCGCTCGCGCGGGGTGAAGCGGCTGTCCTCTCGCGCGAGCCGGAGCAGCTGCGGGTTCACCTCCGGCCCCTCGTCCTGCGGCGCGCCGCCCGCCGGCTCGACGAACAGGTCGTGCAGCCGGGTGCCGACCATCACGTGCTGCCAGAGCGGGACCGGCCGATGCTCCTCGACGACGACCTCGGTCTGACCGCGCACCGTGACCAGCCACTCGCCGAACTCCTCGGCGTTGCTCACCGTGGCCGACAGGGACACGAGCACGACGTCGTCCCGGAGGTGGATGATCACTTCCTCCCACACCGCGCCGCGGGACCGGTCGGCGAGGTAGTGCACCTCGTCCATGACCACGTGCGAGAGCCCTCGCAGCGCGTCGCTGCCCGCGTACAGCATGTTGCGCAGGACCTCGGTGGTCATGACGACGACGTCGGCGTCGCCGTTGATCGACGTGTCGCCGGTGAGCAGGCCCACCCGGTCCTCGCCGTGCCGCGCCTTCAGGTCGGCGAACTTCTGGTTCGACAGCGCCTTGATCGGGGTCGTGTAGAAGCACTTCCCGCCGGCCGCCAGCGCCAGGTGGACGGCGAACTCGCCGACGACGGTCTTGCCCGCACCCGTCGGGGCGGCGACGAGCACGCCGCGGCCGTCCTCCAGGGCTGCGCACGCGGTGCGCTGGAAGGCGTCGAGCCCGAACGGGTAGTGCGCCTCGAACTCGCTCAGCCTCGGACCGGCCTGACGGCGCCGGAAGGCGGCGTACCGCTCGGCCGGCGAGAGCGCGCCCTCGGACAGGGGGCTGGTCACCCCCGCAGGCTACGTGCCGCGCGGCCCGCCGGCGCCCGCGCCGCTGGGGACGTCCTCGTCGAGCGAGGAGGGCTGCGGGTCGAGCGTGGAGGTCTCGTCGTCGGCCAGGCCCGCCACCGGGTCGGTGGCGCGACGGCGGCGGGCGGCCCGCTCGCGCAGCCGGGCGAGCAGGATGCACAGCTCGTACAGCCCGCAGATCGGGATCGCCATGATCATGAAGGTGAACGGGTCCTGCGAGGGCGTGATGATCGCTGAGGCGATGAAGATCGCGAGGTACATGCCGCGCCGCCAGCGCTTCATGGTCGCGACCGGGAAGATCCCCACCATGTTGAGGAACGTGACCACCACCGGGAACTCGAACGCGAACCCGAACGCCAGCAGGCACAGGGTCACGAAGTTCAGGTAGGCGTGCACCGACGTGATCGTCGTGATGCCGTCGCCGCCGATGCGGAGCAGGAAGTCCAGGCCCTGCGAGATGGTCAGGTAGGCGAAGGTCGTCCCGATCGCGAACAGCACCAGCGAGGCGGCCAGGAACCCGGCCGCGTACTTCCTCTCCTGCCGGTGCAGGGCCGGGGTGATGAACGCCCCGACCTGGTACAGCCAGACAGGAGCGGCGAGGACGATCCCGCCGATGGCCGCGACCCGCAGCCGGACCCGGATCTGGTCGAAGACGCTGATCGCGAACAGCTCGCAGTCCGCCTCGGCACCCGCTCCGGTGTCGCAGTACGGCTGCTTGAGGAAGTCGAACAGCGGCACCCACAGGAACCACACCACGACCATGCAGACCGCGATCGCGAGAGCGCTGATGCCGAGCCGGGTCCGCAGCTCGCGGATGTGGTCGACCAGGCTCATCCGCCCGTCGGGCTGGCGCGGACGCACCGGACGGCGCCGCCGTGGCAGTGCGGCCACCTACGGGCGGGGCTGCTGCGCCTGGTCGCCGTGCGGCGTCCCACCGGCCGGCGGCGTGCCGTAGGACGGGTCCTGCGGAGCGGCCCCCGGCTGCGGCTGCCCGTACCCGTGCGGCGGCGGAGGCGTCACCGGCGGGAGCGGCTCGGCGGTCACCGTCGTGTCGGGACGTCCCGTGCGGCCGTGTCCGGCGACGTCGGTGTCGTCGTCGTCGCGCAGCCCCTTGGTCTCGGCCTTGAGGATCCGCATCGAGCGGCCGAGCGCCCGCGCGCTGTCCGGCAGGCGCTTGGCTCCGAACAGGAGCAGGACCACGACGAGGATGAGGACGAGCTCCCAGCCTCCGGGGGTTGTCACGATGCTCTCCTCACGAGGTGGTTCTCGCTCCGTGGCACGGGGCCGCGCCTGCAGGACACGGTACGCCGCTCAGTCCCGGGATGCGCGTCCCTCTCCGACCCGCGCGGCGAGCGAGGTCCCGTCCGCGCCCGGGCCGCGCGGGGAGGACGTGGCCGGCCGGCCCTGCGGCGCCCGCCGCTGCAGCTCCTCGAGCTGCCGGGTCAGGCCGGCCGAGGCCTGCTCGACCCGCTCCCCCACCAGGCCGACGAGCCGCCCCAGCGCCTTGCCCTGCCGGTAGGCGGACAGCCCGACCAGGCCGACCACGACGATCGCGGCTCCGGCGACGAGCACGGCGAGCAGGTACCCCAGCACGACGTCAGGCTAGCCGTCGGCGGAAGCCGAAGGTCAGGAGCGCACCCGGTCGGCGGCCGCAGGCGCCAGCAGGTCGGTGCTGGCCAGCTGCAGGCCGAGGTCGAGCAGGTCGTCGTAGGTCAGGGCCGGGCCGGTGCGCGGCTCGATCGCCTCGGCCGGCACGTCCCACACGGTGGCCGGGACGCCGCCGGAGACCAGCAGGCTCACGACGTGGTCGTCGGCGGGCTTCCTCACCTCGTCGGCGCAGCCGGGGCAGGTGAAGGCGTAGTACGAGAGGGGCGCGTGGCTGCAGACCATGAGCGAGACGTCGGCCGGGGTCAGCTCGACCTCGCCGCAGCCGGGGCAGGACGCCTTGATCGTGGTCATGAGGGGCCAGTCCTCTCGGTCGACCGCAGTAGTGCGGCACTGACACCTTCGGCAGCGGTGGCGAGGGCCTTGAACCGAGGTCTTGACACGCAGACGTGGACGTGGTGGGGCTAGTCCATCCGGCCGTCGTCGCCGTACTCCGACAGGGCCAGGGCGGCCTCCCGGCGCACGTCTGCGGCGAGGTCGTCGGGGGCGAGCACCCGGCCGTGCGGCCCGAGCCGCAGCGCGAGCCGGCGCACCCAGCCGGCGTCGGCGACGCGCAGCGTGACGACCAGGCCGCCGTCGCTGCTCTCCTTCACCGACTCGCACGGGTGGTACTCGGCGACCCAGGCCGCGGCTGGGCGCAGCGCGAGGGTGACCAGCAGGGCGTCGGGCGAGGGGCGGAACAGCCCCTGCGAGACGTCGCGCGGCTCGGCGTGCGGTGGCGGCTCGGCGGGGAGGTCGAGCAGCTGCACGTCCTCGACCCGGTCGAGCCGGAACAGCCGGACTCCCTCGGTGCGGCGGCACCAGGCCTCGAGGTAGGTGCGCCCCTCGACGACGAGCACGCGCATCGGGTCGACGTCCCGGGCGGTGGTCTCGTCGCGGGCGGGCACGTAGTAGGTCAGGTGCAGCCGGCGCCGGCTGTCGAGCGCCTGCTGCACGACCGGCAGAACCCGCTCCTCGCCCTCGACGATGACCTCGACCCGGTCGGCGGGCAGGGCCGAGGAGCCGGCGGCCTGCTCGACCTTCGCGAGCGCGCGGTCGACGGCGTCGCGCGAGGACAGCCCCGGGGTCTCGGCGAGCGCCCGCAGCGCCACGACGAGGGCGAGCGCCTCGTCGACGGTCAGCCGCAGCGGACGCTCGACGCCGGCGTCCTGCACGAGGGTGACGGTCTCGCCCTCGAAGGCGAAGTCGATGAGGTCGCCCGGGCCGTGCCCCGGCAGGCCGCACACCCAGAGCAGGTCCAGCTCCTTGCGCAGCCGCTGCTCGTTGATGCCGAACTCGCGGGCGACGTCGGCGATCGCCGCGCCGGGGTGCGACTGCAGGTACGGCAGCAGGGCGAGCAGCCGCGAGAGCTGCGCCGAGGTGCCGCTCACGAGCGGGCCAGGGCGCTCAGCCGGCGCACGACGGCCTCGCGGGCCTGCGGTGGGCCGACGACCACGGCGTCCGCGCCGTAGCCGGCGACCCGGTCGGCCAGGCGCTCGGGGTCGGAGAACCCGATCTCGACGACGTCCCATCCCTCTCGCTCGTCCGGGCGGGAGGCGAGCGACTCGCGTCGCAGCTCCCAGCCGGCCCCCGCACGCAGGCAGACGGTCGCCGTCTCGCGGGGCTCGTCCGCGGCCAGAGCGGCGACCGCGGCGACCGGGTCGAGGCCGCTGGGCGGCACGACGGCGCCGGGCTCGCCCTCGAGAGCGACCTCGCCCACCACGCGGGACAGCCGGAAGACGCGCTGCGCGCCACGGACGACGTCGTGGCCCACCAGGTACCAGCGACCCCGCCAGGACACGACGCTCCACGGCTCGACGTGCCGCGCCTCGGGTGCGGAACGCCCGCCGGCCCGGTAGGAGAAGCGCACGGCCCGGCCGTCGCGCACGGCCTCCCAGCAGCGCGAGAACGCCGGCTCGCTGGCGGCCACCCGGGGCTCGAGCAGGGCAGGAGCCGACGGAGCCTCCACGCCGGCGGCGCGGAGCTTCAGCAGCGCGCTGGCGGTGGCGTCGGCCAGGGGCGCGGACTGCCAGAGGCGCGCGGCAAGCCCCAGAGCGGCGGCCTCGTCCGGCTCCAGCGAGATCTCGGGGAGCTCGTAGTCGCGGCGGGCGATGCGGTAGCCCGGCTCGTCGTCGTGCGCCGCGCTGTTGGTGCCCGTCTCGAGCGGGATGCCGAGCTCACGCAGCTCGTCCTTGTCCCGCTCGAACATGCGGCGGAAGGAGTCCTCGGTGTCCTGGTCGTAGCCCGGGACGGCCGCGCGGATCTGCTGCACGGTCAGGAACCGCCGGGTGGCGAGCAGGCAGATGACCAGGTTGAGCAGTCGCTCGGTCTTCTTCGCCGACACGAGGCGGGACGCTAGTGCAGACCGGGCCGGGCGGGGGCCGGATGTGCACGGGCGGGTCGCGCGTACCCTCCCCCGGTGATCACCTGGCGCCGCGGCACGGTGCGCGAGGTGCGCCGGGCCTGGCGCGGCGCGGTGGAGCTGGTCGTGGCCCTGGAGGCCGACGGACCGCCGGAGGTCGGACCGCCTGAGGTGCGCGCGCTGGCGCACCCGGACCTGGTCGGAACGCCGGAGCCGGGTGACGCCGTCCTGCTCAACACCACCGCCGTCGACCTCGGCCTCGGCACCGGCGGATACGCGCTGGTCGTGGCCCTCCCCGACCGGCTGCCGCCGGACCGGACCGGGCCGGGGCACCTGGTCAAGGCCCGGTACACCCCTCTGCAGGCCGTGGTCCTCGGCGCGGACGAGCCGGCGGCGCCCTCCCACGCGGTGCTGGCCGATGACCGGCCGCTGGCGGCGCCCGGACTGCCGGTGGTGGTGGCCGACCTGCACTCGTCGCTGCCCGCGGTGCTCGCCGGGGTCCTCGACGCCCGTCCGGAGGCCCGGGTCGCCTACGTCATGACCGACGGCGGCGCCCTGCCGCTCTGGTTCTCGCGCACGGTGGCCGCGCTCTGCAGCGGCGCGGCGCCCGGTCGCCTCGTCGGCACCGTGACGGTCGGGCAGGCCTTCGGCGGCGACCTCGAGACGGTCACGCTGCACTCCGGCCTGCTCGCCGCCGCCCGGGTGCTGCACGCCGACGTCGCCGTGGTGACCCAGGGCCCCGGCAACCTGGGCACCGGCACGGCCTGGGGCTTCTCCGGCGTCGCTGCCGGTGAGGCGGTCAACGCGGCCGCGGCCGTGGGAGCCCGCCCGGTGGCGGTGCTGCGCATGTCGGAGGCCGACCCTAGGCCCCGCCACCGGGGGGTCAGCCACCACAGCGTCACCGCCTACGGACGGGTGGCGCTCGCCCCTGCCGACGTCGTCGTGCCGTCGTCGTGGGCGGCACTGGTCGAGCCGGTGCGGCCGGCCCTGGGGCGGCACCGGCTGGTCGAGGTCGACGACGACGGCCTGCGCGCGGCGCTCGAGCCCTGGGCCGGCCTGCTCTCGACGATGGGCCGCGGTCTGGCCGAGGACCCGGTGGCCTTCGTCGCCGCGGCCGCTGCCGGACGGCACGCCACCGGGCTGCTGGCGTGAGGACCGCGCGGCTCGACGCCCGGCAGCGCCTCGCCCGGCGCTTCGCCGCGACGATGTCGCTGGCGATGATCGGCTCGAACACCATCGGCGCCGCAGTCGTGTTCACCTACCTGACCTTCGTCGTGCCCGACCGGCCCACCGACAGCCCGACCGCGACCCTGGTGAACACGATCGTCGCGGCCGCCTACCTGCTCCTCGCGCTCGTCGTGGGCACCATCGGCAGCTTCCTGCTGCAGCGCCGCCTGCTCCGCTGGCTGCGGCCGGGGCACGTCATCGGCCCGGAGGACCGCCGGACGACGCTGCGCCTGCCGGCCCGCCTCGTGCGCTTCTACGGCGCGCTGTGGGCGGTCGCCGTCGTCGTCTTCGCGGTGCTGAACCTGCCCCGGTCGCTCGCCGGAGGGCTCGACGTCGTCGCGACCATCGCCGCGGGCGGCGCGACGACCTGCGCGCTGTGCTACCTGCTGGCCGAGCGCATCGTCCGGCCGCTGGTCGCGGAGGTGATGGGCGACGGCTCCGACCCGCCGCCGGTCGTGCTCGGTGTGCGCCGCCGCGTGCTGCTCTCCTGGGCCCTCGGCACCGGGATCCCGCTGCTCGGCATCGCCCTGGCGGTGGTGCCCGACGGCCGTGAGGAGCCGGTCGGTGCCCTGCCGGTGCTGTTCCTGTGCGGGGTGGGCCTGGCCGTCGGACTGCTCGCGATGGACGTCGCCGCCCGCTCGGTCAGCGAGCCGGTGCAGACGATGACCGGCGCCCTCCGTGCGGTCGGCGAGGGCCGCCTCGACAGCGCCGTCCCGGTGGACGACGTGAGCGAGCTCGGGCAGCTGCAGGCCGGCTTCAACGCGATGGTGGCGGGGCTGCGCGAGCGCGAGCAGCTGCGCGACCTGTTCGGGCGCCAGGTCGGCACCGCGGCTGCCCGGCTCTCGCTCGAGCAGGGCGTGCAGCTCGGCGGCGAGCGCCGGGACGTCGCCGTGCTGTTCGTCGACGTCGTCGGGTCGACGTCGCTGGCGGTCGAGGCGGAGCCGGAGGAGGTGGTGCGGCGGCTGAACGAGTTCTTCGCCGTCGTGGTCGACGTCGTGACCGCCCACCACGGCTGGGTGAACAAGTTCGAGGGCGACGCCGCGCTCTGCGTCTTCGGCGCGCCCGAGCGGCGGACCGACGCCGCCGCCTGCGCACTCGCGTGCGCCCGGGTCATGGCCGGGCGGCTGTCACCGCTGCCGCTGGACGCGGCGATCGGCGTCAGTGCCGGGCCGGTGGTCGCCGGGCACATCGGCACCGAGGAGCGCTTCGAGTACACCGTCATCGGCGACCCGGTGAACGCCGCCGCCCGGCTCACCGACCTGGCCAAGAAGGAGCCGCGGCGGGTGCTCGCCGACGCCGCCGTC
>Ga0247713_1001308_pt1 | contig 12516 bp, 17 predicted proteins | sample 21E_NmetaG_FD_189936 | JGI IMG/M metagenome (GOLD analysis project Ga0247713, IMG submission 189936) | Soil microbial communities from hillslope of Landscape Evolution Observatory, University of Arizona, Oracle, AZ, United States - 2-1-E_N | ecosystem: Engineered > Artificial ecosystem >... | reverse complement strand
GAGGATCAGCGGTTCTACTCCCACAAGGGGGTGGACTCGCGGGGGCTGCTGCGGGCCCTGCGGGTCGACGTCGAGCGGGGAAGCTACGCCGAAGGAGCGTCCACCATCACCCAGCAGTACGTACGGCTGGCCTACACCCAGGACCACTCCCCGACGCTGGCCCGAAAGATACGGGAGGCGGCGCTGGCCCGCCGCCTCGAGCGCGAGATGTCCAAGGACGAGATCCTCCACCACTACCTCTCGGCCGTCTACCTGGGCGGCGGGGCCTACGGGGTTGGCGCCGCCGCCGAGTCGTACTTCCGCACCCCGGTCCAGGACCTGACCCTGTCGCAGTCGGCCCTGCTGGCAGGCATGCTGCCGGCGCCCGCCTGGTACGACCCCCGGACGAACCCCGCGGAGGCCGAGCTCCAGCGCCGCCTGGTCCTCGAGAAGATGCGGAACCAGGGGCGGATCACCCACGCCGAGTACCAGGAGGCGCTGCCGCAACGGGTGGTGGCGCAGGGCTACCGTCCGGCCGACGGCGAGCAGGTCACCCTGGTCCACCCGCTGCAGCGGGAGGAGGTGCGGTTCCCCTACTTCTCCGACTACGTCCGACGCTACCTCGTGGCCCGCTACGGCGAGGAGGTGACCTACCGGGGCGGGCTGCGGGTGGAGACCTCGCTCGACCCCTCCCTCCAGGCGAAAGCCGAGGCCACCGTCGCTGCCACCCTCGAGGGCACCGAGGCACCGCTGGAGATGTCCCTGGTGTCCCTCGACCCCGCCACGGGTCAGGTGAAGGCCGTGGTTGGCGGTCGCGACTTCTCGCGCTCGCAGGTCAATCTGGCCCTGGGCAACTGTCCGGCCGGCGCCGGCGCCGAGCCGGACAAGCCGATGTGCCTCGGCGGCGGGGGCGCCGGACGCCAGCCCGGCTCGGCGTTCAAGCCCTTCACCCTGGCCAAGGCCTACGAGCAGGGGATCGGGCCCGACAACGTCTACCGTGGCCCGGGCATCTACCGGTTCCCCAACTGCCGGGGCCCCGGCTGCACCGTGCACAACGTCGAGAGTGGCGGCTACGGCCGCCTCAGCCTGGCCCAGGCCACCGCCCGCTCCGTCAACACCGTGTTCGCCCAGTTGGTGCAGGACGTTGGGGTGAAGGAGACCGCGGAGATGGCCCACCGGCTGGGCCTGACCATGGTCAACCCCGACGGCAACCTGCACCCGGGTCAGCCCTACGGGCCCAGCCTCACGCTGGGAGCGGCCGAGGTGTCGCCCCTGGACATGGCCGCCGCCTACGGGGTGTTCGCGGCCCGAGGCATGCAGTTCCCGACCACGCCGGTGATCAGGGTGACCGACTCCGACGGACGGGTGCTGGAGGACAACGGCGCCAGACCGGGTCAACGGGTGCTTCCCCAAGCGGTGGCCGACAACGTGACGGCGACGTTGAAAGAGGTGCTGGCCTTCGGGACGGGGAGGCGGGCCGACATCGGGCGCCCCGACGGCGCGGCCGGCAAGACGGGCACCAGCGAGGACGCGGCCGACGCCTGGTTCGTGGGCTACACCCCCACGCTCTCCACCGCCGTGTGGATGGGCTATGCCGACGCCCGCCGCTCGCTGTACGACATCAAGGGCGTACCCGTGGTCTACGGCGGCACGCTGCCGGCCCAGGCCTGGCACGACTTCACGCTTGCGGCCCTTGATGGGACTCCCCCGGCGGACTTCCCCGCTGCCGAGCCGCTCCCGAGCCAGGCGTCGTCGACGGCGGTACGACCGGCCCCCGCCCCAGCCGCCGTGCGCCGACCCTCTGCGAGGTCGGCGGCTCCCGTCATCACCGCACGTCCCCGCGACGTCCCCGAGGTGACGCCTGAGCCGCCGCGGTCGCCCACGCCCGTCCCCGCGGTGTCACCGCCGGCAGCGATGCCGGCGCCGGCCAACCGGCCGGACCTTGTGGGAGCGCTTCTTCGCTCGACGCTCAACATCCTGACCACGCCAGACCAGCCTCCACCGGGGCCATGATGCGGGCCACCATGGTGGCGTGGCGGCGGTTCTCGGGCTGTGGATCCTGACCTGGCTGGCCGTCTTCGTGCTCGGGATCAGCGTGCTGTCCTCGGTCTGAGTGGCGGCCGTCGGGGGCGGTCAGCCATGGGCAGCCGGCTCGACGGCGCACCGTGCAACACGAGCCCGGAGCGGTCCCAGGCGCCGGTGTCGCTGCGCCTCATCGACACCCGCACCTGGGACCGCTCCGAACGCTGGGGTGCCCGCGCCCAGCACCCCGGCGCCGATCATGAGGTGCTCGTGGACCAGCCGTGGGCCAGCAGGTCCTTCCACAGGGTGTGGCTGCCGACGACCAGGATCTCTCGTCCCGGCCCGCTCTTGAGCTTGCGATCTGCTCGTACGCACCTGCCCGTCTTACGATGCGGGTGCTGTGCCACGGTGATGTCTCGTCAGGCGAGGCGGGAGATCTCACGCTCCAACGGCGGCGAGGTCCGGGTGTCGGCCCCTGAGGAACAATGGAACAGGATCCGGCGCTAGCGATACCCGCCTTCCTCCCCCGAGGACAAAAGGGCGAGCGGCCCTACGGTGAGCAGCGGTGCCGGTTGACTTCCTGACTGACGAGCAGGCCGAGGCGTACGCCCACTTCGCCGGCGCCCCCTCCCAGACGGAGCTGGAGCGGTTCTTCTTCCTCGACGACGCCGACAGGCCGGCGGTCGAGAAGCGCCGCGGCGGGGCATGGCCGCAAGGCCCCGGCGCTGCGACGCCACCCCCAGAAGCGTCGCCTGGCCACGCTGCTGGCCACGGCGACCTACCTGGAGGCTAAGGCCGTCGACAACGCGCTGGAGCTGTTCGACGTGCTCATTGCCAACGAGCTGCTCGTTCCGCCGTCCACGGGCACCGAGGCGGCCTATCTCGAGCTCCTCCACGTCGACACCGCGTCGTCAGCGCCGCCCGGTGCCGCCCCGTAGCAGGCTCCCGTCGGCCTGTCTGCTGTCACGAGCTCTTGGGCCGACTGGAGTCGGCGTGCGGGTCACGGCGGCCACGACAACCTGTCGCGACAGAACAGCTCACCGCACCGTCGATCTGTCGCGTCCGTCATTGTCTGTGGCAGGTTGGCAGCCGTCGCGGGATCGGTATCGGGTTTGGGCGGCGCGCGGCTACACGCATTCCTCGTCGAGCGCCGCGAGCCAATCGGTCCAGAACGCCTTCCAGTGCGCGACGTGATCGGGTGAGGCGAGTTTCGTGTGTGCGATCGTGAGGGTGGAACGTCCGCCCCCCTTTGGTGCGATGGCGATCTCCGCCACTCCCTCCTCGAGCCCGAGCCTCACGTTCTTCGAAGTAGGGCGGGATCGGAGCTTCGTGGTCATCTGGGGGAACAGCGCCTCCCGACCGGCATCATCAACGAGCATCTCGCGAAGCGCCTCGGAGTCGGTCGTCACCGTCGCCGACTTGTTCGCCGTGAAGGTGCCGTCCGCCATCTGGCCGGGTCGGCGTCGTCCCGTGATGCGCTCCCAGCCGACGGTGATCGACTGCGCCCACCACCCGTCGATTTGGTGCTGCTTCTGCAGCCAGGCGGCGATCGCCGCATGGCTTTCGGTGTGGCCTGGCCATGAGTCGATGAGTTCCCGCCACCCGTCCCAGTCGCGGCCGGTTCGCTCGCGGATCACCTCGTCGGAGTGGTCAGGTTCTGACGCCCGGCGTCGCTCGGCTCGATCCGCCGACTGCTCGATCAGTATGCGACGGGCGGCGACGTACTTCTCGCCGGTCTCCGCCATGCGGGCTCGAATCTGGCGCTTGAACGATTCCTTCTTGGTCATCTCAGCTGCCTCTCGTGTCTGGCGTCCACTCGACGACCCGCGCTCGCCGACGTGCACGCGTGACACGACAGCAGTCTGACCGTGTCGGAGCGGGAGCCCGATGGGCGGCCTCCCCGTGGGCCGTCGCCAGCGGGCCACACGTGCTGGGTACCTCGTTGTCCCACCACGGCATGACAAGGCGCGATCAGAGGAGCCCGCTCCGTTTTGTTCCGCGCTCCTTGGCATCTCGTGGCTAGCGCACCACCGGGCAATTCTCGACACGTCCTCTTCGGCAGAGTGCGATTTGCCAATCAGGCCGCACTCGCGCTCCGGATGGCGCGCACCACCACCGCCGTGGCGACCGACGACTGTCGCTCCTCGGGGATGAGGGTGCGCATCAGGGTGATCAGATCACCGGTGAAGAGCGGGTAGAGGGTGAAGTCGTCGACCGACACCGACTGGCGGTCGACGACCTCGACGGCGCCGAACCCTGCCTTCTCCAGCTTCATGACGAAGTCACGCTCCGCCAGGGCGCCGGCCACTCACCCAGCCCAGGCGGCGGGGTGAACCAAGACCTCGGGCGGAAGCTGCTCCTCCACGATGGTGATGTCGCTGACGCAGAACCGGCCGCCGGGCCGCAGGACTCGGGCGCACTCGGCGAACACCCGGGCCTTGCGAGGCGACAGGTTGATCACTCCGTTGGAGACGATGACATCCACGCTGCGGTCCGGCAGCGGAATGGCCTCCATCTCACCTTCGATCGGGCGGACGACCTGACCCAGCCCTGCCTCGTCGGCGGCGGTCGCTGTCCGCTCGAGCATTTCGGGGAGGAAGTCCAGGGCGTAGACGGTCCCCTCCGGACCGGTGGCGTGCGCGGCCAGCACGCTGTCGATTCCCCCGCCGCAGCCGATGTCCAGCACGACGTCGCCCGGGCGGATATCGGCGTACTTCATGTGGTTGCCCACCCCCAGTGCGATGTCACGGGCCGAGGGCGGGACCAGGGTGAGCTGTTCCTCGCTGTAGAGCTTGCAGGCCACCGTCCCGTGAGTGGACACGACGGCCTGGTACGCCTCGCGTACCATCGACTTTCGGTCTTCGGAGTGCAGCAGGTCAGTGCTCATCGAGTCTCCTCCATTGAGTCGAGGCTCTCCAAGAGCCGTTGGCGGACGTCTTCGGGAAGCGCATCGTCTTGGCCATGGGAGGCGAGGAAGTTCCTGAGCTCGTCGGCGAACTCCGCTTCCCCGCAGCACCGCAGGCAGGCCCGCAGGTGCTCGTCGACCTTGTCCCGGTCGCGGTCGGCCAACTCGCCCTCCAGGTACTCCCAGAGCTGGCGAACGGCATCCGAACAGCTGATCATGTCGTTCCTTCCTTGAGGAGGCCGTGGCTCTCGGCATACTCCCAGATCCGCTTCTCGAGAAGCTTCCGACCCCGATGGAGGCGGGCGAGCACCGTGCCCAACGGGGCATCGACGAGGGTGGCCGCCTCCTTGGTGGAGAAGCCCTGCATGTGGACCAGCACCAGCGGGACTCGGTAGATGTCCGGAAGGGTGAGCAGGACACGGCGGAGGTCGTCGCGGTCGAACTGGCCGAGGAAGTCCATGTGAAGCGAGTCCGAGTACGGGAAGGGATCCTCGTCGGCGATCCTTCGGAACAGCGAGAAGCGCTCGGCCTCCTCCAGTTCGACCTCGTCGGGCCGGCGTAGCCGGGCACGGCCTCGGTCACGGCAGCAGTTCACCAAGATGGCGGTGAGCCAGCTCCTGGCCGCGCTCTCGTCGGACAGGGTATTCAGAGATCGAAAGGCCTTGAGGAGACAGTCTTGCACGGCGTCCTCGGCCTCCTCCCCCACCAGGCGGCGCGCCAGTCCGTAGAGGCGGGGGAGATCGTCGACGACGAGCTGGCGGAAGCGCTCCTTGCGCTCAATCACCACTGCGGCTCCTCCTGTCGGACCCATCTCGTGACCGTCGTCAGGCGAAGGCCACGGCCTTGGCCCCGCCTACCAGCTGTTCGACGATCTTGGCCGCGCCGACGATCGTGGCCCCTTTCGCCAACTGGTCCTCGGTGATCCCCCGGGGCTTGGTGCACGCTCCGCACAACCACACCTGACCCCCGTTGCCGATGAACTCTTCGTACAGCTCCGCTAGCGGCGGAAGCCCTGCCGACTCGATTTTGGCCGTCCCGCCCTCGGTTCCCAGCCACACCGCCTCGATCGTGCAGACCACGATCGCCTCCTGACCGGCGGTCGCAGCCACGTTGGCGGCCACGAACGGGAGTGTGGCCCGCTCGGGCTCCTCCTTGCCGTGAGTGCAGTTGAAGAGGATCTTCTCGCTCATTTGACACGCTCCACGTTGATGACGAGGCGCCCGTCGGGGGCTTCCTCGACCGATTGGACACGATGGCCGAGCATCCGGGCCAGGGCGGGCAAGTCCTCCCGGGCTGCGGGATCGGCCACGACGGTTCTGAGGAGGTCTCCGACGGCGATCGAGTCAAGGCGCTGCTTGAATGCCCGGGGAAGCCCGGTTCCGCACCCGAGATCTCCGGCGTCGAACTGGTGCGCCTCGCCCATCCGTCCTCCTGACAACCGTTCGCTCCTTAGAGACGTCCGGGGGGACTCGGCTATTGCACGGGACCGCTCGGCGGGCCGCCCCTCTCGGAAGAGGTGCCTCTCCTGGCCTCGCGCCGAGCGGTATCCGGGAGGGCCACTAGGGCGGGCGCAGCTCCACGCGAACCTCTTCGGCCCCCCTCGGAGCACGTCCAGGCGGACCGACTGCCCGGGCTGGTGGGAAGTGATGGCCGTCCGGAGCGTCATGGTGTCGAGTTTGCGTCCCGCTGATCCCACCTCCCACACCGCCACATCCGACAGGAGCTGATTGATCTCCTGGACGGCCCCGGCACAGCAGCGGAGGTGCGGCTCGGCCAGATCCTCCGCCGTATTGCCCTCTCCCTGGCTGTCGTAGAAGCGGTGAGCCACGGCGTGGAGGACTCCATAGACAAAGGCAAGGTGGTTGAAGGCCGGGTACCAGGCCTGGACGGCGAGGCGGACTCGGGTGGGCCCAGCTCTGGGCGTGGGGAGCTGTGAAGGAACCGGCAACGCGATCAGGCGTGCCGGCTCGCTCACCTCCGTTCCCCCAAGGGCCGAGAGCCCGGTCACCAACGACCTCCGGTGGTCCTCCACCAGGCGCTGGAAGCGGCCCGGAAGGGAAAGCACCCTTCGGTCTGGTGCTCGATCATCGGTCCGGCGTGTTGGGCGGGCCCGCGACGCCCGTCGACCAATACGCGAGAAGGGGCGGTTATCGCGTATTGGGTGCCTCACCGAAGCCAAAGAACGAACCAGGGTTCGCCTGATCACGGGCAAGTCGAGGAGACGGAAGCGATGCTCAGGTGTGGGGGGCGGCTCGTCCCGATCGGCGTTCCGAGCCGGTAGACGGCGTCGGCGGCGGTGCCGATGACCGCCGACGAGGCGAGGCTGCCCGTCGCTCGGGCTGTGGAGTTGCCCGCCGAGGCCCACGGCCTGGCTGCCACGCCCCCGCCTGCGCGCGGGGCATGATGTCCTCGCCGATGGCAACACCGCGCTACCCAAAGTCGGCCAGCGGTGCTGCCTCGCCACGCCAGCCAGAGCCCCGAGGAGGACCACACGATGGAGTTCATCCAGGTCATCGAGTTCAAGACGAGCCGGATCGACGAGTTCAACGCCGCCCTGGACGAGTGGTTGAAGCAGACCGCCGATCAGCGGGCAGCGACTCGAGGCACCCAGACCAAGGACCGTGACCAGCCGAACACCTATGTGCAGATTGTCGAGTTCCCTTCCTACGAGGAGGCGATGGCCAACTCGAACTTGCCAGAAACCTCCGCGTTCGCCGCACGGCTGGCGAGCCTGTGCGACTCGCCGCCAACGTTCCGCAACCTCGATGTGACCCGCCGCGAGGAGATGTAGGCGGCCAGAGCCGGCCAGGCCCATGGCACCGAGACGCGCCGTATGCGGCGCGCGCGACGGGCCAGGCCGCTCGAGCCCCCGTAGCGTGGCCCCGGAGCGATGACCTCTACAGAACCCGGGGCGGTTCATGCGTGATGGCGTTGGAGACACGGCGTTACCGCGCGCTGGGCTCGTGCCGAAGTCAGGCGAGATGCCCAGGTCCGCCATCCTCCGCCTGATGTGAGGTCGGCACGAGATAACCGTCGTTCTGGTGGGTGGGCGTAAACGCCCGAGGCCCGGCGTGGAGAGCAGGTAGCCAAGCAGTGACCGCGCGCGCCGACTTCACCGGAGCGAGGTGCCCCTGACCGAGCGTCACGGCAAGCTCACCGAACAGCCGGACGCCCAGCACCACGGGGTGCACTAACCGGGCCCGACGATGCGGGGATCCGGCCATCGGCTAGTGCGATGATCTTGCCCGTGGAGCGCGGCGGGAAGGCCGAGGGCGTCCGAGTGGTGGAGTTGTTGGCTGTCCTGTCGCTGGGGGCGGATCTGGGGATGGGTCAGCCGATGGAGCATGTGCTGCGCCAGACATTGCTCGCGCTGCGGTTGGCCGAGCGCCTCCGGCTCGAAGAGTCCGCGCGTTCTTCTCTGTACTACTCGTCGCTGCTGGCCTGGGTGGGCTGTCACGTCGACGCGTACGAGCAGGCGAAATGGTTCGGTGATGACCTCGCGCTCAAAGGCGACTTTCGAAAGACGGACGTGTCCCGGGCGACGTCGGGTGTGGCGTTCATGCTGCGCCACCTCGGCGCCGGCCGACCGCTTCTGGAGCGCGCCCGGTTGGGCATCGCCTTCCCGGGCGAGGGCAGCCGCGCCGCCGAGCGGATGCTGGGGAACCACTGGCTCGCCGCCGACCACCTCGCGTCTCGACTGGGGATGACAGACGCCGTCCGCAAAAGCATCGAGCAGACCTTCGAACGCTGGGACGGGAAGGGCGTGCCGCACGGCGCGTCCGGCCAGGCCATCTTGGTGACCTCTCGTCTCATCACATTGGCGGATGTCGTCGAGGTGTTCCGCCGGGCCGGAGGTGTCGACGCGGCGATCGAGGTTGCCAGGCAACGGAGCGGAACACAGTTCGACCCGGCACTCGTGGACCTGTTCTGCACGGACGCCCATGAGCTTCTCGAGGCCTCGACGACGTGACGACATGGGAGGCGGTCATCGCGGCCGAGCCGTCGCCCGGTCCGAGGCTCTCGGAAACCGAGTTGGAAGCTGCGCTGGAGGCGATCGCCGACTTCGTCGACCTGAAATCGCCGTACACGCTCGGTCATTCGCGGGGCGTGGCCGATCTCGCCGGCCAAGCGTGCCGGCACCACGGACTCGGGGATCGCGACGCCAACACCGTGCGCCGCGCCGGTCTGGTCCACGACATCGGCCGTCTCGGCGTGTCCAACGCGATCTGGGACAAGCCGGCGGCACTGACGCCGGTCGAGCTCGAACGGGTCCGCCTCCATCCCTATCTCACCGAGCGGATGCTGGCTTCGTCGCCGGCCCTCGCTCCGCTGGGCGCGCTGGCGGTACAGCACCACGAGCGGATCGACGAGTCGCTACCCACGCGGCCTGGCCGGTGACTCGTTGTCGGTCGGAGGGCGGATCCTCGCCGCGGCGGACGCGTACCGCTCGAAGCTCGAACCGAGACCTCACCGTCCCGCCGCCTCGGCCGACGCAGCGGCGGCCCATTGCCGTGCGGAGGCGCGGGAGGGACGCATCGACGGCCCCGCCGTCGATGCGGTCCTGCGCGCTGCGGGACATCGGCCGGCGCCGGGACGGGCTCGCTGGTCTCACCGCGCGCGAGCTCGACGTGTTGCGGCTGCTGGCTCGAGGCCTGTCGAACAAGCAGATCGCAGCGCGGCTGGGCATCCCACAGAAGACTGCCAGCAGCCACATCGAGCACATCTACACGAAGATCGGGGTGTCGAACCGGGCCTTGGCCAGCCTGTTCGCTGCCCGTCACGGCCTCATGGACGACCTCGTCCCGTAACGGAGGTACATGCCGAAAAATCGGGTGATCGCCCGATGACGGCAGACCGACGGTTCCGTACCGTCGCGGGCATGACGACGACGACCGTCCCTGAGGCACTCGATGAACAGGCGGTGCAGGCCTTCGCCGGCGAGCTCATGGGCCTGTTCACCGGTGGGCTGCTCACGTACATGATCGACATTGGCCACCGCACTGGGTTGCTGGGAGCTCTCGCCGAGGGGCGTGCCACCAGCGACGGGTTGGCGACCCGGGCGGGGCTGCACGAGCGGTACGTGCGGGAGTGGCTCGGCGCCATGGCCACCGGAGGCATCGTCGACTACGAGGCGCCAACCCACACGTTTTCACTACCAGCCGAGCGATCGGTCTGTCTTGCCGGTCACGGGGCGATGAACCTCGCTCCGCTGAGCCAGTTGAACACGCACCTGGCCAAGCACGTCGAGGTCGTCGCCCGAGCGTTCCGGGAGGGTGGTGGGGGGACGAGCCATTTGATGTGGTGTTCGTGTTCAACGCGATCCATGACCAGGTCGACCCCGCTGGCGTGCTCCGCCGGATCCACTCCGCGCTCGCTCCCGGTGGCGTCTTTGTGATGGACGAGCCGCGTGTGTCCAGCAACCTCGAGGACAACATCGGCAAGCCAGACGCGCCGTTCGTCTACGCGATCAGCACCTTGCACTGCCTCACCGTCTCCCTTGCCCACGGGGGGCCGGCCTGGGCACCGCGTGGGGCGAGCAGGTCGCCTGCCAGATGCTCGCGGATGCCGGATTCGGCGGTGTGAGGGTGCACGACGCTCCTGGCGACCCCACGAACGCCGTCTTCGTCACCAGCAAGCCCACCGCCTGACCGCCGACGCAGGGAGATCGACATGACGACCATTCGCGCAGAAGCCACAGCATGGCTGACAGCGACACCCGACTCGGTCTTCGCCCTCGTGACAGACATCGAGCGGCTCCCCGAATGGAACACCCACATCCACCACGTTGTCCAAGCCCCCTCCCGACTCGCAGAAGGGGCGGAGTGGGTCGTGGAGATGCGAGCGCTCGGAACGCGCTGGGACAGCCGGTCAACAGCGCTCGCCATCGACCCGGCAAAGCGGACATTCGCGCACCGGACCCAGACCGATGACGACAACCCCTCCTACGCCCTCTGGACCTGGCGGGTGCGCGACCACGGGACAGGAGCCGAGGTGACCGTCAAGTGGGAACTGCACCCAAAGACATTCTGGCGGCGACGCCTCCTGGCCGCCGTCCGCCACCGGCAACTCAAGAAGGAAACCCGCGTGTCCCTCGCCGCGGCGGACCGGATACTTGCCCTTGACCGCGCGGATGCCTGAGCGAGAGGAGCCCGCGGCCAACCATCATGCTGTGGCGCGCCGTACGGCGCCGGCCGCCGGCTGGACCACGACCGGGCGACGCCCGAGGCAGTCGCCGAGGCGATCTCCACCGAGATCGGGCGCGAGACGCGCTACCGCCCGGTCGCCTCCGACGCCGCCGCCCGCGCCGCCGCCGTGATCGCCGAGCTGCTGTAGCGACCGATGGTCCACCGTCGCGCTCCATCCGCGCCCCCGGTTCCCGAACCCGAACACGAACACGAGAAAGAAAGGAGGCAGAAGATGCTCCTCAAGCCGGACCCGACCTTCTATCCGTCCGCGCGCATGGCCATGCAGGCGCCGCGGGAGCGCCACGCCTACGTCGCGCTGCTCGACCCCGACGGCGGCGCTCGGCCGGACGGGCTGGCCACCGTCGACCTCGACCCCGCCTCGTCCACCTACGGGCAGGTGGTCCACACCCTCGACATGCCCGAGATCGGTGACGAGCTGCACCACTTCGGCTGGAACGTGTGCAGCGCGGCGCTGTGCCCCTACGCCCCGCATCCGCACCTGGTGAGTGGCCGGGGGGAATCGCACCCCCCGGCTCTCTCAGGACCGGACGTGACAGTCTCCCGTCATCCGGCCCCCACAGACCGGCCGTCGGTACGCGCGATGAGATGCCAGTGGGCAAAGAGCTTCGGCTCTCGCTCCCTGACCGCTCGGAGCCAGGCCCATGCCCTGTGGGGCCTGTCACGCAGACGCTTGAACTTCTGCATCGCCCATCGGACGAGATGCTCGTCGATGCGCTTTGCGAGGGAGGTCAACGCGGAGCGGTAGAAGGCTCCGTAGTAGTTGATCCAACCCCGCACCTGAGGGTTGATGTCCTCGGCGAGGCCGGACAGGTCCGTCCCGCTGCGGCGATTGAGGTGCCAGGCGCGGATCTGCTGGCCTTTCGCCTTCCTCGCCTTGTTGCTCATAGCCGGCAGGAAGCTCACGAAGAGCCCCCGCTTGCCGTGGGCCCGGCGAGCCCGGAAGGTGTAGCCGAGGAAGTCGAAGCTGGTGTGCTCCCAGGTCCCACGGCGTTGCGCGTCCTTGCAGTACGCGACCTTCGTCTTCTCGGGGTGCAGTTCGAGACCCAAGGTCCCGAGCCGCTCGGCGATGGCGGCCCGGAGATGCCGGGCCTGTTCCTCGGTGTCGCAGTGGGCGATGATGTCGTCCGCGTAGCGCTCGAACGGACAGCCCGGGAACTCCCGGTCCATCCAACGGTCGAACGCATAGTGCATGAACAGATTGGCTAACAGGGGCGAGATCGGGGACCCTTGCGGGGTTCCCTTCTCTCGTGCGACGAGGGTCCCGTCCGGCATCTGCATGGGGGCTTTCAGCCACCGTTCGATGTAGAGCAAGACCCACCGCTCGTCGGTGTGGTGAGCGACCGCCTTGAGCAACAGGTCATGGGGAACGCTGTCGAAGAAGGCCCGGACGTCAAGGTCCAACAC
>Ga0247713_1001307_pt1 | contig 12522 bp, 11 predicted proteins | sample 21E_NmetaG_FD_189936 | JGI IMG/M metagenome (GOLD analysis project Ga0247713, IMG submission 189936) | Soil microbial communities from hillslope of Landscape Evolution Observatory, University of Arizona, Oracle, AZ, United States - 2-1-E_N | ecosystem: Engineered > Artificial ecosystem >... | reverse complement strand
CCTCCACGCGCCGGCCGTGAGGGTGTCTCGTTCATGGACGCCTGCCGGCGCGTGGAGGAGAACCACATGCTGTCAGGCCGCGCGGTCGGCGCGGTGCAGGAGTTCGTGCGCCTGCTCGACGGTCTGCGCACGCTGGCCGTCGAGGAGGCCGCCGACCTGCCCGAGCTGGTCGAGCTGGTCTGGACCCGCACCGGCTACCTCGCCGAGCTGCAGGCCGAGCGCACCATCGAGGCGGAGGGCCGGGTGGAGAACGTCCGGGAGCTCGCAGGCGTCGCCGCGGACTTCGCCGAGCTCGCCCCCGGCGCGACGCTGGGGGAGTTCCTCGAGCGCGTCGCCCTGGTGAGCGAGGCCGACGAGCTCGACGGCGAGGCGTCGCGGGTGACGCTCATGACCATCCACAACGCCAAGGGCCTCGAGTTCCCCGTGGTCTTCGTCGTCGGCATGGAGGACTCGGTGTTCCCCCACCACCGCTCCCTCGGTGACCCCGAGGAGCTGGAGGAGGAGCGGCGGCTGTGCTACGTCGCCATGACCCGGGCGATGCAGCGGCTGTACCTCACCAGCGCGTTCAGCCGCACCCTGTTCGGCGGCCGCAACGCCAACCCGCCGTCGCGGTTCCTGAAGGAGGTGCCGCCTGAGCTGGTCGATCACCGCAAGAGCGACCGCGGCGGGGCGTCGCGGCGCGCCGCCGCCCGCCTCGCCGACGAGGGCGGCGACGTCGGCGTCGGCGACCGCATCCTGCACCCGCGCTTCGGTCCGGGCAGGGTCCTCGAGCTGTCCGGCGCCGCGGGCAACGAGGAGGCGCTCATCCGCTTCGACGAGTCGGGCACCAAGCGCCTGCTGCTGGCCTACGCCCCGCTCGTGCGGGCGTGAGCTCGGACCTGCGTGTTTGGCCTGTTCTCCCGGTGCGGACGGTCCGCCGCCTAGCGTCAACAGCGGCGCGCTCGCACCGGTGGAGTGAAAGGGCGGCCCTAGCTGACGCACACGGGGGTCTCGCCCGCGGGCGCCGGAGGGGGCGCGGGCATCGACGCCGTCGGGTCGACGTAGATCACCCCGTCGTGGATGCGAGTGGGCACCGGGCGCAGGGACTCGCGCCCGCCACCGACCAGGCGTCCGCGAAGTGTCCACACCGCGCCCGGCGCCTCCAGCCGCCGGGACCGCCGGCAGTAGGTCACCGGGCGCCCGGGAGCCTCGTAGGCGCGCACGGCGCCGCCGGCGCGCACGACCAGGACCTCCCGCGGCGCACCAGGCAGGTCCACGGCGGTCACCCCGCCGGCCTCGGTCTGGTCAAGGGATGCCAGCGCCAGGAACGGCGGCCCCGGAGGCCCCGACCGGGTGAGGACGAACACGAGGGCGACGATCGCGAGGACGACGGCTGCGGTGACGGCGGCGATCGGCCAGCCAAGGCCCATCTGCTCGCGCAGGACGATCTTTCGGGCGCGCTGGGCGGCCCGCCGCGGCAGGTAGCCGCCCGGGCCGAAGTCGGGCCGCTCGTCGGTGCCGCTCGTCATGGTGAGCATCCGTCATGGGTAGGAAACGGTGGAGCGGGCATCGGTGTCTATGCTCGCCGAGTCCGCAGCCGGAACCGATTTGTAGCAGGAGGAGGGCCCGACCGTGTCCATCCGTGTGCTCATAGCGAAGCCGGGGCTGGACGGACACGACCGCGGCGCCAAGATCGTGGCCCGAGCCCTGCGCGACGCCGGGATGGAGGTCGTCTACACCGGCCTGCACCAGACGCCCGAGCAGATCGTCGAGGCCGCGCTGCAGGAGGATGTGCAGTGCGTCGGCCTGTCGATCCACTCGGGAGCGCACATGACCCTGTTCCCCAAGGTCGTCCGGCTGCTGCGCGAGCGGGGTGCCGACGATGTCGTGGTCTTCGGCGGCGGGATCGTGCCCCGGGATGACATCACGGCGCTGAAGGAGCAGGGGGTGGCGGAGATCTTCACACCCGGGGCGCGGACCACCGACATCGCCGAATGGGTACGCGCCAACGTATCGCCACGCGAGGGAGTCACCTGATGGACCTGATGGAGTACCAGGGCAAAGAGCTGTTCCGCCGCTACGGCGTGCCCACCGCACCGAAGGGCGGCGTGGCGAGCACGCCGGACAAGGTGGAGTCGCTGGCGCGGGACTTCGGAGCCCCGGTGATGGTGAAGGCGCAGGTGCTGACGGGGGGCAGGGGCAAGGCCGGGGGGGTGAAGTACTGCGCCGACGCCTCGGCCGCCCAGGAAGCGGCCGATGCGATCCTCGGCCTGGACATCAAGGGCCACGTCGTCGAACAGGTCCTCGTGGAGCCCGCCAGCGACATCGCCGAGGAGTACTACCTGTCGATCCTCCACGATCGGGTGAGCAAGGGGTACAAGATCATCGCCAGCGTCGAGGGCGGGGTGGACATCGAGGAGGTCAACCGGACGTCGCCGGAGAAGGTCGTGAAGGTCGATGTCGACCCCACCAAAGGCCTCGACGAGGGCGCGGCCCGACAGGTGGTCGGGATGGCCCAGCTCCCGGAGCGGGCGCGGGAGAAGGCGGCGGCGCTGTTGCTGGCACTCTACGCGGGGTTCGTGGACGCCGACGCGACCCTGTTCGAGGTCAACCCCCTGGTCCTCACACCCGACGACCGTGTGATCGCGCTGGACGCGAAGGTGTCGATAGACGGCAACGCGCTCTTCCGCCATCCCGACCTCGCCGAATGGGCCCAGACCAGCGGCGGTGATCCACTCGAGGTGGCCGCGAAGGCCAAGGGGCTGCAGTACGTCAAGCTCGACGGCGACATCGGGATCATGGGCAATGGCGCCGGCCTGGTGATGTCGACCCTCGACGTGGTGAATCAGGCGGGGGGCCGGCCCGCGAACTTCCTCGACGCCGGAGGCGGCGCGAGCGCGCAGAGCATGGCCGAGGGCATCGCCTTCGTGCTCGGCGACCCGCAGGTCACCACGATGCTCATCAACATCTTCGGGGGCATCACCCGCTGCGACGACGTCGCCCGTGGAGTGCTGGGAGCACTCGACCAGCTCGGCGACGTCGCGCAGAAGCTCGTCGTGCGCCTCGACGGGACGAACGCCGAGGAGGGCCGGCGCCTGCTGACGGACGCCGACCGGCCGAACCTCGTCGCCGCCGCCAAGATGAACGAGGCCGCCGCCAAGGCCGTCGAGCTCGCCAAGGGAGCATGAAATGAGCATCCTCGTCGACGAGAGCACCCGTGTCGTCGTCCAGGGCATCGGGTCCCAGGGCACGTTCCACGCCAAGCGCAACCTCGACTACGGCACGAAGGTTGTGGCGGGGATCCACCCGAAGAAGGGCGGGCAGACCTGGGAGGAGCTCGGCGTGCCCGTGTACGGAGCGGTGGCGGACGCGGTCGATGCCGAGGGCGTGAACACCTCGATGGTGATGGTGCCCGCGCCGTTCGCCAAGGACGCCGTCCTGGAGGCCGTCGACGCCGGCATCGGCACCATCGTGGTCATCACCGAGGGCGTCCCGGCACACGACATGGCGGTGATCTACAACACCGTCTACCCCCGCCAGCCCTTCGACCCGACGGCCTCCGCCGCGCCGTCCTTCCAGAAGGCGGGCCGGCCGGTGCTGATCGGGCCGAACTGCCCCGGGGTGATATCGCCCGGCAAGGCCAACGTCGGCATCATCCCGGCGCAGATCACCGAGCCGGGCAACGTCGGGCTCGTGTCACGCTCAGGGACGCTCACCTACCAGATCATGCATGAGCTCAACGAGGCCGGCGTGGGCATCTCCACGTGCGTCGGGATCGGCGGCGACCCGATCGTCGGCTCGGACTTCCTCGACGTGATCCTCCGCTTCGCCGAGGATCCCGAAACCGAGGCGATCGTGTTCGTCGGCGAGATCGGGGGGACGGAGGAGCAGCGCGTGGGGCGGTGGATCGCCGACAACATCCCCGATACCCCGGTCGTGGCCTACGTCGCCGGGTTCACCGCACCTCCCGGCAAGCAGATGGGCCACGCCGGCGCGATCGTGCGCGAGGGCGGCGGGGGTGGGGAGACCGCGGCGGACAAGCAGCAGGCCCTCGAAGCGCTGGGCATCGCCGTGGGCGTCGACCCGACCGACACGGCCCGCAAGATGATCGAAGCGCTGGGTCGGTGAGCGGGATGTCGCCGTCCTGAGGACCCGCGAAGGATGCGACGGTCAGCTCGTCGAGCAGGAGACACCGGCGAGTGCCCGGCGAAACGGCGGCGTCAGCGCCTCGGTCTCGATCAGGAAACCGTCGTGGCCGTACGGCGAGGAGATCACCGTCACCTCTTCACAGGTGGGCACCAGCGAGGCGATCCGGCGTTGCAGGTAGACCGGGTAGAGGCGGTCCGCATCGATGCCGATGACCCAGACACGCGCCTGCACGCGGGCCAGCGCCTCGGCGACCCCGCCGCGGCCTCGCCCGACGTCGTGGTGGCTCATCGCCTCGGACAGCGCGATGTAGCTGTTGGCGTCGAAGCGGCGGGCGAGCTTGTCCGCGTGGTGATCGAGATAGGACTCGACCTGGTAGCGACCGCCGGCCAGCGGGCTCTCCGTGCCCTGGGGCTCTCGACCGAAGCGCGCCTCGACCTCGCGCTCGGTGCGGTACGTGAGGTGGCCGATCCGGCGCGCGAGGCCGATGCCCTCGTGCGGGCCGTCGCCGGGAGCGGCGTCGTAGTAGTCGCCGCCGCGGAAACGCGGGTCGAGCCTGATGGCCCGCACCTGCGTGGACTGCAGGGCGATCTGCTCGGCCGAGGCAGCTGCGCCGGCGGCCAGGACCACCGCCGAGTCGACGCGGTCGGGATGGCCAACGGCCCATTCGAGCACGCGCATGCCACCCATCGACCCGCCGACGACGGCCGCCCAGCGCGAGATGTGCAGGGCGTCCGCGACGACCGCTTCGACCGCGACCTGGTCGCGGACCGTCGTGCGCGGCCAGCGCGATCCCCACGGGCGACCGTCGGGACCCTCGGATGCGGGCCCTGTGGTGCCCTGGCAGCCGCCCAGCACGTTGGGGCAGACGACGAACCAGCGGTCGGTGTCGATGGCCTTGCCGGGCCCGACGAGTCCGTCCCACCAGCCCGGCGTCGGGTGGCCGCCACCGGCTGGCCCGGCCACGTGGCTGTCGCCCGTGAGCGCGTGGCACACGAGCACCGCGTTGCGGTGATCGGGGGCCAGGGTTCCCCACGTCTCGTACGCCACCGTGATGTCACCGAGCTCTCCCCCCGCCTCGAGCGTCAGCGCTCGGTCGGAGAACACGCGCAGGAAGCGGCGGTCCCCCGGGAGGTCACCTGGACGCCAGGCGCCGCTGGCCGGCGGGGGACGACGGTCGTTCATGACAACCCTTGCCCGCCGCAGCGGGTCAGACCTTCATGGCGGTCGCTGCGCGACCGCCACACCCAGCACAGCTGAGAATCGCCAGGCAGGGCGCTACCGCTTCGCTACTTGAGCGCAGGCTGGCGCTCGGACGATTCACGGGTCAGCCCTTCGCGGCGCGGAAGCCTGTTTCGAGGTCGGCGATCAGGTCGTCGACGGCTTCGATGCCCACCGACAGGCGGATGAGCTCGGGGCGCACGCCGGTGCTCGCCTGCTCCGCCTCGGTCAGCTGCGAGTGGGTGGTCGTCGCCGGGTGGATGATGAGGCTGCGGACGTCGCCCACGTTGGCAAGATGGCTGAACAGCTCGACACCCTCCACGAACCTGCGGCCCGCCTCCACGCCGCCGGTGATGCCGAAGGACAGGATGGCGCCCTGACCGCGCGGTAGATAGCGCTGCGCGCGGTCGTGCCACCCGCTCGACCGCAGACCGGGATAGGTGACCCATTCGACCTCGTCGCGGTCCTCGAGCCACTGTGCGATCGCCAGGGTGTTCTCCGAGTGGCGTTCCATGCGCAGGCTCAACGTCTCCATGCCCTGCAGGACGAGGAAGGCGTTGAACGGCGAGATCGCGGGACCCATGTCGCGCAGGAGCTGCACGCGAGCCTTGGCGATGTAGCTGCCATGCCCGAGCGCCTCCCAGTACTGCAGGCCGTGGTAGCTCGGGTCCGGCTCGCTGAAGGCGGGGAAACGTGAGGCGTCGGAGAACTCGAAGCGTCCGCCGTCGACGATGACGCCGCCGATCGAGTTGCCATGGCCGCCGAGGAACTTCGTCAGGGAGTGCACGACGATGTCGGCGCCATGCTCGAAGGGACGCAGCAGGTAGGGGGTGGGCAGGGTGTTGTCCACGATGAGCGGCACGCCCGCGTCGTGCGCGACGCCGGCGACCGACTCGATGTCGAGGACGTCACCCTTGGGGTTGCCGATCGTCTCCGCGTAGAACGCCACCGTGGTGTCACGCGCCGCGCTGCGCCACGCGTCCGGGTCGTCGGGATCGACGAAGTCGACCTCCACGCCGATCTTCGGCAGCGTGTAGTGGAACAGGTTGTACGTCCCCCCGTACAACGATGCCGACGACACGACGTGTGCCCCGGGAGCGCTCACGAGATTGAGGATCGACAGCGTCTCTGCAGCCTGCCCGCTGGACAGTGCCAGCGCTCCGACTCCCCCTTCGAGGCTCGCGATCCGCTGCTCGAGCACGTCCTGGGTGGGGTTCATGATCCGTGTGTAGATGTTGCCGGGCTCGCCCAGAGCGAACAGGGCGGCGGCGTGCTCGGTGTCCCGGAAGACGTAGCTGGTGGTCTGGTAGATCGGCACCGCTCGTGCACCGGTGATGGGATCGGGCTCGGCGCCCGCGTGGATCTGTCGGGACTCGAATCCCCAGCCGTTGTCGGTCATGGTCGTGCATCCTCCCTCTTGCCCGGACAGGTCCCCGCACTCGCTCTCGCTCCAGCCGAATTGCTCCAGCCCGCGCGGCCCTCCACACTATGGCGGTGACCGGCAGGCCCCGCCAGGTGCAAACAGTGAAACGTGGCACCTTGAGGCCCCTCAGTCGGCCAGGCGGGATCTACAACCGCATGCTCTTCGCCGTGACCATGCTGACGCCCCGACCTCAGGAGGCGAGCGGCAGGACGTAGCGCCAGATCGCCAGGAAGTGGGCGGTGCTGGCGGCGACCACGAGCAGGTGGAAGACCTCGTGGAAGCCGAACCACCGGGGCAAGGGGTCCGGCCAACGTTTCGCATACACGACGGCACCCAGGGTGTAGAGCAGGCCGCCCAGGGCGATGAGACCGAGACCCTCCCACGGCAGAGCGGTCATCATCCTCGCCAACGGCAGGACCGACAGCCAGCCGATCGCCAGGAACCCCACGGTCGACAGCCAGCGGGGCGCCTTGACCGGCGAGGCCGCGATGCCCGCACCGAAGACGGCGACCCCCCACGCCACGACCAGGCTCCACGCGCGCCACGCGCCCGAGAGCGCGTGGTAGGCGATAGGGGTGAACGTGCCGGCGATGAACAGCTGGATCATCGCCACGTCGCACCGGGAGAGGATGTAGCGCATCCGCGCGTTCCAGCGGGGCACGTGGTACAGCGAGCTGGTCAGGTACAGCCCCACGAGGGAGATGCCGAAGACCACCACCGACGCGCGTTTGGCGCCGTCGGGTGTGGACGAGGCGATCACCAGCCACCCGCCGGCCAACGCGACCGGCACCATCGCGGCATGCAGCCAGCCCCGAAGGAGGGGGCGCACCGGCGCCGCTGCCGGGGATCGCGCCGCGTTCACCGTCGTGTCACCTCCAGGGACCGGGAAGGTTTCATCGCTCCTATGGTGTCCACTTGCCGGGTTCCCGGCAAGAAACCGGACGAAACAAGCGTTGACAGGGCGGTCGCCGCCCGCTTCCCGGCCGCGCCCCACCGGGAGGGCTGACATACTGCCGGGACATGGGCAAGCAGCTGGTCGTCCTCGTTTCCGGTTCGGGCTCCAACCTCCAGGCGCTGCTCGACCACGACGAGCTGGGTGGCGCGATCGGCCGGGTGGTCGCCGACCGACCCGACGCCGGGGGCCTTGACCGGGCCAGAAGCCGGGGGGTGGAGGCCGTCAGCGTCGCGCCGGGCGACCACCCCGATCGGCCCGCCTGGGAGGCGACCCTCGGCGAGGCCGTCGCCGAGGCCGCTCCTGATCTGGTCGTCCTTGCGGGCTTCATGCGCATCCTCTCCCCGGCCTTCGTGCACCGCTGGCCGTTGATGAACGTGCACCCCTCGCTGCTCCCGGCCTTCCCCGGCGCGCGGGCGGTCACCGACGCGCTGCGCTGGGGTGTCAAGGTCAGCGGCTGCACCGTGCACTTCGTCGACGAGGAGGTGGACCACGGGCCGATCGTCGCCCAGGAGGCGGTGCCGGTGCACGATGAGGACACCCCTGAAACCCTGCACGCCCGCATCCAGGCGGTCGAACACCGCCTCCTGCCACACTGCGTCGCCCTGTACTGCCGCGACCGGCTGTCGATCGACGGCCGCCACGTGAGGATCCTGCCGTGACCCCCTCCCGCACCCCCGTGCGCCGCGCGCTTCTCAGCGTCTACGACAAGACGGGCATCGGGGAGCTGGCACGCAGCCTCGTCGATGCCGGGGCGGAGGTCGTCTCCACGGGCTCGACCGCGCAGGTCATCGGCGACGCCGGCGTCGCCGTGACCGAGGTCAGCCAGCTCACCGGGTTCCCCGAGGTGCTCGACGGGCGCGTGAAGACGCTCCACCCGTCGGTGCATGCAGCGATCCTGGCCGACCAGGGCAAGCCGGCGCATCGGGAGGCGCTGCAACAGCTGGGCCTTGCGCCGATCGACCTCGTCGTGGTCAACCTGTACCCGTTCCGGGCCACCGTGGCCGACCCGGAGGTCGACCCCGCAACGGCCGTGGAGATGATCGACATCGGCGGTCCGGCCATGGTGCGAGCGGCGGCGAAGAACCACGCCCACGTCGGCGTGGTCGTCGACCGCAGCGACTACGCCACCGTGCTGGACGAGCTCGTCTCCGGCGGGCTGAAGGCGACGACACGGGCGGCACTGGCAGCCAAGGCCTTCGCGCACACCGCCGCCTACGATGCCGACGTGGCGGCGTGGTTCTCGCGAAAGGAGGACTTCCCCGCCCAGTACGGGCCGATGTATCGACGGTCCCAGCTGCTGCGCTACGGGGAGAACCCCCACCAGGCGGCTGCCTACTACGTCGAGCGCGGGGAGCCGTGGGGGCTCGGCTCGGCTCGTCAGCTGCACGGCAAGGAGCTGTCGTACAACAACCTGCTCGACACCGACGCGGCCTGGCTCATGGCCGTGGACTTCGAAGAGCCGTGCGTGGCCATCGTGAAGCACACCAACCCCGCGGGGCTGGCGGTGGCTGCGTCCCCCGCCGAGGCGTACCCGGCGGCGCTCGCGGGGGACCCGATCAGCGCGTTCGGCGGTATCGTCGCCAGCAATCGTCCCATCGATGCCGACACCGCGCGGCAGATCGTCGAGGTGTTCACCGAGGTCGTGGCCGCCACCGGCTACAGCGACGAGGCACTGGACGTGCTGCGCACGAAGAAGAACCTTCGCGTCCTCGAGATAACGCGTCCCGTCCCACCCTGGGGCCTGCGGGCGGCTCGCACGATCAGCGGGGGCTTGCTGCTCCAGGACGCCGACACGGTGACCGGAGACCCCACGACGTGGACGGTGCCGACCCGCAGCAAACCCGACGCAGCCACCGTCGTGGAGCTGACGTTCGCGTGGCGGGTGGCCAAGCACGCCAAGTCCAACGCCATCGTGCTCTCCCGCGACCGCGCCGCCGTCGGCGTCGGTGCCGGGCAGATGTCGCGGGTCGACAGCGTGCGAATCGCGGTCGAGAAGTCCGGCGGGCGCGCCAAGGGAGCGGTGCTCGCCAGCGATGCCTTCTTCCCGTTCCGCGATGCCGTGGACGCCGCAATCGCCGCCGGTGTGAGCGCCATCGTCCAGCCGGGCGGCAGCGTTCGCGATGACGAGGTGGTGGCCGCCTGCGACGAGGGCGGCGTGCCCATGGTGCTCACCGGACGTCGTCACTTCCGGCACTGATTCACTGATCAATAGGGCCCTACCGCTTCGCTACTTGAGGGCTTGGGCCCTACCGCTTCGCTACTTGAGGGCTTGGGCCCTACCGCTTCGCTGCTTGAGGGCCTGGTACGGGGCCCTACCGCGCCCAGGGGCAACCATCGTCAATCAGCCGCCGAACCGGGCTATCGTCCTGCCAGAGGCGGAATGCGGCAGCATGGTCCTCGAGGTCGTCCTCGGTCCGAATGGAGCCAACCTGGAGCCCCACAGCCCCGTGCGACCGCGCCTCGTCGAAGGGGTGCGGCTCGAGCGCCTGGTCGGCTCCGGAGGCGAGGGCGAGGTGTGGGATGCACGCGACGCCCAGGGCCGCCGCCGGGCGCTGAAGCTGATACGCCCGGAGGCGCTCGCCACCCCCGGCGCCGTCGAGGAGCGGGCGGCCTACCTGACGCGCATCGACCACCCCGCGCTCGTGCGGGTCTACCGCAGCGGGCTGCTCGACGGCGGCCCGCTGGACGGCTGGGGCTTTGTGGAGATGGACTTCGTCGAGGGGGAGTCCCTGGCTGCGGTGCCCGGCGACTGGCGACTGCTCGACCTGCTCCTGCCGCTGGCCGATGCCCTGGACCTCCTGCACGCCGGCCACTGGTCGGACGGTCTGGCGCTCGTGCACCGCGACGTCAAGCCGGCCAACATCGTGGCCACCACCCGGGGACGCCTCGTGCTCGTGGATCCTTCCACGCTGCGGGGCGTGAACGCCACGTCGCTGACCCGGATCGGCACACCCATCTTCGCCGCTCCGGAGGTGCTGACGGGCCGCATGGGGCCCGCCGCCGACGTCTACTCCTTCGCGGTGACGGTGCTCGCCCTCCTGAGCGGAGCCCGCGGTGCCGAGCTGGCGGAGCTGGTCGAGCACGTCGCGGACCTCGACGTCCCCGAAGGCGTCCGCGTCGGTCTGGCGCCGCGCCCGGAGGATCGGCCGGTGTCATGCCACGATCTGCTCATCGACCCCGCACCCGTGCTGGTTCGCGACACCACGGAGTCGGGACACTGGGTCGAGGACTGGCCGGCCGGTGCGGACCTTCCCGGCATGCTGCGACCTGCCCGCCGGCGGGTGTGGTCGTGGTTCGCCGCGCTGGCGGCTCTGCTGATCGCTCCGCTGGCCGTCGCCGGTGCGGGGATGAGCGGGGAAGGCCGGGGTCTGGCCGTCATCGCCGGTGCGGCGGTTGTCCACCTGGGCGCGCACGCCCTGGACCGCCGGTCGGTGCCCCTCGCCCTGTTCGCCCCGCCCATGGCCTGGGCGTTCCTGCTCGGCGACCGGCTCACGGTGGGCAGACGGCGCGCATGGGCGCACGCCGTGCTGTGCGGTCCTCTGACGGCGGCGTGGGGGGGAGTGGCGGCCGCGGTTACGGGGGTCGGCGTCGGCCGTGCGTCCGCCCCGCTGGTGCTGACCGTCGTCTCCCTCGGCCTCGTCATCGCCGCGTTCGTCGCGGTGCGCGCCGAGGGATGGGCGGGGGTGTTCCTGCGCCTGCTCCTCCTGCCGGCGTGGCTCGTCGGTGCCCTCATCCTCATCGGTGCGGCTGTCCTGGCCCTGCCTCCGGCGCTGTTGACGGGCCGGGGTCGCGCGGCGGTGCGGCTGCTCGGAGGGACGCTGGCCGGTGCTGTGGAGACCTTCCGCGCTCCTCAGCGGTAGGGTCCCCGAGTGACCCTCAAGCAGCGGCAGCGGTAGGGTCTCCGAGTGACCGCACGGATCATCGACGGCAAGGCCACGGCGGCCCGAGAGCGTGAGCGCATCACCGCTGAGGTGGCTGAGCTGGCGGCGCGTGGTGTCGTTCCCGGCCTTGCCGCGGTGCTCGTCGGCGACGACCCGGCCAGCCACGTCTATGTGCGCTCGAAGGGCAAGGCCTGTGAGGCGGTCGGCATGCGCTCGGGCAACGTGGTCCTCCCGGCGGACACGACGCAGGAGCGTCTGCACGCCGAGCTCGACCGGCTGAACGCCGACCCCGGCGTGAGCGGCATCATCGTGCAGCTGCCGCTGCCCCCGGGCCTTGACCCCGTGGCGGCGCAGGAACGCACCCATCCGGCGAAGGACGTCGACGGCCTGCATCCCATCAGTCGGGGTCGCCTGCTGCGCGGGGACCCGGTGTTCGTCCCGGCGACGCCGCTCGGCTGCCGGGTGCTGCTCGACGCCTATGAGGTGCCCGTCGCCGGCGCCGACGTGGTGATGGTCGGCCGTTCAGAGCTCGTCGGTCGGCCGCTTGCGGTGCTGCTGAGCCAACGGGACGCCAACGCGACGGTGACGACGTGCCACACGGGGACGCGCGAGCTGGCGGAGCACACGCGGCGCGCGGACATCGTCGTGGTTGCCACCGGAGTGCCCCACACCCTTACCCGCGGCATGATCCGTGCGGGGGCGGCCGTCATCGACGTGGGGGTCAACCGAGCCGAGGACGGCTCCCTGCACGGCGACGCCGACTTCGCCGACCTCGTCGAGGTGGCCGGCGCCATCACCCCCGTCCCCGGAGGGGTCGGACCGATGACCGTGACGATGCTGCTGCACAACACCGTGCTCGCTGCTCGCCACCAGGCCGGGTTGGCCTGAGCTCGACCTGCATGCCCCAGGGACACGGG
>Ga0247713_1001306_pt1 | contig 12524 bp, 11 predicted proteins | sample 21E_NmetaG_FD_189936 | JGI IMG/M metagenome (GOLD analysis project Ga0247713, IMG submission 189936) | Soil microbial communities from hillslope of Landscape Evolution Observatory, University of Arizona, Oracle, AZ, United States - 2-1-E_N | ecosystem: Engineered > Artificial ecosystem >... | reverse complement strand
CTATCAGAGTGTGGGCAAAACCCCGTCCAGGAGGGCGCCCCTCGAACACTGACCGTGACAGCGACCCGGGCAGGGGGGTCATTTTTCATCTGCCGCAGGGGGGTCAATTTTCGGCCGCCGTTGACAGACTGCGAGACGGGTCTCCGATGGAGCCCTGATCAGCCACTCCGCCTTGGCACGATCCGAGGTCGAGTCCGAGGTCGCCCCGAACGTGAAGATCATCGAGTTCTTGAGGAATCGGCCCCCGAGTTGGCCGAGCCTCAGGCGTGCTGGACCGAGGACCTCCGCCGCAACGTTTGCCGGAATCTCAATCGTCGCCTCTACCTGCCGGACAAGACCGCGTTCGGCCGCCCGCTGCGTCACGTTGATCGGCAGCCAGCCCGTGTTCTCCACGACCACGCGCACTCCCCACACGTCTCCTTCCACGTGACTCGTCTCGACCTCGCGGATCATCAGCCGAGGCGAGATGAGCGCGTGGTGCAGGGCGAACTCGGAGTGGGGCGCGATCTCGGGCTCCATCAGGTGCGGAGGCGGGTTGGTCCAGAAGTACGGAATGTCCCAGCCACCCAGTTCCACAGGGCCGAACTGGGGGTGCTCGAAGGGATACCAGTCCAAGAAGGCCCGGCCGCCGAGCTCGCGGTCGCTCCACGCCAGCAGCTTCAGGTCGTCTGCGACCGGGTGGGAGATGCCCCAGTCGGGGAACCGCATGTCGGTGATGCCGGCGGCGCGTTGTGGGTTCCACAGCTCGGTGGCCCAGGAGTGGATGCCGAGGTGGTCGTACGCCCAGTCGACGGCCATTCCTGTCTCGATCCGCTTGCGGTTGTAGCGGTAGCCGTGGAAGACCGACACCGCCGGGTAGCCGGTCAGCTCGGTGGCCTTGGCCCCGATGGCCTCGAAGGCCAGGCGGTCGATGTTGGGCAGGGCGTCGTCGCCCTTGGTCCCGTACGGTCGCAGGTGCACGCCCGACATGGTGTGGAGCTGGATGAATGCGCAGATGTTCGGACGCTCGACGATGGCGGCCACCGCGGCCCGCACCTCGGGCTCCGAGGTCGGATAGGGGCCGGCGCCCTCCTGGTCGGGCTCCGGACGCCAGTCAAAGGGGTAGTTCCGGTTCAGGTCGAGCCCGTAGCGGGAGGGCGCGCCGACGATGGTCACCCCGTCGTAGTTGCGAATGCGGCCCTCCCGGACGAGGCGGTAGTAGGGGCCGGGCTCGTCCTCCTCCGGGAGCCGGGGCACGAGCAGGCGGGGCTCGGGCTCGTAGATCTTCCAGTTGCCGTTGCGGTCGGGCACCCGCATGGTGAGGACCCGACCGTCGCCATCCATGTCCTCGGCGACGTGGCCGTCGCCCTCCTCGTCGCCGGGGTAGGGCCGGGTCGAAGAGCGGGTTGTCGGCCGGCGAGGCCAGGTAGCGCTCCGCCCCGTCGGGGCTGAGGCGAGGCACGACGTAGAAGCAGCGCGTGTCGAGGGCATGGGTGACTCGGGTGTCGTAACCGAAGCCGGACATCAGACGGTGCAGCAGGTGGAGGGCGGCCACCGAACTCGCCACCTCGATGGTGTGGATGTGGGCGTCGACCCACAGCGCCGGCTTCTCGTGGGGCGGCCCGGTGACCCGGTTGGTGACGGTGGCCAGCCACAGGGGCCGGCCCTCGTAGGACTCGCCGATGCTCGACAGCTCGAACAGCTCGGGGTGCTCGCCGGCCCAGCCCTGCAGCAGCTCGGTCAGCTCGGCGAAGTCGGGGAAGCGGTCGAAGGCCACGTTCATGGGTGCGCCCCTCCCAGGGCGAGGCCCATCGGCGGGTCCTCGGGACGCATCATGGCCGTCGGCACCAGGGCGAAGCCGAGGGCGCCGGCGCCCAGCAGCAGCACGCCGGCCATCACCCAGACCCCCTCGATGCCGACGACATCCGCCAGCACCCCCCCGAGGGCGACGCTGCCAAGTCGTCCCGCCTGCCAGACGACGTCGAAGAAGGCGAAGGTCCGGCCCCGAGAATGATCGGGGGCGGCGCGCTGGAGCAGGGTGTTGAACGTCACGCCCCCGGTGTTTGTCGCCAAGCCGTAGACGGCGATCGCCGCGAAGGCCACGCCGAAGCTGGTCGAGGACACCAGCACCATGTTCACCACGCCGCGGACCACCAGAGGCCCGAAGAGAAGCGCCGGCCGGCGCACCTCACTGACCAGGCGCTGCAGCACCAGCGGACCGACGCCCTGCCCGACGGCGATGGCCATGAGCAGGAGTCCGAACCGCTCGGGCCCCACGTTCAGGTGCTCCTCGGCGAAGACCACCAGCAGGGCGCTGGTCGCCCCGGCCGAGAGGGCGGCCAGGGCCTGGACCTGGGCCAGCGCCCGCAGCAGCGGGTTGCGTCGCATGAGCGCGAGCCCTTCGCGCACTTCGGATCGGTAGCTGCGGCGGACCGCCGTCGGCCGGGCCGCAGCCGGGACGCGGAGACGGGCCAGCAGAGCGGCGGAAACGAAGAAGGACACCGCATTGAGGGCAAAGGCTGGGCCGGGACCGGCGAAGGCGACCACAGCCCCGGCGACGGGCGCCAGCACGATCTGGGACAGGATGGCGGAGGAGGTCATCACCGCGTTGGCCCCGACGAGGTCCTCCTCCCGTTCGACGAGGGCGGGGACGACGCTGACCGCGGCGGGTGTGAAGAACGTCGACATGGCGGCCATGGCGAAGGCGATGGCGTAGATGGCCCACAGCCGGTCATGGACGACCACCAGCGACAGGGCCAGGATGCCGCGGCCCAGGTCGGAGACCACCATCACCTTCACCCGGGGCAGCCGGTCGACCACCGCACCGGCGAACAGCCCGAACACCAGGATGGGGACGATCTCGAAGACGGCGGTGATGCCCACCTTGAGCCCCGAGCCGGTGAGGCGGAAGACCACCACCACCAGGGCCACGGCGCTGAACGTGTCGCCCCAGCGGCTCAGGGTGCGGGCCACCAGCAGCCGGCGGAAGCGGGGGGCCGCCAGGGCGCGGCGCAGCGGCGACCTCAATGCGGCGCCGGCTCAGACAGCGGCGCTGAGCTGGGCCAGGCGGGCCTCGATGCGCTCCTTCTCGGCCTCGAGGGCCAGACGCCGGGCCTCGGGGGACTCGATGAATTCGACGATGGCCTCGATCGCATCCTGCACCTGACCGGGCGGGAGATCGACCCTCGTTCCCCACCGGTCGGCGGCGACGATGTCGGCGTCGTGGGGCACGATGCCGGCCAGGGGCACGCCGTACTCGGCGCACACCTCGGCGAAGAACTCGGCGTCCTCGGGCAGGCGCGCCTTGTTGCCCACGCCGGCCAGTCGGGGAATGCCCAGCTCCTCGGCCAGCGCCACGGTGCGCCCGGCGGTCATGATCGACTTGCGGGTGGGCTCCATGACCATGAGCAGCACATCGGCGTGGGCCAGGGTGCCGCCCGAGCGGCTGAGGTGCTCCAGGCCAGCTTCCATGTCGACCAGAGTCAGGTCGGCCTCGTCCTCGATGGCGGCTCCCAGAAGGCTGCGCACCGAGGCGTGGCTGGCGCAGGTGCAGCGCGAGGCGGCCTCCTCGACCCGCATGGCGTGCAGCAGGGTGACCCCCGCCGGGGTGCTCAGGCCGTAGTCGGCGAGCAGGCGGGCCGGCGTGAGACCGTTTCCACCGGCGCCCACGACCAGCGAGCGGGGGACCAGGGGCGCGGTGTCGGCGACCGACTCGTCCAGTCCCAGGCTGAGGGCCAGGTTGGGGTTGGAGTCGGTGTCGACCGCCAACACCCGCTTGCCCCGGTTCACATAGGCCAGGCACACCAGCGTCGAGACGGTGGTCTTGCCCGTCCCGCCCTTGCCGACGACGCCGAGCTTCATCGCTCAGTCCGGCGCAGGCCGGCGAGACGGCGCTCCACAGCCTCCTGGCGGGCCCGCAGCTCCCGTACCTCCTCGTCGACGCTCAGGGGCGGGGGCGGGATGCAGCAGCCGCACGGCGTGGTCTCCGCCTCGGCCGGGGCCGTACTGATCAAGGTGTCGGTCATGCCGTTCCTCCTCGGGGTGGGGGCATCCGGTGCGGGGTCGACGGTTGGATCGTCGCCCAGGAGGCGACAGAGGGCGGCGCGGATGTCGCGGAGGCGCGCCTGCTGTTCGTCGATGGCGGCGATCCGCCGTCGCACGACCTCGCGGGAATGCCCGCAGGCGCAGACCTCGCGGTCGACCACGTCGAGCAGCTCGCGAATCTCCTCCAGACGCAGCTCGAACCACTGGGCGCCCTTGATGAAGCGCAGTCGCTCCAGGGCAGCGTCGTCGTAGAAGCGGTGGCCGGCGGCGGTCCGACCGGTCTCGGGCAGCAGGCCGAGGCGGCCGTAGTAGCGGACCGTGTCCGGACTGATGCCCGCCCGGCTCGCCAGCTCGGAAACGCTCAGCCCCACGAGACACACGGTAAGGGTTGGAGCGCACTCCAAGTCAAGGGAAGGAATGGAGCAGGCTTTGCGTCGCGCAGGGATGCCCAGGGGTGACACAGCGACGCGTGGTGACACAGCCGCTGTGCGGATAACGACGGGTTTAGTTGTTCGCCCGGTGACCAATCGTACCGGTAATACTGGTCGAGACTGGCCTCCTCGACCGCACGGCCATCGGGGGCCCCCGAGCGTTTGCCCGGGTGGGTTCGCGTAGGTTGCAGGGCGGCCCGGTCCAAAGCGCCCGCCGGCAGCGCCTGCGCTTCGGAAAGTGACAGACGGCGCTAAGCCGGCCGATTGTCGACGCGTGATCAGGCGTAGGGAAAGGCGGGCTCTGACAGACCCCCGGTGAGACCCCCGGTGAGGCTCCCCCTTCATCGTCCCCCGAAGGCAATCGGGAGGAGGACGGCGATGGGGTGTGGCACAGCGTCGGTGATCGAGTTGTTGGATCGGGAGTGGGCAATTCTGGCGGAATCGGCTCCGGCAACCGCCGCTCTGGCGCGTTGGCGGCGCGAGGACGAGGTGCTGGCCCGCTTCGGCTCCTTGACCCAGCTCCTCGCCTACGTCCAGCGCCGCACCGTGGACGTTGTCGCCCGTGACGAGGTGCTCGGCGCCCTCGGCGCCCGGGCCTCGGCGGACCCGACAGCGGCGCGGACCCTGCTGCAACTGCTTCTGCCGGGGGCCAAGGCGCTCGTTGCCCGGTACCTGTGGAGCGCAGAGAGCGTCGAGGAGCTGGCTGCCGCGGTGGTGGCTGACCTCTACGAGCGGATCCAGGCGCTGCCCGCCGGCGCCCCCCGGCGCTGCCTGGCCCCCTCGGTACTGCTCGAGGTGGGCAAGCGGGCCCAGCGCCGGGCGGCCCGCGCCCGCCGCCTCACGGCGGCGCGCCTCGACGACGTCGATGCCGACGGCAGCGCCGCCTATGAGCACGGGGCGGCGGCGCTCGAGCTCGCCGACCTGCTGCGGTGGGCGACGACCGAGGGCCACGTCAGCGGCGCGGACGCCGAGCTGATCCGCCTCACCCGTGTGGCCGACGTGCCCGTCGCCGAGCTGAGCGTCAACAGCGGCGAGTCCCCGCAGACCATCCGCCAGCGGCGGCTGCGGGCCGAGCGCGCGCTGGCCGCGGCCGTGGGGGCGGCGTAGGGCCTTCGGAAATCTTGGCTCTCGCTGTCGCGTCGTCGGCGCCGGCCGCCCATTAGCCGGTTGTAACCCCCACCCCGGTCAGCCGGGCAGGAGACCTTTCGGTGCGAGGACCCCGGCCCGGCTGACCCCGTCCGCGAGCCGACCATGACGAGCGCAGAGCCTGAAGCCCCCGCCGACCTCCACGTCGCCACCGAGATGGTCAAGGCCTTCGGGACGCGGCTGGCGCCGGCGCCGGCGGCCGGCGCGGTGGCGGCCGGCGTGGTGTCCATCGCCCTCGTCTTCGGCGGGTGGGGTGCCGCCGCGCTGGCGGAGACCTTGCTCCCGGTGGGACTGATCGTCGTAACGACCTACTGGGGCTGGCGCTGGATGGACGAGCGCCACGGGCGCGTGTACTGGGAGCCGGCCCCCGTGGCCATCGAGGCCGTGGCGGTCGGCGCCTGGGTCCCCTCGACGCAGCGGCCGAGCCAGCTGGCCCGGGTGACCGGCGCCGGCGTCGACGACCAGGACCGGCCCTGGCTGCGGCTGGGGGACGGATCGCTGCTCGTGGCCGAGCCTCCCCGGGGCGAGGTGGTCACGGCCGTGGTCCGCCCCGGTCCCTGGCACGGGCTGCTGAGCGACATCCCGACCCCGCCACGGCCGCAGGACCTCAGCGACGACGAGCTGCGGGCCGCGGTGCGCCGCTCCTTCGCCCGCCTGTCGGCGGCCGTCACCGCCGCCATCGACTCGGGCCAGCCCCTGGATCGCGAGCTCGTCGTCGACCTCGCCCGCGTGCTGGACAACGGCATGGAGAGCGTGCGGGCCTACGAGTCGGTGCGGGCCCGCCTGGCGGCGGTGGAGGAGCGGTGAAACGGGCCCGGCGCTCCGAGGAGGCCGAGGCCCCCAAGGCGGGCCTGCTCGCCGGCGCGTCCGCCGAGAGCATGACGCGCCTCGCCGTCTTCGGCCTGTGGGCGCTGGTCGCCGTCGCCGTTGTGGCCGGCGTCGGCGCGTTCGTCACCCGGCCGGCCTCGGCCGGGCCGGTCAAGGTGAAGCCCCCGACGCCGACGACGGGGCCGGAGGGCTTCGCCGAACTCTACGTCGCGACCTTCTTGGAGTCGGGCGAGGGCGACGAGGCGCGCCTGCGTGCCTTCTACCCGAGCGCGGTGCAGCTCCGCGACGTCATCCCCGGTTCGCTCTACGTCGCCCGCACCGCCACCGTCGACGCCGCCGAGGTCGCCCGGCGGTACTGGTCGGTGACCGTGGCGGCCGAGGTCCTCGTCCCCGAAGGCGGCGGCTACCGGCGCGCCGGCACCCGCTTCTACCAGGTGGGCGTGGCCGGCGATGCCGGCGCCGCCTACGTGGCCACGAGCCTTCCCGCCGAGGTGCCCCCGCCGGCCACGCTGCGGGCCCCGCCGCTCGACCTGGGGCCGCTCGAGCGGGTGCGCCTCGGGGACCCGGTGGCCGAGGCGGTCGAGCGTTTCGCCGCCGCCTTCCTCGCCGGCCAGGGCGAACTCGAGCGCTACGTCGCCCCCAACGCCGCGCTGCGGCCGGTGAGCCCGCCGCCGTTCGTCACGGCGAAGGTGACCGAGTTGGCCACCCACGACGTCGTCGACCGGCCGACGGCCAAGGAGGTCCTGGCGGCGGTGCGGGCCACCGATAGCGCCGGGCGGGTCCAGATCCTGCACTACTCGCTCGAGCTGGCCGAGCGCTCGGGCCGCTGGGAGGTGGCCCGCCTGTTGCCCGGGCCGCCGCTCGAAGGCCCGCCCCAGGCCGCCTCCGACCCTAACGACGCGGTGATCGGGGCCCCTGCCACCAGCAGGCCCGGCCGCGGCCCGACGACCACCGTGTCTTCGTCGACGACGACCTCGACCACCCGAACCACAACCACGACCGAAAGGACAACCGGACCATGACCATCCCCGCCGCCATGCTCGCCGGCGCCGGCATCGACTGGGCGACGAACAAGATCGCCGACCTCATGGGCCTCACCGAGGCCGGGGCGAGCCTCGCCGTCGTCATCATCTTCGTGCTCACCTACGTGGCCACCAAGAGCCTCATCAAGACCTTCGTCGCCGGCATCCTCGGGGGCCTGGTCCTGTTCGCGGTCGCCAACCCCGACTGGTTCAAGAACAATGTCGGCGACGAGTTCACCGACACGGGCATGCGGGCCCCGGTCGTGGTTGAGGTGCCGGCCCCGCCGAGCCCCGCCGTGGTGGTGGCGACGCTCTCCCAGCCGGCCTGAGCCGGTGGAGCCGGACGATGGCCATGTGGTGTGCCGGGTGTACACCCGGGCCCGCCGCCACCCCAACGTGATCGGGGTCATCGGCGGGTGGACGCTGCCGTGGCCCCTCACGCCCACCCAGCTCGGGGTGCTGCTCGGGTCGTTCTTCGCCCTGATGATGACCCGGGGCCTGTGGTCGATCGTGCTCCCCGGGTCGCTCACCACCATGGTGCTCGGCGGGGTCCCCATCTTCTCGTGCTGGGCGGTGCGCCACCTCCGGATGGAGGGGCGTTCGCCTGTGCGCATGGCGGCGGGGGTGGCCAGCTACCTGGTCAAGCCCCGCCAGGGCACGCTGCAGGGCCGCCCCCTGCGCCTCGGGCGGACGTCGAGCTTCGGCGGCCGCGTCTTCGTCGGCGCCGAGGGGCTGACGACGGCCAACGAGCGCCGCCGGCGCGGGAGGCGCTGAGGTGGCCGCCGGCTACCCCGCCCGCTTCATCGCCGGCCAGCTGGTGTGGACCACCACCGGAACGGTGTGGGCGGTGTGGCGGATCGAGGCGAAGACCTACCCCTTCCTCGCCACCCGGGAGAAGGTCGAGCTGCACGACCGCACCCGGGCCGCCCTGATGTCGCTCGGCACCGAGTCGATGCTGCTGTCGGTCTGCGAGCCGATCGACCCCGCGGCGGTGGTGGAGGCCATGGTCGAGGGCGTCGACCTCGAGGGCCACCCGGACTGGGTGCAGGTGGCGAGCGAAGCCCTCGACAACCTCGGCGACGTCGAGCTGTGGCGGCGCTCCCACTGGCTGGCGCTGCAGCTGCCGTACCGCAGCACCGGCGGCGCGCTCAAGGCTGCCATCGAGTCGGCCCGGGCCCAGGTGGGCACAAGCTTCGGGCTCCCGCCCACCCCGGTGCGCCGCCAGGAGGTCCTCGACCGCCAGGGCCAGGCCGACCACGTGACCGCCAAGCTGGCCAAGTTCCTGGGCAAGGACCGCGTGCGACCGGCCACCGCCGGCGAGTTGCGGTGGCTCTACGCCCGGGCCGCGGCCCGGGGCATCAACGACCTGTCCTTCGACGCCTCGTGGGAGCCGCGGGTGCGGGCCCGGGGGCGGGGCGGCGACGCCGTGCTGCGGGGCCCCAGCTTGGCCTCGCTGGGCGACGCCGTGCTCAAGGAGGGCGGCGACGGCGCCGACGCCGACCGGCCCAGCCGCCACCGGCGCTACCTCAGGGTGGAGACCGAGCGGGGCGTGGGCTACCAGACGTTCCTGGTGGTGGCGGACATGCCGGCGGTGTTCACCTACCCCGACGGCGGCGAGGCCCTCCACCGCGCCGACGTGATGAGCTTCCCCGTCGACTGGTGCGCCCGCATCCGGCCGGTGGCCAACGCCGACGCCCAGGCCCGCACCAAACGCCAGGCCCGCCAGCTGCGGGGCCAGTTCGACGAGTACGACGGGGAGACGGCGGGGCCACCGCCCACGCTGGCCTCGGCGGTGGAGGCGATCGACGACGAGCGGGCCCAGCTCGCCGCCAACCCGGCCGAGCCCGAGCTCGAGACCACCTTCGTGTTCGCGGTGTGGGCAGGCGACCTGGCCGAGCTCGAGAGCCGGGCGGAGCAGGTGCGCTCGAGCTACGAGGCCAACGAGTACGGCCTGCCCCGGCCCACGGGGGGCCAGCTGGCGCTGTTCGGCGCCATGCTCCCCGGCGCTCCGCTGCCCCAGGTGGCCAAGGACTACACCCAGTTCAGCCTGGTGTCGGCGGTGGCGGCCACCGCCCCGTGGGCGTCGTGCGAGGTGGGCGACCCCCGGGGCTCGCTGTTCGCCATCAGCCTCGACGGCGGTACCCACCAACCCGTGCTGTTCGACGCCGCCTACGGGCCCTCCATCAACCGCTCGGGCTCGGTCGGCATGTTCGGCGCGCTGGGGGGCGGCAAGTCCTACGCCGTCAAGCGGATCGCCTGGGACACCCTGGCCCGCGGCGGCCAGGTGGTCGCCCTCGACCGCACCCCGATGGCCGAGTACGTCCGCTTCGCCGAGGTGGTCCCCGGCCACGCCGAGATCGTCCAGCTCGGCGCCGACGCCGACGTGTGCCTCGACCCGCTGCGCGCCTTCCCCGGGCCAGAGCGGGTCCGCTACACGATCGGCTTCCTGTCGCTGCTGACGGGGACGTCGCCGACCGACGTCGAGGGGGCGATCCTGGCCGAAGCGGTGAACGCCACCGCCGCCAGGCCCCGGGCCCGGCTGACCGACGTGATCGACGCCCTGGGCGCCGAAGCGGCCCGCAACCCCAAGGCCGAGGACCTCCACCAGCGGCTGCGCAACATCGCCCGGGCCGACCTGGCCCACGTGGCCTTCGGCGACCACAAGCCGCTGCGCCTCGACGCCGACTACCTGGTGTTCCACATGCCGGGGCTGTCGCTGCCCGACAAGGAGGTCGTCGAGAGCCGCTACCTGTCCCGCCAGATGCTGCCCGAGCAGATCATCAGCCAGGCCCTGCTGTACCTGGTGGCGGCGGTGGCCCGCTCGGTGGCCTTCGCCGACCGCAGCCGCTTCGCGGCGGTGAAGCTCGACGAGGTCTGGCACCTGACCTCGAACCTCCAGGGCCGCCAGCTGGCCAAGGAGATGCTCAAGGACGGCCGCAAGCACAACGCCGCGGTGTGGATCCTCTCCCAGCAGCCCTCCGACCTCGGGCCCAAGGAGGGCGGGCTCGTCGAGTTGCTGGGCGCCCGCATGGTGTTCCGCCAGGAGGACCGGGCGGCGGCGGCGGCCGCCCTCGAGTTCTTGGGCATGGAGCCCACGGAGACGACGCTGCAGCTGCTGACGGGCCCGCTCGAGGACGGGCAGTGCCTGCTGCGGGACCTGCGCAAGCGCATCGGCCTGGTGCAGGTGCTGCCGGCGCCGTTCCCCGAGCTGCACGCCGCCTTCGACACCACGCCCGAGACCGCACGAGCACGCCCGGCCCGCCCGGTGGGCGACGACGAGGAGCTGTTCGAGGGGCTCGACGAGGAGCTAGAGGCCGAGCTCTCGGCAGCGGCCCGGGCCCGCCGGGCCTGAGCGGTGGCGGGGCCCGCCGACGAGCGCCGCCCGGCGTGGCGCGCCGCAGCGGCCCTGTGCGTGCTGCTGGCCGTGCTGGGCCCGCTCCACGCCCGCCCGGCCGCGGCCCAGACCCCGCCGTCGGGCGGCGGGCTGGAGGCCGGCTGCGACCCCACCGCGCCTACGCCGCCGGCGGGGGGCGACGAGGAGGAGAGCCATGGGGACCGGGCTTGCTCGACGCTCATGGAGAAGATCGTCCCGGGGGAGGAGCCGGGCCCGTACCCCACGAGCCACTACGACATCGGCTACGACGAGGGCGCCTGGAACCATTTCAGCCGCAAGATCCTGGGGTTCCTCACCGAGGCCGCGTTCGGGACCGTGCGGTGGTTCGTGCGGGTGGCGCTGTGGGTGGTGAGCTGGGCCCTGGCGTTCGGCTTCGCCGATCGGCTGGCGGCGCCGGCCCAAGACGTCGCCAGCGCCTACCAGTCCCGGGTCATCGAGCCCCTCCACCTCGAGTACTTCTTCCTGATGCTGGCGGCCGCCTACGGGGGCTGGCACGCCATGCGGGGCCGGCTGGTCCGCGGCGGCGGCGAGTTCTTCATGTCGGTGGTGATCGCCGCCGCCGCGGCCACCGTGCTGGCCTACCCGGGGACCTTCCTGCTCGACGCCCTGGACAAGACCTCGCAGGTCTCCTTCGAGATCGCGTCGGTCACCACGGCGGCCGACCCGAGCCGCCCCGTCGACCCGGACAACCCCGTCGCCGCCGTCGCCGCCGATCTCCACCGAGCTTTCGTCGAGAGCCCCCACCAGCTGATCGACTGGGGCCGGACGATCCCTGAGGGCGACGGCTGCCGAGCGGTCTACGACGCCATCGTGGCCACCGGGCCGTGGGGGTCGAAGGACGAGCCCCGGGACGCCATGAAGGCGGCGGGCTGCGAGGACGAGGCCAAGTTCAACCACGACCCCAGCCCCGACCGCCTCGGGGCGGCGGCGCTGGTGGCCCTCGGCACCGTCTTCCTGGCCGTGATGATGGTGGCCATCGCCATCGCCCTCGTGGGCGCGCAGCTCGGGGTGGTCATGGCCATCGCGGTGGCGCCCTTCGGGCTCGTCGCCGGCGTGCTGCCCGGCGGCGGCCGCCAGCTCATGTGGCGGTGGGTGGCGGGGTGGGCCAAGGCGCTCACCGCGGTGGTGATGACGGCGGCGTTCCTGTCGCTGTTCCTGGTGAGCCTCACGGTGCTGCTGGCCGAGTCGAGCGGCGAGGCCCTGGTGGTGCAGATGCTCGTCGTGGACATCGTCGTGATCGTCGCCCTCATCAAGCGGAAGAAGGTGATGGCGGCCGGGCGGCGGGCGGTCACCAACGTCACCCAGCGCCTCGGCAACCACCGCATCGGGTCGGGCAGCGGCGGTGGCGGCCACCGCGGCAGCTGGCTGGGCCCGGCGGCCGCCGGCGCCGCGGTGGGCTTCGGCGCCGACGACGTGCTGCGCAAGATGCGCTACTGGCACCACGACGTCGGCGGCGTCATGTCGCGCCACCGCGCCGCCCAGGCCCACCGGGCAGTGGTCAGGGGCCAGCACGACCGGGCGTCGTGGTCCTCCTACGGTCCCGCCGCCGCTGCGCCGTCCGGAGGGGGAGGAGCGCGGCGGGACCGTAGGAGGACCACGACGCCCGGTCGTGCTGGCCCCTGACCACTGCCCGGTGGGCCTGGGCGGCGCGGTGGCGCGACATGACGCCGCCGACGTCGT
>Ga0247713_1001305_pt1 | contig 12525 bp, 13 predicted proteins | sample 21E_NmetaG_FD_189936 | JGI IMG/M metagenome (GOLD analysis project Ga0247713, IMG submission 189936) | Soil microbial communities from hillslope of Landscape Evolution Observatory, University of Arizona, Oracle, AZ, United States - 2-1-E_N | ecosystem: Engineered > Artificial ecosystem >... | reverse complement strand
TGCCACCCCTACCTACACCTGGCCGGAGGCGATACATCCCCGGCTGAAGGGGGGATGCATGGGCGACGGGCACCACGGCTGGGCGGCCGCCGACTTCCTCTCGTTCGTCCGCAACCTGCTGGTCAGGGAGTCAGGCCCGCAGGAGTTGGCGGTTCTGACCTTGCTGCCCGGCGAGTGGAGGGGAGCGGAGACCGTGGTCCGCAATGCCCCCACCGCCTACGGCGAGTTGAGCTACACGCTGAGGTGGCAGGGATCCGAGGCGGTGTTCGAATGGGAGAAGTCCTCCGCCGAGACCACCATAACTTTGCCCGCCCTGGCTCCGGGGTGGAGCAGCCGTGCCCCGCAGGGGACCGCGACATTCGGGGACGGCGGCGCAAAGCCTCCCGAGCTGGATTCCGGCCGCAGAGTCTACTGACTGCGGCTGGGCGACTGCGACTGGCGCGTCAGCAGGCGGTGGCGCAGGAAATAGGTTGCGTAGCTCGCCATCGCGGTTGCCAGCATGGACACCTTGCGGACGAACCCGATCACCGGGCTGCCCGACTTTTTTTCCTTGGTCAGATGCCACAGGCCCGGGCACACGAAGGAGACCCTTTTCAGCCCGAGATCGGCGCACCGGGAGTTCAGCGCCGCCTCGATTCGGTAGCCCTGAATTTGTTCGGGTTGCAGCGACTCGAACAGCTCCCGGTGCAACGCCCTCTGGCCGGTGAGCACCGGCAGGAATCTTAGAAATATCGGATTCAGCAGGGGGCCCCGGTCGAACAGCCCGCAGCTCATGCCCGCTCCCTGGTGCACCGCCCGCACCAGCCGGTCGATGTGGCCGGGCTGCAGGCTGAGCAGATCGGCATCCAGGAACACGATGAGCTCGGCGTCGGTGGCGGCCACGCCTTCCGCCATCGCGTTCCCCTTGCCCAGCGTGGTCGCCGGGATCACCCGAGCGCCGGCCGCCTTTGCCAGTGAGGCTGTCTCATCGGTGGAGAGGTTGTCGACCACAAGCACCTCGTCCACGTGGGGAGACCTGAGGGCAATTTCCACCACGGCTGCGATGGTGGCCGCCTCGTTGTGAGCCGGGACTATTGCCGCAACCTTGGGACCGGATTGGTTCAACGGAGCTTCGCCTGAGCGGCACGGCTGAAGACGCCCTGTTTCGCCGGGGTCTCTCGAGGGCCGATCATGTGGACTGGTGTTACCCATATTGGGCACGGCTCATCCGGCCGGACGCGGATTCCGGCATAGCAGACCCTTGTGACTGCAAGGTCGATGGTCGACAGCCTGCGAGTTTGGGGGTTCAATGGGTCCAGGAGGTTTTATGCCCAGCCAGGAGCCGGCCGACGTACCCGAGGAACCCTATGCCGAGGACTCCGACGATTGGCGCCCGGCAGCCTCCGGCTACACCGGATCCTGGAGCATCGCCGGCGGACTGGTGCCGGTTTGGGTCGACAACGACGGGCCTCCTCCTCTGATCGAGTCGGACAAACACGACCCTCTGCCGTCGGTGCTAGACCGGCTCGGGCTTCAGCTTAGGTCCGACGAGCCCAAGTGAGCTAACCCGTTGGCGGCGCACCGCCGCCTGTTCGATCACCCCAACCGGGGCCCGGCGGGAACCCGGGCGTTTTCTCAGAACGTCGTTCCACCTATGATCCACCGGAATGGTTGCTCTGGCGGAACCCACGACCGGAACGCGGCGGTCGAAGGCCATCCTCGGGATATTCATCCTCACCCTGTTCACCGGCTCCGCCCTGCTGTTCTTGGTGCAGCCGATGTTCGCCAAGATGGTTCTCCCGCTGCTCGGCGGCACTCCGGCCGTATGGGCCACGTCGATGGTCTTCTTCCAGGCGACGTTGCTGGCCGGCTACGCCTATGCCCACTGGAGCGTCTCCCGGCTGGGGGTCCGCCGGCAGGCCCTCGTCCACATTCCGTTGGTACTGCTGCCTCTTTTGCTGCTTCCAATCTCCGTGCCCGCCGGCTGGAGCCCTCCGCCCGAGGGGAGGCCCGCCGTCTGGCTCCTGTGGCTGCTGGCTTATTCGCTGGGTCTGCCGTTCTTTGTCCTGTCTACCTCGGCGCCTTTGCTCCAGAGGTGGTTTGCCACCACCGGGCACCCGTCGGGCAAGGACCCGTATTTTCTCTACGCCGCCAGCAACGCCGGGAGCATGCTGGCGTTGCTGTCCTACCCGTTCCTCATGGAGCCGAGCCTGCCCCTGCAGGTTCAGTCGACGGTGTGGGCAGTCGCCTACGGGGCTCTGGCGGCCGGCACCATTGTGTGCGCATGGCTGGTGCTGAATGCAGACCCGCGCGACGAGAACCTGGCAACGGCAGGGGACGAAGCGGCAGAGGATGGCACCGACCTGGGGGGCACCTCCGAGCAGCAGGCAGAGGTCGCGCTGGCTTCCGAGCAGGAGGCAGCCGAGCCGGCGGTGGTCGCGGAGCAGCACGCAGCCGAGCAGGCAGCGGGGGCGCAGGCGGCCGATCAGCAGGCGGCCGATCAATCGGTGGTGGCGGAGCAGGCAGTGGTGGCTCCGGCGCCCCCCATGGCTCCGGCACCCATGACTCCGGCACCCATGGCCCCGGGACCGGTGACCGGCATCCGCCGTTTCCGGTGGGTGGCCCTGGCCTTCGTCCCCTCGACCCTGATGCTGGCGGTGACGAACTACATCAGCACCGACATAGCGGCCATTCCGTTGCTCTGGGTGATCCCCCTCGCGCTTTACCTGCTGACGTTCATCCTGGTTTTTTCTACCAAACCGGTGCCGTTGGGTTTGGCCGCCTGGGCTCAAGTGGCCCTGGTGGTACCGCTGGTCCTGATGATGCTTACCGACATCAGAGGAGTCCTGCCCCGCGCTGTTTTGTTCGGGCTACCGCTGCTTGCGCTTTTTGTCTTTTCGCTGGTTTGCCACGCCCAACTGGCAATCGACCGGCCCCCGCCCAGGCACCTGACCGAGTTCTATCTGTGGGTTGCCGTAGGAGGAGTCCTCGGGGGGATATTCACGGCTCTGGTGGCTCCGGCGGTCTTCGAGACGCTGTTGGAATACCCGGTTGCGATAGTCCTGGCCTGCTTGCTGCTGCCTGCCCTCGGCAAGCGGCGAATGAGCAACCGAATGGAGCAACTCGTGCTCGTCGTCACTTTCCCGGCCCTGATCCTGATCACCGTTCTGCAGATCCTAGGCACCCGGGGCTGGCTCCCGAATGCCGGGCGCACGGTGGCCGTGGCGGTCACCCTGGGAATCTGCTGGTTGTTTGCCACCCGCCCTTTCCGTTTCGGGGTGGCTGTGGCGGCGGTGATGATCGGGGCCACCATCGCCAGGGTCGACGAATCCCCGGTCCTTTTCTCGGAACGGACGTTCTTCGGCATACAACAGGTCCTCGGAGACCCGGCCGGGCGCTTTCACCGGCTGATGCACGGGACCACACTCCACGGGATACAGAGCACCGACCCGGCGCTCAAGACCGAGCCGCTGTCCTACTACCATCGGGAAGGTCCGATCGGGCAGGTGATGACAGCCTTGCCGGCTGCAGAAGCACCCCGGATCGGGGTGGTCGGTCTGGGGACCGGGACAATGGCCTGCTATGCCCGCCCCGGCCAGCACTGGACCTTTTTTGAGATCGACCCGGTAATGGAGCGGATCGCGCGGGACCCAGCCCTGTTCACCTTTCTGGCCGACTGCCCGGGGGAGCATGAGGTGGTTCTCGGCGATGCCCGGCTTTCGCTGGAAGACGTGCCGGACGGAAGCTACGGGGTTCTGGTGGTGGACGCATTCAACTCGGATGCCATTCCGGTGCACCTGCTGACCCGGGAAGCCATCGACCTGTATGTGCAAAAGCTTGCGCCCGGCGGCGTGGTGGCCATCCATATCTCCAACCGGTACCTGGACCTGACTCAAGTCCTGGCCGACCTTGCCCGGGACCGGGGCCTTGAGTCCCTGTACGGGTCGAGCGGCCAGACCCTGGAGCGGCTTACCAAAGGCAAGTCGGCTTCCGACTGGGTGGTCCTTGCGCGGGCCCAGGAGGACCTGGGCAGTTTGGCCGGAGATCCCCAGTGGACCAGCCTGGTTTCCCAGCCCGGCTCGCGGGTATGGACCGACGACTTCTCGGATGTGTTCTCGGTCTTCCGCTGGAGGCCCTACGCCTGATCCAGTCGGACGACCGGGGCGGGTTCGGATGGCGGGTCTGGACACCGTCGAAGCGGACCTTGAGACTTTATGCCTTGGTAAAGTTTTTAGAAATCGAACTGGTTACAAGACCGGTATCCGTTGTATTCTTTAGATGTCCTCCCCGGCGTCTTTCTAGCGTCTTTCCTTGGCTGATGCTAAAAGCTCAATCGCCTCGAGCGTGCCCCCGCACCGTTCGAGGCGGCCGGGGCGGACCTTTTTTTTCATACGACGCCCTCCTCGAGCCTTTCCCGGTTCGGACGGCCGGACGCCACATGTTCCAACCTTTGCCCCCCAGGGAATCTGTTAGTGAGCAACCCCGGCCTGCCCCGGTCGCCCGCGGGGTCGCAGCCCCGGGCTGTTAGGCTTCCGAAGTGAACTGGGAGGGAGGAAAGCTTTGGCGGATTTAGATCTCGACACCCTGGTGCTGGAGCGTGGGAAGCACGGCTACCCCGAGCAGGGAATGAACATCTTGGAGGCGGTGTCGGTGGTGTCGCCCGGAGACAAATTCGGCGATACGCCCAGATCGGTCAGCCCGGTCATTTCAGCGTTCTTGAGGGACTGGAACGACGCGCTGGACGACGAGCCCCGACAGGAACTTAAGCGCTTTATCCCGAAGATCGTGGGATCCATCCTTACCGAGGATGTGGAGGAGTTCCGCGCCTGGCTGGCGACCGACTGGCTGGTGCGGGTCCAGGCGCCGGCCTGGCTGCAGGCCGCCGGCCTGGGAGAGTTTGCCGAGGCTTTGGCGGAGCAGGATCTCGTGGTATCCCCGGACCAGGCCCGCGCGGTGCAAACGCTTTTGGACGAGGCGGCAGCCTATGCCAACGTGGGGGCCAGGGACCTGTCCAAGGAGTGGGGCGAGGCCGGCGAGGCGGCGTGGGCCAAGGTAGGCCCCAAGTCTTGGGAGTCTGCAGGCAACGGGGTGAAGATGGCGGTGCGCCGAGCCACCACCATCGGGCAGAAAGCGGCCATGGCCGCCGCCGGCGTGGGCCTCAGGTATGCGGCCCGGGATGCTGCGGTGGAGGTCTCGTGTGATGCCGCCTGGGACGCCGCCTACATCATCGCCTGGAAGGCTGCGTTGCCGGTGGGTGGATTCAACTCCGGCGAGGCGAGTGCGAAGGCCACCGAAGCCCTGGCGCCGGTTGCCGGCGACCTGGAAAAAAAACTGTTCGAGTTGCTGGATACGCTCATCAACACCCGTCGAGTGCCCGAGGAGTACAAGTCCAAGGACTACGAAGGTCAGGAAAAGCGTAAGTCGAAGGACTTCTAGGAGGGATCTTGGTCAAGCTCATCAAGTGGACGGTTATCGGCTGGCTGGTGTGGTGCGGCTGGCTGGTGTTCAGGGACAACGTCTGGGCTACCTACCGGCCGGGTTGAGCCGCAGCCCGGAAGCGCCCCCGAAACCTGGCGAAAAATTAGAAGATTCGTGAAATCCTTGCATTTCTTTTAACAAACTCCGGTAAGAATTGGCCCGGATGCTCTTCACATTGCGGATTTCCCTTCCCGACCGCCCGGGTACCCTGGGCTCCATCGCGACCGCCTTCGGCCGGGGTGGCGCCAACATACTCACCCTCGATGTCGTCGACAACGAAGCCGGCACGGCGGTGGACGACCTGTTGATCGAAGCCTCCGAAGGGATGCAGGAGGCGTTGCGGCTTGCCGGCGAGATGGTTCCGGGACTGGTGGTTGAGGACCTTCGGCCGCTGGAGGCGTTCCAGGACCACCTGTCGCCGCTCGAGCTGGCCACTGCACTGTCGGAGATAGGGAACGAAGAGCCGGTGCTAGGAATCCTGGTAGAGCGGCTTCCAGAAGCAATGCGGTCCGACTGGTGCGTGGTGGTTTCCGCCCGGGAGGACCGGGTCGAAGTCCTGGCATCCAGCATCGGCGCGCCGTCGATGGCGGAGGCCCGGTCTTCGTGGCTTCCGCTCGAGGGCTCTACGAGACTGCCGCCTGCCGGCTGGATGCCGTCCTCGTGGACCAAGGGCCCGGCCGCCCGGGACGGACAGGGCAAGTTCGAGCTGGCGGCAGCGCCGGTGTTCGATGCTTTAACTGCTGCGCTTATCGGGCGCCGGAACGGGCCGCAGTACCGAAACAGCGAGTTGGTCGAGTTCGGTCTGTTGGCCCGCATAGCGAGCTCTTGCCGTTCGGCATCCCAGATTCGCTCAGCCTCCTGAGCTTGCTCGATTCAATTCCCGGGCCTCGAGCGCGCTTCCCGGACCGACCGGCACCTTTTTGGCCCAGGCCAGCGCATCATCCAGGTCGGCGCAGTCCAGCAGTTAGAAGCCGCCGATCTGCTCCCTGGTCTCGGCGAACGGTCCGTCGCTGACGATACGGTCCCCGCCCTCGACGTGGCGGACCGTGGTTGCCGGCGCACCGGGGTAGAGGCCCTCGCCGGCGAGGAACGAACCAAAAGAGGCACCCTTACGGTGGCGGACCTGATTCCGGCACTGCGTTGGTTCGCCTACCCATCGGGCTTGTACGGTGTAGAACTTGTACGGTGTAGAAGAGGAGTGATTGCATCTAAACTACTAGGAGGTCGGAAAAGCTCTCGCCGCACAGTTGGCCGTTAAGGCAACACGGCGGGTGGCCCGAAATGGGTCAAATTGCGAAAAACGACCTAATCTGGCGGCGTGGCCGAGTGGCTAGGCACCGGTCTGCAAAACCGTTTACTCCAGTTCAATTCTGGACGCCGCCTCTAATGCATAGGGTTCCCCGCCTGCCACGCGGCTGCGGGGGCCCTTTTGCTTTGGGGGGCGTCGTGGCTATCGCTCCAGCTTTTAGATGTACGGCAATTCCGGGTATAGCAGCCGTGCGTAGAAGAGGGCCGTTTAGCAGCGCTTACCGGTAACTCTGCCAGACCGGGTTTCGCTAAAGAGCGAAGAAGCGGGTCTCGGGTACGGGATGGGCTCGTCCTGAGATAGGTTGTAGAACTGCGGTCGGCTTCGGAGCTGAGTTTCGGGATCCATGGAATCGTTCGAGATATAGGATCAAGGTACAGGCTCAAGGGTCGGCGGGAGATCCGGCGCGCCGGCCGAGCATTCGAGCCGCAACTTTTGTTTCGAAAGGAGAGCGACCCCGATGGAGGAAAAACAGCGGGAGGCCCCTGTGCCTGCGGGTGGGCCAGACGATGTCGCAGTGACCCGGGCTCCGGCGGACGAAGCGCCGGCAAGGGCCGACGGCAGGGCCACTGGGGTCGACGGTTCGGGGCCCGCGTCAACGGGGGCCGGCGCCGCGGCGGGTGCAGGCACCAGGGTCGCAAGGCCGGTAGCGAAAGGTCGCGGCGGCACGGCAGGGATCTTCGCCGGCGTTGCGGTAATCGCTCCGATCCTCATCAAAGAGCTCACCCTCGGCAGAGAGCCGTACCTCCTTCTGCCTCTCACCATGATCGTTCTGGCGGTCGCCCTCGCCGGTTTCCGGGTGGCCCAGGGCGGGCGTGACGGCAAGTTCGGGCGAATCGGCCTGGTGATCGCCTGCTTAGGAGCGTTGGTGCTTGCCGGAATGTTCGCCATCATGGCCTACCTGGACATCGTGCAAAACACCCGGCTTCAAGGCGGTACCTGGCTGCTTCATTTCGGTTTCCTTGCCCTATTGGGAGGCATTCTGCTCTTCGGATCGGCGAGCCTGGTGGCAGGGGTGATCAGCCGGGGACCGGTATTGCTGATGATGGCCAGCTTGGTGCTCGGGGTCGTGCTGGACCAGATCGGTGCCTTTCCCGGGCTCCGGTTCCGCTGGGGCCCGGAGGTCGTTCTGGGCCAGGGGATGCACTACGGCCTGAAAATCTTCGGTCTGTCGCTGATTTGGCTGGGATACTCCATACTCAGAGACACCAGAGCCAAGTCGGCCGCCGCTGAGGCCGAGAGCGCATAAACTCGGCCAACGCGGCAACGGCGGGTAGGGGCGTATAGCTCAGGGGGAGAGCGCTTCCTTGACACGGAAGAGGTCCGAGGTTCAAATCCTCGTACGCCCACCGATTTCCAGGCACGTTTTGCGGTTCTTTCAACCCATTATCTGGTAAGTGGTGGCCGCGCGTCCCGTCCATGCCCTGTCGGCAATCTGTTACCAGCGCTCGTTACCCGGCGTCCTGCGGGACCTGCCGCGGGCCCGCGGAAGCTGGACACCGTCACCGAGTTAGGTCTCGGCTACCTCACGCTCAGACAGGACATACCGGTGCTGTCCGGCCGTGAAGCACAACGCTAAAGCTCTCCGGCCAGCTCGGGCGCGACCAGAGCGGCGCGCTGTTCGTCCTCGACGAGCCGAGCGTCGGGCTGCACCCGCTGGACACGCGCATGATGCTCGGTGTCATCGATCGGCTGGGCATCGCGGGCGCCACCGTGGTCGTCATCGAGCACGACCTCGACGTGATCGCGAACGCTGACTACGTCATCGACATGGGCCCCGGCAGCGGATCCGCTGGCGGCCGCATCATCGCGATCGGCACGCCCGAGGCCGTCGCCGGGACTTGCGAGAGTGTGACGGGAGCGTACCTGCGCACCATTCCTGGCCCCGTCTGGGGCGGCGATGCCCGGGCGAGGCTGGCGCTGAACGCCTGGCTCAGGTGTTATCTGCTTCCTTCGTGATCGTTCGGGCCATGATTACCGCGCCAACGCAGATCAAAATGACCGACAAAAAAGCGGTCGCGCTCAGGTTGTAGTACCCGAGCCCATCTCCCAGGGCCAACACGGCGATCACAAGGAAAGCGACGCCCGAGAATCTCGTTCGCATCATCGTCGCACCTCCACAGATCCCATCCCCACCGATAGGTCGAGAGTCAGCACGTGGTCCTCGGTGCTCGCATTCGAGGACCGGAAGTCAAGCGTCGGCGCAATTCCGGACCGTCGCTCGCCGAGGACGTCGACGTTGCCCATTCCAGCGCTCGCTCTGACCTCTACCTGCACGCCGTCGGGAACGGTCACCGTCAGATCTCCCACGCCGAGAGAGGCGGAGACGTGGGCAGATTCCTCGAACCGTATCCGGCTGAGGTCGACGTACAGGGGTCCGATTCCGTGCCGGTAAACCCCTTGCATGTCTTTGGTGGCGACTGGAGCGAATGAGTGGTCGCCGACCGTGGGTGCGAAGTTCCAGGTCGGCGGCACAAGGTAGCCGACAAAGATGAGGGCGATGAGAAGGACCCCAACGGGAATAAGGCCGCTCGCCGCCCGCTCATTCAAACCTGCAAGCAGGACCAGTCCCAATACCCCGAGTAAGGCTGGGGGTAGCAACGACCAGTTAACCGCTGCGATCCCTGCCGAGTCCACAAGCCATACGCCTCCGGCAACCACCAGCGCAGTTCCGACCAGCACTTGTCCGGCGGACCTGCGTGGTGTCTCTCCGTTGTAGGTGGCCGAGGTGCTCATTTGTCATCCGCCTTCCGGGTGCCCAGGAGCACGAAGACGCCCAGACTCACCAGCAGCGATGGCCAGAGCAACCGGTCAAACCAGGGAATTACCATGTCGGCCAGCATGCCGATTCCCAGGGCAATGAAGATGCTCCCCACAATCAGCGACCCGCCGTTCATGGGGCGACTCTCCCCGCTGGGACGAGTGGAGTCGCCCTCCGGAATGACAATCCAGGCCACCAGGTATAGCGGAATGCCGATCCCTCCTCCAGCCACCGTTAAGATCACAAAGGCAATTCGGAAAAGGATGGGGTCGAGTCCAAAGTAGCCTGCCAATCCACCGCACACTCCCCCGATAACCTGGTCGGTCTTACTCCTGCGCAGAGTGCGCTGAGATGTGCCGGTGCTCGCCACCCCCGTATCTTCGCTTGCCATGGCCATTAGCCCCTCCTTACGCGTACTTCGAAACGATTGCCTCCATCATGTCGACAGAAGGGGGGACGCAACTAGTGCCGATAGTCCCAACGTGTCGGGGACTTAGGTCCTTCTGTTGTCTTTGCGACTGAGCTTTGATTTCGGGTAATGGGTGTTCCCCCGGTCATATGCGGACGGACCGTTGCTAGCCTTATCCAGGGGCGCCCTGGTGAAGTCGGCCTCGAGGGTTTGGGCGACCTACGAGGGACCACCGTGCGCTGTGGGGAACTCGGACGTACATGACAGCACCGAGACCGATGAGTGCCAAGCCGGTCAGCAGCATCGCCGGCTGCAGGAGCATCCCGTAATCCAGGATCATCAGCTGTCCGACTATCCACGCCGCAAGAAAGCCGCCTGCAGCCATTGTCGCCAGAGCAGAGTCGCCGAAAGGCCGGGCGATGACAACTGCCGCTAGCAGCATCGGCACTGCCACGAGAGCGATGAGAAGGATGCCCGGGATCACCCAGGAGCTGAAAAAAGTCTTCTCGAGAAATTCCCTGGGAACGAGGTTGTCGTTCGTCATGAGGGCGACGCCGCCGAAGACCGCCGACGCGCCGGTCAGGGCGGTCGCAGCGAAGGCGATCGCCGCCATCACCCGCCCCGGACGCCCGCCCCGCAAGCGGCCGAAGGTCATGTCGTAAAGACTTCTATCGAGATGACGCTTGAAGACCGGAACAAGGGTAACGGCCAACAAAATGTTCACGACGCCGTACCAGCTTAGGAAGGGAATCAGGACAACAATCCATGCGATGGAAACGCCGATTCCCAGCCGAGCCCAGCTGCCCTTGGACAGAATGAGCGCACCGACGAGGGCTTCGAAGACAACCACGACCGCAATCAGACCCGCGGAGTAGGGCAACAGCCCTCTAAGCAGGGCGTCGGCGCCGGGAACCGACAATCCCTCGAAGGCCTGCAGAACCCGCTCGGCGTTGGGCAGGGTGATCACCGCATTGAACCCGGCCGAGGCCAGGAAGAACAGGCCCCAGACCACCCGGTAGCCGTTCGACAACTTGATGGCGAACTCGCTCATACTAAGACCCTCTGTTCAGTCGCTGCTTTACCGCTGTGCCGAACCCCCGGTTCTGTCCTCGGCGAGCCTTCCCTCGAGCCCGCTTCCTGGTACGAGCAGAATCCCCTGAGCGGGACACGATCAACGACACAATGGCGGTGAGCTGAGCTCCAAGGACTCCCCAGATAACACGGTTGAGATCGAACGAGGGCATCCACGTAACCTTTTCGCCCCGGATGACATAAACGCCGATCGGTGAGGCGGACAGCATCAGACCGCCGCCTTCGCCCTCTCCTTCTTGGCCTTCCGTCTTTTGGTCGCCGCCACCACCCCCCACCGCGCCCTTGATCCGCGCCGCCGGCACCAGGGTCACGCCGTTTTGCACGTAGGGTTCTCCGAAAACGCGGCGAATCGTCATCGATTCCTGGGCATCGCCGATGAATTCCTTTAGGTCCATCATTCCCTCCGTTTCTCGGTTCACCACTTCTTCAACAGCCGGGCTCGCCCGGACGGGCTGTCAAGAAGTGACTCTTAACCGGGTCTGTGGGCGACGGTAACTCCACCGAAGATGCTCGTGGCGTTGACTCTCAGGCTCGGGGCCTCCGGCGACGGGGGATCAGCATCGTTTTCAGTCTTGTCATCGAACGCCCCGAAAATGGGAATTCCCTGAAGCTTTACGCGCCAGCCCTCCGGGACGAGAACGTCCACCCCTCCGAATAGAGCGGTTGCATCCACGGTCGCTTCGTTGTCGATGTGAGCCTCCCGAAGATCAAGAGTCGCCTCTCCAAAGATCGCCGAGACGTCGGCGTGGGTGAGGTGCTGAGACCGCTCTTTGACCGCGCTTCCCCCAAATAAGGCCACGGAGTGTCCGCCGTCACCGTGCTTTGACACGCCAGGGCTATTGAATGAGCCGACCAGGATGGCGACTCCAATGGCCAGCAGCAGAAGGGGACCCGCTGCCCTGGCGTCCAAAATGTCAAGCCGCCCAGCAAGGAGCAGAGCTCCGACGCCGGTGACCACGGCGGCACCGAACGAGATTCGTCGTTCGGCCGCCATCGTTATCAAACCCAGGGCGACGATTGCAACCGGCCACCACCTGCCGACCGTTGTCTGCCAGTTGAGAATTCCGAGGACATCCATCAGTCCGAAGGCGCCGAGGGTCATCAGGACAATGCCCAGCCACAGCCGCACCGGTTTCATCTGCGTCTCCTTGTTGGTTTTTGTTCGCTTACTTGCATGACGTTCACTGCCTACTGTGGCCGCTTAAAAGTCGAAAACACAGGGTCTTCAGTCCCTTCATCCACCGGACCTTTGACCCTGGTGCAAGCGTGCAAGTTGTCCGAGGCTTCAAATTGAGGAGCTGCCTGGGGTCGGAGGGGCCGGCCAAGGCTTTGAAGTGGAGGCGTAGATGTCATCGCAACTGACGTATCCGATAGAGCCGGTTCCAGCTTTCACCGCGTCGGCTCTGGCGACGGCTGCGCTTCTGCTCCAACGCAGACTCGCGTTGCCGCGAGACCGGGTAGGGACACAGTTACATTTTGCCGACGGCACCACCTCACGGG
>Ga0247713_1001304_pt1 | contig 12534 bp, 11 predicted proteins | sample 21E_NmetaG_FD_189936 | JGI IMG/M metagenome (GOLD analysis project Ga0247713, IMG submission 189936) | Soil microbial communities from hillslope of Landscape Evolution Observatory, University of Arizona, Oracle, AZ, United States - 2-1-E_N | ecosystem: Engineered > Artificial ecosystem >... | reverse complement strand
GCCGGTCGGCACCCCCTCCCACGGCTCGCTCGGCAGCGTCACCGCCACCGGCTCCCCCGCCAGCCGGTCGGGCGCGAGGAGCCGGTCGCACACCGTCCCGGTCCCCGGCAGCACGCCGTCGAGGCCGAGCGACTCCGTGTGGACGTTGTAGAAGAGCCACATCGTCCCGTCGTCGTCGCGGAACGGGTGCCCGTCGATCGACCACTCGTCCACGAGCGGCTCCGGGTCGAGCACGAACGGCCCCATCGGATCGGTCGCGCGCGCGAGCCCGAGCCGGCGCCCGAGCTCGTCGCCGTCGCCGAGCTGCCACCGCCCGTGGGGGCCGCGCTCGTCGTGGCGCCTCGTGGCGGACACGTACATGTAGAAGACGCCGCGCTCGTAGACGACCTCCGGCGCCCACAGGTCGGACCACGCCCACCCGCTCTCCGCCGGCTCGAGCGCGTAGCCCTGGAACTCCCAGTCGACGAGGTCGTGGGAGCGGTAGACGGAGATGCCCCGCCGGCCGGTCGTCTCGCCGGAGTGGTAGAGGTAGAACGCGTCGAGGTACTTGATGACGAACGGGTCGCCGTGATCCATCCCGTGCTCGCCGCGGATGACCGGATTCCGGAACGCCGGCCGAGCCGGGGTACGCGCGGGCGCAGGGCGCATGCCGCAACTGTACGGACGGCGCCGGGCCTCGCGCCCGGCGGGTCTTCAGGGCGAGGAGCGGACGCTCCAGGTCGCGCCGCCGTCGGCGGAGCGCTGCACCGTTCCGTCGTGGAGCGCGACGAGGAGCTCCTCCGGTCCCGCGGCGAGCAGCGCCGCGGGCTCGCCGGAGACGTCGCCGACGACGCGCGCGGTCGCCCCGCCGTCCTCGCTCACGAGGACCGTCCCGTCCGCGCGGACGACGTAGAGCCGCGCCGGCGCCGGCCAGGCGAGCAGGCCGATCGTCCCCGCGACGCGCGTCCAGGTGACGCCGCCGTCGCGCGTGAGGAAGAGGCCGTCGGCCTCGCCGCCGCCCGCGACCGCGACGAGGGTCGACGGCGACTCCGGGTGCGCCTCGAAGTCGAGGATCCGGCCCGGCGTCGGCAGCTGCTCCCACGAGCGGCCGCCGTCGCGGCTCGCGAGCAGGCGCTCGTGCAGCACGTCGTAGCCGTAGATCCGGTCGTGGGCGTGGCGGAGGACGTGGAAGTCCGCCTCACCGAGCAGCGACACCGACTGCCACGTGAGGCCGCCGTCGCGCGACTCGACGAGCCCGAGGTGCGGCGGGAGGCCGCGCGCCTGCGCCTCCCGCAGGTCCGGGTGGCCGGAGCCGAGGAACCGCTTCGGCCCGACGACGATGAAGCCCATCGTGTCCTGGAACAGCTCGCCCACGCGGGTGGGCGTCCGCTCGTCGGCGCCGACGCGGAAGAGGCCGGTGTGCGTGGCGATGTAGAGCGCGCCGTCCGCGGGATCGATCCCGAGCCCGTGCACGTGCACCGGCCCCGGGTCGCCGCTCGCGCCCCCGTCGTCGCCTCCGCAGCCGGCCGCGACGAGCGCGAGCGCGGCGACGGCCGCGGCCACGCGGACGGTGCCGCGCACGAGCGCCTGCGTCATCCCGTCGAGTGTACGGACGCGACCCCGCGAGGGCTTGAACGCACGCGTGCGCGGCCTACTGGAGAGCGCGACGGACAACGAATCCAGACCAGACGGAGGTGGATGACGCAGATGACGACGCTGTTCACGCGCGATCCGTTCCTCGCTGCCCCGTTCCGCCTGCTGGACGAGCTCGTCCGCGCGACCGGCAACGGGAGCCGCGTCACGGGGTTCACCCCGGTCCTCGACGTCCGCCAGACCGACGACGAGTACCTCGTCATGGTCGACCTGCCGGGCGTGAAGCCGGAGGACGTGACGATCGAGGTGCAGGACCGCGTCCTGTCGATCTCGGGCTCGCGCGCCCCGGTCGAGACCGGTGAGGCGCAGCTGATGGAGCGGTCGTACGGCTCGTTCGTCCGCACTCTCACCCTGCCGCAGGGCGTCCACGAGGACACGATCGTGGCGGAGTACCGCGACGGCGTGCTCGAGTTGCGCATCCCGCGCCCGCAGGAGCAGAAGCCGAAGCGGATCGCGATCGCCGGCGGCGCCGAGCAGAAGGCGCTCGGGAAGTAGCGGTTCCTCCAAGGGGCCCCGCAGCGGGCCCCTCGTCGTCTTGGCAGCATCCGCTGCGTGACGGCGGAACGCGGTCGACTCGAGCGGGCGTCGGCGGAGCGACGTGCGGCGGGGCTCGCCGACGCCCTCGCGGCGGCGGAGCCGGCGGAGGCGGACCGCGCCGCGCTCGCGCAACTCGTCGCCCGCGCCCGGGCCGGCGACGCCGCGGCGACCGAGGCCGTGATCCGCGCGCTGCTCCCGCTCGTCGTCGCTGCGGCGCGGCGGATGCCGACCGAGGGCCTCGACCACGAGGACCTCGTCCAGGAGGGGCTCGTGGGCGTGCTCCGCGCGCTCCGGCGGTTCGAGGCCGACCACGGCGTCCCGTTCGCCGCGTACGCGTCGTGGTGGGTGCGGCAGGCGCTCCAGGAGGCGCGGAGCGACTTCGTCCGGCCGCTCCGGCTGCCACCGAAGGCGCTCCGGCAACTCGCGCAGCTCAAGTCGGAGCACCAGCGCATCTACCGGGACGAGCAGCGGTCGGCGAGCGTGCACGAGCTCGCGGAGCGCACCGGCATCGCCGCCGACCAGGCGGAGGCGCTCGTCGTCGCCGACGCGCCCGGGCGCCGCGTGGAGGAGCCGGTGGTCGGGATCGAGGGCGAGTTCGGGACGCTCGGCGACCTGCTCGAGGATCCCGTCTCCGCGGCGGCGTACGAGGACGTGCTCGACTCGGTCGCGGGCGAGCAGCTGCGCGCGCTGCTGTCGCGCCTGACGGAGCGCGAGCGCGAGATCGTGCGCGCGCGGTTCGGGTTCGACGGCGAGCCGGAGCGGCTCGTCGACATCGCGGAGCGCCTCGGGATCAGCGCCGAGCGCGTGCGCCAGCTCGAGGAGCGCGCGCTCGCGAAGCTCCGTCACGCGCGCTGACGAAGGCGCGTTTGGGATGGGCGCGGGCGCGGCACGGTCACGGTGATGCCGATCCTCCTGCTGCTGCTCGGCGTGGTCGTCCTGCTCGTCGTCGGCTGGGCGCTCGTCAGCCTGACGTTCAAGCTCCTCGGCCTCGTCCTCACGGGCGTCGTCGTCGGCGCGCTCGCGCGGCTCGTGCTGCCGGGGTCGCAGCCGATCGGCTGGTTGATGACGATCCTCGCCGGGATCGCGGGCTCGCTCGGCGGCGGCCTGCTCGCGAGCGTCCTCGGCGTCGGCGGTCTCGTCCAGTTCGTACTCGCCGTCGCGCTCGCCGCGGCGCTGATCGCGTTCGTGATCGTGCCGCGCCGCGGGGCGCTCGCGCGCTAGGTCCGGCCGAGCAGCGCGCGCAGCTCGTCCGGGCTCCGGAGCAGCCGCCCGACCTCGTCGAGCGACACGTCGACCGCCGCCGCGAGCGCGTCCGGGCCGCCGAGCCGCGCGAGCGTCTCAGGCGGGAGGAACTTCAGCAGCAGCGCCGCGGTGCCCGGCGGCAGGGCGGCGAAGTGGACGGTCAGGACGCCGTGGTCGCGCAGCAGCACCATCGCGAGCGCCGCCGTCGCCTCCACCGGCACGACGGGCGGCTGCGCGACGCCGGCGCGCGCGGCTGCGTTCGCGAGCACGTCCTCGCCCTCGAGCTTCACCGCGACCGGCGTCCGCGTCACGACGCCGCCGAGCCGCGCCTCCAGCGCGTCGCCGACCGCGTCCGTCGCCGCCGCGAGCTCCCGGACGCGCTCGGGGCGGTACGCCTCGAGCGAGCGGACGACCGCGGGCCACAGCATCGGGCGCGCCTCGAGCCCGAGCTCGGTTCCGCGCGCGCGGACGCGCTCGACGAGCTCGCGCCTGCCCGCGAGGAGCCCGAGCCGCGGGCCGGTCGTGCCGTACTTGTCGAGCCCCGTCGCGCCGACCTCCGCGCCGAGCTCGAGCGTCCGCGGCTGGCCGAGCAGCGCCGGCCCGACGCGGGCGCCGCCGGCGTCGTCGACGAAGACCGGCAGCTCGCGCTCGCGCGCGGCCGCGACCACCGCGTCGAGCTCCTCCTCCGGCAGCGCCTCGTACGTGACGGCGAGCCGCGTCAGGACGACCGCGCACGCGTCGGCCGTGGCGGCGAGGCGGTCGCGAAACGCCTCGGCGCCGACCGCGTCGACGAGCGTCCCGCCGGCGAGGCGCACCGCCCGTCCGACGCACGGGTGCGAGTAGCCGGCGGACACGCCGAGGACGGTGGCGCCGGGGCGGACGAGCACCTGCATCGCCGCGACGACGGCCGCCGTCAGCCGGTTCGCCACGAAGACGTCGTCGCGGCCGGGATCGCCGCCGAGATGCGCGAGCGCCAGCTCGCGGAGCCGCTCGCCGTGGAGCGCGGGCGCGAGCTCGTCGTCGAGGAGCGCGGGCGGCGTGTCGCCGAGGTCGAGCGACCGCGTCAGGCCCGTGAGGTCGAAGAGCGTCCCCTCGCGCTGCCGCCGTTCGACGATCCGCCACGCGACGCGGAGCTTCGCGACGTCGTCGGCGGTGTCGCGGAGGATCTCGCCGCGCTCGTACGGCAACGCCGGCGCGGCGACCGCGCTCAGACGAGCCTCCGCTCGAGGTACGACGCGAGCCGCGTGAGCGGGAAGCACATCAGGAAGAAGACGGCCATCACGCCGCCGTAGATCGCGAACTCGCCGCGGTCGCCGAACCCCGCCGGCTCGGGGGAGTTGACGAGCTCGACCATCCGCTCCGACGCCTCGAGCAGCTCGCTCCCGCCGATGATCCCGATCAGCGTCGTGTTGAGGATGATCCCGATCAGGAGGCCGACGAGCGGCGGGATCAGCCGGCGCGTCGCCTGCGGCACGATCACGTACGCGTGCCGGCTGACCCAGCCGAAGCCGAGCGCCGAGGCGGCCTCGTGCTGCGCGCGCGGGATCGACTGCACGGCGCCGCGCGTCGCCTCCGCGATCTGCGCGCTCCCCCACAGCGTGAGCGTGATCGTCCCCGCCGTGAACGGGTCGAACTCGAGCGGGTTGTAGAGGGCGGGCGCGCCGAAGTAGACGATGAAGAGCGTGACGATGATCGGGAGGCCGCGCCACACCTCGATGTAGATGCGGATCAGCGCACGCGAGACCACGAACGGAATCGTCATCAGCGTCCCGAACGTGACGCCGATCAGCGTGCTCGTGACGAGCGCGATCGCGGCGATGCGCAGGGTTCCCGCGAGCCCGTTCTCGAACAGGTACCGCGCGACCGGCTCCGCCCACTCCGGCATCCGCTACGCCTCCTTCGGAAGCGCGAGCCGCGCCTCGAGCAGTCGGATCAGGGCGGAGAGCAGCCAGACGAGCGTGAGGTAGACGATCCCCAGCACGGTCCACGCCTCGAGCGTCTCGAGCGTGAGCGCCTGGATCTGGAACGCCGTCGTCGTCAGCTCCTCGTACGCGATCACGTACAGCAGCGCGGTGTTCTTGAAGACGGCGATGTAGGTGTTGATCGACGACGGCAGCGCGATCCGGCCGCCGATCGGCAGCGTCACGTTGAGGAACGTCCGCACGCGGCTGAACCCGAGCGCGAGCCCCGCCTCGCGGAAGTTGAACGGGACCGCCTCGAAGCCGGCGCGGAAGTTCTCCGTGTTGAACGCGCCGCCCCAGATCATCACCGAGAGCCACGCGACCGTGAAGACGTCCATGCGCGTCGTCTCGAACTGCCCGAGACCGAAGTAGAGGAAGAAGATCTGCACGAGGATCGGCGTGTTGCGGACCACCTCGACGTAGACGGCCGCGAGCTGGCTGATCACGGGGATCCGGTGCGCGCGCGCCGCGCCGAGGACGAGTCCGATCAGGAACGCGCCGACGATCGCGATCGCCGCCACGGTGAGCGTGCGGCGGAGCCCCGCGAGGAGCGGCTCCCAGTTCTCGGCGACGAACGAGACGAGGTCGTAGGTGACGGAGAGGGTCATCGCTCGGGACGAGCGGGGGCGGCCGCGCGCGCGGCCGCCCCCGTCGTCGTGGTTCGCGTTACGGGCAGACGGTCGCCGGATCGGGCGAGTCGGCCGGCGCGTACCCGAACGTGTTGTTCGGCCGCAGGATGTTCTGCGAGAACGCCGGCACGAAGCGCGCCGGGACCGTGTTCTGGAGGATCGGGAAGAACCGGTCGTTGACGCGCATCAGCTCGAGGCGCGTGTCGACCCAGCGCTTCATCTCCGTGTAGCCCTCGCGCATGCCGATGCCGTACGGCAGGGCGAGGAACGCGTCGTTCGTGAGCGTCAGGTTGCGGTCGGCCGCCGCGAGCCCGACGAGGACGGTGTCGTCCCACATGAGCGTGTCCGCCCGCCCCTGCTCGAACGCGAGCCGCGCGTTCGTCAGGTTGTCCTGGACGATCAGGTTCGTGTTCGGGAAGCACCGGCGGACCCACCGGTCGTAGATCGAGCCGCTCGTCGTCACGACGGTGCGGCCCGGCAGGTCGCGGAGCGACCGGATCGGCGAGTTGTTGCGGACGAGCAGGCGACCCGTCGCCTTGTAGTACGCGCGCGAGAAGTCGATCCGCGTGTCGCGGTCGCGCGTGTACGTGAACGTCGAGATGACGAGGTCGACGCGGCCCGTCGTGATCAGCGGCTCACGGGCCGGCGTGGGCGCGCACACGAACGTGACGCGATCCGCCCGGCCGAACGCGTAGCGCGCGAACCAGCGGGCGATCTCGACGTCGAAGCCCTGGTGCGTGCCGCGGACGTCGATGTACCCGAACGGCGGCGCGTCGCACTTGACGCCGACGACCCAGCGGCCGCGGCTGCGCACCTCCGACGGCAGCGGCGGCAACGCGCTCGTGCCGCCGGCCGCCGGCGGCCGCACCTGCACCGACTCGACGCCGACGACGCGGTCCGCGCGGTCGACGACCGCCCGGTCGCGGCCGGGGCCGCCGTTGATCCGATCGCCGCGATCGCCCGCGGCGAAGAACGAGTCGTTGCCCGGCCCGCCGACCATCAGGTCGAGACCGTTCCCGCCGACGAGCGTATCGTTCCCCGCCCCGCCGATGAGCGTGTCGTTGCCGTTGCCTCCGCGGATGACGTCGTTCCCGCCGAGGCCGCAGATCACGTCGTTCCTCGCCGTCCCTCTCAGGACGTCGTTGCCGGCGGTGCCGCGGATCGTGCAGCCCGCCGCCTCCGTCTCGAGCGGCGCGGCGGATCCGCCCGACGCCGCCATCAGCGCACCCACGGCCGCCAGCACGACCAGGAGCGCAATGTGTCTCTTCAGTGACATGAAACCGTTCAACCTCCTCCGACGTGGATGATTCGAATCCCTTCGCCTTCCGCCACCCGCCGCTCCCTCCAAGCGGCGGCTCTCGTTCGATTCGCCTGTCAAAGCTCTCGCTCGTCGACCGCGATCTCCTCCAGCGAGTGGTCGAGCTGCTGGAGCGTCCGCCAGAGGAACTTCCGCGTCCGCTCCTCCTGCGGGTTGTCGAGCACGTCCTTCGGGTTCCCCTGCTCGACGATCTTGCCGCCGTCCATGAAGACGACGCGGTCGCCCACCTCGCGCGCGAACTGCATCTCGTGCGTGACGACGAGCATCGTCATCCCGCTCTGCGCGAGGTCGCGCATGACGACGAGCACCTCCCCGACGAGCTCCGGGTCGAGCGCGGACGTGACCTCGTCGAAGAGCATCACGTGCGGCTCCATCATCAGCGCGCGCGCGATCGCCACGCGCTGCTGCTGCCCGCCCGAGAGCTGGTGGGGGTACTGACGCGCCTTCTCCTCGAGCCCGACGCGCGCGAGCAACTCGAGCGCGCGCTTCTCGGCGTCGGCGCGGCGCTGCTTCTTGATCCGCCGCGCGGCGAGCGTGAGGTTGTCGAGGACGCGGAGGTGCGGGAACAGGTTGAACTGCTGGAAGACGATCCCGATCCGCTGCCGCACCGACGAGACGTCGACGCCGCGGCGCGTGATCTCCTCGCCCTCGAAGTAGATCGAGCCGTCCTGGATCGGCTCGAGCAGGTTGACGCAGCGCAGGAGCGTGCTCTTGCCGCTCCCGCTCGGGCCGATGACGACGAGCACCTCGCCGGCGGCGACGCTCAGGTCGATGCCGTCGAGGACCACGAGGTCGCCGAAGCGCTTGCGGACACCCTCCAGGCGCACGACGGCTCCGTCGCCGTTGGAGCGGGCGTGCGCCGCACCCGCCGCCGTGACCTCTCGTTCCGTTGCCCCCACCGCCGTGCGGGTTGTACGGGTCGCCAGCGGCGAAGTCAAGCCCGTAGGCCCCGGCAGCGGCAGCTTTTTACGCGACGATGGCGCGGCTCTCGGCGAGGACGTCGCGCACCGCGTCGCGCAGCTCGTCGAGGCTGAATGGCTTCCGCAGCAGCGGCACGCCGGCCGGGACGGCGTCGGCGTAGCCCGTCATCAGCAGCGTCGCCGTTCCGGGCCGCTCGATCGCGCAGCGGCCGAGCAGCTCCAGCCCGCCCATCCTCGGCATCGAGACGTCGGAGAGAACGAGGTCGATCGGGCCGTCGTGGCTGCTCGACGCGCGCAGCGCGTCGACGCCGTCGACGGCGGTGACGACGCTGTAGCCCGCCTCCTCGAGCGCCGCCTCGACGACGGCGCGCACCGCGGGCTCGTCCTCGACCAGCAGCACCGTCTCCTGCGCGGGGTGCGCCGGCGCCGCCACGCGCTCGGTCGGAGGCGCCTCCGCAGGAGCCGACGTCAGCGGCAGGAGGACCGTCGCCGCCGTCCCGCGTCCCGGCTCGCTCTCGAGCTCGACGTGCCCGCCGGACTGCTTGACGATCCCGTAGACGGTGGAGAGGCCGAGGCCGGTGCCCTCGCCCGCCGCCTTCGTCGTGAAGAACGGGTCGAACGCACGCCGCCGCACCGACTCCGGCATCCCGGCGCCGTCGTCGGCGACGCTGAGGAGCGCGTACTCGCCCGGCTCCATCGAGTACGTGAGCCCGACGTCGTCCCCGGGGGCGACGTGCCTGCGCCCCGTGCGGATCCGGAGCACGCCGACGTTCGCGATCGCGTCGCGGGCGTTCACCGCGAGGTTCAGGATCACCTGCTCCAGCTGGTTCGGGTCCGCCTCGACCCGCGGGGAGCTCGGGTCGAGCTCGATCTCGACCTGCACGCGGTCGCCGACGAGCCGCCCGACGAGGTCCGCCATCCCCGCGACGACGTCGTTGAGCTCGACCACGCGCGGCTCGAGCAGCTGCCGCCGCCCGAAGGCGAGGAGCTGCCGCGTCAGCGCCGCGGCGCGGTCGGCCGAGCGGCGGACCTCGCCGAGGTGCCGCTCGAGCGTCGCGTCGCCCGCGGCGCGCGCGCGTGCGAGGTCGACGTACCCGGTGATCGCGGTCAGGAGGTTGTTGAAGTCGTGCGCGACGCCGCCCGCGAGCTCGCCGAGCGCCTCCACCTTCTGCTTCTGGCGGAGCTGGTCGAGCAGCAGCTCCCGCTCCTCCTCCGCCTGCTTGCTCGCGGTGATGTCGACGAGGACGCCGCGCAGCCGCTCCGGCCGTCCCTCCGCGTCGTGGACGACCCGGACGACGTCGCGGACCCACACCGTGCGCCCGTCGGCGTGGAGCATCCGGTACTCGGCCGCCCACCCCGTGCCCTGCTCGCCCGCGCGGGCGCACGCGACGACCCGCTCGCGGTCGTCCGGGTGGAGGCGGCGGATCCAGAACTCGTCGTCGTCGAGCCAGCGCTCGACGGGGAAACCGAGGAGCTGCTCCACGCCGCCGCTGACGAACGTGTAGCCCCAGTCGCCGACGCGGCACTCCCAGATCATCGCCTCGACGCCCCCCAGCAGCGCCCGGAAGCGCTGCTCGCTCTCGACGAGCTCGCGCTCGGCCCGCTTCCGCTCCGTCACGTCCTCGACGAGCCCGAGCCCGAACAGCGGCGTCCCGTCGTGGCCGCGCGCGAACGAGACGTGGACCTCGGCGTCGAAGGTGGAGCCGTCGCGGCGGCGGTAGGTCTTCTCGATCGCGTAGCTCTGGCGGCGGCCGGCGACGAGCTCGGCGTGCAGCCGCTCGTCCTCGGCGCGGGTGTCGCCGTCGGTGACGTCGCGCCAGTCGAGCTGCGAGAGCTCCTCCGCCGTGTACCCGAGCATCTCCTGGAGCGCCCGGTTCGTGTACGCCAGGCGCCCCGAGAGCGGGTCGTCGTCGGGCGGCAGCGAGATCCCGATCGGCGACGCGTCGAGGAGCGTCCGCAGCCGCGCCTCGGTCAGCTCGGCGCGCGCGCGCAGGCGGTTCGCGTCGCGGACGAGGAGCGCCAGACGGGCGACCACCAGCGCGGAGAAGACGAGGGCGCCGAGCGCGACGACCGTGGGCGCCGCGTGCCCGCGCCACACGGACAGGACGAGCAGCGCCGGCGTCACGAGTCCCGCCGTCGCGACGACGACGAGACGGCTGCCTGCGCTGCGACGGCCGCGCGTCGGGCCGGCGCCTGCGAAGTCGCGCATCGACGGGTGCAAGGCGGCGGCGGCGAAGAGCGTGTACGCGTAGATCCAGATCGCCTCCGCGAGCGCGACCGGCACCGGCCACGCCGGCGCCGCGACGTAGACGACGTCGCCCGCGAAGAGCGCGGCGAGCCCGCCCGCGAGCAGCCGCTCCGACGGCGTCAGGCGCCCCGCGGAGAGGAGCGCGCCGCCGAGCGTCGCGATCACGAGGACGTCTCCGACCGGCTGCGCCAGCTCGAGCAGCGTCTGCGGCAGCGGCTCGCCGTGGAGGCGAGGCTCGAACAGGTACGGCCAGCAGACGAGGATGGTCGCGACGCCCAGAAGCGCGCCGTCGATCGCCATCTCGCGGCCGGTGCCCGGCGCCAGCCGCCGCAGGACGAGGACCAGCGCGACCGCGAGGAGCGGGTACGCGCCCCCGTAGACGGCGTTGATCGTGTGCTCGGCGGCGCCCTTCGGGTCGAGGAGCGCGAGCGAGCGCAGCGCGTCGGCGACGACGAAGACCACCAGCGCGAGGACGAGCGTGAGCCACAGGAGCCGCGACGCGGGCCGGTGACGCCACATCCCGACGCCGATCGCTGCGACCGCGGCCGCGCCCGCGAGCACGAGCAGCGTGCCGCGCGCCTCCGGCCGGTCCGCCAGGAGGAGCGGTGCCGCGGCGAGCAACCCGCCGCCGGCGAGAAGGACGCCGGTCCGATGCCGCACCTCGAGGCTATCGGCAGCGCGGCGGCGCTCCTTGACGGCCGGAGCTACTCGGTGGCGAGCTTGCGGAGCTGCTTCTCGGGCGGGATCCGCACGACGCGCCACGCGAGCCCGACCTTCTCGAGCAGCCGGATCACCCAGCCGCCGGGATCGAGCTCGAAGCGGCGCAGGCCGTGGAACGCGGAGCTCGGAAAGGCATGGTGGTTGTTGTGCCACGACTCCCCGAACGAGAGCCACGAGAGCCACCACACGTTCCGGGACTCGTCGCTCGACGCGAACCGGCGCCGGCCCCAGAAGTGGCAGATCGAGTTGATCGAGAAGGTCACGTGGTGGAGCAGGAAGATCCGCACGGCGCCGCCCCAGACGAGGCCCGCGAGGAAGCCGTACCAGCCGCCGATCAGCGCCCAGCCGACGAGCGCCGGGATCAGCAGCGAGACGATGACGAGGACGCCGAAGAGGCGCGCGATCACGAGCAGCCCGCGATCGGCGACGAGGTCCTTCGCGTAGCGCGCGCGGTCGGCGCGGCCGACGTGCGAGAAGAGCCATCCCGTGTGGGCGTGCCAGAGCCCCTGGAGCGCGCCAGCGAGCCCGTCCGCGAAGCCGGCGTGCGGGCTGTGCGGGTCGCCCTCGCGATCCGAGAACTGGTGGTGCTTCCGGTGGTCGGCGACCCACGTGATCACGTCGCCCTCGACCGCCATCTGGCCGAGCACCGCGAAGACGTAGCGGACGGGGCGGTACGTCTCGAACGAGCGGTGCGTGAACAGCCGGTGGTACCCGACCGTGATCCCGATCCCGGTCAGGACGTAGCCGACGCCGAGGATCGCGAGCTCGACGGGGCCGACCATCGTGTTCCAGAGGAGTCCGACGGCGACCGCCAGTCCGACGAACGGAAGGACGATCCCCGCCAGGTTGACCATCTTGTGCGTACGGCTCAAATTCAGCCTCCTCTGGTGGGTGTGGACGCCACCGGTGTCGGAGGCTTGTCCAGCGTAGCGCGGGTGCGCCGAGCCTGCGTCAGCGACGTCCGCGGCGGCGCGCCGGTTCGGGCCGGCCGCGTCCCGGCGGAGCGTCCGCCCCCGCCTCCTCGGACTCGTCCGGCTCGATCACGACCCCCCAGCTCAGCGTTCCGCCCTCCGGCTCGCTCTCCCACGGCACCTCGACCTCGTCGGGCTCGACCGCCTGCTCCACGTCGATCAGGCGGACGTGCTGCGGCGGCTGCGGCCGCTCCGGCGCGGGCTCCGGCTCGTCCTCGCGGCGGCCGCCTCCGCGGCGCCAGAAGCGCCACCGGCCGGCGGCTGCCTCCTCGTCGGCGAGGCGTTCCTCCGCCGCGGCGGGCTCCTCCTCCGCCACCGGCTCCGGCTCCTCCTCGGGTTCGGGCTCCGCGAGCGCC
>Ga0247713_1001303_pt1 | contig 12540 bp, 9 predicted proteins | sample 21E_NmetaG_FD_189936 | JGI IMG/M metagenome (GOLD analysis project Ga0247713, IMG submission 189936) | Soil microbial communities from hillslope of Landscape Evolution Observatory, University of Arizona, Oracle, AZ, United States - 2-1-E_N | ecosystem: Engineered > Artificial ecosystem > Mesocosm... | reverse complement strand
ACGTTGCGATACTGGAGGAGCAGGGCTCGGCCACGGCTCTTTTCCGGGGAGAGATCGTCACCGGCCCCCAGCAGATCGACTATGAGGTGGAGCCCATTCCCGCCGGCGAGTACTACTTCCTGTGCGATGTCCACCCGAATATGAACGGCACGGTGATCGCCGCCGAAGGCGGAGGCGAAGGTGAAGATGAAGGTTCCGGCGACGACGCAGCTGCCGAGGAACATTGATCCTCGGTCCGTCCCGACCGACGAAGTAACCCGATGACCCGTTTTCAAAAGCTCGCATCGGCCACGACCGTGATGGCCATGCTCCTGGTGATGGTCGGTGCGATTGTGCGCGCAAGCGGGTCGGGGCTCGGGTGCCCGGACTGGCCGCGGTGCCACGGCAGCTGGATACCGCCGATGGAGAAGACCGCCATCATCGAATACACCCACCGTCTGGCCGCTTCGGTGGTCGGCTTTCTCGTGCTGGCGATGGCCGTGGTGGCCTGGCTCAAGCACCGGATGACCCCCTCGGTCTTTTGGCCGTCACTGGCGGCACTGGTCACGGTGATCGTTCAGGCGGGGGTCGGCCGGCAGGTGGTTCTCAACGAGCTCCACGCCAGCACCGTGGTTTTGCACTTCTTTCTTTCTCTGGCCCTGGTCGGGCTTTTGACCACTGCAACCGTGAACAGCTTTCACCCCCGGGGCGGCCGCTGGGACAAGGTATCCGGCCACGCCGCCTTCTCCACCGGAATGGCCTTTGTGGTGCTGATGGTCGGCGCCATGGTGGTGCAGCAGCGCGCCGGGGCCGAGGTGTTCTCGGATTGGCCCCTGATGAACGGCTCGCTATTGCCTCCCGAGGGCAGCCGGCCGCTTCTTCACTGGACCCACCGTCTGGTCGCAGCCCTGCTCGGGGGGGCCCTGGCCCATCTGGCGGTTCGGGTCACCAGGCGCGCACCCCGGGACCGAATCCTTGTAATGCTGGCGCACGGAGCGTTCGCCCTGTGGCTGGTCCAGGTTTTCTTGGGCGGGTTCAACGTGCTGTCCGGCTCGGCCCCCTGGACCGTCGTGAGCCACGTTTTGACCGGTGAGCTGCTGTGGATCACCCTGATCGCCTTGAGCATCCTGTCCTACCGCCGGGCGGTTGCCGCAGTTCCCGCCGGCGGCACCCCCGCGCCGGCCGGCGGAGAGAAGGCCCCTTCCGGCTCGGGGCTTGGGGCCCGCATGAAGGCATACTTCATGTTGACCAAGCCGAGGATCATCGAGCTGCTGCTGATCACCACCGTCCCGGCGATGATCGTTGCCGCCCGGGGTTGGCCTCCGGTCTGGCTGGTCCTGGCCACCCTGGCCGGCGGCAGCATGGCGGCCGGCTCCGCCAACTGCATCAACTGCTACCTGGACCGGGACATCGACGAGAAGATGCAGCGCACCGCGATCCGCCCGCTTCCCAGCCACCAGGTGACCCCGGCCAACGCCCTGAGGTTCGGAATCGTCCTGGGGGTGGTCAGCGTTGTGTTCATGGCGTGGACCATCAACATGCCGGCCGCCCTGCTGAGCCTTGCCGCCATCCTGTTCTACGTCTTCATCTACACCCTCGGCCTCAAGCGGCACACGCCGTCCAACATCGTGATCGGAGGGGCGGCGGGCGCAGCACCGGCGCTTATAGGCTGGGCCGCCGTCACCGGCGACGTCGGCCGGCCGGCCTGGGTGCTGTTCGCGATCATCTTCTACTGGACCCCGCCCCATTTCTGGGCGCTCGCCCTGCGCTACTCGGACGATTACAAGGCCGCCGGCGTTCCGATGCTGCCGGTGGTACGGGGGGTGCAGGAGACCACCCGGCAGATAGTGCTCTACTCGGTGGTCCTGTTTGCGGTGAGCCTTTTGATGTACCCGGTCGCCGAACTGGGTGTGGTCTACCTGGCGGCCTCCTCGATCATGGGCCTGGCGTTCATCTTTTACGCCTTCCGGCTGCGCGCCAACCCGGATGCTAAAGGAGCGATGAGCCTGTTCCACTTCTCCATCAGCTACCTGGTGCTGGTGTTCGTTGCCCTCGCCGCAGACGTTTTGCTGAACGCCCCGGCGATCGAGTCGATCTACCCGGTGGTCCTTGTCGCTGCGGCAACGATCTTCATCGTCTTCTCGGCTGCCATCCTGGTGGGCGTCATCGGGTACAAGCGCCCGGCGGGCGCTCCCGGCCGGGTAAGGGTGCTGGCGATCGAGGTGCTTTGGACGATGATCCCGCTGGTCATGATGACCGCCCTGTTCGTGATGTCGTGGGGCTCGGTGGCTCTGGCGTCTCACTGATGAAAGCGATGCTGGTTTGGCGGGTGGTCCTTATGTTCCTGCTGGCGGCCGTGTCTGCGGCTTGTGGGGGGTCCGGCGGTACTACCGTTTCGGTAACCGCCAACGAATATGCCTTCCAGGGACTGGCAGCCGACCTGGCGCCCGGCGACACGACGTTCAGGCTGGAGAACCGGGGCAGTGAGGTGCACGAGCTCCACCTGTTCAAGCTGAACGACGAGGTGAGCACCGTCACCGACCTGGTAGGCAGGTCGATCGACGAGTCGATGGGCATGCTGGACAGCGTGGGCATGACGATGGCGGACCCCGGGGACCGGGCGTCGTTCGACGCCGACCTGTCGCCGGGTCGCTACGCCGCAGTGTGCATGGTCCCGGTGGGGGCGCACCCTGAGGGGGGTCACACCGGACACAACATGGAGGACATGGAGGACGTGGCGTTCGACCCCAACGCCGACACCCACTTTCGCCGCGGCATGTTTGCCGAGTTCGCCGTCGGCTGAGGGCCGGCTCCTACTCGGGTGCCGGCCGACTCCGCAGCCGGCGGAACACCGGCATGGAGCGTTCGATCATCTCGTCATTGGCGGTCAGCGAGATCCGGCAGTACCCGGGCAGCTCGAAAGTAGAGCCGGGGAGCACGAAGACGTCCTGTTCGGCGAGCGCCAGGCAAAACGCCAGGTCGTCGGGCCAGGGGCAACGTACCAGCAGATAAAAGGTCCCCTCGGGCTTGTTGACCTGGTAGCCCGCCTCGCGCAGTCCGGTCAACATGCGATCTCGCTTGCCCTGTAGGTGGGCGATGTCGATCGAAAGGTCCTCTATGTCGGCCAGGGCGTGCTGCAGCGAAGCAACCGGGAAGGCCCAACCGGTGATCGCCTGTGCGATGAACAGCGCCCCCAGGACCTCAGGAAGGTCCGGCATGGTCGGGGACACCGCGATGTACCCCAACCGCTCGCCGGGCGTCAGCAGCGTCTTTCCGTAGGTGTACAGCAGCAGTGACTGGTCGTAGTAGTCGGTCGGGCTGGGATAGGCCCCGCCATCGAAGACAATGTGGTTGTAGGCCTCATCGGAGAACAGGTATATCGGCCGGCCGGACTTGTCAGATCCCGCCCGTAGGACGCGGGCCAGCTGTTGCAGGGTTGCCGCAGGGTAGACCACGCCCGTGGGATTGTTGGGGCTGTTGACGATGATCGCCCGGGTCCGCTCCGACACGGCTGATGCGATGGCTTCTACGTCCAGGTCGAACGTCGTCCGGTCGGCGTCCACTCGAACCGGCACCCCGCCCGCTGCCAGGATCAGCACTTCGTAAAAGAACCAGGGCGGGCTTATGTAGATCACCTCGTCCCCCGGGTCGACGAAGGTGTTGAGGACGATCGACAAGCCGGCGAACGTCCCGTTGGTCATCACGATCTGGTCGGCGGTGAAGCGGCGGCCCCTTTGCCGGCTGAGGCTCCCCGCGACGACGGAGGTGGCTTCCGGCTCGTTCAGCTTGTAGGCGAACCAGTTCTTGTCCTGCGGGACCAGCGCTTTCTGCAGGGCTTCGACGTAGCCGGAAGGCACCGGCTCGTGGGGGTTGCCGAAGACGAAGTCGCAGCTCGCCGGGCCGAACCGGCGTTGCATGTGGGGAAGGGTGAGGAAGTCCATGAACCCCGAAATCGAGGCCGCAAGGCTGCCGATCCGCCGGGAGGCCGCTGGGGTCATGAGCTAAATGTAACCTCTTAGGTGAGCCGTTTCTGCGACCCTTTGGACGGCTATCGCGAAGGCCGCCTCCCGCATCGATACGTTGCGCATGCGCGAGAAAGTGAAGACCCGGTCGTGCGCGTCGACCAGCTTGCGGGTAAGCCGCTGGTTTACGTCGACCTCGTCCCAGCGGAACTGCTGGATGTTCTGCGTCCACTCGAAGTAGCTGACTATCACGCCTCCGGCGTTTGCCAGGATGTCGGGAATCACGGTGATGCCGCGGTCGTTAAGAATTTCGTCGGCGCCCGGCGTGACGGGGCTGTTGGCGCCCTCGACCACCATCCGGCACTTGAGCTGGTCGGCGTTGTCGGCGTGAATGGCGTGTCCGAGCGCGGCCGGCAGCACGACCTCCACCGGGAGCACCAGCAGCTCGGAGTTGGTGATGGCCTCGGTGCCGGGGAAGCCGGCAACCGAGCCGGTTTCTGTGTGGTGGGCCATCAGCTTGGGGATGTCCAGCCCGCCTTCGTTGAGAATCCCTCCCTTGGAGTCCGAGACGGCTACCACTTTGTAGCCCTTCTCATGCGCCACCCGGGCGGCCCAGCTGCCGACGTTGCCGAACCCCTGGATTGCCACCCGGCATTCCTGGGGGGACAGTCCCAGGTGTTCGACCGCCTCGTGCATCACGATCACCGAGCCCCGGCCGGTGGCGGCATCCCTGCCGTAGGACCCGCCCAGCGCAATCGGCTTGCCGGTCACGATCTCGGGGGTGTAGCCGTGGCGCTTGCCGTACTCGTCCATCATCCACGCCATGACCTGGGGGCTGGTGTTGACGTCGGGGGCCGGGATGTCACGGTGCCCGCCCAGGAAGTGGGAAATCTGGTGGGTGTAAACCCGGGTCAGGCGCTCCAACTCGGTCAGGCTGAGGGTCTTTGGATCGACCTGCACCCCGCCCTTGGCGCCTCCGAAGGGGACGTCCACCACGGCGGTCTTCCAGGTCATCAAAGCTGCCAGCGAGCGAACCTCGTCGGCGTCGACATCTGGGTGGTAGCGAACCCCGCCCTTATAGGGGCCCCGGGCCCCGTTGTGCTGGAAGCGGTAGCCGGTGAAGACGTCGCGCATGCCGTTGTCCCGCAGGACCACCACCTGCACTGTTAGCTCGCGGTAGCTGCGGCCAAGCGCGGCCCGGGAAGAATCCGAAAGCTGGATGAGGTCGGCCGCACGGTTGAAGAATCTGGTCACAGCCTCGAACGGGCCGATCTCCTGCTCCGCCATCGCTCGGGCTGCTTACGGCTAGCGGCGGGAACGGCTGCGAGAAGCGCGCACCTGCCTGATCTTGCTCTTGAGGTTGAACAGCAGGCGCTTTGCTGCGGGGTACTCCCAGGACAAAACGGTCAGTCCGAGGAAGATCAGCGGAAGCGAGAACGGGCCCGGAAGAACCACCAGGGCCAGGCCGGCAGCGATCAGGGTTATTCCCAGCGCCAGGACGAAGAACCGCCGGCTTTGCTTCACCGCGGTCACCCGGGGAAGCTCGCGGGTCCGGGAGGCTTCGAACTGGTGGGTGTCGTCGTTTCGCATCCTTAAAGTCTAGCCTCGTATTGGCGCAAGGGAAGGGCTGCCGGTCCGCAGCCTCTCAGGCTGGGACGGAGCCGTGCCGGCAGCTGTTTCAAGTAAGATGCCTGCATGACCGAGGACGACAAAGTGTTCAACCTGACCTCCGGGGACCGCAACCTGGGGATGGAGTTGGTGCGGGTGACCGAAGCAGGCGCCATGGCCGCCGGCCGCTGGATGGGCCGGGGCGACAAGGAGGCCGCCGACGGCGCCGCGGTCGACGCCATGAGGCTCATGATCGCCACCTGCCAGATGGACGGCATCATCGTGATCGGCGAGGGCGAAAAGGACGACGCGCCCTGGCTTTCCAACGGAGAGCGAGTGGGCACCGGGGTCCCGCCCGAGGTGGACGTTGCGGTCGACCCGGTTGAGGGAACCACCATCACTTCCCGGGGGATGCCGGGCGGCATCTCGGTCATTGCTGTGGCCGGGCGAGGCGCGATGTGGGACCCGGGCCCCGCCTTCTACATGAAGAAGATTGCCACCGGGCCGGAGGCGGCCGACGTGATCGAGCTGGAGGCCCCGCCGGCCGACAACATCAAGGCGGTCGCCAAGGCCAAGGGCATCGATGTTGCAGACGTCACCGTGATCCTCATGGACAAACCCCGTCACAAGCAGCTCATCACCGATATCCGGGAAGCCGGGGCCCGCATCCGACTCATCACCGACGGAGACGTTGCGGCAGGCCTTTCCGCCGCCACCTCGCGCAGCGGGGTCGACTTGCTGCTGGGAACCGGCGGTACACCGGAGGGCGTGATCACCGCAGCGGCACTCAAGGCGCTGGGAGGTGCCATCCAGGGCCGGCTGGACCCCCAGAGCGATGGGGAGCGCCAGGACCTGATCGACGCCGGATACGACCTGGATCGGGTGCTCGACCAGGACGAGATGGTTGTGGGCGACTGCTTCTTCGCCGCCACCGGCATCACCGGAGGTGACCTTCTCCGGGCGGTCAACTACCGGGGCGACGGCGCCACCACCCACTCACTGGTGATGAGCTCCCGGTCCGGCACGGTGCGCGAGATCATCGCCGACCACCACTGGAAGAAGCTCATGAAGTACTCGGGGATTCATTACGACTGAAAGTCGTGAGCCCGCCCGCGCTCTGCTGGTGGACGCGGCAAGCCTGATCTACCGGGCGTTCTTTTCAACACCCGATACCGTTACCGCTCCCGATGGGATGCAGATCAACGCCGCCTACGGCTTCCTCAACATGCTGGCCCGCCTGGTGGCCGACCGGGACCCGGACCTTTTGGTCTGCTGCGACGACGTCGACTGGCGGCCGCAGTGGCGGGTCGACCTGGTGCCGAGCTACAAGACCCATCGGGTAGGCGTGCCCCAGCCGCTTCTCGACGCCCAGATGCCGGTGATCTACGAAGTGCTGAAGGCAGCCGGGGTCCCCACTGCCGGTGTGGCGGGATGGGAGGCGGAGGACGTCATCGGCGCCCTGATTCCCCGGTGCCCGGGCCGGGTGGAGATCGTGTCCGGCGACCGGGACCTGTTCCAGCTGGTACGAGACCCCGACGTCGTCATCCTCTACCCCCTGCGCGGGGTGTCCGAGCTTTCCTTGATCAACGAGCGGTACATAGAACGCAAGTACGGCATCCCCGGACGCGCCTACGGTGACTACGCCATCTTGCGAGGCGACACCTCGGATGGTCTGCCCGGGGTTCCCGGCATCGGTGAGAAGACCGCCCAGGCGCTCATCAGCAAGTACAAGACCCTGAGCAACGTCGTGGAGGCGGCAATGACCGGAGACGGCGCCGGCGCTCTCGGGAAGGTGCGCAAAGGCCTGGACTACGTCGACCGGGCGACCCAGGTGACGCTGATCTCCGACGAAGCGCCGGTCGGCGACGTCGACATGACTCGCCCCAGCGGGGAGTCCTCGCCCGAGCTGCAAGCCCTGGCCGACAGGTACGGGCTGAAGAACCCCGTGGACCGGCTGCTAAGCGCTTTGAGAGCGGGTTCGAAAAAGGCCGCGTCCGGTTAGTCCTCCGGCACAAGCGCCCCGGAGGGGTGTCAGAGTCAACCGGTCGGAAAGCCCACCGGGGGGATGTCCTGCTCCATCTCCACCTGCCGGTATAGGCGGACCGGCGTCAGCTTCGGCTTGTTGCAGCTCTCCGGACGCATGGGCCCCTCGGTGACCTTGACTTTGATGCTCACGATCCCGCCCGGGCTGGCAAAGGTCACTGCGAACAGGCCGTCGCCCAACTCCACCCTGTCCTGCGGCACCAGGTCGTCGATGCCGGTGAAGCCGTCCAGGCGCCGCACCAGGTAGTCGGCGGCCTGCGTCACGCCGTCAAAGGCCGACCGGCCGCGATAGCCGTCGAGCAGCAGGCGGCCATCCCGGTAGGACTCCACGATCGTGGAGGCGTGATCCGGCTCCACCTGCCCGTAGAACAGACCGTGGGGGAAAAGAGCCAGGTTGGCGGCGAACCGGTGACCGCCCTGGTGGGACGACTCCCAGAGGCTCCGGACGAAGCTGCCATCCGCAGTTCCGGATGAAACGCGGATGACGCGCCGCCCGTATTCGGCGCAGCAGGGATCCCGGCGTCCGTGGGTGCAGACTGCCCAGATGGCCTCGGAGCGTTCACCGATTCCCGGGGGGGTGGGGCTGTTCAGGACCTCGAAGTCGAAGTCCAGCAGCTCGGCCGGGTTGGCGACTTCAATCCGCTCCATCCAGGTCTGCGACTGGGCCGACCGTGCCAGAAAGCAGCTTCGCCTGCCGGTGGCCCCGCGTGCGGGGCCCCGGCGGATCAACAGGATGCGAAAGCCCAGCTCCTTGGAGAAGCGGGTGAGGGAGGCGCCGACTGCGGGGTCGATTGAGCTTTGGGTCAAGGCGTCGGGCCCCCAGGCCCCGGGTTGCTCGAGCAGTACCCAGGCTTGGGAGCAGGGCGCCGTGCCGTAAAGAGGTTCGGCCAGCGCCTGGGCGACGGCAGAGCATCTGAGTTTTGGGTCCTCGGAGTCCATGACGGCGATCAGTCCACCACGAACTCGGACACCATCCCGAACTCCCAGTGCTCCTGACGGCCCGACCGGGCGAAGCAGGCCATGATGTACTGCCCTCCGCTGAGATCGACGGTGACCACATCATAATTGCCGGGAGCCACCCGTAGAGAGCCCAGGGTCGTGGCATCCTCCGCTTCCCGGCCGGCCGCCAGAGTCTCGGCGAAGTCGCCGGAGAAGTCCGGGTTTGTGCGGAAAAGAACCATCTCGTGGGGCTCATCGCCTACGTTGCGCATCCGAAGGCTGGCTCTGGAATGCTGTAGCCGTCCGGGAAGCTCAACGTACGCGTACTCGGTGGCCCGGAACTCCAACGTTTCCAGGCTACAGCTCTCGACGTCCACCGCGTGGGCTCGATTACGGGCATCCCGGAGTTGCTCTGCCTCGAATCCGGCAGGATTCCTGCTGCGGACCAGATCCCGGTAGGTCGCCACCTGGGTTTCGAGGTGGGGCCTGACGGCGTCCGGCGCCTCTTCGAGCATTCGCTCGGTCACGAGGATCAGGCGGCCGGCGGTCAACGCGACCTCCCGACGGACCTCATCCGACGGATTCTCCACCGGCGGCGGTATCCGGATGGAGTCGCGCTCCAGCAGGCTGGCGCAGTAGCTCCGGTAGCGTCCACCACCTTGCGGACCGTCACCCGAATCGGATCCTTGCCGCACGATGAGCAGGGCGGCCAGGATCATCACCGGGATCGCAATTGCCATCAGCATCTGGACGGAGCGCCGTGGCCTGGTGGGGGAGCTGGTGTCCTGCCGGAGCCGGTCCTCCTGGGTTTTCGTCGCACCGCCGGTTTGCTCCGGTTGGCGATCGCTCACTGGTACCCCGATGTTGCGTTGAGGAGCAAGCCCTCCGGGCCAAGCGGCCACTCTATCCCGATCTTAGTCTGCGGCGTCTTTGCGACGGGGGCCTCGTCCGGCAGGGTGGGCGGCCGCGCGGCTGTTGCGAATCACCAGCCCGCTTGATATGAGCGCAAGGCCGAAGGCGAACCACCCCAGGAACTCACCGCCCGTTCGGACCAGCGGCGGCTTGGGCGCCGGCGGCGCAGGGGCCGGTGGAGGCGGGGGTGGAGCAGGTGCTGGAGGTGCGGGCGGCGGTGGAGGTGCGGGAGAGGCCGGAGCTGCTACCAGCCGGATGGTGGCATCGTCGCTGTCTCGAACCTCGTTGCCCTCGTTGTCCTCGCCCACCGCCGTCACAATGTCCGTCTGCGATTGGGGGGCGTTGCCCGTGAACTGCACGGAAAACGCGCAGGTATAGGTCTGCCCCGGCTGGATGGTCCCGCCGGTGTCACAACTGCCCCTCCCGTTCAGGTCGCCGTAGATGTCGTCGACCAGGGCGGTAAGGACTATGTTCTCCGTGCCCGGGTTGGTCACTCTCACGGTGAACGTGAAGGCACCGCCGGGAACGGTCCGCTGGAGAGGCGAGGCGTCCTTTACCACCGCTATTCGCGGTAGCACATCGAACAGCTCCACCACCGCGTCGTCATCGTCGGTCACGGTACGCTCCTGGGCATCCCGGCCCACTACGGTCACGACGTCGGTCTGACGGTCTCCTGCGTCGCCGTGGAAGTCCCCGTCGAACGAGCAGCTGGCGCTTGCTCCCGGCTGCAATATGTCACCGATCAGATCGTCGCAGGTGTTGTTGCCGCCTCGGGTTGCCAGGTTGCCGTAGATATCGTCGGTCAGCGAGATGATCGTCAGCGCAACCTGGCCGGGGTTGGTGACCACGACGTTGAAGGTGAACGTCCCGCCGGGCTCGGGCCGGCTTGCCGGGGTTGCGGTTTTGTCCACGCGGATGGCAATCGGTCCCTGCGGCCTGGGGGTGAGGGTGATAACCGCGTCGTCGTCGTCGGTTACCGTCCGGCCGAAGGAGTCGATTCCGGTCACGGTGACGATGTCGCGCTGGCTCGCCCCGGCGACGCCCGTGTAGGTGACCGTGAAGCTGCAGGGGGCCGTGCTCTGGCCGGGCTGCAGAGTGTCGCCGATCAGATCGTCACAGGTGTTCGGCTCCGGCCGGGTCGCCAGGTTGCCGTAGATGTCGTCCTCCAACGCCGTGATGACGAGCGGTATGGGGCCGGTGTTGGTGACCACCACGTTGAAGGTGAATTGCCCTCCCGGCTCGACCCGGCTCGCCGGCGTCACGGTCTTGTCCACCCGAATCTGGGGCGGTGGTGCCGGAGTCAGGGTCACGGTGGCGTCGTCGGAGGCGGTGGCGGTCCGATTCAGGGCGTCTGTCCCCACCACGGTCACCGTGTCGGTCTGGCTCTGGCCGGCGGTCCCGGTGAACGAGCCTACGAACGAGCACGGCTCGCTGCTGGCACCCGGCGCCAGGGTCACCCCGATCCGATCGTCACAGGTGTTCGGCTCAGGCCGGGTGGCCAGGTCGCCGTAGATGTCGTCGGTGAGCGACGTTATGGTCATCGGCACCGCGCTGGTGTTGGTCACAACCACGGTGAAGGTGAAGTCGCCTCCCGGTTCCACCCGGCTCAGGGGAGCTGCCGTTTTGTCGACTCCGATGCTGAGGTCGGGTGCCGGAGTCAGGGTCACGGTGGCGTCGTCGGATGCCGTCACCGTGTTGCCCGCGGCATCGACCCCCTCCACGGTGACCGTGTCGGTCTGGCTCTGGCCCGACGTTCCGGTGAACTCGCCGACGAACGTGCACGGCTCGCTGCTGGCCCCGGGAGCCAGAGTGCTGCCGATCAGGGCGCCGCAGGTGTTATCGGACACCTGTGGGTTGGCCGGATCCCCCAGGTCGCCGTATATGTCGTCTTCCAAGGACGTGATTACGAGCGGGACGTCGCTGGTGTTCGTTACCACCACGGTGAAGGTAAAGTCGCCTCCCGGCTCCTGCCTGCTCAGGGGATCTGCGGTCTTGACGATGGCGATGCTGGGAAGCTGGCGGACTTCCACACTCTCGTTCGGTGCGTTGCACGGCGAGCTCGCCGCAGAGTTGTTGGCGTCCCCGCTGTAGTCGGCGGTCCACCGATAGGTTCCCGGAGCGGCCGGTACGAAGGGCGGCGCCGAGGTGTAGTCGCCGTTGCCGTTGACCGGTACGGTCGAGGTGTAGATGGCGTTCCCGCTGCAGTCAGCGTCGTCGGGACCGTAGACATTGAAGGTGATGGTCCCGGTGGGGTTGACCCCTCCGGAAAGAGTCGCCGTGTCGGTAACCGGCTGGTTGACGCTGGCGGTATCAGGATTGACGTTGGTAACGATCTGCGGGCCGGCTTGCGTTACCACGAAGCTCTCGTTCGGTGCGTTGCAGGCGGAGGTGAACGGCGCGTTGTTGGCGTCGCCGCTGTAGGAGGCCACCCACCGATACACGCCCGGCTCGGTGGCGGTGAACGGATCGGAAACGTAGTCTCCGTTACCGGCGACCGGTTGGCTATCCGTGAAGACCGGGGCACCGGTGCAGTTGTCGTCGTCGGGGCCGTACACCTCGAAGGTCATGGTGCCGGTCGGGTTGACTCCTCCACTCAGGGTAGCGGTGTCCGTTGCCTGGCCCCCGATGACCACCGTCGAAGGCGTTGCCACGGTTTCCACCGTCGGACCCGCCTGGATTACGACCACACTCTCGTTCGGAGCGTTGCAGGGCGACGAGGCCGGGGCGTTGTTGGCGTCGCCGCTGTAGTCGGCCGTCCACCGGTAGGTTCCGGGTGCGGTCACGGTGAACGGAGCCGAAACGTAGTCGCCGTTGCCGTTGACCGGCACGGTGCTGGTGAAGGCCGCCGGGCCGCTGCAGTCATCGTCGTCCGGACCGTAGAGGTTAAAGGTGATGGTGCCGGTGGGGTTCTGGCCGCCGGACAGCGTTGCGGTGTCGAAGACCTGACCTCCGACCTGAACCGAGGGCGAAGCCACCGTGACTATCTCGGGAGCGGCCTGCTGAACCACCGAGGTCTCGTTCGGGGCGTTGCACGGCGAGGAGGCGGGAGCGTTGTTGGCGTCGCCGCTGTAGTCGGCGGTCCACCGGTAGGCTCCCG
>Ga0247713_1001302_pt1 | contig 12561 bp, 10 predicted proteins | sample 21E_NmetaG_FD_189936 | JGI IMG/M metagenome (GOLD analysis project Ga0247713, IMG submission 189936) | Soil microbial communities from hillslope of Landscape Evolution Observatory, University of Arizona, Oracle, AZ, United States - 2-1-E_N | ecosystem: Engineered > Artificial ecosystem >... | reverse complement strand
GGGCGGGATCCAGACCCCGAAGGCATGACCGGGCTGGAGACCTACCTCTGGGCCGCGCCTCAGAGCGCGCAGACGGCGAGTACGGCCATCCGCGGGTATCCCGTCAGCTGTACGGTCACGCCGGCGCGCTGGACGTGGGAGACCGGTGACGGCGGGAGCTACACCCGTGACCACCCCGGCGGGCCCCACCCCGACCACGGTGCCGAGCACGTCTACGAGACCAAGGACGACTACACGCTGACGCTGACCGTCGACTGGGAGGCCCGCACGACCTACGGGTCGGGAACCGTCAGCCGCCGGTCGAGCATGCCCTACCGTGTCTTCGAGGTGCGTTCGGTGCGCACCGGCTGACCAAGCCGCCGCAACCCGACGGAAGACCCAAGCGCGGGGCGGGACGCGCCACCGTGGCGGATGTGTGGCCGAGGGAGGATAAAGGCCCCACACAGGCCGCGATACTCCAGGCCATGACCGCCACGCCCGTCCTTCTCGCCCGGCTCGAAGCCGCCGTCGGCGGGGACGCCGTCCTCACCGACCCCGCCGTCCTCGACGGGTACCGCACGGACGAGGCCGGTATCGACGCGCCGCGCCCCGCCGTGGCCGTCGTGGCCCGCTCCACCGCCGACGTCCAGGCCGTCGTGCGCGCCGCCGTCGAGCACCGTGTGCCCGTCGTCACCCGCGGCGCCGGCACCGGCCTCGCCGGTGGCGCCAACGCGCGCGAGGACGCGATCGTGCTGCTCACCCGAGGCCTCGACCGGATCGTCGACATCGATGAGGGCAACCTCACCGCCGAGGTGGACGCCGGCGTCATCACCAGCGCACTGAACGCGGCCGTCGCCGCCAGGGGCCTCTGGTACCCGCCCGACCCGGCCAGCATCGACACCTGCACCATCGGGGGCAACATCGCCACCAACGCCGGCGGGATGTGCTGCCTGAAGTACGGCGTCACGGGTGACTTCGTGCTCGGGCTCGAGGTGGTCCTCGCCGACGGCGACGTCCTGCGCACCGGCCGGACGACCATGAAAGGCGTCGCCGGCTACGACCTCACGCGGCTGTTCGTCGGCAGCGAGGGCACGCTGGGGATCGTGACCCGTGCCCGGCTGCGCCTGCTTCCGGCCCCGCAGCCGCCCGCCACGCTGGTGGCGGCCTTCCCCACGGTGCACGCCGCCGGCTCGGCGGTGGTGGCCGCCACCGCGACGGGCGTGCGGCCCTCGCTGCTCGAGCTCATGGACCGCACCACCGTGGCCGCCGTCGAGGAGTTCGCGGGCAGCGGCCTCGGCGACCTCGACCTGGGCGACGCGGGAGCCCTCCTGCTCGCCCAGTCCGACGCCGGCCCTGCGCAAGCCGCCTACGAGCTCGACCGCCTGACAGCGGTCTGCCAGGCCGCCGGCGCGACCGCAACCACGTCGACCACCGATCCCGTCCAGGGCGAGAAGCTCCTGGCCGCCCGGCGCGTGGCCTACACCGCGCTGCAGGCGAAGGGCGCCACGCTGCTCGACGACGTGGCCGTACCCCGCCCCCGCATCCCCGAGCTCGTCGAGAGGACGGAGGCGATCGCTGCCCAACACGACCTGGTGATCGGCACCTTCGGCCACATCGGGGACGGCAACATGCACCCCACCGTGGTCTACGACGCCGCCGACGACGCGGCGAGCCGGCGGGCCCGTGACGCCTTCGACGCCATCGTGGAAACCGCCCTCGATCTCGGCGGCACGATCACCGGCGAGCACGGCGTCGGCCTGGTCAAACGCTCGCACCTGCCGGGAGAGATCGGCCCGGTCGGCTACCGCGTGCACCGGGCGGTGAAGGCCGCGCTGGACCCACTCGACATCCTCAATCCCGGCAAGGCGTTCTGACGCCGGCAGGTTGCGGCTCGGCCGCCGTCCTGTCAGGCTGGGTGCACAACTGCATACACCACCATCAAGAGAGGTCGAGGGACCGGCCCGACGACGCCTCCGCAACCACGCCGCACGGCGAAGGTGCGAACTCCGGCCCCTATCGGGGGGAAGATGGATCTCCGCGGCGCCCTCCCGAGCGGGAGGGCCTTTTCTCTTTCGAACCGGACGCCGCTGGGAGGAGCGCCAAGGTGAGCTACGTGCAGGGCCTCAAGTGCCGGGAGTGCGGCACCGAGGCCGACATCGCCGCCGTCCACGTCTGCGAGTTCTGCTTCGGCCCGCTGGAGGTGGTGTACGACTACGACGCCATGCGCGGCGCGGTCACGCACAAGAGCATCGAGGCGGGCCCGTCGAGCATCTGGCGCTACGCGGACCTGCTGCCCGTCCTTCCCGGTTCCACCGAGCGCAACCGGGTCGACCTCGGCGCCGGCTGCACGCCGCTGGTGCCCGCCCCCCGCCTCGGCGAGGCCCTCGGCCTGCGCGACCTCTGGATAAAGAACGACACGGTGAACCCGTCGTTCAGCTTCAAGGACCGCGTCGTCAGCGTCGCCCTGACCGCGGCGAGGCAGCTCGGCTTCGAGACGGCCGCCTGCGCCTCGACCGGCAACCTCGCGCACTCCGTCGCCGCGCACGCCGCACGGGCCGGCATGGACGCCTACGTGTTCGTCCCCTCCGACCTGGAAGAGGCCAAGATCCTCACCACGGCGGTGTACGGACCCAAGCTCGTCGCGGTGGAGGGCAACTACGACGCCGTCAACCGTCTCTGCGCCGAGGTGGCGGGGGAGTACGGCTGGGCGTTCGTCAACGTGAACGTGCGGCCCTACTACGCCGAGGGCTCCAAGACCCTCGGGTACGAGATCGCCGAGCAGCTCGGCTGGAGCCTTCCCGACCACGTGATCGCACCGATGGCGTCCGGCTCCATGCTCGTGAAGATCGACAAGGCCTTCACCGAGCTCGTGCGGCTCGACCTGGTCGCCGACAGCCCCGTGAAGGTGTCGGGCGCGCAAGCCCACGGCTGCTCGCCGATCGTGGCCGCGCACAAGGACGGCTCGGGGGCGGTCCGCCCCGTCAAGCCCGACACGATCGCCAAGTCCCTGGCCATCGGCAACCCCGCGGACGGCTACTACGCGCTCGACGCGGTCGAGCGCACCGGCGGGACGATGGAGGACGTCACCGACGCCGAGATCGCCGACGCCATGGGCCTGCTGGCCCGCACGGAGGGGATCTTCGCCGAGACCGCCGGCGGCGTGACGATCGCCGTGACCAAGAAGCTGGCCGAGGCCGGTCGCCTGGATCCCGACGCCCGCACCGTCGCGGTTGTGAGCGGCCTCGGCCTGAAGACCCTCGACGCGGTCGCCGACCGCCTCGGCCCGACCTTCACCGTAGAACCCGGCTTCGACGACTTCGTCAGGGCACTAGAACAGGAGGACGACCAGTGAGCGTCACCGTCCGCATCCCCACCCCGCTGCGCAACCTCACCGACGACCAGGCAGCCGTGACCGTCGAGGGCTCCAACGTCGAGGAGGTCGTGAAGAACCTCGACGCGGCCCACCCGGGCATCGCCGAACGCATCGTCGACGAGGACGGCAAGGTCCGCCGCTTCGTCAACGTGTTCGTCGACGACGAGGACATCCGCTTCGCCGACGGCCTGCAGACGCCGGTGGAGGACGGCACCACCGTGTCGATCATCCCCGCCGTCGCGGGCGGCAGCGCGTAGCCGGAGCCGTCACGCCCGGATCTCGGCGGGGGCCGGCCACGCGAGAGCCGCCACGCTAGAGCGGGAGCGCGACGAACGTCACCGTCACGCTGGCGCTGCGCGCGGTCGAGCCGGTGCCGACCGTGGCGGTGACGGTCACCTGGCCCGGTGTCGCGCTCGTCAGCTGGAAGGTCGCCCGACCGTCGGTGTCGGTGACGGCCGCCCCGGCCGGCGGCAGTGGTATGGCGCCGGCCGCCCGGAAGCTGACGAGCTGATCGGCCAAGGGCGTGCTGCCCGAGCCGCGGACGGTGGCCGTGAAGGTCACCTGCTCGACGACGGCCTGGGCCGTCATCGGCGACGCGGTGAGCGTGATCGTCTGGCCGGAGCCGTCAACGCCAGGCCGGAAGACGACCGCCGCCTGGCCGCTGTCGCCTGTGGCCTCTCGGAAGTTGTGGTCGGGGAACTCGCCGGCGAGACCGTCGATCTGCGCAGTGATGGTCACCGTCTCGGGCGCCATGCTGGTGAAGGAGAAGTCGGCCTGCCCGTTCGTGTTGCTCCTCACCGTCGCCGACTCGGGCACGGTCGTCTCATCCGTGGTGAACGCCACGGCCTCCCCCGGGAACGGGCGGTCGAACTGGTCGGTGACGGTCGCCCGGGCAGCGACGGTCTCGGACACGGTGCCGGACTCGGGGGCTTCCAGGTCGACATTGACGGGCACGGCGAGAAAGCTCAGCAGCCGCACCACGAACGAGGCCATCTGGTCCCGCAGGGTGGAGACACCCGGTCGGAAGAGGCCGTCGGCGAAGCCCTGCGCCAGACCGGCCTCGTCGGCGAAGTTCACCTTCCCGAAGTGCGTGTTGCCCGGTGGTACGTCGTCGAATCGCTGCGTCGCCTCGTAGAACAGGTTGATGTCGCCACCGAAGGCATAGCCCGCCGCCCGCACGATGAAGGAGGCCATCTGGTCGCGCCGTGTCTCCAGCCCGGGACCGAACTCCGACTCGGGACGGTCGAGCGGCCCGCCCTCGACGATGCCGGCCTCGGCCAGCCGGTTGATGTTGGCCAGGTGCGGACCCGAGGTCACGTCGGTGAAGGCGTTGCCCGACGCCTGCGGCAGCTCGACGCCCGCGGCGTCCAGGGTTCGGGCGATGAACGAGGCCATCTGGTCGCGGCGCACCGCGAGTCGCGGGCGGTAGGTGCCGTCCTCGAACCCCTGGACGATCTCGAACGACGCCGCGCAGTCGACGTTGCTGCGATGAGCGTCGGAGATGCCTTCTCGGTCGGCGAAGGTCGACGTGGGCGCCTCGACGGGGCACGCGGTGACGAGCGCCTGGTCCTGCGCCCCGACGGGTGTCCTCCCCGCGGAGGGAGACAGCGCGAGGACCACCGCGGCCGTCAGCCAGAACGCCAGCAAGCGCAGCCGCGCCGTACGGCCGGAGGTGACCATGCCTCACTCCTGGCGAGTCGTTGGTCGTCGGTCCTGGGTCAACGGGGATGTGGCGCGGCCCGAGCCTACCGCCCGGACGCCGTCGAACCGCCAGCGTTCGAGGCCGACCCGACCGCCTGGCACAATCGCGGCATGACCAGCATCGACCACAGGCACCTCGAGCAGCACATCGGCGACGTCGACCCACTCCAGGGACGTGAGCGTGCCCTCGTCCGCATCCTCTCCGGCCACGAGGGGATCGTCGTCGCCTACTCCGGTGGCGTGGACTCCGCCTACCTGCTCGCTGTGGCGGCAGAGGTGCTGGGTGATCGCGCCGTGGCCGCGACGGCGGTCAGCCCGTCGTTGCCGGCCGACGAACGGGCGCAGGCCGCCGACGTGGCCGCACACCTCGGGGTGCGCCACGTCGAGGTGGCCACGGACGAGGCCGACCGCCCCGCCTACCGGCGCAACGACGGGGACCGCTGCTTTCACTGCAAGAGCGCGCTGTTCGACATGCTCGAACCCCTGGCGGCCCGCTTCGACGGCGCGGTCATCGCCGTGGGTACGGTGATCGACGACCTCGGTGACCATCGGCCCGGCCAGCGGGCCGCAGCCGAGCGCGGGGTGACCACCCCCCTGGCCGACGCCGGCCTGTCGAAGGCCGACGTGCGGGCGCTGTCCCGCCGGCGCGGCCTGCCCACCTGGGACAAGCCTGCCGCCGCCTGTCTGGCCAGCCGCGTGGTCTACGGGCTGGAGGTCACGCCCTCCCGGCTGTCGCGCATCGAGCAGGCGGAGACGTGGTTGCGCCAGCGCCTCGGCGCCCACGCCGACCTGCGGGTGCGCGACCACGGCGAGATCGCCCGTGTCGAGGTGGACCGGAGCCTTCTGGGGCGCACCGCCGAGCTCGCCGACGAGCTGCAGGTGCTCCTCGCCGACCTGGGCTGGACCTACGCCACCCTGGACCTCGCAGGCTTCCGCTCCGGCAGCCTGAACGCCACCCTCACCTCACAATTTCCGCAGACGCAGGCATAGAAGCGACTCGGCTGGGTATGAAGATGGTCCAGGGATGCGGATCGCTTCGCACCCGCCATGCCACGCACGACCGCGGGCCCCTGCGCCATCCCCCCCAGGCGCGGGGGTTTCGCATGTGCGGACTCAGTCATCCCTCTTCGGCTCGGGGCGGCCGGGATGCTCCGAGCCCGCGTGCTCGCGCTTGGGCACCAAGACCTTGCGGGTGAACTCGCAGACCACCGTGCCGTCCTGCGTGTAGCCGATCGTCTCGACGGTCACGACACCGCGGTCGGGCTTGGAGCGCGACTCCTTGGTGTCGAGCACCCGGGTCTCGGAGTAGATCGTGTCGCCGTGGAAGGTCGGGTTGGCGTGCTTGAGCGAGGAGACCTCCAGGTTGGCGATCGCCTTGCCGCTGACGTCGGGGACGCTCTGGCCGAGCACCAGCGAGTACACGAGGTTGCCCACGACCACGTTCCTGCCGAAGTGGGTCGCCGTCTCCGCGTAGTTGCGGTCGCTGTGCAGCGGGTGCTGGTTGTACGTGATCGCGCAGAACAGATGATCGTCGTACTCGGTCACCGTCTTGCCCGGCCAGTGCTTGTAGACGTCGCCGACCGCGAACTCCTCGAAGTACCGACCGAACTGCATCCTGTGGGTCCTTTGCGTCGACGGCGGGTGCGGCGCGAAACGCTACCGCAGCACCGGGAACCGCGGGTCGTCGACGGCGAGCCGCCCGGTCGCGGCGCGGACGAAGCGCTGCCGACCGAAGTTGCGCGGGCGGGGACCGCCGAGCAGCGACTCCAGCAGCTGCATGGTGAGGCGCTCGGCGCGCGGGGTCCCCGCCGGCGGCTGGTCCAGGGCCGCCCGCAGGTCGAGGTGGTGCACCACCAGCTCGAGGACGCGTGTGGCCAGGTACTCGTCCAGGCGCATCGGCCCCCGCAGGGTGGCCAGGAGGTGATCAGGACCCAAGGCACCCGCACGCGTCGCCGATGCCTGCCATCCCTCGGTGAAACGCTGGACGAGCACACCGGGTTCCACCCCGTCGGCCTCCTCGCGCGCTCGCGCCGCGATCGCGGGGGCCTCCGCCACGAGGTCGAAGCGCCAGTAGCCGACGCGGTCCACCACGGGCTGCGCGGCGTCGACCTCCACGTCGAGGTAGGCGTCCACACGGGTGACCGCCCGCACCAGATGCGCCACCAGCTCGGCGACGCTCCACTCGCCGAGGCCGGGGCGCTCCCAGGCGTCCTCGGACATCCCGGCCAGGGTGTCCTCGACCGCGCGGGCCTCCTCCTCGAACGCCTCCAGCTCGGGGTACTGCATGCAGCCGACCCTAGCGGTTTGGCCGCTGGGCCCTCCCGTCGTTCAATGGCCCTCCCCGCCAAAGGAGCGCCGACGTGGACTTCACCGTCGATCAGGCCCGTGTCCTCGTCGAGGCCTGCCGAGCGGTGGTCGACGCCGCGACCCGCAGGCTTTCCGCCGATACCGCTGCCGACGGACGGGTCGACGTCGAGCGACTCGACCGCGAGCAGGCGCTCGCCTACGACCTCGCGAGCGTCGCCAGCCAGGTGGCGGCCGCCGAGCAGATGCTGTCCTACGGCGAGCGGGGACCGCTTGAGGCTGCGATGACCGTCGGTTTCGCCGGTGACGTGGCCGCGGGGCTGGCCGGCCGCCTGGCGGGGCGCGAGGAGCAGTGGGGGGTCGAGGTCGGCTGGCCGTGGCAGGTCGAGCACATCCGGGACGCCCTGGTCGTCGCCCGCTCTCCCGCGCTGGTCGAGCGTATCGCCGGCGAGGTGCTGGTGAACCCGGAGCTACCCCGCCACCTCGACGAGGAGCGCGTGATGGTCCGCGAGACCTTCCGCGACTACGCCGATGCTGAGGTGGCCCCCGTCGCGGAGCGCGTGCACCGCCACGACGAGGACATCCCCGAGGAGATCATCGCCGACCTCGCCGGCATGGGCGCCTTCGGCTTGTCGATCCCCGAGCGGTACGGAGGCTTCGCGGAGGGCGGCGAGTCCGTGGACGACCTCATGGCAATGGTGGTCGTCACCGAAGAGCTGTCCCGCGGGTCACTCGGCGTGGCCGGCAGCCTCATCACCCGTCCCGAGATCCTGTCCAGGGCACTGGTGAAGGGCGGCACCGAGGAGCAGCGGAAACGGTGGCTGCCCGGCATCGCCTCAGGCGAGCTCATGTGCGCCGTGGCCGTGACCGAGCCCGACTTCGGCTCGGACGTCGCCGGCCTCAAGGTCGGTGCCGCCCGGGACGGGGACGCCTACGTCGTGAACGGCACCAAGACGTGGTGCACCTTCGCCGGCCGGGCCAACCTGCTGATGCTGCTCGCCCGGACCGGACGGCCAGAGGACAAGCACCGGGGGCTGTCGCTGTTCGTGGTCGAGAAGCCCCCCTATGGGGGGCATGCGTTCCGCCATGAGCAGGAATCCGGTGGCGTCATGGAGGCGCGGGCGATCGCCACGATCGGGTATCGGGGGATGCACAGCTTCGAGATCAGCTTCGAGGACTGGCGTGTGCCGGCGGACAACCTCGTCGGCGGCGAGGAGGCCCTCGGCCGCGGCTTCTACCTGCAGATGGACGCGTTCGCCAACGGTCGGCTGCAGACCGCCGCGCGGGCGCTGGGTGTCATGCAGGCGGCAATGGAGGCCGCTGCCGGCTACGCCGGCCAGCGCCACGTCTTCGGCGTGCCGCTGGCCGGCTACCTGCTCACCCGCGCCAAGCTCGCGCGCATGGCCTGGCTCATCGCCGCGTGCCGCCGGTTCACCTACCGCGCCGCCGTGCTGCTCGGCCGCGGCGAGGGACAGCTCGAGGCGAGCATGGTGAAGTCGCTGTCCTGCTCGTCCGCCGAGTGGCTGACGCGTGAGGCGCAGCAGATCCACGGCGGCATGGGCTATGCCGAGGAGTACCCGGTGAGCCGCTACTTCGTCGACGCCCGCGTGCTGTCCATCTTCGAGGGTGCGGACGAGGTGCTGGCCCTCCGGGTCATCGCGCGCCGCCTGCTGGCCGACGCACCGGCCGCGGAGTAGGAAGCCTGTCGGGGAGGTTTGCCCGGAGGGTGCGCAGGGCATCCGGGCGGGGCAGCATGCGAGTGGCTTGCCACCCGCATGTGAAGGAGGAGGGGGCTCCTCCGCGGACGACCGGCGCGCGTGCTGCGCCGGTCGTCCCCTTTGCGGGGGACCACCGCATCCCCCGGCACGCGGATATTGGGTTTCCCTCTTGACGGCCGCCCTGGTGCGGGGTCAAGGTGCCCAGGTCGGCCTCGAACGCCGTGCACCATGCGGCGGGCGGCCCCAGACCCTGGCCCGCGTTGCTTCGAGTGTCGACTTCAGCTGTGTTGGCCGGGCGAGGAAGTGGGGGCAGGCGGGTGGAGGTCTGGGCGCGTTGCGCGGAGTGTGATCGCTGGTTCTACTGTGAGGGATGGTTCGACACCGCCGTCCCCTCGCCGACCTGCCCGGTGTGCGGCGCCGAACCGACCGCCATCGAGCGACGCGACGCCGCCGGCTGGACTCCTCCCGAGGCGACCGCCGACACGGCATAGCCCAAGCTGGGTTAGCGCCCAGGCTGCTCGGGAAGATGGGGGCGTACCCGTTCCTCCCGCCGCGACAGGAGCAATCGCCATGCCCGAGCAGAACACCCTTGCCCGTTCACTGCACGACGCCGGCCTGGCAGCCTGGTTCGGTGGATCCCTCATGGGAGCCATCGGCCTGAACGGCGCCAGCCAGGAGGTTGGCGACTACCGCGACCGCGCGCGGGTGGCCAACGCCGGGTGGGGACGCTGGACACCGGTCAACGCGCTTGCGATCGGCGCCCACCTGCTCGGCAGCCTGCAGATCACCCGTGCGAACAAGTCCCGTCTCGGCGCCCAGCGCGGTGTCGGGACGGCGTCCGTGGTCAAGGCCGGCCTGACCGCGGGGGCACTCGGTGCGACCGCCTACTCGCGCGTGCTCGGCCAGAAGGTCATGGAGGCCGAGGCCGCCGAGGCCGCCAAGGCCGCCGGCAACGGCTCCGGTTCGGACTCCGAGTCCGAGGGGCTGCCCGTGGAGGACGCCACCCACGCCACATCCGGCACCAACGGTGAGGTCGCCGCGGTGCAGAGGCGGCTAAACGTCCTGCAGTGGGCGGTGCCGGCGCTCACCGGCGCCACGCTGATCGTGAACGCCAAGATGAGCGAGCAGCAACGCCTGACCCAGCAGCTCAAGGGCTTCCTCGGACGCGCCAACCCGAGGAAGTAGCCGCTACCCGCGCTCGGCCGCGGGCCTGGCTTTCATGCCCGCGGCGCGGCCGCGCATCGCGGTCACCTCGGCCATCTTGCGGCTGGCCTCGTCGATCATCTCCTCGTCGTACATGACCGCGCCGAGGCGGTCGGTGCCCGTCGCCTTCTCGTAGGCCGCCAGGATGTCCTCCGCCCGGTCGTAGGCGGTCTGCGTCGGGGCGTACACCTCGTTGGCGACGTCGATCTGGCCGGGGTGCAGCACCCACTTGCCGTCGAAGCCGAGGATCTGCGACCGCCTGGCCACCTCGCGGTAGCCGTCGAGGTCGCGAATCTTCGCGTACGGCCCGTCGATGGCCTGCAGGCCGGCGGTGCGGGCCGCGACGAGGATGCGCATGAGGATCCAGTGCCAGTGGTCGCCCGGGTAGTCGTCGATCATCTCGCCGACCGTCAGGCTCGGCATCCCCATCGCCGCGGCCATGTCGCCCGGCCCGAAGATCAAGGTCTCGAGGCGGTCGGAGGCGTGCGCGATCTCGTCGATGAGGGTCAGGCCGGGGCCGTTCTCGATCTGCGCCTCGATGCCGATGCGGTGCTCGAACCCCTTGGTCTCCTCGATCATGCGCAGCAGGTTGTCGACGAACTCCACGTCGCCGGGCGCCTGCACCTTGGGGATCATGATGCAGTCGAGGTGCTCGCCGGCGGCCTCGACGACGTCGATGACGTCCCGGTAGGCCCAGCGGGTGTCGACGGCGTTGATGCGCACCACGACGGTCTTGTCGCCCCACTCGTTGCCGCGCAGGGCCTCGACGACGTTGGTGCGCGCGGCCTCCTTCTCATCGGGGGCGACCGAGTCCTCGAGGTCGCAGAAGACCTCGTCGGCGGGCAGCGTGGGAGCCTTGCCGAGCATCTTCGGCGAGCTCCCCGGCACGGACAGGCACGAGCGCCGAGGCCGGGCTCGCCCCGTCCCCTCGGCGGCCAGGTCGGTGGGTTCAGCCATCGCAGGGGTTCCTTGGATCGCGGGAGTCGGGCGTCGAGGTGCGCTCGAACATGAAGGGCGACGCACCGATGCGGGGCGCCAGGCTACAACCCTGCGGGGCCCGGCCCTGCCGTAGCCTGCCTGCTCATGGACCCCCTCACCGCCCGCTACCTGCTCCGCCACGCCGACGGCGGCGCCGACCTGGCAGGCGCCATCACGGCGGTGGCCGCCGGGGAGGTGGCGAGTGCCGCCGAGCTGCTGGCCGGCGTCGTGGGCGACAGCGCTGACCCGGCCGTACGGGTGCGCGCTGCCGCCTACCACCGGCTGGCCACCCACCTGCGATGGAACGCGTTCCCCGGCGGGAGCGGTGCGGCAGCCACCGAGATCAGCGTGCGCTGGGACGCGACGCCCTCCGACGTGGAGGCCGGCGAGGACTGGGCCGCGCTGACCGGTCAGCTTCCCGATCCCGCCACCGTCGTCGAGGCGCGGGTGGTGAGCGGGGTTCTGTGCGCGTTGCCCTCGGCGCGCATGGTCGTGGACTTCGCGGCCGCCCGCAGCGAGGCCGCCGAGGTGGACGCCCGGCTGGCGGACGCCCTGCGGTTCGTCGCCCCCCTGCGCGACGTCAGCGACCCGTCCCTGCGCGCCTACGCCGACGTCACCGGCGCGGACCTCGCCCGGCGAGCCCGCCGTCCGGAACAGGCCGCGCAGCTCCTGCGCGACGCAGCCGCGGCGTACGGCGCCGCCGGCGACATGGTCGGCCTCGCCGCCTGCCATGTGGCCCGCGGCGACTGGCGAGCTGCTCCGGCCGCCAGCCCCGAGTCCCGCAACCTCACCCTGGTTGCCAGCGCCGCGCACTCGAGCGCTCTGGACTGGACCCTCGAGTCACAGGAGGCCGGCCTCGCCGGCTTCGACGCCGACGCCGCGGCTGCGGCGTACGCCGAGGCCGAGGATGCCCTCCGCGACGCGGGGGACGCCGGAGCCGCCGGCGACGCCGCGGTCCGGGGCCTTGCGGCGGCAGCGCTGCGCCGCGGGCACCTCGCCGCGCTGGCCGGGGACCACGCCGAGGCTGAGCGGCAGGCCGGTCTCGCCGCGCAGCGCTCAGAAGACTGCGGGGACCGATGGGGCGGCTGGCTCGCGAGGACCCACGAGGCGCTGGCGGCTGTGGGCGACGGCCGGCTCACCGAAGGCACGCGTACGGCCGAGCAGGTCGGGCGGTGGGGCGCTACGACCGGCAGCTTCAGCCACGCGCTGGGGCTCGGGCTGCTGTGCGCGCGCAGCGGCCGGGACTGGCTGTACCGCCACGCCGACGCCGAACGCGCCCTGGCCGCGCACCGCTTGGCCCGCACG
>Ga0247713_1001301_pt1 | contig 12563 bp, 10 predicted proteins | sample 21E_NmetaG_FD_189936 | JGI IMG/M metagenome (GOLD analysis project Ga0247713, IMG submission 189936) | Soil microbial communities from hillslope of Landscape Evolution Observatory, University of Arizona, Oracle, AZ, United States - 2-1-E_N | ecosystem: Engineered > Artificial ecosystem >... | reverse complement strand
TGTACGACTTCAACGACGACCCGGGCTCGGTCCTGCCCGCCGTGCGCGACCTGGCCGCCCGGGGCGTCCGGACCCTCTACATCCAGACCGCGCGCTACAACAGCCCTCAACCCTTCCTGTTCCCGCGTTCGAACGCGGCCGCCCTCGAGGAGGCGCACCGGCTCGGCATGAAGGTGGTCGCCTGGTACATCCCGGACTTCCAGGACGTCAACCGCGACGTCGCCTACACGCTGGCCGCGGTGGGGTACGTCTCCCCGAACGGACATCGCTTCGACGCCGTCGCTCCGGATATCGAGCGGATGGACGTCAAGGACCAGCACGAGCGCACGGCCCGGCTCAACGAGTACTCGCGCCGGGTGCGGGAGGGCTCGCCCCCCGGCTACCCCCTCGGTGCCATCGTGATCGCCTGGTCGTCGCCGTACTACCGCTCCGCCTGGTCCAGCTTCCCCTGGGCCGAGCTGCGCAAGCACTACGACCTGGTGATGCCGATGGCGTACTGGACCGGCCGGTCCGCTGACCCGCAGACCGCCCGGGCGATCACCGAGGAGAACGTGAGGGAGGCAGGTCGTCTCTCTGGGCTCCCGGTCCACGTGATCGGCGGCGTCGCGGACCGGGTCGACGTCGCGCAGGCGGTGGCGTACGTCGAGGCCGCGCTCGAGGGGGGGTCCATCGGCGGCGGCCTCTACGACTACATGACGCAGAAGGGCAAGCCGGAGCTCTGGGAGCCCCTGGGCCGGCTGAACCGCTAGCCGCTCACTCCTCGGCGCGGCCGCCGAGGTGCTCGGCCAGGAACCTCTCGACCGCGGCGTAGAACCTGAGCCGGTTCTCGGGCTTCGCGAACCCGTGCCCCTCGTCGGGGAAGACCATGTACTCGTGGTCGATGCCCTTCTCGCGTAGGGCTTCCACTATCTGGTCCGACTCCGACTTCTTCACGCGCGGGTCGTTGGCGCCCTGGGCGATGAGCATCGGGATCTTGATCTGGTCGACCTTGAAGAGGGGGGAGCGCGACCGGAGGAACTCCTCGTCCGTCTCCGGGTTGCCGACGCGCTCGTGGAACAGCTGGACGAGCGGGAGCCAGTACGGCGGGATCGTGTTGATGAAAGTGATCAGGTTGGACGGTCCGACGAGGTCCACCGCGCAGCAGAACAGGTCGGGCGTGAACGTCGCCCCGACGAGCGCGGCGTAGCCGCCGTAGGACCCACCGTAGATCGCCACCCGCCCCCGGTCGGCGATGCCCTGGTCGATCGCCCACTGCACGGCGTCGACGAGGTCGTCGTGCATCCTCCCGCCCCACTCGCGGTTGGCCGCGTTGACGAACTCCTTCCCGTACCCCACCGAGCCCCGGTAGTTGACCTGCAGGCATGCGTACCCGCGGTTGGCCAGCCACTGAGCCTCGGGGTGGTGGCCCCAGGTGTCGCGGGCCCACGGTCCTCCGTGCACGTTCAGCACCATGGGCAGGTTCTCGCGACCGGCCCCCGGCGGCAGGGTCAGGTAGCCATGGATCTGGAGTCCGTCGCGCGAGGTGAACGAGACCGGCTCCATGCGCGCTAGCGTGTACCTCTCGAGCTCCGGGCGGTGGCTGAACAGGAGCGTCCCCTGCTTGGTCTCCCGGTCCCAGGCGAAGTACCGGATCGGGCCGTCGTCGTTCGTGAAGGCGACGAGCCAGGTGCGGTCGGCGTTGTCCCGGCTCACGACCGAGAAGTCGCCGCGGTCGAGCTCACGGATCCCGTCGAAGTCCTCGCGGATCGACCCGTCCAGCACGAGGTGCTCCACCCGGTCCCGCAGGAACGAGACGGCCTGTACCTCGGTGGTGTCCGGGTGCACGAGGGCGCCCATCACGTCGGCCGTGGGGTCCGACGCGATCACCTCGATGGACCCGTCGTCCAGCGAGAGCCGGACGAGACGTGCCGTGTTGGCGTCGCGGGGGTCCTGCAGGTACAGGTGGCGTCCGTCCCGGGTGAACCCGACCGGACCGGCCGATAAGGCGTCCTCCGGTCCCCACGTGACGATCGGCTTCCACTCCTCGTCCTCGTCTTCGCGCACCAGGGCGACGAACCCCCCATCCGGGAGCGCGGCCATCGCCCCGCGAGCCCGCAGGTCGAGGTCGGGGACCCAGGCCACGATGTTGCCCGGGTTCGACGCGACCTTCTCCAGCTCGCCGGTGCTCAACGTCAGCCGGTACAGGTCGTGGAGCTGCTCGTTGTCCTTGTTGATCGCGAGCAGGATGGTGTCCGGCTGGTGCTTGCTGTCCGCCACGATGCGCACCTGCACCTTGTCGAAGGGGGTGAGGTCGCGCGTCTCCCCGGTCTCGAGGTGGACGGAGTAGAGGCGGTGGTTCTCGTCGCCCCCTCGGTCCTGTGGGTACACGATGTGCTGGTTGTCCTCCGCCCACCCGTAAGCGAGTACCCCGCGGTCCCGGTCGTTCGTCACCACCCGGTCGTCGCTCTGTCCGATGGTCCGCACCCAGACGTTGAGGACCCCCTCGTGCGGCGCGATGTAGGCCAGACGCGTCCCGTCCGGCGAGAGCCGAGGCTGGATGCGCGTCGGGTTGCCGAACAGCACCTCGCGCGGGATCAGCTCGACGTCGGTCTGCGTGCTCATCGCCCCTCCTGGCTCGTCCCCCTCGTGGACGTAGATCCTAGCCCCCCGCGCTCTGCCGTGACCCCGCCGCGCGTCCGTGCCATCCTTGTGGACATGGCCACGACGAAGCCGAAGACCTTCCCCCAGGCCCTCGCCTCGCTCCTGAGGTCGCGCAAGCTGAAGGTGCCCCCGGGGCTCGAGAGCGCGCCTCCCGAGGCGTACGCGAACCAGCCGCCGGAGGTCGTCGACCAGCTCACGAAGCTCCCCGACGACCGGCTGCTGGCCCAGGCCCAGCACGTGGCCGGGTACGCGAAGCGCCGGGAGGCGCGCGTGAAGGCGTCATGGGAGGGTTCGCCGCTCATCAAGGAGATGAAGCGGCGGAAGCTGAAGGTACCGGCGGCTCCCACGCGCGTGGTCGGCGCCGCGCTCTCCTACAAGAGGCCGTTGCGCGAGTGGTCGGACGCCGAGCTGGTCGAGGCGGCCAAGGAGTGGTCCAGACGCGGGAGGTGACCCGCCGCGCTAGCGCCGGGCGGTGGCGAACGCCGATGGGCGGCTCGCCCGGACCTCACCGACCAGCGTGTCCGCCATGTGCTCCAGCCTGAGGATGTCCTCGGGAGCCGGCGTGTCCCGGCCGTAGCGCAGCGAGACGAACAGGTCCCCGAAGGCGCGGAGGCGTTCCGGTTCGACCTCGGCCACCGTGCACGCTCGACGGCAGAAGGCGAGGGGCGTCTCGCTCGACCCCCGGGCGCACCCCTCCCGGGCGAGCGCTTCCTCCACACGCATCCAAGCGGACACGACCCGGTGGGTGGGGGTGTCCGCGGACCGCGTTCTCGTCCGCCGACGGAGCACGGTCAGGACGGAAGCCGCCGCGAGGACGAGGACCAGGACCACCGCGGCGGAGGCGAGGGCGCCGCCGAGCCGCTCCATCGCCCAGGCGAGCGCCCTCACCGGGAGCAGCCGGCGGGCGAAGGTCAGCAGGGGCTCGAGCATGAACCTCGTGTTCGTCGCGCGCGCCTCGGGCACCCCGAAGGTCGGGTCGTACGGGATCCAGCCGTACCCGGGGTACAGGACCTCCACCCACGCGTGGGCGTCCGAGTTACGGACCTCCCAGTAGCCGGTGAAGGGGTTGCGCTCACCCGCCCCGTACCCGGCCACGAGCCGGGTCGGGACCCCGGCTTCGCGCAGCAGCACGGCCATCGCGGTGGCGATCTGCTCGCAGAACCCCTCATGGCGTTCGAACAGGAACACCTCGAGCGGGTCGACGCCGGGCGGGTCGCGGGGTATGTCCAGCCGGTAGGCCTTCGTCCGCCTGAGCCACGACTCGACCGCCTCGGCCTTGTCATAGGTCGTGGGGGCGTCCGCCGTCAGCGTGCGGGCGAGGTGCGCCACCCGGGGCGAGAGCGAGTCCGGAGTCGTCAGGTACCTCGCCAGCGCAGGGTCCGATGTGTCCGGCGCCGCGGCCAGGCGGAGGTCGTCCGGTCCGGCGGTCGAGATGCGGCTGATGACCGAGTAGATCGTGTCCTCCTCCAACAGGAACGGGAGCCGGACCGAGGAGAACGGGTCCACCTCCACCGACGTGGAGGGGATGAACAGCTCCCGCGCCTCGGCCGCGTGGAAGACGAGGTTCGGGAGCGGACGCTCCACGTAGAAGGTCTGGACGAGCTCCCGCGTCGAGCCGTGGAACCGAGGACCCTCGCCGGGCGGCCTGGGCACGAGGATGGACCGGTCGAACCCGGACCGGGCGGTGACGGTCTCCTCCTCGCCCGTCGAGGACCAGTACCCGTCGTCGTAGCGGTCGTAGACCTGGCCCCGCCACAGCGCGGGCTCGGGCGCCCGGACCCGGAACACCATCTCCTCCGAGAGCCTTCCGCGGGTGCGCAGGTCCAGACCGTCCCCGTACCCGAAGTAGGCGTCGGGTGCGAAGCCGCCCCCTCGCGAAGCCTCCGGCTGCCCCTGCCGGCCCGGATTCACCACGCTCCCGGTGAAGCGGGAGATCGGCGTGTTGTTGGCGAGCTGCACCGGGAGGGTCGCCACCTGGATGCCCGGGAACCGCGGGAGGGCCACGAACGCCAGGCCGGTGAACGCCAGGACCACACCTGCCACCGCGGCGGCCGGGCGCAGGATGCTGCGTCCGGGGGGCCGCGCGCTCACTCGCGTGACCTCCACCGCCTCCTCCCGGCTCGGCTCCCCGAGGTCGGTCGCGGCGCTCGCCCTCTCGTGGAGCTGCGCCAGGTGACGGAGGGCGAGGGCGGCGGCGAAGGCCGCTCCGAAGGCGACCGCGTAGGGCAGGAATCCCGTCGAGATCGAGACCGACCCGGCGAGCGCCATCAACGAGACGCTCGACGCGAGCGAGAACCCCAGGTCGCGCCGGCGCGGGACGTCGAGGCTGTGCAGCACCTGCACCCACACGAACAGCTCGGCGAGCGGCATCCGCGTCTCATCGACGGAGATCGCTCCCTGCACGTCCGACAGGAAGTTCGCGAAGGCCGCGAACAGCCCGGCGGCGAGCCCTAGCTTCAGCAGGACGTTGCGGTGGCCCCGCCGCTTGTAGGAGAGGACGAACCCGCCGGGGACGGCGACCAGCGCGACGACGGCGCTCATGGTCGGGACGGCCTGCTGGCCCAGGGCGGCGCCTACCGAGACGACGACGGTCAGGCATACCGCGACGCGGAAGGGGATCGCGTCGGTGGGCGGGGTGGTCCGCCGCAGGCGCGCGATCAACGCAGCCACGGAGAGAGGTCCTCGGCCACCGGGATCACCTGGACGTCGTGTCCGGACGCGGAGAGGGTCGCTCCGAAGGACGCGGCCACACGCCGGGCTCCCTCCCTCCCGTCCGGGTCGACCAGCACCACGACCGAGGGGGACATCGCGGTCAGCCGGCTCACCGCGGCGGCGTTGCGCTCCTCGGCGGCGATCACGACGACGAGTGCGTCCCGCACGCCCCGGGCCAAGAGCTCCTCCACGCCGGGTCCCCCCGGCTGCAGCCGGGCTCCCCAGTCGTCGGCCACGGCGGGCGAGGTGGCGGAGACCGTCCCGGCCCCCGACCGCAGCTCGACCTCCCGCCCTCGCCCCAGCGCTGCGCGAGCGATCGAGCAGGCGACGGATGCGACGGCGTCGGCGGTGTCGGGGTCGTGGGGGGCGTCCACCACGATCGTCAGGTCTCCCCGGTCCTCCTCGGTGAACTCGCGGACGACGAGCTCGCCCCGGCGGGCGGTGGACCGCCAGTGCACGTGGCGGAGCTGGTCGCCGGACCGGTACTCCCGGACCCCCGAGATGTCGCCGGAGGGCGTCCGGACCGCGACCGCCGTCCTCCCGAGCGCGTCCGGGACCCGCGCCGGGAAGACGCGCGGGTGGACGACGGTGGTCGTGGCGACCTCTATGTCCTTCCACGCGACCGCGACGCCGAACGGGGCTCCGGTCGCCAGGCCGACCGGCCCCCCCGTGTAGACGCCCCGGCGGGCACCCGTGCGCCGGTCGGTGAACCGGCGTGCCTGGCCCGGGCGCAGGACGTCCACCACCGCCCAGCCCTCGCCACAGAAGGAGTCGCGCACGCCGACGAGGCCGCGCAGCCCGCGGGAGGCGTTGCGGACCGTCACCGAGACGGGGACGGCTTCCCCCGCCCGCGCGGTGGCCGGCGCCTCGCGCTCCACCACCACCCCACGCAGCGCCACGAACGGCAGCACCGCACCGGCCGCACAGATCCCGAGCAGCATCGCGGCGAGGACGAGCACCCACCCCGCCTGCACGTTCGTGCCGACGCCGAAGAGGATGACCGCGCCGCCGACCAGACCGAAGGCGATCTTCGTCGGCCGGACCCTCACGCGGAGGGTCCCAGCGCCACGGGGGCGGGGGTCCGGGCGAGGATCGTCTCGATGATGGCCTCGCCGGCGGTCCGCTCCGCGGAGCGGTCCGAGGTCAGCACCAACCGATGACCCAGCGCCGCGGGAGCCATGAGCTTCACGTCGTCCGGGAGGACGTAGTCGCGTCCGCGCAGCACCGCGTACGACTGAGCCGCCCGGGTGAGCGCGAGCGAACCACGCGGGGAAGCCCCCAGGGCGATCTCGGGGTGCTCGCGCGTCGCGCGCACGATGGCGAGCAGGTAGTCGAGCACGCTCTCCTCGACGTGGACGCTGCGGACGGCCTCCCGGTGCGCGGTCACATCGCTCGCCGACAGGACAGGCTCGAGCGTGTCGATCGGGTGGTGGTCCATCTGCGACACGATCACGCTGCGCTCGGCTCGGGCGTCCGGGTAGCCGAGCCCGATCGAGAGCCCGAACCGGTCGAGCTCGCCCTCCGGCAGCGGGAACGTGCCGTGGTGCTCCACCGGGTTGCGCGTGGCGACGACGTAGAAGGGCTCGGGGACCTCGTGCAGCACGCCGTCCACGGTGACCGACTGCTCCTCCATCACCTCCATCAGCGCGGACTGCGCCTTCGGGGTCGCCCGGTTGATCTCGTCCACGAGCACGACGTTGGCGAAGACGGGTCCCGGCACGAAGTGGAACGCCCCCGACGACTGCTCGTACACGGTCGACCCGGTGATGTCGCCGGGGAGCAGGTCCGCCGTCGCCTGCACCCGCTTGAACGTCCCGTCGATCGACCTGGCCACGGCCCGGGCGAGCATCGTCTTGCCCACGCCGGGGACGTCGTCGATCAGCAGGTGCAGGTCGGCGAAGAACGACACGGCGGCCAACTCGACCGCCGTGCGCTTGCCGGTGATGACCCGTTCGACGTTCTCGACCAGGCCCCGGATCGCGTCCGTGCTCGCTCTGAGGTCCAAGCTCCCAACCTCCCTATCGACCGGAAACGTCCTGCGCTGGAGGGGGGTTCCCATCGTCGGCGGGTCCGAGCCTGATGTGCAGGACCTCCGCCACCGGTCCGGACCACATCGCGCGGAGCTGCGCGTCGTCGCCGGGGAGGCATACGACGAGCGTCCCCCGCGACTCGACGATGACCCCGGGCCTCCCCCCAGCCGGGTTGGGGATCGGGGCCGCGCCGGCGGGGAGCTCGAGCTCCTGCCCTCCATGCTCGTCCGGCTCCGGCACCATCGGGAGCCCGGCCGCCATCCCGACCGCCTCGTGGACCGGTCCGTCTCCCACGACGACGAGGACGGACGGCGACCGGACGAGCGCCGCGGCCACCTCCCGGGACAGGACGGTGACCTCCGGCGGCAGGACGGTCAGGCGGGAGGCGGGGACCCCCGCGCCGGACAGCCTGGCGCAGAGCCAGGCCGCGTCCGGACCGCCGCCGCCCGCCAGGACCCGCTCGTCCACGACCACGAGCTCGGCCGCCGCCGGGCCAGCCGACTCGTCGCGTCCGTCACGTCCGAACACCCGTCCCACCGCGCGCACCTCCCTACGGTACCTACGATGTGGGATGGACCCCACCCGCTCGTTCGCCGAGCTCGACCCGGCGGGACCGCCGCGGCTCGTCTGGCTGCGGTCCCCAGCGGGAGACGGGACGACGGTCGCGCTGGCCGGGGCCTTCGACCCTCCCACGAACGCTCACCTGCAGGTGCTGGCTGCGGCCGCCCGGTGGACCGGTCTCCCGGGCTCGCTGCTGCTCACGAAGGTCCTCCTGGACAGGCCGCCCGATCTCCTGCTCCCCATGGAGGACAGGCTCCTCCTGCTGCAGGGGCTCGCCGACGACCACGATCTCGGTTTCGCGGTCTGCAACAGGGGGACGTACCTCGAGATGACTCGCGCCTCGGACCGGCCGATCGTGTTCGTGGTGGGCTCGGACAAGCTTCCCCGGCTCGAGGACCCTTCGTGGTATCCCGACGGGGAGGCGGGGGTCGAGGCGACGCGGCGCGAGGTCCGCCTCGTCGTCGTCCCACGACCCGGGCACCCGGTCCTCCGCGACGACGTCGCGGTGCTCGAACCCGGGGAGGTCTTCGACGACCCCGCGACCTCGTCGCTCTCGGCCACCGACGTCCGGACCCGCCTGCGGAGAGGGGAGGACGTGTCGAAGGACCTCCCTACGCGGGTGGGGGTTTGGCTGCGGGGATATAATCAGGACCCGAGTCGGCACAGGTGACCATGGACGAACCCTCCCTCTCCGAGCACGAACAGAGGATCCTGCAGGAGATCGAACGCAGCCTCGCGCAGGACGACCCTGATATCGAGCGGCGCCTGCGCAACGTCGACCCCCGCCGCGACCGCAGGCTCATGCGGCTTGGGTTCGTCGGCCTGATCGCCGGTTTGCTGATCATGGTCGGGTTCGTGGCCGCGAACCGGGTCCTGGGCGGGGCGGTCGGGTTCCTCGTCATGCTCGGGTCGACCGTCCTGATACTGACGGCCATGAAGCAGATGTCCGTCTCGTCGCCCGCGCGGGCGGCTCGTGGGGCTTGGCGCAAAGCGGAGGACCGCATGCGCCCACGGCGCAAGGACACCTGAACCGCGCCATGCCCTACGTCCCCACCCCGTCCGAGACCGTACGGCTTCGACACGCCATCGACGCCGCCTCCTTCCGCGAGGGCGAACGCATCGCCTGGCTGGCCGCGTTCGTCTCGCTCGTCGCGCTGGACGTCGTCCTCGGGCTCACGGGAGCGTCCTGGCCCGGCGTCGTCGGGTCCGTGTTCGGCTTCCTGATCCTGTACTGGCGGCTGCGCGGCGGACACCTCGCCCGCGAGGCGTCCGGTCCGGGATCGGAACTGTTCGGGCTCGGCCTCCGTACGCACGACCAGCGGGCCTTCACCGGGCTGATGCTCCGCCACGCGCTCACCGGTCGCAACCCGCTCGAGGCGCGGGTCGAGCACGACCCGTTCTCGGCCTGGCGCCGAGTGACGACCGGGGTCGCCGCCGACGAGAGCGGGGAGTCCTAGGCTCCCTGTCCCGCGAGACGGGCTAGCACCGTCGTCGCCGCCGAGCGCACCGACTCGGGGACGAGCGTCCGCGGGTCCCATAGCCCGGCCACGCGGCGCCACGCCGGGATCCGGGAGCCGAGCGCCTTCACCGCCGTGGGCAGCGAGCTCCATGCCTCGTCGGCCTCCTGCCGCGTGACGGGGTCGGGTGCGTACAGCGCCTGCACGGCTGTCGCCACGACCGTGCCCGTCTGCGGGCCGCCGCCCACCCGCCTCCAGAACTCCCAGGGGGTCTCCGTCCGGCCGGGACGGAGACCGAGATCGGCCGCCCGGTCGATCAGCTCGTCATAGGCCCCGAGCGCCCCCGCGGAACGCCTCCGGGTCCGCCGGATCGCCTTCGCCCCCGGGATGGCGCCGACGAGGGTCGCTCCCATCACCAGCTGCAGGATCGGGAGCCCGGGGCCCTGCGGGTCGGTCCCCCCGCCCGGGTCGGTGGGCGCGACGGTCGGTGTGGGCTCCGGGGTCGGCTCGCCCTCCGTCGGTTCAGCGGGCCGGGGGGTCGGCGTCGAGACGGGCTGCTCGAGCTCGCCGTCGGGCGAGTTCGGCATCCCGCGGCCCGGCGTCGGGTCGAAGGACACCCATCCTCGCCCGGGCACGTGCGCCTCCACCCACGCGTGGGCGTCGTCGGTCGTGACCAGGTACTCGCTCTCCCTCGCTGCGCCGGGGAGGAACCCCACCGCGACCCGCGCCGGGATGCCCAGCCCGCGCAGCATCAGCGTCATCGTCGCCGCGAACTGCTCGCAGTACCCGCGCTGCTCCTGCAGGAAGCGGTCCAGACGCGCTACGTCGTGGCCCCCCGGCACCTTCTCGTCGTAGGTGAAGCTGCGGAACCATTCCTCGAGCTCGACCGCCCGCTCGAAGACCGAGCCTCCTGTCCCGACCACCTGCTCGGCGGCGCGTCCGAACGCCTTCTCCACCTCGTCGGGTTTGTGGCGGGCCCCGGACGCCGAATCGTTCGCTGACCGGTCCGGAACGCGGGAGACGACCGAGTACTGCAGTCCGGGGACGGTCTCCGTGCTCAGCAGCAGGGTCGATGAGTCCTCGTCGATCTCATAGGCGACGGGCGAGTCCACCGCCTCGGCGGCGAACGCCGCCGGGAGCCATGGCGACAGCAGGGACGTGATCGAGTACCGCTGCTCGACCACCGGCCCGACCACGGGCGGCTGCGGACGGGGGACCGGTCCGTTCGGGACCGGGACCGGCCGCGCCTCGAGCACCCATTCGTCACCCTGGTAGGTGTCGAGCGCGGTGAGCCTCCAGTACGTCGCCGCGTTGGCGGTCACCCGCATCACCTCGAGCGGGGGGTCGATCTCGAGCTGCCGCCGGACGTCGCTGAGCGGCTTGATGATGACGAGGCGGGGCTGCAGCCCCCCCTGCAGGTCGATCAGCGGGTTGGTCGCCCCGAGGACCATCGGCGAGGCGAGCGCGATGAGCGACGCGACGGCCAGGGTGGGCAGCCCGATGTAGGCGGGCAGGGGTTTGCGTTCGCGTCCCCACGCGGCGATGCGGTGGCGGCCCTCGAGCAGGAAGAAGGCTATCGTCACGACCACCGCGGCGAACCCGTACGCCGTCCGGCCCGGACCGACCCCGACCTGACCCGCGTACCCGAGCATCATGAGCCCGGTGACGATGGCTCCGATCGGACGACCCACGACCACCCACGAGCCGCCGAGGTATCCGAGCAGGAGCCCGGCCACCCACAGCAGCACCATGAACCTCGTCTCGGGGACCACCGGCGCCGTCTCGTGGAGCATGCCCTGGACCCCCCGTCCCAAGAGGTCCCACGTATGCGCCAGCCCGGACGGGGTGGGGAGCCCGAGGGCGGTGGTCTCGCGCGCGAACAGCACCGGCAGCGTCGCCCACGTGACCACCACCAGTCCCGCGAAGGTGAGCCCGAGCGCCCGTCGTCCGAGCGTCACGGCGAGCCCTGCCCCGATGGCCAGGGCGGGGAGCGTCCACCACAGGTGCTCGTTCGTGGTGAAGGAGCGCCCGAAGCTCATCGCGGCGACCACGGCGAGCGCCGCGACCGCGACGAGAGAAGAGCGCGGAGACCCTACTTCATCGCGCCAGAGGGACATCTCTCACCTGCGCTCCCCAGGCCTGTCGGAGGGACTCGCCGGCCGCCAGTCGGACGATCGGGAGCCCGAGGGGGGATACCGCGGCCTCCTTGGCCGGGCGGCGTCCGCCCGCGAACGTGTCGGCCAGGATGTGCACTATCGCCCCGCCGGTGGCCGAGTGCGCGAACCTGGCGAGGGCGCCCATCTCCTGCTGCGACAGGCCCGGCGTGATGATCACGAGCGCCGCGCCGAGCAGCTGACGCGGAGGGACGTGCTCGAGCATCCCGACGACCGAGGGCCGAGTGCTCGGCTGCAGCAGGGCCAGCGCCTCCATCAGCTCCGGCTCCGTCACGCGCCTCGAGCGCACCAGCGGGCCGTCCGACGAGAAGACCCGGAGCCGGATCCGCTTCTCGAGCGCGAGGACCCCCACCGACGCGCACGCCGAGACGGCCGCCTCGATCGAGGCCTCCGCGCCCTCTCCGCGATGCTTCGACGCGCACGTGTCCACGATCACGATCGCCCGGGGCTCCCCGAGCAGCTCGTCCTGCCTGACCACGAGCTCGCCGAGCTTGGCCGAGGACGTCCAGTGGACGCGTCGGAGGTCGTCGCCGGTCTCGTACGGGCGGAGGCTGTAGAACTCGTCTCCCTGTCCGAGCCTGGGGGAGTGGCGGACCGCGCCCAGCCGCTGGACCCCCGTCGGGATGCCGCCCAGGTGCTCGTAGGACGGGTACACGATCAGCGGGGCCGTCCCCTCGAGCGGTTTCGTCCGAACGATGGCACCGAAGGGGTCGGTGTTCACGAGCTCGAGGGGACCGAGATCGTAGCGCCCGCGCAGCTTCGGCTTGAACACGTATGCGACGGACCGGGTGCGTCCGCCGGGGTCCACGGTCAGGCGGATGTCGTCGCCCAGGACGTCGGGCAGAGCCTCGTTCACGAGCAGGGGGGAGCTGCCGATGGACCCCTCGCTCGTGAGCGTCAGGTCCACCCTCACCTCCGTGCCCGCCGGCGCGCGCAGGGGGGAGACGCGGCGCTGGACCGTCACCGTCCCCCGCCGCAGCCAGATGGCG
>Ga0247713_1001300_pt1 | contig 12574 bp, 14 predicted proteins | sample 21E_NmetaG_FD_189936 | JGI IMG/M metagenome (GOLD analysis project Ga0247713, IMG submission 189936) | Soil microbial communities from hillslope of Landscape Evolution Observatory, University of Arizona, Oracle, AZ, United States - 2-1-E_N | ecosystem: Engineered > Artificial ecosystem >... | reverse complement strand
GCCCCCGCCACCGCCCGGCTTGGCCGCCGGGTGCATCGTCGCGTCGGGGGTGACGGCGGTGACGCCGGGCACGGCGGCCAGCAGGTCGACGGCGGTGCTGGGCACCGTCGCGGCGAAGCCATCAACGATCGGCAGCTCCGCCGTGACGGTGCCCCCCAACCGATCCACGGCCGCGGCAGCCTGGGTCTGCGCCCCCGGCGCCTGGACGATCACGGCCGCGGCATCGGCTGGGGCTGTCACGCCCGTGCCAGGAGCGGCCGGCACGGCGGACAGAAGACCTGCCGCCGCAACGACGGCAACACAACGCAGCGCCTTGCTCACATCCCGCTCCTTGGACACCCGGTCCAGCAGGTGTCCGCTATGACTGCGCATGAGCACTGTACGGCGGTGTCTGCGGGCTCGACAATGGTCCGCCTGGACCAGTCCGAATGGTGGCAGAACGCCCCGCGAGCCGTGTGGTTGCGCCGGTTTGTGACGCCAGGATTGGACTAGATCGCGCCGCCGAACCGGTCATGGCGCTCGCTGCCCCCAACCACGCCTGGCGACTCCTGCGTCAACCCTCTCGCCGTGCCGGCCGGCGGCATCCCGGTCGCGCCCCACAGCACGGTGACCATCCCGGCCTGGCGTCCGCCGACCACCTCGTAGGGGTCAGACACCAGCAGGTCGGCCGGCCGGGCACCGCCGACGTTACGGATGCGGATGTTCGAGCCCCAGTAGTCCACGGCGGCCAAGCGACCGGGGATGCCTGCATCGGCCTGGGTGAGCTGCCCCGCCACCGACAGCCCGGACGAGGAGCCCTTCAGCACGAGCACCCTGCCCCAGCGGTGCTCGGTGCGATGGCCGGCGGACACCGCCACGTCGGCGATGCGATCGCCGTCGAGGTCTCCGACGGCGAGGTCATCGCCCAACGCACCCAACGCATCGGTGATCAGCGCGTCATGACGCAGGTAGACGTCGCCATTCGCGGTCACCCCACGCGCCGACCCCTTGAGCACGTGGAGCGCGCCGATGGCGTCGGTATCACCGTTGGGCTCCTGCAGGGCGGCGACGACGAGGTCATTGCGGCCGTCGCCTGTGACGTCACCGACTCCCACCGCGGAACCGAACGCGTCCAGCGACTCGGCCCGGCTCTCCACACCCGGGCTGTCCTGGGTCCACACCTGCGCGGCGGGCACCGCCTTGCCGGCGACGTCCAGCCCGCGGCCGCGGGCGCTGTAGACGACGACCACCGCCCCCTCGGCGATCTGGGATTCCATCGCGCCGATCACCAGGTCACTGACGCCGTTCCCGTCGAGATCGCCGACCGCCAGGTCGCCGGGAAACGCGCCACCGAGCTCGGGGAGCCCGAAGTGCGGGCCGATCTGCGCGACAGGGACGCGGCCCAGGCCGGTGGCGCGACCCGCGAAGACGAGCACGCCACCACGGCCCGCATTGGTCGAGACCACCAGATCATGGCGGCCGTCACCGTTGAAGTCGGCGGCGGCGAGCCCGAACCCCATGGCGTCCTCGGCGGGATCAGGGTCACCCAGGGGCTGGGCCGGCCGCGGCAGACGGTGCGCCCTCGCCGTGCTCAATCCCCGGGCGTCGCCGTACAGCACCGTGACGGTGCCCACCTCTTCGTCCGTCGCCGTGCCCTCACGGGGTGTCGACACCGCGAGGTCGGCGTAGCCGTCGCCGTCGAAGTCGCCCGAGGCGAGGGCGGCGCCGAACTGGTCACCGGCCTCCGGTGTGCCGGGGATGCGCGCATCCGCCTGGCTGAAGCGGAGCGAGCCCCTGGTCCGGACCCCCGTCGCAGTGCCCCGCATGACCACCACGGCGCCGGCGCCGGCGTTCTCACCGGGCACCCCGACGGCCATGTCCGGCCGCCCGTCACCGTTGAAGTCCCACGGCCGCGCGGTGGCAGCCGCGGCCATGGCGGGTGGCACAAGGCTCACCCACAGCAGCACCGTGAGGAGAAGCGCACACGCGCGTCCCCAACCCCGCCGACCGGACATGACGACCTCCTTGCCGCGCCCGCCCCAACTGAGCGCATCGTGCGCCCAAACGCCCTCGTTGACCAGGGTCTTTCGGGTGGGGCGTGTGGGGCCGTTCGTCAGGGGCCGGTTTCGGCCAGTCGCACCGCCAGCGTCGGAGGCGGCGAGGGCAGGCGGTCCGGGTGCAGGATCCCGCCGAGCACCGCCGCCCCGGCCGTCACGGCGTCGGGGGTGCACCGCGAGAACAGCCGCGTCGCGGCCGTCACCCACAGGGCGCCGTCGCGGACCGCACGCAGCGAAGCCACCTCGGGACGAGCGACCAGTTGACGGGTCTCGGCGACCGCCACCTCCAAGGTGTAGCCGCAGGGCATCACGACGATGATGTCCGGGTCGGCCTCGGCGATCTCGTCCCACGTGGCGCGGCGGGACGGGTCGCCCGGCGAGGACAGCAGGTGCTCGCCACCGGCTGCCTCCACCAGCTCGGGTACCCAGTGGCCACCGAGGAACGGCGGGTCGGTCCACTCCACGGTGACCACGCGCGGTCGCGGCGCCGCCGCCACGGCGTCGGATACGTGCTGGAGTCGGGCGCGCACCCCCGCGATCACCTGCTCGGCGACACCCTCGCGTCCGGTGGCCTTGCCGACACGGCGGACGTCGTCCATCAACCCGACCAGGTTCGTCGCCTCCAGCATCACCAGCTCGGCGCCGTCGGGCAGGGACGCGCGCGCCAACGCCCCGTCGACAGCGCACACGTCGCACACGTCCTGCGACAGCACCACGTCCGGCCGCAGATCACGTAGGCGCTCGACCTCCGTGGTGTACAGGCTGCGGCCGTTGGTGACCGCGTCGACGACCTGGCGATCGATGTCGGCCGGGTCGGGGCCGTCGACATCGTGGCCTGCGGCGCCCACGGTGCTTGCGGTCAGGACCGGCAGGCCCGCGGCGGCAGGGTGGTCGCATTCATGGGAGACCCCGACCAGCGCGTCGGCAAGGCCGAGCGAGGCGGCGATGTCGGTGCCGGAGGGGATGAGGCTGGCGATGCGCACGGTGACTCCTTGCAGCGTGGCGGCCGCCAAGGTATCCGGCGGGCAGGAACCGTTGCCGCGACGGCGAAGTCCCCCGTAGCAGCGGCAACGGTGCCGTCGAACAGGGAGTGCGCGATGCGGCGTGTGACGGGTGTGTTGATGGTCGTGGCCTTGGCCGCGTTGGGCACGGCGGGGTTCGCCACGGCTGAGGAGCCCGAAGGGCCGGCCCCCACGACCGTGCAGGCCGTGGACGCCGCGGTCGAAGGCAGCGCCGTCGCGGTGGCTGCGGACATCGCGTTCGGCGGGCAGGCCCCGGTCGTCCTGGGCGACGACCCCGCGGGCGACGGTCCGGTCGACGCGACGGCGGCCGACGCGTTCGGCGTCGACCTGACCGAGATACGCGCCTACCGCTCGGACCCGACCGACCCCGTCGTCACGCTGGAGTGGCAGACCACCAACCTCGAACGGCTCCCTCCGCCGGAGATCATCCGCTACTACTGGCAGTTCGTGGTCGACGGTGCCGTCATCTCCGCGCAGGCCAAGACGACCGACTTCGTGTCGGCGGCCAACGCCGGCGACGGCCAGCCGGGGACCGTGGCCAGCAACCTGCAGTCCTACGGCAGCGCCGGCGTCCCCGGGTTCCGGATCCGCGGCAACTGCGAGCTGATCGGCGGGACGCTGAACAACTGCGGACACGTCGCCTGGGTCGACGGCGAGTTCGACTTCGACAACGACGTCGTGCGGTTCTTCTTGCCGCTGGACCTCGAGGCGCTGCCCAAGCTGCGCCCCGGCGCCAAGATCACGCCGGACGCCAACGGCGCCTACGCGGCGTTCCAGGCCGCAGCGGACAACGCCAACACCCGCGACACCGTCACCCAGTGGGAGGACTACGTCGTCCCCGACGCGACGGCCACCGCACGGCTGCTCGACGCCGCCGGCGCTGTGGTCGCCTCCGGTGCCCTGTCCCAGGGCGACGACGGTCGCTGGAGCGGCGGGCTGACGGCGCCTGCGCCGGGTGACTACCGCTTGGAGGTCCGCGCCTGCTTCGCCGACAACTGCGACATCTCGGTCACCGACCTCGTCGTCTCATGACGGCCCCGCCTCCGTAGCGATGCCGTAACGGCCTGAGGCCTACGGTGCGCGCAGGAGGTGGGACATGGCGAGGTACTCCTACCGAGTCGAGATCGACTGCGAGCCCGAGGCCCTGTTCTCGGTACTGCTGGACCCGGCGTCCAACGCGCGGTGGCAGGCGGGTGTCGTGCACACACGTGCGTCGACGCCGGGGCTGGCGGGGGTCGGTACCCGGATGACCGAGGTGCGTGAGGTGGCCGGCTGCCGCACCGAGATCGGCTACGAGCTCGTCGCAGTCGAGTGGCCGTCGAAGACGGTGGTCCGCATGGTGGCGGGTCCACTGGCGGGGACCGCGAGCTACACGTGCCGACGGACGCACGGGGGCACGGAGTTCACGCTGACCTGTGATGTGGCACCCCGCGGCCGGTGGCGGCTCATGGCGCCGGCCATGGCCGCGGTCATGGCCGCCGAGGTGGCGCTGTCGTGCGAGCGGCTCAAGGCGCTGCTGGAGGCGCCGGTGTCGCTGCAGGCCGCCACCGCCTGAGCTCGTCTGCCCGATCACCTCACCGCACGCGCGAAGCGCACGACCGCGTCGATCATCTCGTCACCGTCGAGCAACGCACGGTCGTTGTGGTCGGCGCCGGCGACTACGAGAAGCTCGGCGCCGGCCGCCTCAGCGACCGCGCGGCTCTGCTCGGTCGGCACGATGCTGTCGCGATCGCCGGCGACCACCAGCACCGGACCGTCGTAGCGGGCGACGTGGGCCTTCACGTCCACGTCATCGCGCAGCAACAGCCGGACCGGAAGGAACGGGTAGTGGCGCGCTCCCACGTCGGCCAGCGTCGTAAACGGGGACCGCAAGACCAGGCCGTCGGGAGGGTCCTCGCTGGCCAGTCGTGCCGCAACGCCGCTGCCCAGCGACTCGCCGAAGTACACGAGCGGGCCGGTCTCGCGGTCGGCCAGGAATCGGCGGGCGGCGCGGGCGTCGGCCAGCAGCCCGTCGGCCGAGGGCCGTCCGGGGTTGCCGCCGTAGCCGCGGTAGTCCAGCAGCAACACGTCAATGTCGCGCGCCGCCAGCGCCGCGGCCAGCGGCGCGCGCAGCGAGCGGTTGCCGGCGTTGCCGGGCAGGAACAGCACGGTGGCGGTCGCCTCGCCGTCAGCTGGGACGAACCACGCGGACAGCTGCAGGTCGTCCTCGGTGGTCAGGGTGACCTCCTGCGCCTGTGGCAGGTCGGCCTCTGCGGGAGTCCCCGCCCCGCCCATCGGCAGGTAGATCAGCCGGTCCTGGAACACGTAGGCCGCAACGACGATGAGTCCAGCGGCACCGACGAGCCAGACCAGCAGACGCAGGTCAGCGCTCCGGGTACTGCGAGGTCCGCTGGTCGGGCTGGGCGCCGCCGGTGAACCGGTGGTCGACCGGTGTCTCGGTCTGACGCTTCCGCAGGACGAAGAACAGCGCGACCATGGCCGGGACGAGCAGGAGCAGGCCCGGCAGGCCGGTGATGATGCTGAGGATCACCCCGATGCCGACGAGGACGGCCAGTGCCTGGATCATGGGGGAAACCTTTCGGTCGACGCGTGCGCCGGTCGGTTCCCGCCTACCCACTTTCGCTCGGCCGTACCGCCGCGGCCTCAGCCCTCGGCGTCGGGCACGACGCGCACGTTGAACATCGGCGTCCCCAGCGCCCGCATGGTCCTGGTCCACAGCGCGAGGTACATCTCCGTGGCCCGTGCAGCCTCGATCCCGCCGAGGTCGACGACGTGACGCCACCCGAACCACTGCTGCAGCCACCTCGTCACGGTGGCCTTCGCATCGACGTCGTCGCCGCACACGAACAGGTGGTGCTCGCCGCCGGCCAGACGCTGCGGGTCGACCATCAGCACCGCCGTCACGGTGTTGAGAGCTTTGACGACGCGCGTGTCGGGCAGCGCACGCTGGATCTGCTCGCCGAGCGAGTCGACGTTGGCCACGGTCAGCGTCGGCGGGAAGCCCGCGGAGAAGTCCAACGGGTTCGCCACGTCGATCAGGATCTTGCCCGCGAGGTTGTCCGCATCAGCCATCCGCAGCGCCTCCAGCGACGCCCCGCCGGCGGTCGCGTTGATCACCACCTCGCCGTGGGCGGCGGTGTCCGCGAAGGACCCGATCGCGATGGCGGGGTTGGCCTCGTGCCACTCGGAGAACGACTCGCCGCCGTCGGCGGGACGGGCGAGCAGTGCACCCACATCACGCGTGCCGAGCATGACGTCGTGCCCTGCGCCGGCCAGTCCGTCGCTCAATACCCGCCCGACGCCACCGGACCGCAGGATCCCGACCCGCATCTTCGCCCCCTTCGGTTGCGTGCTTGGATGCAACACCCGCCCGCGCCGAATCCATCCCGCCCAGGAGACGCCGATGGCCGCATGGGACGTCCATGCCGACGAGCAGTACTGCTATCTGACCACGCTCGGCAGGGTGACAGGACGCGAGCACACGATCGAGATCTGGTTCGTCGTCGTCGACGGTCGGCTGTACCTGCTGTCCGGCGGCCGAGACCGCGCCGACTGGGTCCGCAACCTCATGGCCGAACCGCGCGTGCGTGTGCGCATCGCCGGGGACGAGTACCGGGCAACCGCGACGGTGGCCGACGACGATGACGCCTCACGACGGGCGCGCCAACTGCTGGTCGACAAGTACCAGGACGGTTACGACAACGACCTAACCAGCTGGCGCGACACCGGCCTGCCGATCGTGCTGACGGCGGCGCCGTGATGCGTCAGTCGCCGACGACGAACTCTCCTGCAGCGGCGCGCGTCGTGTAGTCCGCGGCGCCGGGCCCAGCGACGTAGTACGTGTACGCGTCCTCGCCATCCCCTGCCCACGCCGAGGTGCCGCGCCGGCTGTCGTGTGTCTCCGCAGACAGTGCGGTCCACACCGTGCCGCTGGTAAGGTCAGCGGCGGCATCGCCCGCGAACGCGCCGCGCGGCAGCGTCCACGTGATGTGGTTGCCGGTGATCTCGACCCCGCTGGTCAGTTCGTGGTGGTAGCGGTAGTAGGACTCCCACCAGTCACCGGGGGGCAGGTCCGACGGCCGCGAGCAGGTCGACGAGAAGGTGCCGACCCGCTCGACCGTTCCGGGGTCGGCGCTGCTGAGGACGTCGTTGACGCCGACACTGGCGCCACACCGGTCCGTCAGCCGCCACCCGACCGCCCAGTTGGCTCCCTGCAGCTCGACGTCCGGGACATCGCCGCACAGTTCCAACTCGATCTGGACACCGCCGCCCACCAGGTCCCGGAACGAGACCGACTTGATGTCGAACCCCGCGACCCGCTCCTCGTCGGGGTTGTCGACGAGTCGGCGGTTGGCGAGCTCCACCATGCGCCCGGCGTCGCCGCACCGGTCGGTGACCTGTGGCTGCTCTGAGGCGGCCGCCGCAACCGGTCCGGCGAGCACGCCGATGAGCAGAACCACGACGTACCCGAACACGCGCACGACCATAGGAACCGCTCCTCAAAGGACCCCGCGGATGGACACGGTGGGTATTCGCCGTCTGGGCCGGCGCCTCCTGCCGCCGTGGCCGATTAGCATCCGGCCCCGTGGACTTCCGCGACACGACCGACGAGGCCGCCTTCCGAGCCGAGGCAATCGATTGGCTCGACCAGACCTTGCCCGGCCGTCCCGAGGGGGCCGGTCGGGGCGCCAAGGAACGCGCCAGCCGCTGGTGGCAGGAGCGTCTGGCCGAGGGCGGATGGGCCGGCATCACCTGGCCCACCGAGTACGGCGGCCGCGGCCTGTCCATCGTGCACGAGGCCATCTTCCTGGAGGAATCGGCCAAGCGGGACGCGCCAGAGCCGCTGAACCTGCTCGGCATGATCCTGGCCGGTCCGACCATCCTGGTGCACGGCACCGACGAGCAGAAGCAGCGCTACCTCCCCAAGATCCTGTCCGGTGAGGAGATCTGGTGTCAGGGGTTCAGCGAACCCGGCGCTGGCTCCGACCTCGCGTCGCTGCGGACCTCGGCCACGCCCACGGGGGACGGGTTCGTCATCAACGGCCAGAAGGTGTGGACGTCGTTCGCCCACGAGGCCGACCGCTGCATGCTGCTCGCACGGGTTCCCACCGACGAGGGCGGCAAGCATGCCGGCATCACGTACTTCCTAGCGTCCATGGAGGGCGTCGACGTTCGGCCGCTGGTGATGATCAACACCGACGCCGACTTCAACGAGATGTTCTGGTCGGACATCCCGCTGTCGGGCGATGAGGTTCTGGGCGAAGTCGGCAAGGGTTGGTCGCGGTGACGACCCTGGCGTTCGAACGGGGGTCGCTGGCGTTCGCGCTGGGTGCGGTCGCGGCGCGGACGCTGGAGCGCCTGGTCGAGACGTGCGTGCGGACCGGTTCGGCTGACGACCCCGTCGTGCTCGACGAGCTCGGCCGCTGCTCCGCTGACGTCGAGGCGCTGCGTCTGACGACGATCCGCCAGCTCTCGGAGCTGTCCGCCGGGCGCTCGCCGGGGGCGGAAGGGTCCGCGGTCAAGCTGAGCTGGGCGCGGGTGATGCAGCGGATGACCCGCTTGGCGGTGGAGCTCGGCGGCGTCGACGGGCAGGCGCAGGACGACGAGATGTCGCGGCGCTGGGCGCTGGGCTACCTGCGGTCGCGGGGGATGTCGGTCGAGGGCGGCACCGACGAGATTCAGCTGTCGATCATCGCCGAGCGGGTGCTGGGGCTCCCGCGGTCGCGGTAGGGAGAGCACGTGAAGGCGACCTTCACCGAGGAGCAGCGGGCGCTGGCCGAGACGGCACGTGACCTCGGCGCCGGGGGGCTTGCCGCCGCGCGGGTGATGCTCGACGGGGGTGAACCGGACGACAGCCTGACCGCGGCGCTGTTCGGGGGCTTCGCCGGCGTCGGCGTGGCGGAGGCGGCCGGTGGCGCCGGCGGCGGGCTGGTCGAGGTCGCAATCCTGCTCGAAGGACTGGGCCGGACCGTCACCCCCACCCCTTTCGTTCACCACATCCTCGCGCTGCAGGTGGCCCATGCCGCCGGCCATGATGTCGGCGCCGCACTGGCGCCCGACGCCCGCTGGGTGCTCACGCCGGGAGGACAGACCACTGCGGTGCCCGACGGCCCCACCGCCACCGCTGCGGTATCAGTGGGCGACGACCACGCCGTGACCGTGCATCGAGTCGAGGCCGCATCGCCACGGCCTGGTCTGGACCCCACCCGGCCCCTGGCCGACCTGCGCCTCGGCGAGGTCGTCGCCGCTGCCCGCACGGGCTCACCGCACGCCGGCCTGCGCGCTGCCGCGGCATTGGCTGCCGAGCAGGTCGGCGTCGGCAGGGGCGCCGTCGACCTGGCGGTCGAGTACGCCAAGACCCGCGAGCAGTTCGGCCAACCCGTCGGCCGGTTCCAGGCGGTCGCCCACCAGCTCGCCGACGCGTTCACCGGTTTGGAGCTGGCGTGGTCGCTGGTGCTGTATGCCTGCTGGGCGTTGGACGCCGGCGCCCCGGACGCCGCCGGTGCCGTGCACCGCGCCGCCGCCAAGGCGGGCGAGGCCGCGGTCTTCGCCTGTGAGCGGGCGATGCAGGTCCACGGCGGCATCGGCATCACCTGGGAGGCCGACCCCCACCTGTTCCTGCGCCGGGCCATCGCCGACGACGCGTGGCTCGGCAGCGCCCGCCGGCACCGGCAGCAGGCCGGCGCGGCCCTTCTGCACCGCGCCTGACCTCGGTTCGAAGGTCCCGCACGGACGGGTCCTTCGGCCCTGCGCCGCCTGCCTCCCATGACTCACCATCACAGGTGTCAGGGCCCGCATCCCGCCGGTGTCGCCGAGAGGGAGTTGTCCCGACGCCGGGCGGAAGCGGCGGCGTCCGTCCGCACCCGCCATGAGGACCTTCCTTGTCGAGAAAGGTGCCGTGATGGCCACGGCTGCACTGCTCATCGTCATCGCGGCAGGTCTGATCGTCGTGCACTACGGCTTCGTCCGGCGTTGGATGCTGACGTGGGGCGCGTCGGTGGAGGAGCTGGGCGCCGCACTTCCCGGCGACGAGTTCGTCCTCGACCCTCGCACCGGCAGCACTCGAGCCATCACGATCCACGCGCCGCTTGAGGCCGTGTGGCCATGGATCGCCCAGATGGGCCAAGGGCGTGGCGGGCTGTACAGCTACGACTGGCTCGAGAACCTGTTCGGCTGCGACATCCACTCCTCGGACCGGATCCTGTCGAACCTGCAGACCGTCGAGGTCGGCGACGTCATCCGCTTGGTCAAGGAGGGCTACCCCGTCGACCTGTCCTTCGAGGTCGCCTTCGTCCATCCACCTCGCGCTCTGGTGCTGCGCCCCCGCACGACTCCAGAAGAGGCGTTCGCCGCCGGCATGGCGTACACGACCTGGGCCTTCGTCCTGCAGGCGGTCAACTCCGGCACCACGCGGCTGATCTCACGGTGGCGCACGGACTTCAAGCCGACACCTGCCGGCTACTTCTGGTGGAAGTACGGCCCCGTCGAGGCGGTCAACTTCGTCATGGAGCGCAAGATGCTCAAGGGCCTGCGCCGGCGCGCCGAGCACTGCGCCACCTGGCGGCTGATGGCCGAGCCGACCAGCGCCGACGCTCAGCACCCCAACCCCAGCGCTGGTTGAGGTTCCGCCGGCGGGGTGGCGCGCCTTAGGATCATCGGGTCGAAAGGCGCGCGCATGGACGCCCCGAAGGGCACGACGACCTCCGCCGAGTACAGCGACCTCGAGCTGCGACTGGCCGCCCGCAACCACGGCATGCCGCTGGAGGTCCTGCAGCACGACGTCACCCCGATCGGCATGCACTACCTGCTGATCCACTACGACATCCCCTACGTCGACGAGTCGGAGTGGACGCTGACCGTTGACGGCGCCGTCGGGCGCCGGCTGACGCTGACCCTGGATGACCTGCGCGCTCGGCCCGCCGTGACCCAGCGGGTGACCATGGAGTGCGCCGGCAACGGCCGGACGCTCATGCGCCCCCGGGCGATCAGCCAACCATGGATCTACGAGGCCGTCGGCACCGCCGAGTGGACGGGTACGCCGCTGGCGCCCCTGATCGCGGAGGCCGGTCTGGACGACGACGCGGTCGAGGTCGTGTTCACCGGACTGGACACCGGCGTCGAATCCGGCAAGCGCCAGTCGTACGCCCGCAGCCTGACCCGCGACGAGGTCGCACGCGACGACGTGATCGTCGCCTATGAGATCAACGGGCAGCCCCTGCCCCCGCAGCACGGGTACCCGGCGCGGCTGATCGTCCCGGGCTGGTACGGGATGGCGAGCGTGAAGTGGCTGACGTCGATCACCGCCGTGACGACGCCGTTCGAAGGGCACCAGCAGGCCCGCGCGTATCGGCTCCGCCAGGCTCGCGAGGAACCCGGCACACCCCTGACGCGCATCGCCGTCCGCTGTCTGATGGTGCCGCCGGGTGTGCCGGAGTTCCCGACTCGGCATCGCTTCGTGCCGCGGGCGGGATGGTCGCTGACCGGACGGGCGTGGTCGGGCGCGGCGCCGGTCGTTCGGGTCGAGGTGACCGACGCCGGTGGAGCGACGTGGCAGGAGGCCCGCGTCGACGACCCGCCGGCGCCCCATGCCTGGCAGCGGTGGAGCTGCGACTGGCGTCCGCGGGGCGCCGGCGAGGTGGAGCTGTGGTGCCGCGCCACCGACGCCGACGGCAACACCCAGCCGCTGGAGCCGGCGTGGAACTTGGGCGGGTACGCCGGCAATGCGGTCCAACGGGTGCCGGTGACTGTCGAGGACTGATCGGCGGGCGGCGCCGGCCGGCGCAGGCGCCGGGCTCGCGGCGCTGCAGTCGTCCTCGAGCACCGGCGTGCGTCAGGTCATGGCCGGTGGGTGTGTGGGTCCGAGTTGACGTGCGTGCACTCGGACCCACTCACCCCGCGCAGATTGAGCGCAGACCCACACACCTCGGTGGGGCGCCGGCGGGCGGCATCATGGCGGGATGCCGTTGCGCCGCCTCGCCGCTGCCGTACCCAACGGCTTGCCGCTGACCGGTCCGCTGATCCGCGCGGGCTTGGCGCACGCCTTCGGGCCGCCGCCCTTTGATCCCTCGGCATCACCCGGCGACCCGGGGCTGTTCGGCCCCGAGTCGGCGTCGTGGATGGTCATCGCCGAGCCCGCCGCCATCGTCGGCGGCGTCCGCGCGCTGCTCGTCCAACTCCTCCATCCCGCCGCCATGGCCGGCGTCGCCGACCACTCCCGCTTCCGAGAGGATCCACTCGACCGGTTGCAGCGCACGTCCTCCTACGTCACCGCGACGGCGTTCGGCTGCACCGACGACGCGCTGCGCGCCGCCGCCGGCGTTCGGCGCGCGCACCGCCGCGTCGTCGGCACGACACCCGCCGGCGCGCCGTACCGCGCCGACGACCCCCACCTGCTCGCCTGGGTGTCGATCGCGCTGACCTCCAGCTTCCTGGCGACCCACGCCGCCTACGCACCGAGCAAGCTGACCGACGCTGAAGCCGACCGTTTCGTCGCCGAGCAGTCGCGTGCCGCGGCAC
>Ga0247713_1001299_pt1 | contig 12587 bp, 9 predicted proteins | sample 21E_NmetaG_FD_189936 | JGI IMG/M metagenome (GOLD analysis project Ga0247713, IMG submission 189936) | Soil microbial communities from hillslope of Landscape Evolution Observatory, University of Arizona, Oracle, AZ, United States - 2-1-E_N | ecosystem: Engineered > Artificial ecosystem > Mesocosm... | reverse complement strand
GGGTGACACGCCGTGCCGCTCACCGCACCGGCCGGTCGTTCTCCCCGTTCGTGGACGTGCTGTGCCGCTGGCGCGACGCGACTCGCGCCCGCCCTGCGCCCGCGTCAGCCGGGCATCGGCAGGCCGAGCTCGGCGCGCCGGGCGCGGTACCGGGCCACCCCGGCCAGCTTGACGTCCTCGTAGCCGCGCACCAGTTCGGCGGCCTCCGCGACGGCCACCGCGGTGTCGTAGGAGCCGGCCGACAGCCCGGCCGCGAGCCGTAGCACCGTGTCGCGGTACTCGTCGCGCAGGGCCCGCTCCAGCCGGCGCACCTCGGTGCGACCGAAGGGGTCCAGTGGCGTGCCGCGCAGCACCTTTCCGCGTGCCAGCCCGCGCAGCATCGGGCGCATCCAGGGACCGAACGCCACCTTCTTCCGCCGTCCGAGCGCCTTGAGCACCGGCGGGTGCAGCCGGTACCGCCGCTTCACCCCGCCGGGCACCTCGGCCGCCAGCCGGGCCTCGAACGCCGGGTCCGTCAGCAGCCGGGCCACCTCGTACTCGTCCTTGTAGGCCGTCAACCGGTGCAGGCCGCGGGCCACCGCCTCGCTGAAGGCGGTCCGCTCCCCCAGCGCCCGCTCGGCCCGCCAGACCGCACGGACGTCGGCGACGTAGGCCCGCGCCGTCCGCTCGCCCTGGTAGGCGACCAGCTGCGCCGCGCGGACCGCCACGAGCCTGCGGGGCTCGCCGGCCAGCTCGCCGAGATCGATCCCGGCGGGCAGCTCGGGCGCGGCCGGCGCCGCGCCGGGCCCGTCGCCGGCGGTGGCGGCGGCGAAGGCGGCCGGATCGGCCACCGCCACCCGGCCCCAGCGGAACGCCGCCGTGTTCGCCGCGACAGCGACACCGTTCAGCCCGATCGCCCACTCGACGGCCGCCGCCGACAGCGGGAGCGCCCCAGCCTGCAGCGCCGCCCCGACCAGCATGAGGTTCGCCGGCATCGCGTCACCGAACAGCGCAACCGACGCGGCCTGCGCGTCGAGGGCCACGACCTCGCGGACCGCCCCGCCGATCCGGTGCAGCAGCGTGCCCGTGCCGGGCCCGGACACGGACGCGTCGCGGACCATCGCCCCGGTCGGCACGTCGCCGGTGGACACCACGGCCACCGTCCGGTCGGTTGCGGCGTAGCCGAGGTTGCGCGCATCCGCGCCGACCAGCGCGTCGAAGGCGAGGTAGCAGTCGGCCTGCGCCGGCCCGACCCGGTTGGCCGGGCCGAGCGCCGCCACATCGGCCGCAATGCGCAGGTGCGAGGTGACCGGTCCGGCCTTCTGGGACAGCCCGGTCTGGTCGACCCCGTGCACGGCGAGCCCGTCACGCACGGCCGCGGTGCCGAGGACCTGGTTCACCGTGACGATGCCGGTACCGCCGATCCCGGCGAGGAAGACGTCGACGGTACCCGCCAGCGGGTCGCGCTCGACGTCGGGCACCTCCGGGGGTTCGCGCCGGTCCACCTCCGTCCGCGTGCTCGCACCGGGGGGCAGCTCCACGGTGACGAACGACGGGCAGTCACCGTCGAGGCAGGAGTAGTCGGTGTTGCAGGAGGTCTGGTCGATGCGGGTCTTGCGCCCGAACTCGGTGTCCACCGGCTGCACGGACAGGCAGTTGCTCTTGGCGCCGCAGTCGCCGCAGCCCTCGCAGACCGCCTCGTTGATCACCACCCTGGTCGGCCGGACCGGGAGCGTGCCGCGCTTGCGCATCCGGCGGGACTCGGCGGCGCAGCGCTGGTCGTAGACGAGCACGCTCACCCCCTCGACCTCGGCCAGCACGCGCTGGGCCTCGTCGAACCGGTCGCGGTGCCACAGGTCGACCCCGGCCGGCAGCGGCGGCAACGCCCGGTACCGCTCGGGCTCGTCGGCACAGACGACGATCTTCCGCACGCCCTCGGCGAGCAGCTTCGCGGCCAGCGCCGGCACCTCGAGCGCGCCCTCGGCGACCTGCCCGCCGGTCATGGCGACGTGCCGGTTCCAGAGCAGCTTGTACGTGATCGACACCCCCGCGGCGACACACGCCTGCACGGCGAGCTGCCCGGAATGCGCGAAGGTGCCGTCGCCCATGTTCTGGTACAGGTGCCGCGCGTCGGTGAACGGCGCCTGCCCGATCCACTGCGCGCCCTCGCCGCCCATCTGGGTGAGGGAGTCGACCTCGCTCTCCGGCCGGTGCACCAGCGCGACCATCGCGTGACAACCGATGCCGCCGCCCGCGACCGCGCCCTCGGGGACCACCGTCGAGCGGTTGTGCGGACAGCCCGAGCAGAAGTAGGGCGTCCGCGCCACGGGGAGCAGCTCGAGCGTCGGCCGGGCGGCGCGGTCGGGCGCGAGCGCGATCTCCGGGTGCGCGGCGAGCACCCGGCGCAGCGGGCCGGCCAGGGCCCCCGCGGTGATCTCACCGGCGACCGGCACGAGTGGCGAACCCTCGGCGTCGGCGGACCCGACGACGAGCGGCGCGTCGGGCAGGCCGTACAGCGCGTCCCGCACCGCCGACTCGACGAAGGCGTTCTTCTCCTCGACGACGAGCACGTGGGTCAGCCCGTCGGCGAACGCGCGCAGCCCGGCCCGGTCGAGCGGGTGCACCATGCCGAGGCGCAGCAGCCGGATGCCGGCGCGCGCGCAGCCGGCGTCGTCGAGCCCGAGGTCGCGCAACGCCTGGCGCACGTCGCCGAACGCCTTGCCGCCGGCGACGACGCCGAGCCATGCGTCCGGCGGGTCCACCTCGACAGCGTTGATCGGGTTCGCGGCCAGGAACGCCCGCAGCATCGCCCAGCGCGGGCCGTAGAGCTGCTGCTCGGCCTCCAGCGAGGTCGGCGGGACGAGCATCGGGTACTGGCGGTACGCCCACGGCCGGCCGTCCCACTCCAGCTCGGGGACGGTGATACCGACCTCGCCGGCCGAGCCGTCGATCACGTAGACGCCGTCGGCCACGTCCGTGGTGATCTTCATCCCGACCCACATGCCCGACGCGCGGGACATCGCGATGCCGTACCGGCCGAGCCGCACGACCTCCACGGCGTCGCGCGGGTACAGCACCGGCAGGCCGTAGCCGGCGAGGGTGCGCTCGCTGACGCACGGGATCGTCGAGGACTTGCAGCTGGGGTCGTCGCCGGCCAGGACGAGCACGCCGCCCTTCGGATGCGCGCCGCAGATGTTGCCGTGGCGCATCGGGTCGCCGGCGCGGTCCACCCCGGGGGCCTTGCCGTACCAGACCCCGACCGCACCGTCGACGCGCCGGGCGTGACCCGGAACCTCCACCTGGCTGCCCCAGACGGCGGTGGCGGCCAGCTCCTCGTTGACGCCCGGCACGAACCGCAGGCCCGCGCTCTCGACGAGCTCGGGGGCCTTCGCCAGGGTCAGGTCGAGGGTACCGAGCGGGCTGCCCTGATAGCCGGAGACGAACGACGCGGTGCGCAGGCCGGCGGCGGCGTCGGCGGCGTGCTGCTCGACCAGCAGCCGGGCGACCGCCTGCACCCCCGTGATCAGCACGGGGCCGGCGCCGGCGCGGTAGCGGGCGCGGAGATCGACGTCGACGGGCACGTCGTGACCGGCTCGCACCCCGGTGTCCTGCAGCGTCATCGCCTGCTCCCTCCGAGGTCGTGGGCCGGTGTCAGCCGCAGTTCGCCGGGCGGCGGCCGCCCCACGGACACTCTGCACCACCGCGACCTCGCGCGCTCCGAGCACCCGGGACGTGCTGCCGAGCACCGAGATCGCCGCCACGGCGATCGCGCGCTCGCCGCACCACGGAACCGCGACGGCTCGGAGGCTGGCCCCGCACCCCGGCTCCGGGCGACGATGGCCGTGTGCTGCTCCCGTTGGGTGAGGCGGACGGACGCGCCGCCTGGACCGTGGCCGCTCCGGACGGCCGCGTCCTCGCCGTGTTCCTGGTCGACGGCACGCATCACGTCACCGACGCGGCGTGCCCGCACAACAAGGGGCCTCTGGTGGAGGGCCGCATCGAGGAGGGACCCACCCTGGTGTGTCCGTGGCACCGGTTCCGCTACGACCTGCGCACGGGGGCCTGCGCCAACCACCGCCGCTACGACCTGCGCCTCTACCCGGTCGTGCTCCGCGGCGACGCGGTCTACGCCGACCTCGGCGACGAGTGAGCGGGACAGCCGGCACGGTCTCAGGCGCGGTCCGCGAGCAGCGCGGCGCCGATGATGCCGGCGTCGTTGCGCAGCTCGGCGGGCACGATCGGGGTCCGCGTGCGCACCAGCGGCAGCCAGCGGTCGGCCTTCTTGCTCACCCCACCGCCGACGACGATCAGGTCCGGCCACAGCAGGTCCTCGACGTGGCGGTAGTAGCGGCTGAGCCGGGCGGCCCACTCGTCCCACGTCAGGTCCTCGCGCTCCCGGGCGGAGTCCGCGGCGCGGGTCTCGGCGTCGTGACCGTCCAGCTCCAGGTGGCCCAGCTCCGTGTTGGGCACGAGCATGCCGTCGTGGATCAGCGCCGAGCCGATGCCGGTGCCGAGCGTGGTGACGAGCACCAGCCCCCGCCGGCCGCGGGCCGCGCCGAACTCGACCTCGGCCACGCCGGCGGCGTCCGCGTCGTTGACGACGACGGCGGCCTTCCCGGCCTGCGCGGTGAACAGGCCGGCGGCGTCCGCGCCGATCCAGGAGTCGTCGACGTTGGCGGCGGTGCGGACCACGCCGTGCTGCACGACGGCCGGGAAGGTGCAGCCGAACGGTCCGTCCCAGGCGAACGCGGCGAGCACCTCGCGCACGACCTCGGCCACCGCCTCCGGAGTGGACGGCTGCGGCGTCGGGATCCGCACGCGGTCCGCGGTGAACCGCCCGGCGGCGAGGTCGACCGGTGCACCCTTGATCCCGGAGCCGCCGATGTCGATTCCGAACCCGGTGCCCTGGTGGGTCGTCATGTGCCCGGCCTGCGGCTTCACCACCTGCGCGCCGAGCCACCGACGCCGCGCCCATCGCCCTCGGGCAGCGCCGGGTAGTCCTCCTCGGTCCACGGTCCGTCGTGCTCGAACAGCTCGGCGGCAGCGGGCACGGCCATCGCGACACCCCTTCCGGTCGGGTCGGCCCGGTCATGGTCGCACTGTGTCGACGGGTCCGACGGGTCCGACGGTCAGCGCGTGACGGCGGCGAGCACCTCCGCGAGCGCCTGCTCCGCCAGCGCCCGCAGCTCGGCGTCCGTCCGGTCCTGGATCGGATGCGGGACGTGCACGGCGGGCACCGCGGCGTAGCCGAGCGCGCGGGCCTGCGCGCCCCCGGCCTCGACGAACTCGCTCGACGCGACGTAGGCCGCCACCACGCCCTGGCCCTCCAGGGAGACGAGGTCGTGCACACTGCACGACGTGCACGAGCCTCAATCGGCGAGAGCGGAGATCACGACGTCGCACTGCGCGGCGATCTCGCGGCGCAGGTCCGGCGGCATCGGCTTGGCGAACGTCGGCTTCGTGTAGCGGCGCACCGTGACGGCGTGCCCGGCCAGCAGCTCGGCGAGGCGGTCGAGGAACACGTCGCCGCGGGCCTTGGAGATGTCGAGCAGCCCGACACGCGCGCCGTCGAGCGAGGCCGGGCGGGGCAGCAGGGCCCGCTCGGCAGGAGCCCGCTCGTCCGTGGGGTCCAGCACCGTCAGCGCCACGTGTCGACCTCCCTGGTCACCGGCCGGCTGCCGCCGGGCCCGCCGACCCAGCCGCCGATCACCGCCGAGAACATCCCGGCGCCCCCGCCGGCGTGCACGATCAGCAACCCGCCGGGACGGAACTTCGGCACCGGCGAGGTCGCCTTCCCCGGCGGCAGACCCTCCTCGATCCCACCCGCCCCACGCGCGATCTCCGCGGGATCGAGCAGCAGCGCCTCGGCCAGCGCAGCCTCCAGCCGGGCCCGGTCCCAGCCCGCCCCGGCGAACACCCGCGCGTGCTCCGGGCAGACGACGAGCGTCGCGTCGAAGGCCAGCGGCAGCTTCGGGTGCGCGACCGAGCGCAGGCCGGCCGCGAGGGAGCGTGCCAGTGACTCCGGGGTGCGCGAGATCTGGTCGGCCAGCCCGCGCGGGCCCTCGGCGGCGAACACGGTGACCGCCGAGACGCCGGGCGCGACGCCGCGGGACACCGACAGCGGTTCCCACGGCGAACCGTCCTCGTCCTCGGCGAAGCAGAACCCGACCTTGCCCGGGTGGCCCAGCGCGGCCCGGTCGACCTCGCCGGGCCGGCCACCGCCGACGTTGCGGATCACCAGCTGCAGTGCCCGCCCGAGCGTCGAGTTCGCCCGGTTGCCCTGTCCGAGGGCGTTGCCGCGGGCGTTCATCCCGATCTCGCGCGCCACCGGGCCGTTGACGACGATCGCCGGGCCGGCACCCCAGGTGGTGGCGAGCAGCCCGTGCGCGTTGAACTCGTCGGTGCAGGCCGCCTCGACCACCGCGAGCACCACCGGCAGGTACTCGGGCCGGCACCCGGCGAGCACCGCGTTCACGGCCACCTTCTCCACGGTGGCCTCGGCCAGGTTCGGCGGGACGACCGCCACGACCTCGTCGGGTGCGCGCGAGGTGCCGTCGAGCATGCGCAGCACCCGCGCCGGCGTCGGCGCGACGACGGGGAGGCCGTCGGACCAGCCTCGGGCGTACATCGCCTCGATCTCGTCCTCGAGCGTGATCTCCAGCCGCCGGGACCGCAGCGACCCGCCGCGGGCGCGGACGAGCAGCTCGTCGGCGAGCTCGGGGTCGGTGGTGCGCGAGCCGCAGCCCGGCCGGTGCCCGGGCAGGTCGGGACCCAGGCCCGCCACCCCGGTCACCCGCTCCCACTCCTCGCGCAACCAGCCCTCGGCGCGGGCGGCCTCGGTGCCGTCGGCGCGCCGCACGAGCGTCGGTACCGTCTCGATCCGCAGCGCGAGGCTGACGTCCAGCGAGGTGTCGTCGCGCACGCCCGGCACGGAGGCGGGGAACGCCGGGTCGTCCTGGCTGTACACGACGACGCCGGGCAGCTGCGCCAGCACCGGCTCGACCAGGCGGCAGGTCGGGCAGTCCTGCTTGACCACGGCGACGAGCCCGTCGGCGGGAAGATCGGCGAGCGCGGCGGGCACGGGCCGATGCTAGCCCCGATCCTGGTCCGCGGCCCCGCCACGGCCGTATGCTCCTCGGGCGCCGGTGTCGGGGGTCGTCGGGCGCGCCGGTGTGACGAGGAGCGAGCGTGACCGCGACGATGTTCGGGCCCTACCGGCTCGACGGCTTGCTCGGCCGCGGCGGGATGGGCGAGGTGCACCGCGCCCACGACACCGAGCAGGACCGCGCGGTCGCCCTGAAGCTGCTGCCCGGGGAGCTGTCCGGCGACGAGGAGTACCGCGCCCGGTTCCGCCGCGAGGCGCGGATCGCGTCCCAGCTGACCGACCCGCACATCGTGCCGATCCACCGGCACGGCGAGATCGACGGCCGCCTGTTCCTCGACATGCGCCTGGTCGACGGCGAGGACCTGGGGGCGGTGCTGCGCGCGGACGGCGCACTGGCGCCGGAGGCGGCGGTCGCCGTTGTCGAGCAGGTGGCGAGCGCGCTCGACGCGGCGCACGGTGCGGGTCTCGTGCACCGCGACATCAAGCCGTCGAACGTGCTGCTGACCCGGCCGGCGCGTACCGGCGGGGCGCGGTTCGCCTACCTGGGCGACTTCGGCATCGCCCGCAGTGTGGGCAACGAGTCCCAGGCCGCGCTCACCCGGGTCGGTTCGACCGTCGGGACCATGGCCTACATGGCGCCGGAACGGTTCCTCGACCGGCCGCTCGACGCGCGCAGCGACATCTACGCGCTGGCCTGCCTGCTGTACGAGTGCCTGACCGGCGCCCCGCCGTTCCCGGCCGGCGAGGCGGCGGCGCTGATGCACGCCCACCTGAGCCTGCACCCGCCGCGTCCGTCCGCCCACCCGGGCGTACCACCGGCGCTGGACGACGTGATCGCCCGTGGCATGGCGAAGGACCCGGCCCACCGGTACCGCACCGCCGGTGAGCTCGCGGCCGCCGCGCGCGTCGCGCTGACGGCGGTCCCGTCGCCGGGTGCGTGGACGGTGGCCCCGGCGCAGGGCGCCTGGACCGCGGCGCAGTCACCCGGGCAGCCGTGGCCGGACCCGGCGCGGACGAGCGATCCCGGTCTCCCTTCCCCGGCGGCGTACGGCACGGCCCCGTACGGGGGCGGCCGGCAGCACGGAGCCGGCCCGTACGGCACCGGCGCGAGCCCGCACCCCGGCCCGTACGGCTCGGCCGGCTACGGCACCGCGGCCGCGGGCGGCTGGACCCGTCCGCCCACGGGCCACCCCGTCCCCCCGGCGGGCCCGCCACAACGGGCGACGTCGTCGCGGGCGCCGCTGCTGATCGGGCTCGGCGTCGTGGCGCTGGCCGTCGTCGTGCTGGTCGTCGTCCTGGTGGGCGGCGGTTCGGGCGGCGGGTCCGTGGCGGCCGCGACCGGCTCGTCGGCGCCCGGCCTGGCGGTCCCGGACAACACGCCCTCCGGGGTGAGCGACACGATCGTGCTTTCCGACGCGGGCACGGTGTCCGCCGTGCGGGTGTCGGTCGCGATCACCCACCCGGTCACGGTGGACCTACGGGTGGAGCTGCGCGCGCCGAACGGGGCGGTCGCGGTGCTGGCCGACCGCGCGGCGTTCCGCGGGCCGGACTACCGCCTGGACCTCGACTCGACCACCGAGCCTGCGCTGGCCGGCCTGCTCGGCGGGCGACGCGACGGGGCCTGGGAGCTGCGGGTGATCGACGGGCTGGCCGCGGACACCGGCACCCTCGACTCGTGGTCGGTGACCGTTACGCGGAGCCCCTGACCCCCGCTCAGTGCTCGGGCTCGTGCCCGACGGCGACGGCGCCGGCGCCGGTCGGGTGATCTCCCCTGTTCGGCCGCAGCCGCCGCACCAGCAGCGGAAGCGGCGGTCCTCCGCCTCCCGAACTCAGGTGGCGATCCCCGGGCGCAACGAGTTCGAAGTGCTCTCCGAGCAGTTCCACGCGCTTGACGCGGAACTCGGCGAGCTCCCGGGTACCAGTACCTCACCCATCGGCGTTGCGGGCTCGACCTGGTTCGGCTCGTCGTTCCCGCTCGGTGGTGGGCATGGGGGTCTCCCGTCGGGGGCGATGGGGTGGATAGGCAGCCACGGGTCACCCGGACAAGGGGTCGTTCGCGCGGAGCGGGACGAAGGTCGGGCGTGACGCGGCGGGGCCGACGGGCGAGACTGGACGGTATGGCGCCCGTCGCGACGGTCCGCCTGCTCGGACGGTTTCGCGTTCGCGTCGACGGCAGCGACGTGCCGACGGCGGGTTCGGCGCGCGCCGAGGCGCTGCTGGCCTACCTGGTGCTCCATCGAGACGTCGCGCAGTCCCGGCGCCGCCTCGCGGCACTGCTGTGGCCTGACTCGGCCGAGCCGCAGGCCCGCACGAACCTGCGGCACCTGCTGCACACGCTGCGCGGGCTCCTGCCCGGACCCGACCGGTTCCTGGAGATCACGCCGCAGACCGTGCGCTGGCGCCCGGACGCCGACGTCGTGGTCGACCTCGACACCGTCGACCGCCTGCTGGCGACCGGCCGGGACGACCCGCAGGCGCGCCGCGCGGCGCTGACCGAGACCGCCCGGCTCGCCGACGGCGATCTGCTCGACGGGTGCGACGACGACTGGCTCACCGGCGAGCGGGACCGGCTGCGACGGCGTCACCTCGACGCCGTCGCCGAGCTTGCGGAGCTCTGCGCCGCCCAGGGCGACCACGGCGAGGGGATCGGTTGGGCCGAGCGGCTGTTGCGCGCGGACCCGCTGCGCGAGGACGGCCACCTCCTCCTGATGCGGCTGCACGCCGCGCGGGGCGACCGGGCGGCGGCCGTCCGTGCGTTCCACCGGTGCACCGCCATCCTCGAGCGCGAGCTCGCCGTCGAGCCGTCGGCTGCGACCCGGCGGGTGTACCAGGAGCTCGTCGCCGCGGGCGGCCGCCAGGGCGCGCCGAGGGCCGCGGGCCCACCGCTGGTCGGACGTACGGCCGAGCGCGCGCGCCTCGTCGCCGCCTGGCGGGCCACGGACGTCGACGGGGCCCGGTGCGTGCTGGTCACCGGCGAGGCCGGGATCGGCAAGAGCCGTCTCGTCGAGGAGTTCGGCGCGTGGTGCGCCCGCGACGGAGCGGTGCACGCGGCCGCGCGTTGCTACCCGGCCGAGGGGCCGCTCGCCTACGGACCGGTGGTCGACTGGTTGCGACACCCGGCGCTGCGGGCCGCCCTGCGCGGACTCGACCGGGCCCGGCTCACCGAGCTCGCCCGGCTGCTGCCCGAACTGCTCGACGACGTGGCGGACCTGCCGTCCCCCCTGCCGCTGCCCGAGGGCGAGCAGCGGCAGCGGCTCTTCGAGGCGGTCACGGCGGCCGTGCTCCCGCCCGGCCGCCCGGTGCTGCTCGTCGTCGACGACGTCCCGCACGCGGACTCCGACACCTGCCGGCTCCTGCACTACCTGCTGCGGGCCCGGCCGGCCGCCCGGTTGCTCGTGGTGGCCACGGCGCGGCCCGAGGACCTCGACCAGGCCCATGCCGCGCAGGACCTGCTGACCGGGTTACGGGGGCGCGACCGGCTGACCGAGATCGCGCTGGACCAGCTCCGCCTCGCCGAGGCCGCGACGTTGGTCGAGCACGTCACCGGGTCGCTGCCGGCCGACGCCGTCGCGCGGCGGCTGCACCGGGAGACCGGGGGCAACCCGCTGTTCCTCGTCGAGGCGCTGCGGGCGGGCGGCGCGGTGCGCGCGCAGGTGCAGTCGGTCATCGAGGCCCGGCTCGCGCGGCTCGGCGGCCCGGCCCGGGAGGTGCTGGGGGTGGCGGCGACGCTCGGGCGCGAGTTCGGGGTCGACGTGCTGGCCGCGGCGGCAGGCCTCGACGAGGACACCCTGGCGGACGGGCTGGACGAGCTGTGGCGCCGCCGGATCGTGCGCGAGCACGGTCTCGGCGACCGCCACGCGACCTACGACTTCGCCCACGACCGCATCCGCGAGGTCGCCTACCGCGGCCTCGGCCCGGCGCGCCGCAGGCGACTGCACGGACGGGTCGCCGCCGCGCTGGAGCACGTGCACCGGGATGCGCCGGCGCCGGTGAGCGCGCAGATCGCCGCCCATCACGAGCAGGCGGGCGACGTCGGGCGGGCCGTCGACTGGTACGGGCGGGCCGCCGCGGCCGCCCAGCTGCTGCACGCGCACGCGCGCGCCGTGCAGTTGCTCGGGCGTGCCCTCGACCTGCTCGGCACGCTGCCGCCGTCCCCCGCCCGCGACCGGACGGAGCTCGACCTGCGGGTCACGATGCTCGCACCGCTCGTGCCGTTGCACGGTTACACCTCGCCCGAGATGATCGACGTTCAACGCCGCGCGGGCGAGCTGGTGAGCGGTCTGGGGGTCGAGCCGTCGCCGCCGCTGCTGCGCTCGCTGGCCCTGGACGCCCTCACCCGCGCGGACTTCGCGGCCGCCACCGAGCAGGGGCGACTGCTGCTCGCCGCGGGCGAGCGCCGCGGCGAGGACGTCCTCGTCGTCGAGGGTGCCTACGTGCTCGGGATCGCGGCGTTCTGGCAGGCCGACCTGGCCGCGGCGCGCCGCCACTTCGAGCTGGCCGTGCGGCGCTACCGGCCGGACGACCGGGTGGCGCACCTGACGCACTACGGGCAGGACCCGAAGGCCGTCTGCCTCGGCCGGCTCGCCTGCACCCTGTGGTTCCTCGGCCTGCCCGACGACGCCCGCCGCGCGCACGCCGAGGCGCTGGCCTGGTCGGCGGAGATCGGCGATCCCTTCACTCGCATGGTCGCGCTGACCTTCGGCGCCCTGCTCGCGGTGGAGCTCGGCGACGACCGGGAGGTCCGGCGGCTCGCCGCGGAGCTGGTCGCGCTCGGTACCGACGGGATGAACTCCTTCGTGGTGGCGGGCTTCGCCGGTTACGTCACCGTCCTCGACGGCGACGTCCGGGCCGGCCTGGACGCGATCCGGTCGTCGGTGCGGGATGCCGCCGAGCAGCCCGTGGCCCCCGGACAGCACGCGATGATGCAGCGGCTGCTCCTGGCGGCCCACCTCGCCGTCGGGGACGCGCCGGCCGCCCGCGCAGTCGCCGACCGGCTGCTCGCGATGGACGGGCCCGCGCGGCTGTGGGCGCCGCTGGCCCGGCGCGTACGGACCGACCTCGCCCACGCCTGACGGCCTCGGACGGGCGTGGAACGGGCGTGGAACGCCGCCGCGGCACGCTGCCCGGCACATCCCCGAGGGCAGGAGGACCTGATGATCGAAAAGCTGCGCGCGGAGTTCGCCGGTGCGCTCACCGAGCCGGGCGACACCGGCTACGACGAGGCACGCGCGGTCTGGAACGGCGACGTCGACCACCGGCCCGCGCTCGTCGCCCGCTGCACCTCACCGGCCGACGTCGCCGCGGCGCTCGCGCACGCCCAGCGGACCGGGCTCGAGGTCGGCGTGCGCTGCGGCGGGCACAACTACGGCGGCGCGGCCGTGCCCGAGGGCGGCCTCACCGTCGACCTGAGGGCGCTGAACCGGGTAACCGTGGACCCGGTCGCGCGCCGGGCTCGCTGCGGCGGCGGGACGCTGCAGGGCGAGTTCGACGCCGCAGCGAGCCC
>Ga0247713_1001298_pt1 | contig 12588 bp, 12 predicted proteins | sample 21E_NmetaG_FD_189936 | JGI IMG/M metagenome (GOLD analysis project Ga0247713, IMG submission 189936) | Soil microbial communities from hillslope of Landscape Evolution Observatory, University of Arizona, Oracle, AZ, United States - 2-1-E_N | ecosystem: Engineered > Artificial ecosystem >... | reverse complement strand
CACGTGGCCCTTCGGGTTGGCGCAGCGCAGGTCGTAGATGAGCTGCTTGAGGTCCTCGATCGAGTAGATGTCGTGGTGCGGCGGCGGCGAGATGAGCCCCACGCCCGGCGTCGTGTGGCGCACGCCGCCGATGTACTCGTCGACCTTGTGGCCGGGCAGCTGGCCGCCCTCGCCGGGCTTGGCGCCCTGGGCCATCTTGATCTGCAGCTGGTCGGAGTTGACGAGGTAGTGGATCGTCACGCCGAAGCGGCCGCTGGCGACCTGCTTGATCGCCGAGCGTCGCGAGTCGCCGTTGTCGTCGGGGGTGAAGCGGACAGGGTCCTCGCCGCCCTCGCCGGTGTTGGACTTGCCGCCGAGGCGGTTCATCGCGATCGCCAGCGTCTCGTGCGACTCGCGCGAGATCGACCCCAGCGACATCGCGCCGGTGGCGAAGCGCTTGACGATCTCCTTCGCCGGCTCGACCTCGTCGAGCGGGATCGGCTCGATCCCGTCGGTCTTGAACTTCATCAGGCCGCGCAGCGTCGCCTTGCGCGAGGCGTCGTCGTTGACGAGCCGCGAGTACTCGTCGTAGTTGTCCTGCGCATTGCCGTTCTGCGAGCGGACCGCGTGCTGCAGCAGGGCGATCGTCTCGGGATTCCACATGTGGTGCTCGCCGTCGCGGCGCCACGCGTAGATGCCGCCGACAGGCAGCAGCGTCTCGTGGTCGGCGGGATACGCCAGCGCGTGGCGGTCGAGCGTCTCGCTCGCGAGGACGTCGATGCCGATGCCGCCGATCCGCGACGCGGTGCCCGCGAAGTGGCGGTCGATGAGGTCCTTCTCGAGGCCGACGGCCTCGAAGATCTGCGCGCCGCAGTAGGACTGCGTCGTCGAGATCCCCATCTTGGAGATCGTCTTGAGCAGGCCCTTGCCGATCGCCTTGACGACGTTGCGCTGCGCCTGGTCGGCGTCGTCGACGCCCTTGATGCGTCCCTCGGCGACCATCTCGTCGACGGTGTCGAGCAGCAGGTAGGGATTGATCGCGCCGCAGCCGTAGCCGATCAGCGTGGCCATGTGGTGGACCTCGCGCGGCTCGCCGGACTCGAGCACGAGGCCGGTGCGCAGGCGAGTGCCCTCGCGCACGAGGTGCTCGTGGACGGCGGCGACCGCCAGCAGCGACGGGATCGCCGCGCGCCGCGGACCGACCTGGCGATCGGACAGGATCAGGACGCTCACGCCGGCGGCGACCGCGTCGTGGGAGTCGTCGCAGAGCTTGGCGAGCGCCGCCTTCATCCCGTCGGGGCCGTCGGCGATCGGCCACGTGATGTCGAGCGTGTGGGCGCGGAAGATCTCGTCGTGGACCATCCGCAGCGTCTCGAGCTCGTGGTTGCGCAGGATCGGCTGGTCGAGGATGAGCTTGTGGGCGTGCTCCGGCGTCTCGGTGAGCAGGTTCTTCTCGCCGCCGATGCCGGTCGCCAGCGACATGACGATCGACTCGCGGATCGGGTCGATCGGCGGGTTGGTGACCTGCGCGAAGAGCTGCTTGAAGTACGAGAACAGCGGCGGGCGGCGGTCCGACAGGACGGCGAGCGCGTTGTCGTTGCCCATCGAGCCGATCGGCTCGGCGCCGGTGGCGGCCATCGGCGCGATGAGCACCCGCAGGTCCTCCTGCGTGTAGCCGAAGGCGAGCTGGCGCAGGCGCGTCGGCTGCAGCCCGGTCATCGTGACGTGCGCCTCCGCGAGGTCATCGAAGTGCACCGTGTTGTTGTCGAACCACTCACCGTAGGGGCGCTGCGTGGCGACGTCGCGCTTGATCTCCTCGTCCTCGACGATGCGGTGGCGCTCGAGGTCGACGAGGAAGAGCTTGCCGGGCGCGAGGCGGCCCAGGCGCTTGACCTCGTCGTTGCGGATCGGCAGCAGGCCGGCCTCCGAGCCGAGCACGACCACGCCGTCGTGCGTCTCGACCCAGCGGCCGGGCCGCAGCCCGTTGCGGTCGAGCGTCGCGCCGACGATCGAGCCGTCCGTGAAGGCGACGGCGGCCGGACCGTCCCACGGCTCCATCAGGCACGAGTGGAAGGCGTAGAAGCCCTTGAGGTAGTCGGGCAGGTCGTCGCGATCGGCGTAGGCCTCCGGGATCATCATCATGATCGCGTGCGGCAGGCTGCGGCCGGCGAGCATGAGCAGCTCCAGGACGTTGTCGAACGTCGCGGTGTCCGAGTTGCCCGGCGCGACGATCGGCATGATCTTCTGCAGGTCCAGGCCGAAGAGCTTGGATGCCAGCTGCGACTCGCGCGCGCGCATCCAGTTGACGTTGCCCATGAGCGTGTTGATCTCGCCGTTGTGGGCGATGACGCGGTACGGATGCGCCAGCGGCCAGCTCGGGAACGTGTTCGTCGAGAAGCGCGAGTGCACGAGCGCCATCGCGCTCGCCATCTTCGGATGGGTCAGGTCAGGAAAGAAGCCGCGCAGCTGGTCTGGGACGAGCATCCCCTTGTAGACGAGCGTGCGCGAGGAGAACGACGCGATGTACAGGTCTGGCGCGGCGGCCAGCTCACAGATGCGGCGGATGACGTAGAGCTTGCGCTCGAAGGCGTCCTGGTCGTGGTCGAAGCCCGGCCCGGCCTCGACGAGGAGCTGGCGCATGACCGGACGCGTCTCGTCGGCCGTCCTGCCGACGTACTCCGTGTCGACGGGGATGTCGCGCCAGCCGAGCACGCGCTGGCCCTCGACGCGGACGTTGAGCTCGAGCAGCTCCTCGAGCTTCGCGCGCCGCTCGCGGTCGGTCGGCAAAAAGCAGGCCGCGACGCCGTAGCGGCCACGCTCGGGCAGCTCGAAGTCGACGGCCGAGCGGAAGAACGCATCGGGCATCTGCAGCAGCATCCCGGCGCCGTCGCCGGTGCGCGAATCGGCCCCGGTGGCGCCGCGGTGCTCGAGGTTCTCGACCGCCTGCAGGCCCTTCTCGACGACCTCGTGCGAGGGAACGTTGTCCAGGCGCGCGACGAGCGCGACACCGCACGCGTCGTGCTCGAAGCGTGGGTCGTAGAGGCCGGCGGCCTGTGACGGCAGGGTCGTCATGCTGATATGAGTGCCTCCAAGGCGGCGCGATGGCACTGCGAGGCGAAGCGACAAGGGTAGCAACGGGGTCGTGCCGAATTGTCATCCCGTGAGCGGCTCCCCGAGACCCGTGACCGTCCTGTCCACGGGCGGGACGATCGCGATGGCGGGTGCGCGCGCGACGCCCGCGCTCGGCCCGCAGGAGCTGCTGGCGGCGGTCCCGGCGCTCGCCGAGGTCGGCGATCTGCAGGCGCGCGCCGTCGCCGGGCTGCCCGGCGCCCACCTCAGCTCGGCCGACGCGCTGGCGATCGCGCGCGCCGCGCTGGAGGAGACCGCGAGCGGGCGCGGCGTCGTCATCACCCACGGCACCGACACGCTGGAGGAGACCGCGGTGCTGTGCGACGTGCTGCACGGCCGCCCGGAGCCGATCGTGCTGACGGGCGCGATCCGTCCGTCGAGCGCCGCAGGCGCGGACGGCCCGGCCAACCTGCTCGATGCGGTCGCGGTCGCGGCCGCACCGCAGGCGGCCGGCCTCGGCGCGCTCGTCGTCTTTGCGGGCGAGGTGCACGCCGCACGCACGGCGCGCAAGGTCTCGTCGATCTCGCCGGCCGCGTTCGGCTCGCCGGCGAGCGGGCCGCTCGGCGGTGCCGCGGAGGGCCGCGTGTGGATCGCGGCGCGCCCGGTACGGCCGGCGGAGCCGCTGCCGCTGCCCGCCGCGCTCGCCGGGCGCGTGCCGATCGTGCCGACGCATCTCGGCGACGACGGCACCGCCCTGCGCGCCGCGCTGCGCGGCGCGCAGCGCGGCGGCGCCGACGCGATCGTCTTCGTGGCGCTCGGCGCCGGGCACGTCGCTTCGCCGGTGCTGGCCGCGCTGCGGGAGGCAGCCGCCGCGGTTCCCGTCGCCATCACGCTCCGCCCCGAGCGCGGCGCGCTGCTGCACGAGACCTACGGCTTCGAGGGCGCCGAGCGCGATCTGCGCTCCAGCGGCGCGCTGCCCGCCGCTGCGCTGTCGCCGCAGGCGGCCCGGATGGTGCTGCTCGCGGGCGTCGGCGCGGCCGCTGGACGCGAGGCGGTCGCGGCCGCGCTCGACGTCCAGATCTGAGTGGTTCCGGCGCAGTCTTGCGATCCGTCGCGTGAACCCGCTCGCGGGCCGCGGCGACTATTCTCCGGCAGCCGGGTCGTGCGATCCGTGCATATGCCAACCGCGCGAGTAGGGACGAGAGTGAAACGCGATCAGCACGGGCACCATGGCCGATGACGGCTCGGACGGAGCCGTTCCGTCGACATCCGAAGGGGTGACCGCCACGCCCGATCTTGAGCTCAAGCTGCCGGCCCGCGCCGAGAACGTCGCCGTGATCCGGCACGCCTTCGGTGGCTTCGCCGAGGCTCTGAGCGTCGACGAGCAGACACTCGCCGACATCAAGCTGGCGGTCACGGAGGCCTGCACGAACGTCGTCATCCACGCCTACGAGGCTGGTCAGGAGGGCGACCTCGAGGTCGACGCGAGCATCGACGACATCCGCCTCACGGTCATCATCCGCGACACCGGTCGAGGCATCGTCCCGCGGCCCGATTCGCCCGGCCTCGGTCTCGGCCTGCCGCTCATCGCGACGCTCGCGGAATCGCTCGAGCTGGGAAAGGACAACGGCGACAACACGGAGGTTCGGATGACCTTTCGCCTCGACGAGGAACGCGAACCGCAGTGATCCACGACGCGGAGCCCGCCTTCAACCAGGCCTGGGTCGGCGTCGCCAGCGGGCCGCTCAGCGCACCCGTCCTCGGCCGCGTCGTCGGGATGCTGGCAGCGCGGGCGGACTGCCCGATCGACCGGCTCGACGATGCCCTGCTCGTCGCCGACGCAGTCGCCGCGAAGGCCGGCTCCTTCACCGACGACGGGCACATCCGCGTGGAGGTGATCGCGCGCGTCGGCTCCGTCGAGCTGCACGTCGGCCCGCTGCTCAGCGGCGGCGCCGATGACCTCATCGCCTCGGCCGCGCTGCCGGGCGTCGGCAACGTCCTCGAGCGCGTTGCCGACGGGCTCGAGCCGCAGGCCTCCGGCGACGACGAGTTTCTGGTCATCCGGCTGGAGTTCGACGCGCAGGGCCCTTCAACGATCGACAGAATGGAAAGCGATGTCACCTGAGTTCGCGATCTCCGAGCACCCGATCGACGGGGAACGACATGTGCTCGCGGTCCGCGGCGAGATCGACCTCTTCACGGCGCCCGAGCTCAAGCAGGTGCTGGCGGAGTCGATCGAGGCCGGTCGCGCGCGGATCGTCGTCGATCTGACCGACACTACCTTCCTGGACTCCACCGCGCTCGGCGTGCTGATCGGGGCCGTCAAGCGGCTGCGCTCCCGCGACGGCGCGCTGGCGATCGTCAACGTCGACGAGAACATCGCCAAGACCTTCGAGATCACCGGCCTCGACCAGATCTTCACGATCGTGTCGACCCGTGAGGAGGCGGTCGACGCGGTCGATCCCGCGCGCGACGCCGCCGGCTGATGATCTAGTCCTCCAGCAGCTCGAGCACCGCGGCCTCGACCGGGCCTTGGATCGCGGTCGCGTCGGGATCGATGCCGATGACGTCGTGCGCGATCGTCTCGCCGTCGCGGTAGCGGTCGAAGACGCGCGGATCGATGTAGGAGGTACGCGCCACGGTGGGGGTGTTGCCGAGGTAGAACGCGACCTCCTTGACCACGCGCATGATCGCCCGCTTGCGCTGGGTCTTCGACAGGTGGCGCGGCTCCGTGACGGCGAGGCCGACGGCGGCCAGCACGGTCGCGCCCCATGTGCGGAAGTCCTTCGCCGAGATGTCGCGCCCGGTGGCCGCCTTGAGGTAGGCGTTGATGTCCTGCGAGCGCACGTCGAGCCAGCGGCCGCCGCGCTTGTAGGCCAGCAGCTCCGCGCCGCCCCCGCGGCGGCGCTTCAGCGTCCCGACGATCTCCGCCACCTGCGGATCGACGATCGCCTGCACGCGCCGCTTGCTCTCCTTGGCGACGTAGTCGAACCGGATGGTCTCGCCGTTGAGCGTGACGTGGTCCTTGCGCATTGTCGCCAGTCCGTAGGTCTCGTTGCTGACGGCGTACTCCTCGGAGCCGATCCGGAAGAAGCCGCGGTCCAGCAGCCGCGCCGCGCAGGCCAGCACCTGCTCGCGCGACAGATCGCCGAGCGCGATGTCCGCGGCGACGACGGAGCGCAGCGACGGGAGCGCGTGCGCGAAGGCGACCATGTCGTCGAACTTCTCCTGGTCGCGGCGCTCGCGCCAGCGCGGGTGGTAGAGGTACTGCTTGCGCCCGCGCGCATCTATCCCGGTCGCCTGGATGTGCCCGAAGGGATCGGGCGAGATCCACACGTCCCTCCAGGCCGGCGGGATGACGAGCGACGTGATCCGCGCGACGACCTCGGGGTCGGTTATCCGCTCGCCCTCCTCGTCGCGATAGATGAAGCCCCTGCCGCAGCGCCGGCGTGCGTAGCCCGGCGCGTCGAGGTTCGAACGGCGCAGGCGCCGCGGGCGAGGCTTGGTGGCAGCGACGATGGCCATCGGAGCCGAGGGTGCTTACCCGAAAAACGGGCCGGCCACCCCGGCCTAGCTCTTGGCGGCGGCCTTCTTGGCGGCAGGCTTCTTGGCGCCCTTCTTGCCCGGCGCCTTCTTCTTCGGCTGGTCGCCGTCGCCGTCGCGCGCCTTCACGGCATCGAGGCTGGCCTTGAGCGCCGACATGAGGTCCGGCACCTCGGCCTCGTCCTCCTCGGCGGCCGGCTGGACGGCGATCTCCTTGCCGGCGGCCTTGCGCTCGACGAGCGCGAGGACCTGCTCGCGGTACGTGTCGCGGTACCGGCCGGCGTCGAAGGGGCCGGCCAGCGAGTCGACGAGCTGCTTGGCGATGTCGAGCTCGCGGGCGTTGACCTCGATGTCCTCGACGGCGCCGAGCTCGTCGATGCTCGTCGCGTCGATGACCTCGTCGGGATAGACCATCGTCGACATCGCGAGCACGTTGTCGCCCATCGGCCGCACCGCGACGAGCTGCTGCTTGGACCGGATGACGACGTTGGCGATGGCGACGCGGCTCGTCTCGCGCATCGCCTCGAGCAGCAGCCGGTATGGCTTGGCCCCGCCGGCCCCGGGCGCCAGGTAGTACGGGTGGTCGAAGTAGATCGGGTCGATCTCGTCGAGCGCGACGAAGTCCTCGATCTCGATCGACTTCGTCTTCTTCGGATCGAGCGCCTCGAGCTCGCCGGGCTCGATGACGACGTACTGGTCGGGCGTCAGCTCGTAGCCCTTGACGATGTCCTCGTAGCGGACCTCGTCGCCGGTGGTGGGATCGACCCGCCGTTGCTGGATGCGCACGCCGGTCGCCTTGTTGAGCTGGTGGAAGCGCACCGTCTTGCGCGACACCGCCGAGTACAGCTTGACGGGCACGGTGACGAGCCCGAACGAGATCGCACCGGTCCAGATCGACCTTGGCATAGCCACAGGATATGCCCCGGGCGCCCGCTTCCCTGCCGCAGCACGCGAGGTTGCAGCCAGGGGGCGCACCGCTGCTGGCCGCGACCGCGGCCAGACAACCCGAGGAGGAACGTCATGGCACCGACTCGCAGCGCGTCGCAACGGATCCACGGCGCGCGCGGCGCGAGCACATCGGCGAGCTGCTGACGAAGGCCTCCTGGATGGAGATCGAGACGGTGCTGTCCTGTCGCCCACCCCGCGAACCCCCGCCGGCGCCCGGGCGCAGGAGCGCGAGTACGAGGCCGAGGGCCGAGCCTGACGCGCAGGTGCTACGTCGTCTGCGGGGGCGGCGGCGGCTCGATCGGCACGTCGCGCTGCGGGTCCGGCTCGGGAACGCTCGGCGGGTCGGGCGACGGTGTCGGCACCGGATCGGGATCGGCGGGGATGCTCGGCGTCTCCGGGACGACCGGCGTCGGCGCCTCACCGGGCTGCGGCACCTCCAGCGCGGGAATGGTGCGGGCGAGCGTGACGATCATGGACGGGCGCTACCCGAAGGGCGTCTCGTCCAACCGCTCGCGCAACTCGACGATCGAGTCGTAGACGGCTGCGGCGCCGGCGTCGAGCAGCTCGTCGGCGCCGAACCCGCCGGTGCGGACGCAGATCGTGGGCACCTTGAGCTTCTTCGCGGCGGCCACGTCCCAGGTCGAGTCGCCGATCATCACCCCGGGTCCGCCGCCGACGATCTCCAGCGCGGCGGCGACGAGGTCGGGCTCGGGCTTCGTGCGCTCGACGCTGCTGGAGTCCGTCCACCCGTCGGCGAGCTCGCGCGCGTCGAGCAGGTCGAGGAAGTGGGCGACGTCCTCCGCCTTCGCCGAGGACGCGAGCACGATCCTGCAGCCGCGCTCCTTGAGGTCCTCGATCAGCCCGCGGGCGCCGGCGAAGGGCTGCACCTCGTGCTTGAGCTGCTGGAAGAGCGCGTGCTCCTCGGTTCGCACCGTGGAGCCCTCCCGTTCGTCGAAGCCCTCGCCGGCCAGATAGGAGACGAGCTGATCGCCGCCCATCCCGATCGCGCGGTGGCAGCGCCACACCGGGAGCGTGATGCCGTGCAGGCGAAACGCGCGGTACCACGCCAGCGCGTGCTGGTAGTTGGAGTCGACGAGCGTTCCGTCGATGTCGAGGATCGCGGCCGGTGGGCTCATGAGTGTCTGCGTTGCCCGCTGAAGCGCCGCGTCAACCCGAGGACGAACCACAGGCCGACGTAGAGCGTGCCCGTCGCGGCGATCGTGACGGTGACGGTGGTCTCCTCAAACAGCAGGTCCGTCACGAGCAGCACGGCGCCGATCATCGCGACTGCGAGCCAGACGAGGCCGGCGAGCGCGAGCTTGCTGGAGATCCGCACGAGCGTCGGCTTGTCGCGCTCCTTGAACACGAGCCGGTGATAGGCCGTCGGCGCGATGAAGAACGCAGACGCGGCCGCCGACGCGAGCAGCGTCACGAAGTACGTGATGCGCTGAAACTCGGTGACGTCCGCGAAGCGCTGCTGGAACGGGACCGTGAGCAGGAAGGCGAAGAGCACCTGCACGCCCGGCATCGCGACGCGCAGCTCGTTGAGCAGCTGGTCGAGCTGGCGGTTGAGCCGCTCGTGCTCGGTCTCGACCCTCTCGGAGGGATTGCGATCGGACATCCGCCACCTGCATGCCCCGATCGACGGCGCACTGAACGCGGCGGCGCCGGGCTCAGTCGGCGGTGGCGGCGGGGGGCGCGTCGGCGGCCGCCCGCAAGCGCGCGACGGCCTGCCGGATGATCCGCGAGACCTGCATCTGGCTGACGCCGATGACGGCGCCGATCTCGGCCTGCGTCATGTCCTGCTCGAAGCGCATGCGCAGCACATCGCGCTCGCGCGGCGTCACGGTCGCCATGAGCACCTGCAGCGTCGCGCGCTCCTCGGCGCGGTCGAAGCCCTGCTCCTGGACGCCGACCGAGTCGGCGATCGTGGCGACGTCGTCGTCGCCGCCCCCGCGCGGGGCGTCGAAGGAGACCGCCCGGTAGGCGCCGCCGGCCTGCAGCGCCTCGAGCACCTCCTCGTCGTCGGCGCCCACGGCGGCGCCGATCTCCTTCACCGACGGCTGGCGGCGCAGGTCGTCGGACAGCTCGCCCACCGCGCGGTCGACGCGCAGCGTCAGCTCCTGCAGGTCGCGCGGGACCCGCACCGCCCAGGTCCGATCGCGGAAGTAGCGCTTGATCTCGCCCAGGATGGTCGGCACCGCATAGGAGGAGAACGCGATCTCGCGGTCGGGATCGAAGCGGTCGATCGCCTTGATGAGGCCCAGCGACGCGACCTGCAGCAGATCGTCGAGCGGCTCGCTCGCGCGCTGATAGCGCCGGGCGAGCTGGCGCGCCAGCGGCAGGAAGCGCTCGACGAGCTGGTCGCGCGCGCTCGCGTCGCCGTCGCGGTGGTAGCGCACGAACAGCTCGCGGTCCTCGCGCGTGCGCTCGCGCCCGGATCCGTGCTGATCCGCCGGCGGCTGGGCGCTCATGACCATGGCCGCAGGCCCGACAGGTACAGCGATGTCTCGTCCACGCGACCTCCGCACACACCGTCTCGGGCGCCGGAGTCTTGGGCGCAAGCAGCACGCGGCGGGGTACACGGCCGCGCGTACGGCATGATACCCAACATCTGGGCGTAACCGGGGGGCTGCATGGGCAATGACATCAAGCCATCGCGTCTGCGGATCCTCGCTGCCGACGAGGACGAGCAGACGCTGCGCGCGACCGACGAGATGCTCACGAACCTCGGGCACACCGTCGCCGGGCATGTCGTCAATGTCGCCAAGGCGGCCGATCTCGTCGCCCAGGAGGACCCCGACCTGTCCGTCGTGGTCGTCGACGACGACGACGACCACGCGCTGGACCTCATCGAGGAGATCTGCGAGTACTCGCGGGGACCGATCCTCGTGCTGCTCGCAAACCACGATCCGAGCTTCCTGCGCAGCGCGGTCGAGCGCGGGATCGACGCGTTCGCGCGGCCCCACTTCGAGCAGGAGGTCGAGGGCGCGATCGAGCTGGCGATGAAGCGCCACGAGGAGCGCCAGCGCCTGAGCGAGCAGGTCGAGCAGCTCGAGAGCGCGCTCGAGCGGCGGGGGACGATCGAGCGCGCCAAGGGCATCCTCATGGAGCGCCACGGCGTCGACGAGCGTCAGGCGTTCGAGCTCATGCGCCAGCAGGCGCGCCGCTCCAACCGGCGCGTCGTCGAGCTCGCCCACGCCGTCGCAGACGGCCACTCGCTGCTGCCCAACCGCCCCGGCTGAGCGGCCGCGCCGGGATTGGCGTGCCGAACGCAGGGGGATGTTGCCCGCAGATGGCGGACGTCCTCAAGCGCGCGTTCAAGAAGTTCCAGGCCGACGAGATGGTCGATCGTGCGGCATCGCTGACGTTCTACATGATGATGTCGCTGTTCCCCGCCCTGCTCGTCGGCGTGTCGCTGCTGGGGCTGCTCGGCGACAGGTCGCTCGTCACGCGCGCGGTCAGTTACGCGGAGGGCAACGGCGCGCCGGCAGAGGTCACAGACGTGCTCGAGGCGCTGCTGACGAAGACCGTCACCGCCACGGGCGGCGCGGTCTCCAGCGCGCTCGTGCTCGGCCTCGCGGTCGCCCTGTACGGGGCCTCGGGGGCCTTCGGCGCCGCCGGCCGCGCGCTGAACTCGATCTACGCAATCGAGGAGACGCGCAACTTCGCCAGGCGCAAGCTCGCCGACGTCGGCTACACGATCGTCGTGATCGGGCTCGCGATCGTCGCGCTCGTCTGCGTGTTCCTGGGCGGCCGTCTGGCCGAGGATCTGTTCGGCACCGTCGGGCTCGGCGAGACCGCGGCCGCCGCGTGGCGCGTCGCCCGCTGGGCGGTCGCCGTCGGCGCGGTGCTCGCGATGTACTCGCTCATCTTCGCCGTCGCGCCCGACATCGCGGCGCGCCGGCGGCGGATCATGAGCCCCGGCGGCATGGTCGGCGTCGGAACCTGGATCGTCGTCTCCGCGGGCTTCTTCTTCTACGTCGCGAACTTCGGCCGCTACGGGGCGACGTACGGCGCGTTCGCGGGCGCCGTCATCCTGCTGCTGTGGCTGTACATCTCCAGCCTCGCGTTCCTGTTCGGCGCCGAGCTCAACAGCGTCGTGGATGGCAAGGGGCGCGCGCCGTCGGCGCAGACGCCGGGGCCCGCGCGGACCGAGCCGGTGCCGCCAGGCGTGCGCGCGCGCCCGTCCTAGTGGCCAGTCTCCTAGAAGTCCGCGCGCGGGCGCAGCGTCAGCTTCTCGTCGTGGCTGCACAGCGCGCGCCGGCCGGGGCAGGTCAGGCACAGCTCGCGGTGCGGCGACGTCGTGACCGGGTACTCGCCTGCGAGCAGGCCGCCCGCAAGCCGCAAAAGCTCGTCTTCGAGGCCGTCGGCGTCGGCGGACTGGAAGCGCGCTGCGACGGGCTCGCCCGGGCGCTCGAGGAACGCATACGCCACCTCGACGGGGGCGGCGCCGCCGCGCAGCGCCGCGAGCGCGTAGACGCGGCGCTGGACGCCGTAGCGCTCCTCGACGTATTCGGCGAGGTCCGCGCCGGGCCCGACGGCGTCGGTCTTGTAGTCGACGACGAGCTGCGCCCGGCCGCGCTCGCGCGCGAGCACGTCGACGACGCCCGTCAGCAGCGCGCCGCCGAGCGCGAGCGTGAAGCCGTGCTCGCGGTGGACGGACCTCGCGCGCGCGATCCGCCGCGCCAGCGGCGAGTCGCCGAACGCCGCCGCGAGCCGCTGGACGTCGGCCTGCTCCTCCTCGCCGAGCTCCAGGCCCCGCTGCGCCGCGATCTGCGTCAGGTCGGCGTCGTCGTGCTCGAGCAGCGCGTGGACGAGCGACCCGCGGGTGCGCGGATCGATCGCCGGCGGGCCCTCCGCCTCGCCCTCGACCGGCTCGTCGGGCAGCCCGAGCACGCGCTGCAGGTAGAAGCGGTAGCCGCACTCCTTCCACGCCGACAGGCGCGAGTACGACAGCGTCCGGATCGGCTCGTGACGCTCCGCCGGCTCGGGGGCGGGCGGGCGCGGCGGCGGGGGCGTCGCCACCGGCAGCCCGCTGCCGGCAGG
>Ga0247713_1001297_pt1 | contig 12593 bp, 14 predicted proteins | sample 21E_NmetaG_FD_189936 | JGI IMG/M metagenome (GOLD analysis project Ga0247713, IMG submission 189936) | Soil microbial communities from hillslope of Landscape Evolution Observatory, University of Arizona, Oracle, AZ, United States - 2-1-E_N | ecosystem: Engineered > Artificial ecosystem >... | reverse complement strand
GAAGCAGGCCGAGTCTGACCAGATCGTCGCGGCGATGAAGGCGAAGGGAATCCCCGTGACCTACGTGCTCTTCCCCGACGAGGGGCACGGCTTCGCGCGGCCGGTGAACAGCATCGCCTTCAACGCTGTTACCGAGAACTTCCTCAGCGCCTGCCTAAAGGGCCGCGCGGAACCGATCGGCGACACGGTCGCCAGGTCGACCGCGCTCGTGCCGCATGGCGCCGAGTTCGCGCCCGGGCTCGCAGCGGTGGCGAGGCGCTAGCGGCAGGCGCCGGCATCGCTGCCGCAGGGAGCGTGCAACACAGAATTAACCCCTCTGCGGCATAGCCGATGCCATGCAGGCTGCAGCACACCGGCCGCCGGCGCCTTCAAGGTACCGGCGGAAGGACAACCCGGGCGCACAACCCTCGTTCGTGACTGCGGACGACGCCGCATTGCTTGGGGCGCTGCCGATCGCCGCCGCGGTGATCACCCGGACCATCTGCGGCCAGCTTCAGGTTCTCGCCCATAATTCCCGCTTCACCGATGCAGTCGAGCGCTCGACCTGCGCTGCGCTCGACTGGAATCAGGCGGAATGTTTGCGCTCCGGACCCATCGCCGAGCTGCTGACCCGCTTTTTCGATGGCGAGGACTGCGTCGGAGAGCTCGACCTCAGGGACGGGGAAGGGGTTGCGGCGCGTCACTTCCGGATCAAGCTGGCGCCGCTCCCCCGCGGCGAGGCGATCAACCCGCGCTGCCTGCTGAGCCTCGTGGACCGCACGGTCGAGGTGCAGGCCGAGCGCACCTTGCGCGCCGAAATGCTGCGCGACAGCCTGACGGGATTGTCCAACCGGCTGGGCTTCACCGAATTGATCGAGCGCGCCAACGAAGCCGCCGACCAGGACCTCGAGCATGCGGTGCTGATCGTCGACATGCTGCGCTTCAGCCGCATCAACGAGAGCATGGGCAGCCTTGCCGGCGACGAGCTGCTGATCACTTTCGCGCGCCGCCTGATCCTGGCGTTGCGCGGCGGGGACGTGCTTGCGCGCACCGGCGGCAACGAGTTCGGAGTGCTTGTTTCACTGCGGCGCGGGGTCGACGAGGCCCTCAGGGCTGCCGAGCGCATCCAGGAGGTGATGTCCGCGCCCTTCAAGATCTCCGACCTCGAGATCCGCGTCGACTGCGCGATCGGCATTGCCCTGATGCAGGCCAGGCAGGACCCGGAGGAGTTGTTCCGCAACGCCCAGTTCGCGGTCAAGCAGGCCAAGCAGGCCGGTTGCCCCCACGTTTACGAACCCAAGGAAGCGAGCGCCGCGCGCCGCCGCTTCTCGATCGAGACCGAGCTTCGCCGGGCGCTCGACAAGGATCAGCTCGATCTGTTCTACCAGCCTTTGATCGACCTCAAGTCGGGTCAGGTCGCGGGTTTCGAGGCGCTGGCACGCTGGAGCCACGAGGACCGGGGCGAGATCAGCCCGAGCGAGTTCATCCCGGTCGCGGAGGAGAGCGGCCTCATCCTGCAGCTCGGCCGCTGGGCGATGGACCGCGCCGCCCGCACCCTCGCCGAATGGGACCGCGCCGCAGGCGAGAAGCTTCCGCTCTATGTGGGCGTCAACCTGAGCGCCATCCAGGTCGCACGGGACAACATCGCCGATGTCGTTACCAGCGCCCTGCGCTCCAGCGGGCTGACCGGCGACCGACTGACCCTGGAGCTGACCGAAAGCTCGATCGTCCAGGATCCGGCGCGCGCCGTCCGGGTGTTCGAAACCCTGAAAAGCCTCGACGCCACCGTCGCCATGGATGATTTCGGCACCGGCTATTCGAGCCTCGCCTACCTCCAGCGACTGCCGATCGACGTCCTCAAGATCGACCGCAGCTTCGTATCGGGCATGATGGTCGATCCCGACAGCGTCGCCATCGTTCGCGCCGTGCTCAGCCTTGCCGAGGCACTCGGCATGTCGACCACCGCCGAAGGCATCGAGACGGTCGAACTCGCGACCACGCTGGCGGCGCTCGGCTGCTCGAGCGGGCAGGGCTATTTTTTCGCCAGGCCGCTCGAGGCCGAGGCCGCGGTCGAATATTTCAAGTCCAAGAGACGCAAGTAGGCGGCACGGGAAGGCCCCGCGCCGCCACCCGCCTATTTCGGCATCAGCACCGTGTCGACCACGTGGATGACGCCGTTGGACTGCATGACGTTGCCGATGGTCACGCGCGACCGTCCGCCCTTGGCATCGGTGAGCACCAGGTTGCGGCCCTGCATCCGGGCTGTCAGCCGGGTACCCTCGACGGTCGTCAGCATCGCCTTGCCGCGCCCGGCCTTGATCCTGGCGGCGATCGCCCCGGACGTGAGGCGGCCAGGGACGACGTGGTAGGTGAGGATCTGGGTCAGCGCGTCCTTGTTGGCCGGCTGCACGAGCGTGTCGACCGTTCCTGCGGGAAGCTTGGCGAACGCCGCGTTGGTCGGCGCGAACACGGTGAATGGTCCCTTGCTGGACAAAGTGTCGACCAGGCCTGCGGCCTTGACTGCGGCCACCAGCGTCGTGTGATCCTTCGACTGAAGGGCGTTCTGGACGATGGTCTTGCTGGCGAACATGGGCGCACCGCCGACCATTGGGTTCCTGGCCGAGGCGGGGCTGGCGCCTGCCAGCGTGATGGTCGCAGCTGCCAGCATGGCGGCGCGGAAATTGAGATGACGCATTTAGGATTCTCCTTTGCAGGCTCAACGAGCCTGTGCAGGAGATACGTTGCCCCGCGTGGAGAAGACGCAGCTTGCGAGCCGGCGCCGGTGGTTCAGGCGTCGGCGGCGGTGGTCACCTCCAGGTTCATCTCGGCGTTGAACAGCTTGGAGATCGGGCAATTGGTCTTCGCGCCTTCGGCAAGCTCACGCAGCCGGCCGTCATCCAGCCCAGGCACCGTCGCTTTGAGCTCCAGGTCCGAGCGACTGACCCGAAAGCCCTCGCCGTCCTGCTCGAGCTTGACCCGAGCGGTGGTCTCCAGCGAGCCTTCCTCGATTCCCTCCTTGGCCAGCGCGAACGACAAGGCCATAGTGAAGCAGCCGGCGTGGGCTGCGGCGACCAGCTCCTCGGGATTGGTGCCAGGCTCGTTCTCGAAGCGCGTGTTGAAGCCATAGCGCTGTTCCGACAGCACGCCCGATTGAGTGGAGACCCAGCCCTTGCCGGTCTTGCCCATGCCTTCGTAGCGCGCCGTGGCGGTACGGGTGATCATGCCCGATGCTCCTCTTGTCCGTGGGGTCCTGAGGGGCCGAACCCGCCGAGCCCCGGAAGGTTGCCGCGCATTGGGCACTGAACCGCGGCGGCGCTGCGGCGTTGGCAGCGGACAAACGAAATGGAGGCCGGAAGTGACCGATCACAAGAAGAAGGGCGATTTCGACCAGAGCCGCAAGCACGACGTCGGCGGCAACAAGAAGCAGGACAATAGCGACAATAGCGACAGCCGCACCGGCAACCAGAACGCCGGCCATGGCGGTCGCCGCTAGGGAGATCGCCATGGATCGGGAACGGGGCGACCGTAGCGACACGCCCAAGACCAAGCTGTGGGGTGGCCTCGTCGTCGCCGCGCTATTGCTCGCAATCGTGCTGTTGGCGACCGGCGCGGTAAAGTTCGGTCCATTCTGAGCCACTTAGCGCCGGAGATTGATGGAGGTTATAGCTCGCTGCACGGTCACGAGCTATGTGCAGGCCTCGGTAGCGCTTCGCGTGGGAGGGGAGTCATGCTGCACGTCGATGACCGGGATTATTTCCGCCGCCGCGAGGCAAGGGAACGTGCGGCCGCGAAAAAAGCGAGCAGCGAGGCCGCGCGCCGCATTCACCAGCAACTTGCCCAGAACTACGCGGATCTGGCCCGCAGCACGCCCGCCTGACCGGCGCTGGCGAATAGCGCCTGCTGCCGCTTGAGTTCCGCCGCCAGAGGTTCATCGATCCGCCGCGTGCCGTCGGAGTGCGGCGTGGAGAACAGGCCGACCTCGGCGTGGCGGCTGTCGTCCCAGCCGGGGAAGCTCGTCACCGGATAGATGCAGATGCCCTCGATCGGCACGCCCCGCCGCTGGGCCTCTCGCACTTCGCTGCACACATAGTGGAACCAGGCCGGCCGCGCCGATCGCTCCGCACCCGTTTCCGCGACGAACAACGGCTTTCCGAAGCGCTCGTGCGCTTCGAGCAGCATGTCGGCGAGTGGCCGGTAGTCATGATGACCCATGGGTATGGTCGAGCCGCCGCTGACCCACTGGTTGTCCGGGTAGAAATTGACTCCGATGCAGTCGGCGGCGTGGCTGCCGCCGCCAAGCTCCGGCGCCGCCAGCCCCAGCAGCATGTCACAGGCCTCGAACTGGCCGAGCCGGAGCGACTCGGCGCGGGCAATGTCTTCTGGCTCGCTGCTGCGGGCGCCAATGTGGATCAGCGGCTCCGCCCAGAAAAAGCGGCATTGGGGATCCGCGTCCTTCATGGCTGCGACCCCGGCCAGCGCGACCGTCACCAGCCGGCGCTTCAGCCAACCGGGTTCATTGTGGTCCAGCCGGGAAAAGTAGCCGGTGTTCACGGCCCAGGTGAAAAAGGAGATTTCATTGATCGGACAGACCAGGGCCGGCCGTCCAGTGACCGCCCGGTGCCGCCGCACCGCGGCTGCGGCAAAGCGCGCGTAAGCGGCGGCGAAGCCGTCGCTGCCGAGCTCGAGATGATCGGGATAGCCGTAATGGCAAATGTCCCAGATCACCTCGACCCCCGCCTCCGCCGCGGCCTCAAGCATCGGCTCCCAGCTCGACCAGTCGAAATGGCCCGCGCGTTCCTCGATCAGGTGCCAGCGCAAGCCGTCGCGCACTGTGGTCAGACCGAGCCGAGCGCAGGCGCGATAGTCTTCGAGCACGCAGCCCTGATGGCCCGTAGAGCGGACGAGGTCGAGGCGGACGCCGTCGCCGCGCCGTTGCGTCGAGCATTCGAAGCCCGCCATGAAGAAGCTGCTGAACATCGGCCGCTCGTTGTCCTCGCTTGCGAATCGCCGGGTGCTGCCCCTGATCGGTTTGCGGCGCCGGCGCAGTTACTTACATCAGGGGCGACGCAACGATTGGGCTTGGCGAGAGGTCCATGCTAGCGGCTGCGCGAGAGGGAGAGGGACTGTGGCATCGGTTCACGGCCATCAGGCACTGCTCGAGACGATCGGCGCAAGCCCGATCGCAGGCGTGATCACCAACCCTCGCCGGGAGGACAATCCGATCGAGATCGCCAATCCCGCCTTCTGCAGCCTCACCGGCTATGCGGAAGGAGAGATCGTCGGTCGCAACTGCCGCTTCCTCGCTGGAGAGGCGACCGAGGCTTGGCTCAGCCAACAGATCCGCGGCGCCATTCGCACGCGCCGACCCGTGCTCGTCGATATCCTCAACTATCGTCGCGACGGCACCCCGTTTCGCAATGGCGTCATGGTCACGCCGTTGTTCGACGAGGAGGGCGAACTCGCCTATTTCTATGGCTCGCAGGTCGATCTGGGATCGGACGCCCCGTTGCTGTTTGCCACCCGCAGGGCGAAGGCCGAAGCAGCGGTGGCCGCGCTCCCAAAGCGACAGCGCGAAGTGCTGGAGCTGATCGCGCGCGGACTTCTCAACAAGCAGATCGCCTACCAGCTCGGAATCAACGAGAAGACGGTCAAGATGCACCGCGCGCTGCTGCTGGAGCGGCTCGGCGTCGGCACCAGCGCCGAAGCAATCCGGATCGCCGTCGAAGCGGGGCTGTAGGCGCCGGATACCTTCCAAAGCGGGTATGGAAGTCGCTTGCGGGGCGGCCCATCTGTACTGCGGCGTCGGCCGTTCATGCCCTCCCAGACGGCCGGCGCCCCCGTTCAGGTCAGCCGCACCCCAGCCTCCTTCCCGAGCGCCTGGGCGAGGCGCTCGAGCCGGCGGCGCACGGCATCGCCAATCAGCGGGCCCTGCTTGGCGTTGGCCTCGAGCCAAATGGTCCGGCGCTCGAGCCTGAGCCCGGTCCCGCCCAGTGCCCGGCCGACGCCCCCGCACAGCCGCTGCGCCAGCCTGATGGCTAGGCCCCATGAGCGCGCCCGCTCCAGCACATCGGGCGGACACAGCCGTTCCAGCGCGGGATCGGGCAATCTGTCGCGCCCGAAGTTGGAGGAGAGCGCCTGTGCGATGGCCACCCTGCCGGCAGCGTCGACGCCGACCCAATTTCCGTGCATGGCCATCTCGACACCGCGATCGGCGCGGAAGTCGGCGTTTGCCTGCCAGGCAACGTCGGCGAGCAGGCAGGCGGCGAGCCGCAGCCGCCGCATCGCCGGCGCATCGTCGAAGGCATCGGCGATCCAGGCGTCGAGAACGTCGCCATGTTCGCCAAAGCGGCGCTCGGCGCCGCCGGCGTCCCGGGCGGCCTCGATCAGCGGGTCCAGCTCGCGGGTCCCCGGCTCGAGATCATCGTAGAGCAGGCCCTCGCGGATGCCGAAGCTGGAGACGATCAGCTCGCTGGGCTCAAGCTCGCGAGCGATCAGGGCGAGCAGCATCGCTGCCTGCGGTGACGTGGCCAGCCGGGCCGGAGCGATTGCCCGGCTCCAGCGAGGGTCGGCGGAGCCAAGCCCCTTGCGCAGGTCGGCAACCCTTTTTGGCGCCAGCTGGTAATTGTGGGTGATCGGCAGCGGATAATGGCTGGCGATCATGTCGATACGGGCCAGCGCGCGCCACGATCCGCCGACCATGTAGAATGGGCGCCCGCGGCCACGCCGCCCGAGGCCGCTTTCCTCCAGAGCGCTGCGCAGGGCCGCAAGGGCGCGTTTCTCGCCATTCTCGCTGGCCTTGATGCGCAGCACGCCGAGCGGCAGCGAAATGCCGCGCCCGACGGCTCCGCTTCGCAGTTCGACCAGCTCGAGGCTGCCGCCGCCGAGGTCGCCGACGATGCCGTCGGCTTGCGGGAAGGCGGACAGCACGCCCTCGCCGGCAAGCCGGGCCTCGTCCTCGGCGCTGAGCACCTCGCAGGCGAAGCCCGCCTTGGCGATGGCACGCACGAACGCGGGGCCGTTGCTCGCATCGCGCACGGCGGCAGTCGCGACGACCCGCGTCGAGTGCACGCCCATGTGCCTGATCAGCAGCCGGAAGCGGGCGAGGGCCTCGAGCGCGAGATGCTGAGCTTCATCGCCGAGCGCGCCCGTTTCCTTGAGGCCGGCGCCCAGCCCGGCGAGCACCTTCTCGTTGAAGATCGGCACGGGGACGCGGCCGCGGCTTGCGTAGACCACCAGCCGAACCGAATTGGAGCCGATGTCGATGATAGCGGCCGGGGCGCGGCTGGGCACGGCCACGCTGCCCTCACCGTCCGCGATGGAAGCGGAGCTTGGGCACCTTGCGGCCCTTCTTCAGCGCCTGACCGCGACCGGAGAGCGAAGTGTTGGTCATGAAATAGGTGTGCAGGTTGAAGGCTTCCTCCTGCCGCGCGTGCAGCCGCTCATAGCTGCCGTCGGGCCGCAGGCGCCAGCTCTGCTGATTGTCGATGAGGTTGGCGACCATCACCTGCTCGAGCAGCTGCGCGTGGACGGTGGGATTGGCGATCGGCAGCATATATTCGATGCGGCGGTCGAAATTGCGCGGCATCCAGTCGGCCGAGCTGATGTACACTTTGGCGTCGGCGTGCGGCAGCTCATGGCCGTTGGCAAAGCACCACAGCCGTCCATGTTCCAGGAACCTCCCGACGATCGACTTGACGTGGATGCTTTCGGACAGGCCGGGAACTCCGGGGCGCAGGCAGCAGATGCCGCGCACCACCAGGTCGATCGGCACGCCCGCGGCGCTCGCCTCGTATAATTTGTCGATGATCGCGGGGTCGACCAGCGAGTTCATCTTCGCCCAGATGCCGGACGGTCGACCTTCGCGCGCTGCCGTCTTTTCCACGTCGATCAGCCGGATCAGCTCGGCGCGCATCTGGATCGGCGACATCACCAGCTGCTTGAGGTTCCGCGGCTCGAGGTAGCCAGTGATGTAGTTGAACAGTTTCGCCGCATCGCGGCCGATCTTCTGGTCGGCGGTGAAATAGCTGAGGTCGGTGTAGATGCGCGCGGTCAGCGGGTGGTAATTGCCCGTCCCGAAGTGGCAGTAGGTGCGATAGCCCTTCTCCTCGCGGCGCACGACCATGCTGACCTTGGCATGGGTCTTCCAGTCGATGAAGCCGTAGACCACCTGCACCCCGGCGCGTTCCAGCGCGCTTGCCCAGAGCAGGTTCTGCTCCTCGTCGAAGCGGGCCTTGAGCTCGACCACAGCGGTCACCGACTTGCCGGCCTCGGCAGCATCGATCAGCGCGCGGATGATCGCCGATTGCTTGCCGGCGCGGTACAGCGTCTGCTTGATGGCGACTACGTCGGGGTCGGCGGCGGCTTGCTGCAGATATTCGACCACCACCTCGAAGCTTTCGTACGGGTGCTGGACGAGGATGTCCTTGGCGCGGATCGCCGCGAAGCAGTCGCCGCCATGCTCGCGGATCCGCTCGGGAAAGCGCGGATCGAAGGGAGGGAATTTCAGCTCCGGCCGGTCCTCGTCGACCAGGCTGGAAAGATCGCTCATCCCGAGGAAGCCGCGGGTCTCCGATACGATCGCGTCCGACGCTCCGAGGCCTTGGGTGACCACCTCCACCAGCGGCTCGGCCATGTCGCGCTCGAGCTCCAGCCGCACCACGCGGCCGCGGCGCCGGCGCTTGATCGCGGTGCGGAAATAGCGAACCAGATCCTCAGCTTCCTCCTCGACCTCGATGTCGCTGTCGCGGATGACCCGGAAGGCGCCGCCGCTCAGCACCTCATATCTGGGGAACAGATAATCGGTCTTGCGCCGGATCAGGGTCTCGAGCGCGATGAAGCGTGAGCTCGCGCCCGGGATCCGGATGAAGCGGGGGATGGCGACCGGCAGCATCACCAGTTCGAGCACCGACGTCTTGCCGCGCTTCAGGTCGAAGATCAGCGAGAACCCGCGGTTGGGGATGAACGGGAAGGGGTGCGCGGGGTCGATCGCCTGCGGCGTCAGCAGGGGAAAGATCTGGTCGCGAAAATGCTGGTCGAGCCAGGCTTCGTCGGCCGGGTCGAGCGGCGCCTCGCCGACCACTTCGAGGTTCGACGCCGCAAGCGCGCTGCGAAGGTCCTCCCACACCTCATATTGGCTGGCGACCAGCCGGTCGGCTTCGACGGTGATGGCGGCGAGCTGCTGGCTCGGAGTCAGCCCGTCACTCGAGCGTTCCTCGACGCCCAGCGTCTGGTGCGCCTTCAGCCCGGCGACCCGAACCATGAAGAATTCGTCGAGGTTGCTGGCGGAGATCGACAGGAAGCGGAGCCGCTCGAGCAAGGGATGGGCAGGGTTGCAGGCTTCCTCCAGCACGCGCCGGTTGAACGCCAGCCAGCTCAGCTCGCGATTGAAATAGAGCGGCTGTGGCGCCGCCGGAACATCGGCCGGGGTCGCGGGCGTGGGACGGCCATCGGCCGGGGTCAAGCTATCCATGATACTCGCATCGGGGCAGCGGCGCCGCAGTCGGGTCCTTAGCCGCCGGGGTTGATCCTGTCTCATAACTGAAACAGAAACTTGTGACGTTGAAGTGGCGTTCATTGCAAGTGCCCGCCGCTGAGGCCGGCTGGTAAGGCGAGGAGTCGGGCATGGCGAAGGACAAGAAGAAAAGCGACGGCGCCGACAAAAAGGCCAAGAAGGCCAAGCGAAGCGGCGAGGGCAAGAAGAGCAAGCGCGCGAGCGCTGCCGTCGCCGACGAGCCCAAGGTCGCCAAGGTGGTGCGAAGCGCCAAGCGCAAGGCCGCCGACCTTGCCAGCAATCCGGCGGTGGCGGAGGTGGTCGCAGCGACCCTGGTCGCGGCGGCGGCGGCGCTGCGGAACCCGCAAAAGGCGCGCGCACTGGCAGCCTCGGCGCGGGAGGAACTCACCGAGGCTGGCAAGGCGGGGGCCGAGCAGGGCGGTGCGCTGTGGCAGCTTGCGCTCGATGTCGCGCGGCGCAGTCTCGACTCGCTCGGGAACGAGGGTTCGGCCAAGCCGAAGGGCAAGACGAAGCGGAAATCCGACGGCTGACCGGTACCGGCCTTCGACCGCGTTGACAGACTCGCCGGCGCTCGGCCAACAGGTGCGGCTCCTAATCCAGGTTACGCCTTATGGCTTCGAGTCGGCCCGCTGCACTGATCGTCGAGGACCAGCCGTTCGTGGCCCTCGTCGCCTCCGACATTCTCGAGGAAGCGGGCTTCGAACCCCTGCACGCCTGCGACGCGACGACGGCGCTGGCGCTGCTTCGCGCGCATCCGGAGATCGAAGTGATGGTTACCGACGTCAGCCTTGGCCGGGCTGACGACGGCGTCGAGCTCGCGCGCTCCGCCGCGCTTGAGCGTCCGGCGCTCAAGCTGGTGGTGACCGCTTCCAGCACTTTAGGCTTGAGCAGCGAACTGCCGTCGGGCGCGCGGCTGCTGCACAAGCCTTATGCAAGCGCCGAGCTCAGGGCGCTTGTCGCGGGCATGGCGCTGCTCCAGCCGGCCTGAAGCGCTCCCACATCCAATTAGCGCTTCCGCCTTACCCAAGCGCACCGCTAGGCTTCGGCCATGCTTACCCACAAGACTCGCTATGCCTTGCGCTCGCTGCTCTACCTCGCGGAGGAAAAAGGCGACCGGCCCGTGCAGCTGGCCAGCATCGCCAGCTCGCAGCGGGTGCCGCCCAAATATCTCGAACTGATCATGCTGGACCTCAAGAAGGCGGGGCTGGTCAAGAGCGTGCGCGGCCCGCGCGGCGGCTACCGCCTCGGCCGCGCGCCGCAGGAAATCAGCTTCGGGGAGGTGGTGCGCGCAATGGAAGGGCCGATTGCGCTCGTGCCCTGCGCGAGCCTCAATTATTATGCGCCGTGCGGCGATTGCCACGACGAGGCGACCTGCGCGATCCGCCGCGCCTTCGCCATCTTGCGCGACCGCAGCTCCGAGCTGCTCGAGGGTATTTCGCTTGCGGAGGCGGCGTCATGGGAGAAGGCCGATCCCGCGCTGGCCAACGGAGCGGCGGCGGGCGCAACCGAGCGCCCGGCCTGAGTGGAGGACAAGGCGCTGCCTGAGGGGGCCGCAGCGCCGCACGGCATCGGCTTGCGCGAGGCGGCGCAAGTCTGGGCCCGGATCGCCTGCCTGAGCTTCGGCGGTCCGGCCGGGCAGATTGCCCTGATGCACCGCATCCTGGTCGAAGAGAAACGCTGGATCGGGGAGGCGCGATTCCTCCATGCGCTCAATTTCTGCATGCTCCTCCCCGGGCCGGAGGCGCAGCAGCTCGCCACCTACATTGGCTGGCTGCTGCATCGGACCTGGGGGGGCCTGGTGGCCGGCACATTGTTCATCCTGCCGGGCGCGCTGGCGATCCTCGCCCTGAGCTATGTCTACGTGCTGTTCGGACAGGTGCCGCTGGTCCAGGGCCTGTTCTTCGGCATCGCCAGCGCAGTGCTGGCGATCGTCGCCCAGGCGGTGCTGAGGCTCGGCCGCCGGACGTTGCGCAGCCGCGCCATGCTCGTGCTCGCGGCGGCCGCGTTCATCGCTTCGGCATTGTTCGGCGTGCCGTTCCCGGCCGTGGTCGCCGCGGCGGCGCTGATCGGCCTCGCCGGCCGTTTCGCAGGGCCCGGCAATGCGTCCGCGGACGCTGTCCGAGCGGAAGACCGGGAGAGCGCGCTTGGCGAGACACTGCCGGCGCACGCGCGGCCCGGCGCCGGCTGGTCGCTGCGGCTGGGGGCGGTCTTCCTGGGGCTGTGGCTGGCGCCCTCGGCCGTGCTGGTCGCCATGCTTGGCCCCGACGCGGTCTTCACCCGACTTTCCCTGTTCTTCAGCCAGGCCGCTCTCGTCACCTTCGGCGGAGCTTATGCGGTGCTCACTTACGTCGCTGACGCATCGGTCGGCACCTTTGGCTGGCTGCGGCCCGGCGAAATGGTGGACGCGCTGGCAATGGCCGAAGCGACTCCCGGGCCGCTGATCATGGCCGTGCAGTTCGTCGGATTCCTCGCCGCGTTCCGTGCACCTGGCGGTCTCGACCCGCTGCTCGCTGCGACACTCGGCGCCCTGCTCACCATCTGGGTGACCTTCGTGCCATGCTTCCTGTGGATCTTCCTCGGCGCTCCGTTCGCCGAGCGGCTGCGCGCCAGCCGCGCGCTGACGTCGGCGCTCGCGGCGGTCACCGCGGCGGTGGTCGGCGTGATCCTGGAGTTGATGCTGTGGTTCGCGGCGCACACTTTGTTCTCAGAGGTGAGGCCGGCCGCTTGGGGCGGCCTGCGGGCCGAGCTTCCGGTGCTCGCCAGCGTGCGGCCAGATGCCGTGGCGCTCGCCGGCTTGGCTGCTGTCGCATTATTGGGCCTGCGCTGGAGCGTTCCCGCAGTGCTCGCGGCGGCAGGCGCGGCCGGCATGCTGCTCCGGCTGTCCGGGCTGCCGTGACGGGCGGAGCGGGCTTCCCCGCCCCACCCGCGTCCGCCTAGCCGCGGGACGGTCCGCCGCGCGGGGTCTCGGCGGCGCCCAGGGTCGCGGCGCTGCTCTCGTCGGTGAGCTCGAGCGGCTCCTGCGGCGGCGAAGTTCCGACGCTGCTGGTGCTGCCGGCCTGGCCGATCGCCTGCGTGTCGGCGCCCTGCTGGCGACTCCTCATCG
>Ga0247713_1001296_pt1 | contig 12595 bp, 9 predicted proteins | sample 21E_NmetaG_FD_189936 | JGI IMG/M metagenome (GOLD analysis project Ga0247713, IMG submission 189936) | Soil microbial communities from hillslope of Landscape Evolution Observatory, University of Arizona, Oracle, AZ, United States - 2-1-E_N | ecosystem: Engineered > Artificial ecosystem > Mesocosm... | reverse complement strand
GATCGAGAACCGGCTCGTGGGGATCAAGTCCCGCGAGGTGTACGAGGTGCCGGCCTCCCTCGCGCTCATCACCGCCCACCGCGACCTCGAGGACCTGGTCCTGGAACGTGATCTGGCCCATTTCAAGCAGTCGGTCGAGCTGCGCTACGCGGAGCTCGTCTACAACGGGTTGTGGTTCTCCCCCCTGAAGCGGTCACTCGACGCCTTCGTCGACTCGACCCAGGACGCGGTGACGGGGGAGGTGCGGCTGCGCCTGCACAAGGGGACCGCCCGCCCGACGGGGCGGAGGTCGGAGCGCGCGCTCTACAGCCCGGAGCTCGCCACCTACGGGTCCGAAGGGGACGCGTTCCGCCATGACGCCGCGGCCGGGTTCATCACCCTGTGGTCGCTCCCCGTCCGGGTCTGGGCGCAGCGGGGAGGCGCGGGCAGTTGACCCTGTGGAAGGGCAGGATCCCGGGAGGGCTCGCTCCGGAGGCGTGGAGGTTCCTGCACTCCCTGCCCCACGACCGCCACCTGTGGCCGGACGACATCGTGGGCACGATGGCGCACGTCAGGGCGTTGGAGGACGCGAGGGTCCTGACGCGTGAGGAGGCGCGGTCGATGCTGGACCGGCTCTCCGAGCTCCACGGCCATCCCGAGCTGATCGACGAGACCGACGAGGACGTCCACTCCGCGATAGAGCGCCTCCTCACCTACGCGCTCGGACCCCTGGGAGCCAAGGTGCACGCCGGCCGTTCCCGCAACGATCAGGTCGCCACCGCGATGAGGCTGCGCACGAGGCGGGAGGTCCTCGCGGTGTGGGAGGCGGTCGTGAAGCTGGGTGAGGCGATAGCGACCCGGGCCGGGGAGAACGTCCGGACCCTCGCCCCCGGCTACACGCACCTGCAGCGCGCCCAGCCGGTGACGATCGGACACTGGCTCGCCGCCCACGGGTTCGCCTTCCTGCGCGACGCCGACCGGCTCCGCGAGGCCTACCGGGCGGCCGACGTAAGCCCGCTCGGCGCCGGCGCCCTGGCCGGGAACACCCTCGGGACCGACCCGGCCGTCGGGATGAAAGCCCTCGGGTTCTCGCAGCGCTTCCGCAACTCGATCGACGCCGTCTCCGATCGCGACTACCTGTGCGACGCGGCGTACGCGGCCACGATGGCGGGGAGCCACCTGTCCAGGCTCGCCGAGGAGCTCGTCCTATGGTCCAGCACCGAGTTCGGGTTCGTCCGGCTCCCGGACCGCTACGCCACCGGGTCGAGCATGATGCCGCAGAAGCGCAACCCCGATGTGGCCGAGCTCGCCCGGGCCCAGGTCGGGACGGCGGCCGGCGCGCTGGTCGGCCTCCTACTGGTCACGAAGGGGCTCCCGCTGGCCTACGACCGCGACCTCCAGGCCGACAAGCAGAACCTCGGGGACGCCTTCGCCTCCGTCGAGGCGGCCTTCACGGCCATGGCGGGGCTCGTCTCCGAGATCGGGTTCGACACCGAGCGGCTCGCCGCCGCGTGCTCGGACGACGCCCAGCTGGCCACCGACCTCGCCGAGGCGCTGGTCGGTCGCGGGGTGCCGTTCAGGACCGCGCACGAACGCGTCGCCCGCCTCGCCCGCGGACCTGGCTCCCTGAGGGAGGCGCTGGAGGCCGAGCCCGACGCGATGGACCCGCTCACCCAGGGGGAGGCGCTGGCCCTGCTCGAGCCTGCAGCCGCGGTCCAGAGACGCACCACGCCTGGGGGTCCGTCCGCCGCATCGGTGAAGCGGCAGGTCTCGACGCTCTCGAGGCACCTGGCGAAGCACCGGGAGCTGATCGGGGGACTCGTCCGGACCCAGCCTTCCCCCGCGTCGGTGCGACGGCGTCGTCAGACGTAGCCGCGGAGCCGCGCCGCCCGGGCCACGCGTTCGACGCCCAGCCCGAACGCCGCCTCGCGCCAGGACATCCCGTCCGACTCGTGGGCCTGCCGGAACGCGTGGACGTCGGCGAACATCGTGGACATCACCCGCTGCAGCTCCCCGTTCACCCGGTCCTCGGGCCAGCGGTACTGCTGGATGTTCTGCGTCCACTCGAAGTAGGACACGGTCACCCCGCCCGCGTTGGCCATGATGTCCGGGATCACCACGACGCCCCGGTCGACGAGCTCCTCGTCTGCGGTCGGGGTGACCGGGTGGTTCGCCGCCTCGACCACGAACCGCGCCTGAACCTTCGAGGCATTGCGGTCGTGGATCACCCCCCCGAGCGCCGCCGGGATCAGCCAGTCGACCTCGAGCAGGAGCAGGTCGTCGTTCGAGATCGGGTCCGCGCCTGGGAAACCGACCACCGAACCGGTCTCCCGCTGGTGGCGCAGCAGCGCCTCCACATCGAGGCCGCCGGGGTCGTGGATCCCGCCCCGCACGTCCGAGACCGCCAGCACCTTCACCCCGAGCGGCGCGATCAGCTTCGCAGCCCACGACCCCACGTTGCCGAACCCCTGGATGGCGGCCGTGGTCCCCTCGAGCGCGATCCCGTGCAGCTTCGCGGTCTCCTCGACGCTGATGACGACGCCGCGCCCCGTGGCCGCATCACGACCCAGCGACCCGCCCAGCTCGACCGGTTTCCCGGTGACGATCCCGGGCGTGTACCCGTACCGCTGGCCGTACGCGTCCATGATCCACGCCATCGTCTGGGCGTTCGTGTTCAGGTCGGGAGCCGGGATGTCGCGGTTGACGCCCAGGATGTAGGAGATGTTCAGCGCGAACCGGCGCGTCAGCCGCTGGAGCTCGCCCTGGCTCATCATGTACGGCTCGCACTGGACACCGCCCTTCGCGCCGCCGAAGGGGAGGTCCACGAGGGCCGTCTTCCACGTCATGAGGGCGGCGAGGGCGCGCACCTCGTCCAGGTCGGCCTCCGGGTGGTAGCGGATCCCGCCCTTGTACGGTCCGCGCGCCCCGTTGTGCTGGACGCGGTAGCCCTCGAACACCATCAGGCTCCCGTCGTCCATGCGGACGGGCACCTGCACGGCGATCTCCCGGTAGGACGTGCGCAGCACGTCGCGCATCTCGTCCTCGAGCGCGAGCAGGTCCGCCGCCCGGTCGAAGAAGTGGGTGACGGCCGCGTACGGGTTCGTCTCGGTAGGTGGCGCCTTCCTGGCTACGACCATCTCACCCCTCCCCTCCGACGGCCCCGATATCATGACGCGCCGTGGCCGAGCCTATCCCACGACCGCTGCCGCGGTCCTTCTACGAGCGGGACGTATGCGAGGTCGCTCAGGACCTGCTCGGCTGTCTGCTCGTCCATCGGGTGGGCGGACGACGCGTGGGCGGCCGGATCGTCGAGACCGAGGCCTACGGGGGTCCGGGAGACCCCGGCTCCCACGCGGACCGGGCGCCGACCGGGCGAGCGCGGATCATGTTCGGCCGGCCGGCCATCGCGTACGTCTACTTCACCTACGGGATGCACTACTGCATGAACGCCGTCACCGGTCCGGAGGGGGTCGGCAGCGGGGTGCTGCTGCGGGCGGCCGAACCGATGTGGGGTATCGAGGAGATGAGGGCACGCGGGTTCCCGCCCCGCCTGCCGGACCACATGCTCATGTCCGGTCCGGGACGTCTGTGCCGGGCCCTCGGCGTGGGACGTGAACACAACGGCGTCGAACTGACCCGCGGTCCCCTCACGATCCGCGCTGGGGGAGCCGCGGAACAGGTCAGGAGCGGACCGCGGGTGGGCCTGACGCGCGACGACGGGCGTCGGTGGCGCTACTGGATCGCTTCGCCCTCCGTCAGCCGTCGTTAGCAGCCGGCCGGGTTGCTCCACAGCGTGACGTTCGAGCCGCGCCTGGCCGTGCTCCCGCCCCCGGGGCTCTGACGCCAGATCCGACCGGCCTCGCTGCTACCGCTGGGGTCGCAGTCTCGCACGAGCACGGGCTCGAACCCAGCCTGCCTCACTATGGAGGATCCCCGAGCGGAGGACTCGCCGACGACGTTGGGGACGGTCCCGTCGCTGGGCGGCTCCGGGGTGGCCCTGGGCTGGCCCGGTCCGGCCGAGGGGGCCGGGGTGCGGGCTCCGGGTGGAGGCGAGACCTGCAGCGGGAGCTCGTTCACCGCGAGACAGATGGTGATGGTGGAGCCGCCGGAAGCCTGGGAGCCCGCGGACGGCGTCTGCTTCACCACCATCCCCTCCGGACGCCCGGGAGCCAGGCATTCGGACACCCGCACGCTGAACCCGGCCCCGGTGAGGACGTCGATCGCCTGGTCCCGGTCCAGCCCGATCACGCCCGGCACGTCAGCGACCGGCGGGGGAGTGGAGGACCGGTTGGACGTGAAGAAGGTGCTGGGCGGCGGCGGGAACCGGGTCGCCGGGATGTTCTCGAGCGCCTTCGTCATGAAGTACTGCCAGATCATCGAGGGGAAGCTCCCCCCGACGATCCGGAACGGGTACCCGTTCGCCGGGGTCATCTCCTCGCACCCGCCCCGTCCACAGATCGGGTTCCCCACCCACACGACGGCAGCCAGGTCCGGCGTGTAGCCGGCGAACCACGCGTCCCGCCACTGCTGCGAGGTCCCGGTCTTGCCGGCGGCGTCGCGGCCCAGGCGCGCTCTGATCCCCGTCCCCCGCTGGATCACCTGCTGCATCACGTGGGTGACCGCGCGGGCGACCCCCGGCGCCATCGCCCGCTCGGGGCGCTCGTTCTCCTCGGCCGCGTCGTAGAGGACCTTCCCGGCCGCGTCCGTGATCCGGACGATCGCGGTGGGCGGCACCGCCACCCCGTCGTTCGCGAACGTCGCGTACGCCGTAGCCATCTCGAGGGGAGATGCCTCCTTGGCTCCCAGGGCGATGGCGGGAACGTCGTCGGCCGGCGTGCATCCCCCCGTCTTGCCGAAGTTGGAGCCGCAGGCGGCCTGGACCTGCTGCCGGGTGGGGAAAGGGATCCCCATCCGGCGGGCCATGTCCGCCACGCGACGGGAGCCGGTGAGCGCGTCCCCCTCGCCGACCCCGTCGATCTCCAGCCGCGCGTAAGACGCGTTCACGGAGTGGACGGTCGCCTCGATGAGGTTGCTCGCGCCCGAGGACCCCTCGTAGTTGCGGATCCGCCACGTCCCGCCCTTGTAGCGGTGGGTGAACTCACCCCCGCTGAAGTGGCTGTTGAGGGTGACCCCGCGCTCCAACGCGGCGGCCAGCACGATCGGCTTGAACGACGAGCCGGGCTGCCTCCCGGACCCGCCGCCGTAGTCGCCCAGGGCCAGGTTCACCTTCGATAGCCGGCAGACGTGCCGGTCGGGCTCCTCGTCCTCCCCGCACCCCTCGGGGTAGTAGTCCCGGCCGCCGACGAGAGCCCGGACGTAGCCGGTGCCGGGCTCGACGGCGGCCATGGCCGCGGAGAGCCGGTCGAGCTTCTCGGGGAGGACCGATGCGACCGCCTCCTCGGCGGCCGTCTGGGCGGCCGGGTCGAGGGAGGTGTAGATGCGCAGACCCCCCCGGTAGACGTTCTTCGAGCGCTCCTCGAACGTCGCCCCGAGGAAGTCGAACCTCTCGTCGAGCAGCTGATGCCGGCTGTTGCGCAGCACCCCGAGCTGGCGCAGGACCATGTCGACGAAGTAGGGGTAGCGCCAGCGGGCCTCGGTGGGGTCGGCGAGCTCGATCGGGCTCGCCTTCGCGGCCGCGGCCTCCTCCGGCGTGATCATCGCCAGCTGCTCCATGCGGCTCAGCACGGTGTCGCGTCGGCGCTGGGCAGCCTCCTGACGCTGGGATCGACGCTCGGGGGCGTCGGTCGACGTCCATCCGTAACGGGCGGGCTGGTTGATGATCCCCGCCAGGAAGGCGCCCTCCGGGAGGTCGAGGTCCTTCGCCTCCTTCCCGAAGTAGGAGCGGGCCGCCGTCTGGATCCCGTAGACCCCGCGTCCGAAGTAGATCGTGTTCAGGTACATCTCGAGGATCTCTCGCTTCTCGTACCGCTGCTCGAGCTGGACGGTCACCTGGGCCTCGGCGAGCTTGCGCTGGACGGTGCGCTCCGGGTCCGGGAAGTAGAGGGTCTTGGCGAGCTGCTGGGAGATGGTGGACCCCCCCTGGATCTGGGCGTTCTCCTCCCCGGCCTCCCCGAGGTTGGAGACCGCGGCCCGCGTGATCGAGCGGGCGTCGATCCCGGCGTGGCGCCAGAAACGCTCGTCCTCGATCGCGACGACCGCGTCCCGGACGTGCTGCGGGATCTCGTCGAGGGGGATGATCTCCCGGTTGATCTCCCCGTGCAGGTCGGCGATCAGGCTGCGGTCGGCCGCGTAGACCTTCGTCGTCGCGACGTTCAGGCGCTCGAGCGCCTCCTCGGTCGTGAGCGGTTGGAGCTCCCCGCATGCCGTCGCCAGCATCAGGAGAGCCAGGACCGAGGCCAGTCGGGCGTGCGCGCGCCGACACGGACGTCGGGTGGTGGAAGTCACTCCTATACTGAACCACACGCCGACGACCTCGGAGGACATCTTCATGCCCTCGGTCCCCCCCGAGCAGCAGTGGTCCATCCTGTCCCGCCACGCCCAGGTCGTCCCGGCCGAGGAGCTGCGGGAGGCGCTCGGGTCCGGACGCAGTCTCCGCGTGAAGTTCGGGGTCGACCCCACGGCGCCCCACGTCCACCTGGGGTGGGCCGTCCCGCTGCGCAAGCTGCGCGCGTTCCAGGACCTCGGGCACACGGCGGTGCTCATCGTGGGTGATTTCACGGCCAGGATCGGCGACCCGAGCGGGCAGAACAAGACCCGTCCGATGCTGACCGCGGACGAGGTCCGGGCCTTCGCCGACAACCTCCTGGAGCAGGTCCGGCTGATCCTGGACACCGAGCGGCTCGAGGTCCGCTACAACTCGTCGTGGATCGAGCCGCTCGGCGTCGAGGGGCTCCTCAGGCTCGCCTCGCAGCACACGGTCGCCCGGATGCTCGAGCGCGACGACTTCGCCAACCGGTACGCGGCGGGGAACCCGATCACGGTCACCGAGTTCCTCTACCCGCTCCTGCAGGGCTACGACTCGGTGGCCGTCGAGGCCGACGTCGAGATCGGGGGCAACGACCAGCTCTTCAACCTCCACGTCGGGCGCCACCTGCAGATCGCGCACGGCCAGCGCCCCCAGGCGCTCCTGACCGTGCCCCTGCTCGAGGGCACGGACGGCGTGGAGAAGATGTCGCAGAGCAAGGGAAACTACATCGGGGTGACCGAGAGCCCGGACGAGATCTTCGGGAAGCTGATGCGCATCCCGGACCACCTGATGGACCGCTATCTGCGCCTGTGCACGGACCTGCCCGACGACGAGGTGGACGTCCTGCTCGCGGGGACGGCCCCCGCCGAGGCCAAGCGGCGGCTCGCGCAGGAGGTGGTGGCGCTATACCACGGAGCCGAGGCGGCCGGGACGGCCCGACGCCGGTTCGACGATGTCTTCGTGCGCCACTCCGTCCCCGATGACGTCCCGTCCGCCGCCGTCCCCGCGGGGTGCCTGGGCGAGGACGGACGGGTCCACCTCCCGAAGCTCCTGAAGGAGGTCGGCCTCGCACCGTCCACCACGGAGGCCCGGCGCCTCATCTCCCAGGGAGGCGTGAAGGCGGACGGCGAGCCGCTCGACGACGAGGCGGTGGACCCGGACGCATTGAGGGGCCGTGTCCTTCAGGTCGGACGGCGCCGCTTCGTCCGGATCACCTGATGGACCGCGGCCCCGGCCCCCGGCCCGTCCCCGGACGCGACCTGGAGGACCTCCCGAAGGAGATCGCGACCGAGCTGCAGCAGGTCGCTCACTTCGGGAAGGCCGGCCTGACGAAGGACCTCATCGCCGCGGCCGCCAAGGCATACGAGGAGGGCTCCTACGCGCAGGCGCTCACCCTGGCGAACCAAGCGAAGCAGCACGCGCCCAGGTCGGCCACCGTGCGGGAGATGCTCGGGCTCGCCTACTACCGGCTCGGGCGGTGGCGCGAGGCGGCCCGGGAGCTGGCCGCCTACAGGCGGATGTCGGACCGGCGCGACGAGGATCACATCTACGCCGACTGCGAGCGCGCTCTCGGGCGCCCCGAGAAGGCGCTCGAGATCCTGCAAGGGCTGACCCCGTCGGAGGTGGGGCCCGAGGTGTACGTGGAGGCGCTGGTGGTCGCCGCCGGGGCCCTCATGGACCTCAACCGCCACGAGCAGGCGGTGGAGGTCCTGAAGAGGGGACCGGTCGACCCGGAGCCCGTCCTCGAGTACCACCTCCGTCTCTGGTACGTGCTCGCCGAGGCGCTCGAGGGCTCGGGGAGACGAGCGGAGGCCCGGGACTGGTGGGACGCCATCTACGCGGAGGACCCCGACTTCTTCGACGTCGCGGACCGGCGGCTGGGACTGGGAGGCCGCGCCTAGGACTCCAGGAGCGTCTTGCGGTAGTACCGGAGGTACCCGAGCATCGAGTTGCGCGCCCCCGAGAGCGCGCGGGCCTTCTCCCGGTATCCGTCGTCTCCCGGGAACGACGGCACGTGGTGGTCGAGGGCGGCCAGGCACTCCTCGTCGCTGGCCCCGCCCAGCGCGAGGGGACGCAGGATCGAGTCCCACGTCCGGAGGTCCTGCGCCGCGCGGTCCAGGGCCGGCTCGCTCGCCGGACCGAAGTGGGTGAAGCAGATGGCGTCCGCCTTCAGCTCCTTTATCCGGTTGATCGAGTCGAGGGCCGCTTCCAGGTCGAACTCGGGTGGGGGGGTGGCCGGCTTCTGGACATCGCCTATGAACACGCCGGCCGAGTCGCCGATGAACGCGACCCGGGCGTCCGGCTCGTACAGGGTGACCTCGTGGCGGGCGTGCCCCGGCGTGTACAGGACGCGCAGCTCCCGGTCTCCCAGGGGGATCACGTCCCCCTCGTCCACCGCCCTGAGCCGCTCCTCCGGGACCGGCTCGGGCTCCCCGTACATAACGTCGAGCGCGTCGCCGAAGAGCCGTCGGGCGCTCGAGACGAGCCGGGACGGGTCCACCACGTGGCGGGCCCCCACGTCGTGGACCCAGACGGTCGCGTCGGGGAATAGCTCGGACACGTGCCCGGCTCCGCCGCCGTGGTCGAGGTGGATATGCGTCAGGACGATGTGCTTCGGTTCGACCCGTCGACGTTCGAGCTCCGCCTTCACCCGATCGAACACGGTCGCGGGACCCGTCTCGACGAGCGCGGGCTCCGCGGCGTGGACGATGTAGCTGCAGGACAGGTCCGACGCGCCGAAGAGCTCCACGTCCAGCACCTCGATGCCTTCCGGGAGCGGGGGGCGGATGACCGGGATCACCGGCCAATCGTAGCTAGACCGGTGGGGTCGGGGGGCTCTCGCGCCACGAGAGCGGCTGAGCGACGTACCCGGCGGAGGCCGAGTTGTACCAGTCGACGATCGGAGGCGGGAAGTCGATCAGGTCCTGCGAGCGCTGGAAGCTCATCCCGTTCGATCGGAGGTCGAGGTGGGTCGCGTACATCACCCCGCGATAGCTGAAGGGGTTCGTGCCGCCGCTCGTCGCGGCCAGGGTGCCGGTGGTGTACAGCAGCATCGAGATCGTGTCGCTGGCCGTGAAGCGAGGGGTGAATACCTCGATACCGACGCTCGACGTGTTCGACACGAGGGAGACGAACGAGACGTGGCAGGTGGACGCACCCCCGGACGTGCAGGCGTTCGGGACACCCGCGGATGGGGTCTGCAGCGTCCCGGACAGGTTGATCTTGCCCGGCGAGATGACCGTGAGCGGACCGGTCACCGTGGCCGAGGAGCCCCCGCCCCACTGCAGGTCCAGGGCGTTCGTCGCCCCGTCGCTCACGTAGAACGAACCCTGGAGGTTGTTGCGGTGGGTGGTCTTCAGGTGCGTCGAGAGCGCGGCCGCGGTCATGACCTGCATGCCGGGGAACCTCTGCTGCCAGCAGCTGAAGTTGGTCGCCGCGCAGTACAGCGTCGGCAGCGATAGGACGGTGGGGGGCGCGCTCGGGCACCCGGGCGAGGTCGCGGTGGCGGGGCACCGGCTCCCGGAGATGGTGGCCCCGCTGCCCATGTTGATAGCGGTCCCGGCCATGACGTCCTTCAGGACCTTGGCGTTGGAGCCCAGCGTCACCGAGCTCGTCGCCGAGGTCAGGCTGCCGGACACGACGTGTCCGTCGCGGAGGTGGACCGCCTTGCCCGCCACGACCGACCCGCTGAGGGTCCAGCTCGGGACGTTGGGACTGGTGAAGCTCTCGGGGGTCGTGAACGTGCCGGTGAAGTCCGTGTTCGGGTTGCCGCCGAAGATCGGGGCCTGCGCCGTGTAGCAGTCTCCCTGGACGATGAAGTTGTTCGTCGTGGAGAGCGTCTGGCTCGGCGTGGACCCGCCGGAGAAGCACGTGTACCGGAAACCGGTCAGCGGGGTCAGGCGCACGGTCACGTCCAGCCTGCGCAGCTCCTTGTTGTTCGAGTCCTGCGACGGGCCGTACCCCCAGGCGGTGACGACGACGTTCTGCTGTCCCGCGGGCAGCGTCGTGCAGGAGGCCGAGTTCGGGTTCCAGGCCCCCGAGGGGAGGGTGCGCTGTCCGGCGTTCGCGGGGAGGCGTACGACGGCCTGGTACTGACCGACCTTCTTGCCGCTGAGGACGGTCTGCGGTCCGGACGCGCCGAACCCGATGTCCTGGACGCACGGGGAGGACCCGCGGAGCTGGTCCAGGACGTGGCTCACGCCCGCCTCGGCGGACTGGATTCCCTGCGTCCGGCTGCGGTCGCGCGTGGTCGCGTTGTCGGACCTGACCGCGAGCGCCAGCAGCGATCCGATGACGACGGCCAGCACGAAGGAGATGGCGACGCCGGCCACGATGGCCTGACCCTCGTCGGCTCGCGGAACGCCGCGGATAATGGGGAGGCTGCGCATCAGCATCCCGCCGGCTGGTAGGTGTTGCGGGGGCGGACGATGGTGGCGATCTCGTATGGCGCGTCCTTGGGGTCGTTCGCCCGCATGACGAGCCGGATCCTGACCTGCAGGAGGCTCCCGCCGGCCACGCACTGGAACAGGGGGACGGCGGGGCTCTGCGAGAGGTTCACTACGCCGTCCGCGACGAGACGGCTGCTCGGGAACGTCCCGGTGCCGTCGTCCGAATCGCGGTGCAGGGACCGCCCCGCCAGCCTGTACCGCACGGTCTGGTCGGCGGGCGGCGCCTGCGGGTTCTGCGCAGGCGGTTGGACGACGACCAGCGCGCAGGAACTCAGCGGCTGCGAGGCGGTCGCGGGGCAGAGCTGGAACCCGTTGGACCCTCGCAGGTCACGTTGCATCTGGTTCATCGTGACGCGGCCGTCGTGCAGGGCGGTCGACCGCTGGGACCCTATCCGCATGGTCGTGAGCCCCGAGACGAGGGTCGTCCCGAGCAGGCCGAGCAGGACGACCGAGATCGAAGCGGCCACCATCAGCTCCACGAGCGTCCAGCCCTCCTCCGACCGGCTCAAGACCCGCACCCCCCGGGGAAGCTCCCGTACCGGGCGCACGCGTCGACCCGGCCGAGGTCGAGGGTCGACCGCAGGTCGGTCTGCACGACGTTCAGGCTGTCGCGCAGGGTGAGTCGGGTGACCACGCGGGCCGGGGCGTACGTCGCCCTGTACACCTGGGTTATCCCACCGTCGGGGCTGAACGTCTGGGTCACGGGCCGCTTCAGCGTCACGACCGTGTCCACGGTCGCGTTGAGCACGCAGGTCGAGAGCCCCAGGACGGTGATCGAGTCGGCGCAGAAGGTGCGGGAGACGGTGATCGTCGCGTCGACGTTGACCGGTAGCGTGAATTGGCAGTAGTTGCCAGCCCGGTTGGCCGCCGCGCAGACCAGCGCGTTGCCGTCCGAGCCGGAGATCACTCCCGAGACGTTGCCGTCCCAGACCTGGATGCGTAGCGGCTTGGACGCGTCGGGGCTGAACGAGGGCTGTCCGCCTCCGGCGTGTGCGACCGCCGAGACCGACGACTCGTACGGCAGGACCCGGACGAGGCCGTCCGGCATCAGCGAGGACAGCACCGAACCCGTCTGCGGGCGGACGAGCCGGATGTCCTCCGTGCTGTGGGTCGCGGTGACGTTCATCCGGCGCGCGCTCGGCTGGGTCTGAGCGGCCGAGTGGGAGGCGGAGGTGGCCGAGTACTCGACCATGTTGATGTTGCCCAGCGGCAGCGTGAGGTTCGGGAGGGCCGCGGCGGCCGTGTTGACCTGGATCGCCCGGCCCGACGTCGAGGTGGCCTGGCCCGTCTCCGACGGCAGCGTCGCGGCGGTCGTGGTGGCGTCGGCGGTGCATGACGCCGTCCCCTGCAGGGCCGTGCTCCCTGAGGTCGTCGCGGTGAAGGAGAGCGGGGGGCGGTTCGCGGTCGCCGTGGCCACGTCGACGTTCTGGGCATCGGTGGCCGGTCCGGCGTTCCCGTCGGACCGCGCGCCGGCGGTGGCCGCTGCGCCTCCCACGGTGGTCGTCCCCGTGGCTCCCTCGCCGACCAGCGTCGACCGGCGCGACGTGCAGGAGACCTCCGAGTTCGCGTTCAGCCTGTTGGACCCGTTGCCCCCGACGCCGGTGAGTCGCATCGCGGCGGGAGAGGACGACGAGAGGTCGAGCCCGGACCCGGTGACGGCCTCGGCGTGCGCCTCGAACCCCTTCACGTCCGCGACGCCGAGCAGCGGGGGGTAGCTGGTGACTCCGGACGGGGGGTTCCC
>Ga0247713_1001295_pt1 | contig 12601 bp, 10 predicted proteins | sample 21E_NmetaG_FD_189936 | JGI IMG/M metagenome (GOLD analysis project Ga0247713, IMG submission 189936) | Soil microbial communities from hillslope of Landscape Evolution Observatory, University of Arizona, Oracle, AZ, United States - 2-1-E_N | ecosystem: Engineered > Artificial ecosystem >... | reverse complement strand
TGCCGGAGGAGCCCAGCGGCTTCACCGGGACCGCCGGACCCCTGCCGCCCGACGTGCGGGAGGCCATGACCGGCGTGTCATGGCGGCCGGACTGCCCGGTGGAGCTCGACGATCTCATGCTTCTCCACGTGGCGCACTGGGGCTTTGACGGCCACCCGCACACGGGTCAGCTCGTCGTGGCTGCGAGTGTCGCCGACACGGTGCTGAACGTGTTCGCACGTGTCTTCGCCGCAGGGTTCCCCATCGAGCGCATGGAGCTCGTCGATGCCTACGGCGGCGACGACGACCGGTCGATGGCCGCGAACAACACCCACGCGTTCAACGCCGTCCGGTCGAGGGGACCAACCGCTGGTCGCAGCACACCTTCGGCGCCGCGATCGACATCAACCCGGTCCAGAACCCCTACGTGCGCGGCGGTCCCGTGGGGAGATCCAGGCTGCGTGACAATGCTGCAGTTCTGCCCGGATCTACCGACGGTCCCCCGCAGAAGGCGTCGCTCGAGGAGGTAGGCGCCGCAGCCACCTGCTCGGTTTCCGGTGCGCGGACAGGGGGCAGCGCTTGCATAAGCCGCGGCGTGCGACGCTGCAGGCAGGGGGGGCACCGACCTCCATTCCCGATCGAACAAGGAGTGACCGACGTGAGCAACAGGGCGGATCCATGCGCAGCCGGGTGAGGCTCGTTCTGTGGGACATCGACGGGACGGTCCTGCGCGCCGGGTCGCTGGCCCGGGAAGCGTTCTCCACGGCCGTCGAGCGCGTCGTCGGTGTCCACCCCGGCGAGCACGGCATCGCGATGAGCGGCAAGACCGACCCGCAGATCGCCCGGGAGATCCTGGAGACCATGACGATCGACCCGGCGGCCGTCGGAGATCACCTGCCGGCGGTCCTCCAGTACCTGGAATCGGAGCTGGCCGCCGCACCGGAGGACCTCACCGAGCACGGCTATCTGCTGCCCGGTGTGGAGGATGTCCTGCGCCGGCTGGACGCCGAACCAGGGGTCGTGCAGACCGCTCTGACGGGCAACATCGCGGCCAACGCCGTCCTGAAGCTCACGGTCTTCGGGGTCGACCGGTGGTTCGACCTCCGGGTCGGTGCGTTCGGCAGCGACCACCCCGACCGCTGCGAGCTCGTCCCGGTCGCGCGCGAGCGAGCCCGTCGCGTGTACGGCCGGGATCCCGACACGGTCTGGGTGGTCGGCGACACACCCAACGACCTTGCGTGCGCCCGCGCCGGCGGCGCTCGTTGCCTGCTGGTCGGCACGGGGCGCATCCCGTACGAGGAGCTGCTCGAACTGCCGGCCGAGGCGGTGCTACGCGACCTGCGTGACATCGACGCGGTCACCACGCTGCTGCTCGGGTAGCGAAGGGTCGTTGCCGGCGGTGCGGCGGACCCACCGACGGGGTAGGCACGAGCCATGCTCTTCCAAGACTGGGCCATGTTGGCCCGTACCGCGCTCGTGGTGCCGCTCGCCTACCTCGCGCTGCTCCTGGCGGTGCGCCTCTCCGGGAAGCGCGCCCTCGCCAAGCTGAACGCCTTCGACCTGATCGTGACCGTCGCGTTGGGGTCGGTCCTCGCAAGCGTCGCGGTGTCGCCGCAGGTCACGCTGGCAAGCGGGGCCGTGGCGTTCGCCCTGCTCGTGGGGCTGCAGTACGTCATCGCGTACCTGTCGGTGCGGCTGAAGCCGTTCCAGCACCTGGTGAAGGCGCGTCCGACCCTGCTCGTGCGTGACGGTACGCTGCTCGACGAGGCCATGGAGGCCCAGCGGGTCACCCGCTCCGAGATCCTCCAGACGCTTCGCCAGCATGGGCTCACATCACTGGACGAAGCCGCTGCAGTGGTCCTCGAGACCGACGGCACGCTCAGCGTGATCACGAGTCCGCCGGATGATGGCGCCCGCTCGACCCTCGAGAACGTCGCCGGTTGGCCGTGAGCCCCGCGACCACATGGGTGCCGACGTGTCAGGAGCTGATTGATGGAGATCACCGACGCCTTCGACATCTTCGAGGCCTACGACCTGCTGCTGTTCCTCGCGGGGCTTGCCTTCCTCGCCGTCGCGACGCTGCCCCGGTTCCTGCACGACAAGCCGTTCACGCTGCCGATCGGGCTGGTCGCCTTCGGCTACGTCGCCTTCGCTCTGCCGCTCGGGTTCGACTTCCCCGACCCCATCGAGCAGGGGCCCGCGACCGAGCGGCTCACCGAGCTCGGCGTGATCATCTCGCTCATGGTCGCCGGCCTCACGATCGACCGGGTGCCCGGCCTGCGGTCGTGGTCGACGACCTGGCGGCTGCTTGCCGTCACGATGCCCCTGACGGTCGGCGGCGTCGCGCTCCTCGGGTGGGGGATCGCCGGTCTGGTTCCGGCCTCCGCGTTGCTGCTCGGTGCGGTCATCGCGCCGACCGACCCTGTGCAGGGCAAGGACGTGGAGGTCGGCGCACCGCAGGAGGGCAGCGAAGACGAAGAAACCGAGGAACACGACCACACCGAGGCCGGTGAGGAGGACGAGGTGCGGTTCGCCCTCACCTCCGAGGCCGGCCTGAACGACGGGCTGGCGTTCCCCTACACGAACATGGCCATCGCGATGGCGATCGCCGGTGCGCAACCCGGGAACTGGTTCGGGGCCTGGGTCACCGTTGACGTCGGATACAAGCTGGGTGTGGCGCTCGTCATGGGCGTGCTCGTCGGCCGGGCGCTCGGCGCCCTCCTGCTGCGCGTGCCGTACGAGAGCGACCTCAGCCGGTCGATGATGGGCATCGGCGCGCTGGCGGCGACGCTCATCGTCTACGGCCTCACCGAGTACGCGGGCGGCTATGGGTTCATCGCCACCTTCGTCTGCGCGGCGACCATCCGCGGCGTCGAGCGCAGCCACCCCCTGCACCGGGAGCTGCAGGGCTTCGTCGAATCCGCGGAGCGCCTGCTCATGGCGGTCATCATGGTGTTGTTCGGTGGCGCGATCGCCGGCGGCCTGTTCGCGCCGCTCGAGTGGCGCCATCTGGCCATCGCGCTCCTCGTCATCTTCGTCGTCCGTCCGGCGGCTGCCGGCGTCGCGCTCATCGGCCTGGATCGCTCACCGTGGTCCGATCGGGCGGCCGTCAGCTTCTACGGGATCCGCGGCATCGCGACGTTCTACTACCTGGCCTACGCCCTCGAGCAGACGGAGTTCCCGGCCAAGGACGAGCTCTGGGCCACCGCGGGGCTCATCGTGCTGCTGTCCATCCTCATACACGGCTTCACCGCGGCACCGGTACTCGAAAGGCTCGATGAGCGCCGCGAGCAGCGACAGGAATCACGGCGACAAGACAGCAGGCAACGCACATGACCATGCCGATGCCGGCTTTGCTGTGGCGGCTTGTCCTCGTGCTTGCCCTCGGTGTTGCGGTGGGCTGCGCGGGCATGGAGAACCCGGTGGTGGAAGAGGACGACCCGGAGCCGATCGAGGACGTCGTCGACGAGCGGTGCGAAGAAGCGGAGGAGGAGCTCGTCGAGGCGATCAGCGAGGAGCTGGCCGTGGACGCGAAGCTGGAGGAGGCGCATACCGTGGAGTCGGAGGAGGAGGCGGTGACGTTCGTGGCCGCCGAGCTGGTCGGCGTCGCCCGCCCCGACGAGCCTCCCATCGGCATCTGGGCGGTCCGGGGCGACCTCGGCGCCGACGAGCGGGAGATCCTCGCAGTGAACGCGATCGCGCGGGAGCACTCCGAGTGGCCCTTCGAGGAGGACATCACCGAGGAGGTCGACGGTGGGGAGGAAGCTCACGAGTGCGTCGACGCACAGTAGCGGTCAAGTTTCCGGGGCGCGGGCGCGGTCAGCGATGCGTGGGACGGCGTCCCGGCCGTGCTCGATAGGCGGGAATGCCCGCAGCGACCGTCAGCATCGGCCAGTCCGATGTGCCGAAGAAGGACCGCACCTCGTCGTCGAAGAACGTGAGGCCGGTCGCGCCCCCACCGGCGGCGAACGCCGCCAGCTGCAGCCGTTCGGCGGCGACGCCGGCCTCGAGCTGCGCGACGCGGTAGGCACGATCGCCGGCGGCGCCGAGCAACCGGTCCAGGTCGGCAGCGAAGAACGTCGTATGGGCCGCGTCGCCGCCCAGGGGCTGGCCGAGGCAGAGCTCGGCGGTCTGCTGCCGCGAGACGCGGTCGTGAAGGGCGACGAGGCGCTCGTCGCTGCCCGCGTAGGCGCCCTGATCGTACCCGTCCACGGCGTGGACGGCGACGAGGCGCGTCAGGTGGGTGCGTCCCGGCGGAGCGACGTCACCGGGGACGTGACCGGCGGCGACCGCCAGCGGCCATTGCAGCGTCGATGTGGGCACGGGCTGCGTGGCGAACCGGCGCGTGGACCCACGCCGCAGGATGACCTCTTCGAGGGATTCCTGGGCGCTCGGGTGGTCCTCGACCGGGGCGGTCGTCGGCGGCGGGTCGGCTGCCGGTGGCGGGTCAGCGGCCATGCCGACCGGCACGAGGGCGAGCGGCATCTCACCGCCCTGGGCGGGCGCTTGCCCGGGTGTCACGGCGAGCAGGTCGGCCACCAACCGGTCGGCGAAGCCGGTGACGAGCCGCGCAGACAACCCGGTGGCTGCGGACACCTCCAACAGGTTGGCGGCGATCGCGCCGGCGTCCCAGAACAGGTGGCGGTACCCCCGTTCGCCGTACTTCCACGTGGTGCGCCACGGCACGCCGGTCAGGGCCACCGTCACCCGCGCCGCCGCCGCCTGCGGGTCGGCGCTGGCCTCAGCCAGATGAGCCCGCCAGTCCCCCTGGCGCAGCGGCTGCAGGCAGAACCGCACCGGGTCGAAGTGATAGACGCCGGCGGGTAGGCCGTCGAGATCGGCGCACACGACGTAGGCCTCGACGGGGTACAAGGCGCCCGCTGACGGGACCGCCCGGAAGTGCAGCGTGAGGCCGTTCAGCCGGCGGCGGCGCACGACACCATCGGCGAAGAACAGCAATCGCGCGAGTCCCGCAAGGTCATCAACCGCGTCGGCGGGCGGGACCTCTCCCGAGAGCACAGCCACGGCCGGCACCTCCGACTCGGACCACGCGGTCGGGAGGGCAATCGGCTCCACGCCCCGGTAGCGCTTGTCGGCGCGGGGGCGGTTCGACCAGTTCAGCCGGCGTCCGCCGGAAAGGCGTCCGGGTCGATGTGCGGTGCGCTGGTGGTGCGCAAGGACCGGGCTCGGACTCGTTTGCATGTCGGGTTCATCCCCGCACATGGCTCAGACGATCCCCCGCGTCCGTGATGCATGCTGTGCCATCACGGTGGCGCGATCGCAGATCATCCGCCGGGCATCCCCAGCGGCCGGTGACCCTGGCGCCAGGGGGAAGCGCGAGGTGACTCCTGGCCTACAGCGCGTCGGCCGGGCGATGCTGGCCGAAGACGCCTCGGAGGGTGTCGCAGACCTCTCCGACGGTGGCCATGCGCCGCAGCGCCTCCTTCATCGGGGGTAGGAGGTTGGCGTCCCCACGCGCGGCCTTCTCGACGTCGGCCAGGGCGGACGCGACGGCGTCCGCGTCACGTTCGGCGCGGATGCGGTGGAGCTGCTCCACCTGGCCGTCGCGGACGGCGTCGTCCACCCGCTGCAGATCGGGCTCGATGTCCTCGTCGACCTCGTAGCGGTTGACCCCCACGATGACCTGTTCGCCTGACTCGATGCGCCGCGTCAGCTCGTAGGCGCTGCGCTCGATCTCGGCCTTCTGGAAGCCGTGCTCGATCGCCCGGACGGCACCGCCCAGCTCGTCGATGCGCTCGAGGTAGTCCGCGATCCCGCGCTCGACCTCGTTGGTGAGCGACTCCACGAACCAGCTGCCCGCCAGCGGGTCGGCGGTCAGGGGAACGTCAGTCTCGTGCGCGATGACCTGCTGGGTGCGCAGCGCCAGACGCGCGGCCTTCTCCGAGGGCAGCGACAAGGCCTCGTCGAAGGCGTTGGCGTGCAGCGACTGCGTGCCGCCGAGCGTTGCCGCCAGCGCCTGCACGGTCACCCGCGCCATGTTCACCTCTGCCTGCTGGGCGGTGAGCTGCACGCCGGCCGTCTGCGTGTGGAACCGCAGCATCATCGACTTCTCGTCGCGGGCCCCGAACCGCTCGCGCATGATGCGCGCCCACATCCTTCGTGCCGCCCGGAACTTCGCCACCTCCTCCAGCAGCGAGGAGCGTGCGACGAAGAAGAACGACAGGCGCGGCGCGAACGCGTCGACGTCGAGGCCCGTCGCGACCGCCGCCTCCACGTAGGCGATGGCGTCGGCGAGCGTGAACGCGATCTCCTGGATCGCCGTCGCGCCGGCCTCGCCGATGTGGTAGCCCGAGATGGAGATCGTGTTGAAGTTGGGGAGCTCGGCGGCGCAGTAGGCGAAGGTGTCGGTCACGATGCGAAGGGACGGCTCCGGCGGGAAGATGTAGGTGCCCCGGGCGATGTACTCCTTCAGCACGTCGTTCTGGATGGTGCCGCGCAGGCGGGCGGACGGGACTCCCTGCTCCTCGCCCACCAGCTGGTAGAGCAGCAGCAGGATCGCCGCGGGGGCATTGATCGTCATCGAGGTCGAGACGTCCTCGAGGGGTATCCCGTCGAACAGTGCCCGCATGTCGGCCAGCGAGTCGATCGCCACACCGACCTTGCCGACCTCGCCCGCGGAAAGATCGTGGTCCGAGTCGTACCCCATCTGCGTGGGCAGGTCGAACGCGACCGACAACCCGGTCTGACCTTGCGCGAGCAGGTACTTGTAGCGGGCGTTGGAGTCCGCCGCGGTGGCGAACCCCGCGTACTGGCGCATCGTCCACCGACGGCCCCGGTACATCGACTCGTACACCCCGCGCGTGAACGGGTAGCTGCCCGGATCGCCGAGGTCGCCCGCGTAGTCCAGCGTGACGTCGTCCGGGCGGTACACCGGCTGCGCGGGGATCCCCGAAGCGGTGCGGTGGTCAGGGGAGTCGCTCGGCATAGCTGGCGAGTCTACGCGGCGCTACTCCACGGTGAGGGTGGCGACCATGCCCTGCCCGTCCTGCGTGTGCGGGCGGCAGTAGAGCAGGTAGACGCCGGGGCGCTCGGGAGTGAACTCCACGAGCCCTTCGCTGCGCGGTTTCACGATGACGTCCACACCGAGCTCGTCGACCGTGAAGGTGTGCAGGGCCAGGTCGGCGTTGCTGACCACGAACCGGGCTTCGCGGTCGGCAGGAACGGTGAGCTCATCCGGCTCGAACTCGAACCCGACCATGGTCACGGGCTCGGCGGCGAAGCGGTCGAGCGCGCTGACCGCGTGCTGTCCGGTGACGGTCAGGACGCCTGACACGCCGCCCAGCGCGAGCAGCGCCACCGCCGAACCCACCGTCACGGCGCGCTCCGTCGGGCTCCAGCGGGCGCTCCCCCCGTCCGGTGCGAGCCCGCGCCGGCGCTGCAGCGCGGAAGCGACGGAGCCCCCGACGGCCAGCGCGGCACCGAAGAGCAGGCTGGCCAGCGGGAAGAAGTCGAAGAAGCTGTCCGGGTGCGCGAGCGCACCCGGTGCGAGCGGCGCCGCGGCCGCGAGCAGCCCGAGGCCGGCCACGACGCCGGCGAGCCAGGCACGTCCACCGAAGCGCCACAGGGCTGCGGCCACGATCAGCGGAACCGCGACGAAGGGCGCGACGAAGGAGACGGCCTCAACGCCCTCCGGCGCGAGGATCCACAACGGGGCGGTGCCGGCGACGACCAGGCCGAGCACCGCGATCCTTGGCCGGGCCGAGGGGTCCGGTTGGACCGCGGGGGCCTCCACCCCGGCCGACGGCGCTGCCATCTCCATGTCCTCCAGCACGTTCATCACGCATTCGCCTCCGAGAGAAAAGGTACGCCTCCCGTCCGCGCGAGGCGATGGCGCAGACACGTGAAGTCGAGGTGGTGGCTGCCCCCCCGGCGGGCGACGCTGGACGGGAAGGGGCAGTGCGAGCACCTATGCTTCCGGCATGCCGATCCGCGTCGTGATCGCCGAGGACAGCTACATCGTCCGTGAGGGCATGCGCATGCTGATCGACACGGAGCCCGAGCTCGACCTCGTGGCCACCTGCGACGACCTCGACTCGTTGCTCGCCGCGGTGGACGAGGCCAAGCCCGACGTGGTCCTGAGCGATATCCGCATGCCGCCGACCGGCACGGACGAGGGCATCCGCGCGGCCGAGCAGCTGCGCCAGACGCACCCCGACACCGGCGTGGTGGTGCTCAGCCAGTACGTCGAGCCGCAGTACGCGCTGACGCTCTTCGAACACGGCTCGAAGGGCCGCGCGTACCTGCTGAAGGAGCGCGTGGCCGACTTCGACCAGCTGCTCGCCGCCATCCGCGCCGTGGCCGCCGGCGGGTCCGTCGTCGACCCCAAGGTCGTCGACGCGCTCGTCGAAGGGCGCACACGCCAGCAGTCGGCCCTGGGTCGGCTGACCCCCCGGGAGCAGGAGGTCCTCGCCGAGATCGCTCAGGGCAAGAACAACGCGGCGATTGCGGCTACCCTGTTCCTGACCGAACGCGCCGTCGAGAAGCACATCAACGCGATCTTCTCCAAGCTCGGGTTGAGCGAGCAACGCGACACCCACCGGCGCGTGCGGGCGGTCCTCCTGTACCTCGCGGAGCGCGGAGGCTAGCGCCCCCGCCAAGAGGGATGCTGGCACGTGCGTCCCGGGCGCTGTCGCACGGCAGTATGGGGCATATGGAATCCGGCCGGGTGCGCGTGCTCATCGTCGACGACCAGGACACCTTCCGTCAGGTCGCCCACCTCGTCGTGGACCTCACCGACGGCTTCGAGGTCGTCGGCGAGGCCGAGGACGGGGAGACGTCGGTGGACATGGCCCGCGCCCTCAACCCGGACCTCGTGTTGATGGACGTGAACCTGCCCGGCATCGACGGGCTGGAGGCGACCCGCCGGATCCTCGCGGCGCTCGATGACGTGGAGGTCGTGGTGCTCTCGACCTACGAGCCGGACGAGTACGCCCCCCGCGCCGCCGCCGCCGGCGCGATCGCCTACATCCCCAAGTCGACGCTTGACCCGGAGACCCTCGAAGCGGCCTGGCTCGCCGGCGCCGCTACCTAGTACCCCGACCTCCTCACCGGCAGGTGAGCGCTCAGGCGGGGACGGTTGCGGGGATGCGGAACGCGGTCACCGTCGACTGACGGCCCTTGACGTGGGCGGGCGCGATCGGCTCGAGGGGGATCTTTCGCGCCAGCGCGTCGACGGTGGGGGCCGACAGCACGGTCTCGCCGGCCTCCGCCCACTGCTGGAGGCGCTGGGTCAGGTTGACGGTGTCGCCGACGACGGAGTACTCCAGACGCTCCTCTGAGCCGAGCAGCGCGGCGGCCACGGGACCGGTGGACAGCCCGATGCCGAGGCCGAACGGTTCCAGGCCCTCGGCCTCCCAGGTCCGGTTCACCTCCGCCTGGGCGGTATGCATCGCGGCCGCGGCGGCGACAGCCCGGTCGGCGTGGTCCTGCTGGGGCGTCGGCGCGCCGAAGACCGCCATCACCGCGTCCCCGACGAACTGCATGACCGTCCCGCCCTCACCGATGAGGGCGCGGTTCATCTCGGCGCGGTGGGCGCCGAGTTGGCGGGCGAGGACGCTCGGGTCCGTGCGCTCGGCGATGCCCGAGTACCCGCGGATGTCCGACATCAGGACGGTGACCTCGAGGGTCTCGGTCTCACCGAACCGCCTGCCGTCCGCGCGGAGCTTGTCCGCGATGCCGCCGGGCAGCAGCCGGGACAGCGTCTCCCCTTGCTCCTCGCGGTCAACGATCGCCCGGTGCAGCAGCTTCAGGCGCTCCAGGCAGCCGTGCTCACCGGCGCTGAGGCCCTGGGCGAGCTTCAGGAAGAGGTGCTCGATCGCGTCGTCGATGTCGGCGGCGGTCGTGTGGCGGGTGACGGCGATGGCCTTGATCGGTTTGCCCTCGGCCACCATGCGCAGCAGCTCCTCCTCGGGGGGGCTCAACGCCGACTCGTGACGGACCGGCTGCACGAGCGCCTCGACGATCTTCGGGTCGAGCGTGGAGCCACCCGAGGCGACCTCGCGGATGGCTCGGGCGAGCTGATCGCCCTCGGCGACCCGGTCCTTGAGGAGATAGGCGTAGCCGGCGGCGCCCTCGCTGAGCAGCGACACGGCGTACTCGGGGTCGTCGTACTGGGACAGGATCACCACGCCGGTCCCGGGGTGGCGCTGGCGCAGCTCCTTCGCCGCGTCGATACCCTCCCGCTGGAACGACGGCGGCATGCGGATGTCGGTGACGAGGACCTGCGGCGGGGCCTCCATCGCGCGGGCCAGCAGCTCGTCGTAGTCGCCGGCGACGCCGATGACCTCGAGGTCGTCCTCCAGGCCGAGGAGCGCCCGGACGCCCTCGCGGACGATGAGGTTGTCGTCGGCGAGGAACACGGTGATGCCTCCCTCCTGCATCTCAGCCCCTCCCTTGCGACGGCGGTTGCGGGTCCGACCACGCCGCTGCCACCTCAGCGGCGCCTTCCTCCGGGGGCTGCGACCCGGGGTCCTCCAGCGGCAGGACCCCCGTGATCGTGGTTCCCGCACCCGGGGCGGAGCGCACGGTCAGGCGACCGCCGAGAGCGTCCAGGCGGTCTTCCATGTTCTGCAAGCCGGCTCCGCGGCCGTTCGAGGCCGTGTCGAAACCGCTGCCGTCGTCGGCCACGCTGAACACGAGGTTGCCCCCGTCTTCGGTGAGCGTGATCTGGACCCGTGACGCGCCGGCGTACTTCGCCACGTTCTGCAGGGCCTCCAGGCAGCAGAAGTAGACCGCGGCCTCGAGCGCCTGGTCGTAGCGGCCGACCCCCTCGTCGACGACATCCACCGGCACCGGAACCTTCTGCGCCTGCGCACGCAGTGCGGTCGGAAGCCCCTCGGCGGCCAGCAGCGGCGGATAGATCCCCCGGGCGAGGTCGCGCAGCGTGTCGATCGCCTCGTCGGTGTCGGCGGCCAAAGCCCGCAGCAGATCATCGACGGGACGACCCTTCTCCGCCATCCGCTCCGCCAGGCGGATCCGCACCTTGAGGGCGACGAGCTGCTGCTGCGCCCCGTCGTGGATGTTGCGCTCCAGACGCCGCCGTGCCTCGTCCTGGGCGGACACCAGACGCTGGCGGGACGCGCGCAGCTCCGCCAGGCGCTCCAGCAGCTCGGTGGTCAGGCGCGCGTTGCGCAGGACGAGGCCGGCCTGGGCGGCGAGGTCGGAGAGGAGCTTCTCCTCCGTGGGCGCCATGCCCTCGGTGCCCGGCTTGGTGACGCTGAGCGCCCCGAGGAGCTCATCCTGGTGGCGCACGGGACACGCCGCGGTGACGCCATCCAGGGGCGGCAGCTGCCCGTCGGGCAGCGTGACCGGCGCGACCGCCTCCGCCTGCGCCGGCCAGGACGCGGCCGGGCGCAGCTCACCGCCGACGGCCAGCCATACGTCGACCCGTTTGGCGGCTGTGCCCTCGGCGAGGACCTGCGCCATGCGAGCCAGGGTCTCCTCGGTGGCGACCGCCTCCCCGACCCGCTCGGAGAACGCCGACAGGACCTCGTAGGGGGTGGCTCGGCGGCCGTACACCATCCGGTTGGCGATGCGCTCCAGCTGGCCCTTCGCCGGCTGGAAGGCGACGGCCACGACACCGGTGGCGATGATCGACAGGATCACGCTGTCGCCCTGCGTCCCGACCGCACGGCCGACGCCGACGACCACGCCGACGTAGACGAGACCGACGAAGCCGGCGAGGAGCCCGTAGACCAGCGCCCGGCTGATGACGCGCTCGATGTTCCACAGCCGGAAGCGCAGGATCCCGACGAACAGGGCGATCGGAATGATCGCGAAGACCGGCTGGAAGACGCGGAACAGCTCCACGGGGATGACCGTGAGCGCCCGGCCCTCGAAGGTGGAGAAGGCCGACTGCGCAAGGCCCTGGACGAGGACGTACACGCCGAGCAGCAGGGCGGGGGTGAGCGCCCAGAACAGCAGCCGCCCCTGCTGGTGCTCCAGAGCCGAGCGTGAGCGCCTGTACCGGTACGCCTGCGAGGCGACACCCACGGCGGGAGCGAGCAGCCCGAACACGATGACGATCGCCAGGGTGCGCGATGTCCCCACAACCCGGTAGGTGAGCGCCGTGAGCACCACCGCCATGGCGAGGTAGAAGCCGGCGAGCCGCCCCCGCGACCAGCGGGGGACCAGCCGGCCGTCGGGGAACAGCAGCAGCGCCAGGATGTAGGACACGGTCGCCACGAGGTGGAAGGCGTCGTGGATGACGGTGTCGATCAGGCGTCCCTGGAACTCCTCGTAGACACCGTAGGCCTGGAGGTTGAAGATCGCGGCGGTCCCGATCATGCCCAGGACCAGCAGGCGGGCGGTGCGGTCCCGGGGCCGCAGCCAGATGAGGAACCCGGCCAGCGCGAGGTTGAACAGGCTGAAGCCGTAGTCCAGGGCGAGCTGGGCGCCCGGCTGGGTGTGGTGGGACGCGCGGGCCATCGCCTCGGCGGTGCGCCCGGTGAACGTCGACAGGAACCCGCGGAAGTGCAGGCTCTCGTGCAGGTCGGGCGAGGCCGCGGCGACGGCGGAGACGACCCCCAGGGTGAGCACGGTGAGCGCGAACCCGCCGTAGGCGGCCAGGAACACGAAGAACAGGCGGTCCCACCGTGACGGG
>Ga0247713_1001294_pt1 | contig 12603 bp, 13 predicted proteins | sample 21E_NmetaG_FD_189936 | JGI IMG/M metagenome (GOLD analysis project Ga0247713, IMG submission 189936) | Soil microbial communities from hillslope of Landscape Evolution Observatory, University of Arizona, Oracle, AZ, United States - 2-1-E_N | ecosystem: Engineered > Artificial ecosystem >... | reverse complement strand
GGGGAGGACGACGCCCGGGGGGCCGCGCTCTCCTCGACGACCGTGCCCCACTCTCCGCAGTCCGGACAACGTCCCGTCCAGCGCGGCTGTTGGGAGCCGCACGACTGGCAGAGGGCGACGGTCCGCGTCTTCATGAGGATCAGAGCGTAAGGACGGGCACGGACACGACCTCCGTCTGAGACACTGGACCCTCATGGACCCGAGGTCACGAACCCTGACGATCCTGGCCGCGCTGGCCCTCGTCGTAGCGGTGCCGGCCTGCAGCCGCGAGGACGGCCGCGAGCGCCCCACCCGAGCGACGACCAGCCCCGGCGCGACGACGGATCCCTCGGAGGGCGAGGGTCCGGACCCGGAGAGAGCCGCCGACGGGTCGCCGGGTGGCTCTCCAGACGGCGCCTCGCCGCGGCCGGGAGCCCCCACCCCGACCCCCCAGCCGGTGCCGCAGGCGCAGCCGGGGACCAGCAACCGGCCCAGGCTCGGCGACTACACGTACGACCTGTCCGGCGCCACGACCAGCCCGATCGACCCGGCGGGGCGGTCCTATCCCGAGGGCAGCACCCAGCGGGTCATCGTCCAAGCCGATGGGGACGTCTACTCGGCCCACACCCCCGGCGTCGGCGCGGCGGCGTCCTCGAGCACCACCCGTGTCCGGTGGTCCGGGGACGGGGTGAGGCTCCTATCCATGCGGCTGGACATCGCCGGCCGCGGATACGAGTGCACGTACGACCCGCCCATCCAGATCCTGAGGTTCCCGATCCGAGCCGAGTCCTACCCCGCGCAGACGGGTCGCGGGCGGGACTGCGAGACCACCGTGGAGATCCGCCTGACGGGCCGGGAGGACGTCTCGGTGCCGTCCGGGACCTGGAGCTCCTGGCGGATCGAGACGAAGGTGGACTACCGGTTCGGGACACAGCTCCAGGGGACCGCGACCGGCACGAACTGGTACTCACCGGACCTCGGGTTCGAGGTCCGCGGGGAACGGCAGAACTCGGGCACCTACCAGGGACAGCCGTTCAACTCGACCGCGAACACCGCGCTCCGCGCGCACCCCTGACGGGTCAGGGAGCCAGGGTCCGGTACACGTTGGAGGCCCCATGTCCTTCGGCCTCCGCCTGCAGCGTGCCGACCGTCCTCGTGGGGTCGAGGGGCACGTAGGGGCTCTCCGCGAACCGCGAGCCGGGCATCATCGCCCTCTCGAGCGTCCATGGATCGCAGACATCGGAGTCGAGCAGGCCCCCGTCCGGACTCGTGACGCACCCGGCGGGAGCCGCATCCACCGCCCTCAGCAGGCGTGCGCGCGCCACGGTCGACCCGGGCAGGACGTAGAAGGTGTCCGCTTCCAGGCCGGCTCCGGCGGCGTTGCACCCGACCGCGCCCGGGTGGTACCCGGGGGCCACCACCGTGGCCGGGGAGAAGACCCCCACCCGCGTGAAGATGCTCACCGGGTAGTCGCACCTCGGCGCGAGGGCCCGGGCGGGGGCCGTGACGCCGAGGGCCGACGCCGAGACGGCGGCGACGACGATCAGACGCATCAGGCGCACCTTGGACCCCTCTATCGGCAGCATCCGTGACGAACCGATTCTGCGTCGGGGTCCGTTTCCCCTCCCCGAGGGCGTAGGGCCCCCCGATCGGGGGATGAGAAAGGGCCCCGACCTGCCGGCCGGGGCCCTCAACTCCGGTGGGTCGGGCTAGGAGCCGTCGCCGGCTGGGGCGGCCAGCTCCACCGGCTCGAGCGTCTCGAGGGCCTCCCCGGCCCTGCTCGAGAAGACGATCTCGCCGCCGGCGGCGTCGACGACCACGACATCGCCCGCCCGGAACTCCTTGAAGAGGACCTTCTCCGACAGGGGATCCTCGACCATCCGCTGGATGGTCCGGCGCAGCGGCCGGGCTCCCAGGGCGGGGTCGTATCCCTTGTCGGCGAGGAGCAGCTTCGCCTCGTGCGTGAGCTCGAGCGTGAGACCCCGGCTCGCGAGCTGCTCCCGGACCCGCTTGATCATCAGGTCGACGATCGTCGTCACCTGCTCCTTGCTCAGCGGGTGGAAGACGATGACCTCGTCTATCCGGTTCAGCAGCTCAGGCCGGAAGCTCGTCTTGAGCTCCGACATGACCTTGTCCTTCATCTTGTCGTAGGAGATCTCGTCGGACTGGTCCGAGGAGAACCCGATCCCTCGGGCCCGGGCCACGTCCCTCGTGCCCAGGTTCGAGGTCATGATGATGACGGTGTTCTTGAAGTCGACGTGGTGGCCCTGCGCGTCGGTCAGTCGCCCGTCCTCCAGGATCTGGAGCAGGACGTTGAAGACGTCGAAGTGGGCCTTCTCGATCTCGTCGAAGAGCACGACCGAGTAGGGGCGCCGGCGCACCTGCTCGGTGAGCTGTCCCCCCTCCTCGTACCCGACGTAGCCGGGAGGCGAGCCGACGAGGCGGCTGACCGTGTGCTTCTCCATGTACTCGGACATGTCCAGCGTGATCAGCGCGTCCTCGTCGCCGAACAGGAACTCGGCCAGGGTCTTCGCGAGCTCCGTCTTCCCCACGCCCGAGGGCCCGAGGAAGATGAAAGAGCCGGACGGGCGGCGCGGGTCCTTCAGGCCGGCCCGCGTGCGGCGGATAGCCCGGGAGACCGCCGCCACCGCCTCGTCCTGTCCGATGACGCGGTGGTGGAGCTCCTCCTCCATCCGCAGGAGCTTGGCCGACTCCTCCTCGGTGAGGCGGTGGACCGGGATGCCGGTCCAGATGCCGAGGACCTCGGCGATCTCCTCCTCGCCGATGACGCCGTAGAACTCGCCCTCGTTGGACCTCCAGGCCTTCTCGGTCTCCGTGCGGTCGCGCTGGAGCTGCGTCTCCTGCTCGCGCAGGCGCTGCACCTCGTCGGTCTCCTGCTGCTCGACCGCGCGGTCCTTCGCCGTCCGCACCGCGGCCAGCTGCTCGTCGATCTCCTTCAGCTCGGGCGGCGGGGACAGACGGCGCAGCCGCATCCTCGAGCCGGACTCGTCGATCAGGTCGATGGCCTTGTCCGGGAGGAAGCGGTCGGTGATGTAGCGGTCGGCCAGGTTGGCGGAGGCGACGATCGCCTCGTCGGTTATCACGACCTTGTGGTGCTGCTCGTACCGCTCGCGCAGCCCCTTCAGGATCTCGATCGTGTCCGTCACGGAGGGCTCGGCGACCTGGATGGGCTGGAACCGCCGCTCGAGCGCGGCGTCCTTCTCCAGGTGCTTGCGGTACTCCGCGAGCGTCGTCGCGCCTATCGTCTGTAGCTCGCCGCGGGCGAGCATCGGCTTCAGGATCGAGGCGGCGTCGATCGCGCCCTCGGCCGCGCCAGCTCCCACGAGGGTGTGCAGCTCGTCGATGAACAGCACGATGTCGCCGCGCTGCTTGATCTCCTTCAGGACCTTCTTCAGCCGCTCCTCGAAGTCACCCCGGTAGCGGGACCCGGCGACGAGCGCTCCCAGGTCGAGCGTGTATATCTGCTTGCCCTTCAGGGTCTCGGGCACGTGGTCGGCGACGATCTGCTGGGCCAGGCCCTCCACGATCGCGGTCTTCCCCACGCCCGGCTCTCCGATGAGGACCGGGTTGTTCTTCGTGCGCCGGGACAGGACCTGCATGACGCGCTCGATCTCCTTCGAGCGCCCGATGACGGGGTCGAGCTTGGCCTGCGAGGCGAGCGCGGTGAGGTTGCGCCCGAACTGGTCGAGGACGAGGGAGCCGGCCGGACCGGCCTCCCCCGAGCCCTTACCCTCCGGGCCGGCCTGCTGGTAGCCCTGCATGAGGTGCATGACGGTCTGGCGCACCTTCGGCAGGTCGAGGGCGAGCTTCATCAGCACCTGGGCGGCCACGCCCTCGCCCTCCCGCAGGAGACCGAGGAGGATGTGCTCCGTGCCGATGTAGTTGTGGCCCAGCTGCAGCGCCTCGCGCAGCGAGAGCTCCAGGACCTTCTTGGCGCGCGGGGTGAACGGGATGTGGCCCTGAGGCGTGGCGGTCCCCACGCCGATCATCTCTTCCACCTGCTGGCGGACCTGCTCCAGCGAGACGTTGAGCGACTCGAGCGCCTTCGCGGCGAGCCCCTCCCCCTCGTGGATCAGCCCGAGGAGCAGGTGCTCCGTCCCGATGTAGTTGTGGTTCAGGAGCCGGGCTTCCTCCTGGGCCAGGACGACGACCCGGCGGGCCCGGTCGGTGAAGCGTTCGAACATTCGGCCCTCCTGGGGGTAGGGAACCCCGGTCGGCTAGGTGCGGCGATTATACCTGTGGCCCCCGTCGATACTCAGAACGCCGGGACGGCCCCTCCTGTTCCCCGACCGTCTCCTCGACCAGCTCGTGGGACCGTCCTCCCCGTTTACCCGGTACCGGAGGTAGGGAACCCCTGGACCCATCGGTGTCCGGCGTCAACCCGACGAAGATCCGGCCTACGTCTCCGGACGCAGCGTCGGGAAGAGGATGACCTCCCGTATGGAGTGGCTCCCGGCCAGCAGCATCACCAGCCGGTCGATCCCGATGCCCAGCCCGCCGCAGGGCGGCATGCCGTACTCGAGCGCCTGCACGTAGGGCTCGTCGATCGGGTTCGCCTCCTCGTCTCCCGCCTCCCGCGCGGCCGCTTGGACCTCGAACCGTCGCCGCTGCTCGAGGGGGTCGTTCAGCTCGCTGAACGCGTTCGCCAGCTCCCGCCCGGCGACGATCACCTCGAACCGCTCGACGAGGCGGGGGTCCGAGCGGTGGGTTCGGGCCAGGGGCGAGGTCTCGATCGGGTAGTCGCACAGGATCGTGGGTTGGACTATCCGCTTCTCCACCACCTCGTCGCGCAAGGCCTCCACGAGCTGCCCGGGGGTCCAGCCGTCCTTCGGCTGGATGGAGTGGGCGCGGCACAGCTCCCGCAGGTCCTCCACGGGCGTGTCGAGGGTGACCTCGCGTCCGACCGCCTCCGAGACGGCAGAGAGCACGGTCACGCGAGGCCACGGTCCGGCCAGCTCGATCTCGTGGCCCTCGAACTCCACCCGGGTCGTCCCGAGCGTCTCCCGCGCCACGTGAGAGACGAGGTCCTCGGTGAACGACATGACGTCGTGGTAGTCCGCGTACGCCTCGTAGGACTCGAGCATCGTGAACTCGGGGTTGTGCTTGTAGGAGATGCCCTCGTTGCGGAAGACGCGCCCGATCTCGTAGACGCGCTCCATCCCGCCGACGATCAGGCGCTTCAGGTAGAGCTCCTTGGCGATGCGGAGGTAGAGGTCGGTGTCGAGCGCGTTGTGGTGGGTGACGAACGGACGCGCGGTCGCGCCCCCCGGGATCGGGTGCAGGAGCGGCGTCTCGACCTCGAGGAACCCGCGCCCGTCGTAGAAAGCCCGGAGCGCCCGGATCACGGCGGGCCTCAACTCGGCCACCCGGCGGGCGTCCGGGTTCGTGATCAGGTCGAGGTAGCGCTGGCGGTAGCGGACCTCGACGTCGCGCAGGCCGTGCCACTTGTCCGGCATGGGGCGGAGCGCCTTCGCGAGGAGCACGATCTCGGACGGCCGGATGGAGAGCTCGCCCTTCCGGGTCCGGACGACCTCACCCTTGGCGCCGACGACGTCCCCCGTGTCCATCTCCACGAAGGACGGGACCAGGTCGCCGGTGACGAAGAGCTGGATGCGTCCGGACCGGTCGTGCAGGTCCCCGAACGCGAGCTTCCCCTGCTCCCGGGACGCGAGCAGCCGGCCCGCCACCGATACGATCTGGCCCGTCTCACCCCCGGGCTCGAGCCCGGCGTGAGCCTCGTGGATCTCGGCGGTGGTGTGGGTCCTGTCGAACCGGACCGGGTACGGGTCGTCCCCTCTCGTCAGGCGCGCCTCGACCTTGCGCAGCCTGTCCAGGTACAGGTCCTCCTCGGCCATCGCGGAAGTCTACTGGCGCAGGCCGGGGAGCCCGTCGAGGCTGACCGCGTTGCGCTCGGCCCGGTATGCGAGGAGGCCTTCCGGACCCTTGCGCTCCGTCCAGCGGTCGAGGACGTCCCGGTCGCCGACGTAGTCGTAGAGCGGGACGGCGTACCCGCAGGAGTCGCTGATCCGCTCGACATCGACCCGCACGATCGACCTGGCGCCCGGATGGTCCGGGAAGGCGTCGCTCAGGGCTTCGAAGCCCGGCGTCCCGACGAGGCACGCCTCCCCGCGACCGTGGAGGCGGACGATCTTCGGGGGCCCGGCGAACGAGCAGAACATGATGCAGATCCGTCCGTTCTCCCGCAGATGGGCGATCGTCTCGACACCGGACCCGGTCAGGTCGAGGTACCCCACCGTGCGGTCGCCGAGGATCCGGAACGAGTCACCGCCCTTCGGGGACAGGTTGACCAGACCGTCTCCGGAGAGCGGCGCCGTGGCCACGAAGAACACGTGCTGCGCCTCGATGAACGACCGGACGTCGGCCAGCGTCTCGTACGTCTTGCCCATCAGCCCGCGTTCCGTTCGTACAGGATCTGCAGGCCCCGCAGGGTGAGCCACGGCTCCACCACGTCGACGTCGGACAGGTGCGGAGCGAGCGAAGCGGCCAGGCCGCCCGCCATCACGGTCTTGGCCTCGGGACCTAGCTCCTGCCGGAAGCGCGCGATCATCCCGGCCACGAAGGACGTGAAGCCGATCACGATCCCGGACTGCAGCGCCTCGGTGGTCGACCTCCCGACCAGCCTCTTGGGCCAGATCAGGGGGACCCGCTTCAGCTGGGCGGTCGAACGGACGAGCGACTCGCTCCACATCTCGATGCCCGGCGCGATCGCGCCGCCGATGTACTCGCCGGCCTCGGACAGGATGTCGAAGGTGGTCGCGGTGCCTAGGTCCACGACCACGGCCGGTCCGCCGTACAGGGCCTGAGCCGCGACCGAGTTGACGATGCGGTCGGCGCCGACCTCCTTCGGGTTGTCGATCAGTATCGGCACCCCCGTCTTGATCCCCGGCTGGACGATCAGGGGATCGAAGTGGAAGTAGCGCTCGACCATGTCCTCGAGGGCCTGGGTGACGGCCGGGACGACGCTCGCGATCGCCACGCCGGTGACGTTGCGGTCGAACGACAGGTCCTCGAGCGCCAGGAGGCCGGAGAAGGAGAGGGCGTACTCGTCGGCCGTGCGCTGCTGGCGCGTGGCCAGACGCCACGTGCGGCCGAGCTTGTCGCGGTCGAAGACCCCGATCGTGGTCTCGGAGTTGCCCACGTCGACGGCCAGCAGCATCAGCAGACCCTCAGGGAGATGTCCAGCGCGGGAGCCGAGTGGGTCAGGGCCCCGACCGAGATACGGTCGACGCCCGTCGCCGCCACGGCCTCTATCGTCTGCACCGTGATCCCGCCGGACGCCTCGAGGGGGATGTGCGGTCGCATGGACCGGGCGAGCTCCACGAGCTCGGTCAGCTCGGCGATGGACCGGTTGTCGAGCAGGAGCGAGTCCGCTCCCGCTTCGAGCGCCTCGCGGAGCTCCGCGGCCGACTCCACCTCGCACTGGACCGGGAGCCCGGACGTCTTCGCCCGTCCCACGGCCTCCGTGACCGATCCGACGGCGGCGATGTGGTTGTCCTTCACGAGGACCGCGTCCGAGAGTCCGAAGCGGTGGTTGACCCCGCCTCCGCACCGGACGGCGTGCTTCTGCAGGGCGCGCAGCCCCGGCAAGGTCTTGCGCGTGTCGACCACCTCTGCGGTGCCGGACCTCTCCACCAGCGCCCCGGTCGTGGTGGCGATCCCGGACAGGTGGGAGACGAGGTTGAGGGCGGTCCGCTCTCCCGTGAGGATCGCGCGGGCGGGTCCGCTGAGCCTGGCTATCGGCTCCCCGGGGCTCGCGGCCGCTCCGTCCTCTGTGAGCAGCTGGACCTCCACCCGTTCGTCCACCTCGGAGAAGGTGACCGGGAGCGCGGCGAGGCCGGCGAGGATGCCCTCCTCCTTCACGACCACCTGGGCCCGCAGCGAGAGGTCCTCCGGCACGACCGAGAGGGTCGTGACGTCGTCGAGGGCGCCGTCCTCCTCCAGGGAGGCCCGGACCGCCGTCCGCATGGCCGAGTCCAGGTCGGTCAGAGCAGTCCCCCGGACGCGTCCGTGGGGTCGGTGTCGGAGGTCCCGGCCGGCTTGTTGCGGTCGTCCACGAACACCACCTTGGGGTGGTGCTGACGGACCTGCTCGGGATCGAGCCCGGCGAACGTCATGATGATGACCTTGTCGCCCGCCGAGACGAGCCGCGCCGCCGCCCCGTTCATGCAGATCGTCCCGGACCCGCCAGGTCCCGGGATCGCGTACGTCTCGAGCCGTGCCCCGTTGTCGACGTCGACCACGAGGACCTTCTCGTAATCGTGGATGTCCGCCAGGTCCATCAGTTCGCGGTCGATGGTGATCGACCCGACGTAGTCGATCCGCGCCTCGGTCACCGTCGCCCGGTGGATCTTCGACTTGAGCAGGTACCGGATCATCTCCTCCCCTTCCCGCCGATCGCGGTCACGTTGTCGATCAGCCTCGTGCCGCCCAAACGGACGGCTCCACAAACCACCACGGCTCGCTCCACCAGCTCGACGGGCTCGAAGGTGTCAGGGTCGACTACGTCGAGGTAGTCGACCTCCTCGCCGTGCAGCACCTTCAACCCGGCTTCGATGGCGCGGGCCGCCTCCCTCTCCCCGGCCTCGATCCGCTCGCGCACCTCTGACAGCGCCTCGTACAGGACCGGGGCCCTCCGACGGTCTTCGGGGGACAGATACGCGTTGCGGCTCGAGAGCGCGAGCCCGTCCGGCTCCCGGACCGTCTCGCACGGCACGATCTCGACCGGCATGTCGAGGTCCGCCACCATCCGGGCGACGACCGCGAGCTGCTGCGCGTCCTTGCGTCCGAAGTAGGCCCGGCAGGCACCGACCGCGTTGAGGAGCTTCGTCACGACGAGGCAGACCCCGTCGAAGTGCCCGGGGCGGACCGCGCCCTCCATGCGGTCGGTCAGCCCGGACACGTGGACCGAGGTGGCCGGCGGACGCGGGTACATCTCCGCGGGGTCGGGGTGGAAGACGAGGTCCACCCCGGCGTCCTCACAGGCGCGCAGGTCGTCCTCTATCGGGCGTGGATACGACGCGAGGTCCTCGTGGGGCCCGAACTGCGTGGGGTTGACGAAGATGCTGACGACGGTCCAGCCGCACTCGGATCGCGCCCGGTCCACGAGCGCGAGGTGACCCGCGTGCAGGGCCCCCATCGTCGGGACGAACCCGACGGTCTGTCCGCCCGCGCGGGCCGCCTCACACGCCGCCCGGAGTTCCTGCACCGTGCGCACGACCCTCATCGCGCGGCCTCCGCCACCGCGCCTGCGTCCGAACCCGACAGGTGGGCTGCGAGCACGGCGAGGGACCGGTAGGCGTCCTCGTACGACGTGCCGCGGAGGAGGGCGACGTGGCGTGAGATCGTCCCCACGTCCCCTCGTGCGGCGGGACCGGTGATCGCCCCGTGCTCGACCGCGTTCAGCGCGCTCCTCGACACGAGCAGGGCCAGCGTGCCCGCGGGGTCGCGGACGCCGGCCTGCTCCAGGAGGCGCAGCCCGGCCACCACCGCCGCCGCCGCGTAGTTGGACGCGAACACGGCGGCCGCGTGGTACAGCGGCTTCGCCTCGTCGTCCAGGTCGAACGGGAGGCCTCCCCAGGCCTCGGCGATCGCGTGCAGGGTCGGGCGGTCGGGCTCGGTCGCGGTCACGGCCACGGCCGCTCCCCGCAGGGCGTCGGCTCCCGTCCGGGGGTCGGGCAGGGTCTGCAGCGGGTGGAGGGAGGCCGTTCGCGCTCCGGCTTCGGCCACCGCGTCGAGCGCGGCCACGGAGGTCGCGCCGGAGGTGTGGGCGACGAGCTTCCCCGTCGCGGCGGGCGCCAGGTCGACGGACGCCTTCTCGATCGCGTCGTCCGGCACGGCGAGGATCAGCACCTCGGCCGGGGCGGCGGCGTCGGCGAGCGAGTCGGGGACGTCGACGGCTAGCAGCTCGCGCGCCCGGTCGCGTCCGGACGCCGTGGGAGACCACGCGGCCACGACCGGGTACCCGGCGCGGACGAGAGCGAGCCCAATCGAGCCTCCCGTCCGGCCGCACCCGACGACCGCCACGGGTGGTGCTTGCACCACGCGACGCTTCCTTCTCGACGCGCGGGAACGGGGAGGGAGGTCCGGCCCTACCGTTCCAGTTCCCGCTGGGATACCGGACGTACGGACCTGTTCATAAGCGTACCCGAGAGGTGCCTGCGCTGCTAGAGCAGGGTCTGCTGCTCCACCTTCGCGGGAGCCTTCTCGAGCTCCGCCTGCTTCCGTTTGCGCTCGACCATCCGCCAGTAGGCGTCCGACCGGGGCTTCAGCCCGCCGGCGGCCTGTTTCAACGTCGTGATGTTCTCGGCCAGGGCCTTGCGGGCCTCGCTGGGCGCGTACGCGCCCCTGCGGTACATCTCCTCGTAGGTCCCGACCAGGTGGGGATAGGCGTCCTGCAGCCACGCCATGTACTCCTCACGGACGATCGGCCGCAGGTGGAGCAGGATCGGCGTTATGTGGGTCGCGCCCGCATCGACGGCCGCCTTGACCACCTCCATCAGCATCCGAGGGTCGTCGCTTATGCCGGGCAGGACGGGGGCGATCATCACCCCGCACGGGATCCCCGCCTCGTTGAGCCGGGCCACGGCGTCCAGGCGCTTGCGCGGGTGCGGCGTGCCCGGCTCAGAGCGTCTCCACACCTCGGCGTCCAGGGTCGGGACCGACAGGGCAGTCGACAGATCCACCACCTCGGCGGCTTCCTTCAGCAGGGGCAGGTCGCGCAGGATCAACGTCCCTTTCGTGAGGATCGAGAACGGGTTGCGGTAGTCGAGGAGGGCCTGGATGATCCGGGGCATCAGCCTGTACCGGCCCTCGGCCCGCTGGTAGGGATCGGTCGCCGTACCCATCGCGATATGCCCGCCCTTCCAGGACCGTCTCGCGAGCTCCCGGCGCAGCAGGTCGGGAGCGTTGACCTTCACGACGATCTTGGACTCGAAGTCGCGGCCGGCGTCCATGTCCATGAACGTGTGCGTCGAGCGAGCGAAGCAGTAAACGCAGGCATGTGAGCAGCCCCTGTAAGGATTGATCGTGAAGTCGAAGGGCACCGAGTTGCCCGGCACGCGGTTGATGATCGACTTGGCCTCCACCTCGATGAACTCGATCCCGCGGAAGTGGGGGGTGTCGAAGGTGCGCCTTCGTAGCTCGAACAGCTTCTCGGGAGCCATACCTGATTAGAACATGCGTTCGTGACAGGCGCATCCGTGCGGTCCGCTGCCAGACCCGGCAGCTGCCCTGCCGCTGGCCCACGCCGCCGGGCTCGCCTCAGGGAGGCGGCCAGAGGGTCTCGCAGGGGTGGGCGTGGGTGACGCCCTCCCGACCGAGCTCCTCGAGGCGCTGGAGGAGCGGCTTACCGCTCGGCAGGATCATGTGGGGGACGAGGTCCGAGAGAGGGACGAGTACGAAGGCCCGGTCCTCCATGAGCGGATGCGGGACGGTTAGCTCGGGTCCGGACAGGCGCTCGTCTCCCAGGAGCAGGATGTCCAGGTCGACCTCGCGCTGCTGCCATCGCCCGCGGGTTATGCGGCCCACCTGCCGCTCGATCTCCTGACACTTCGCCAGCAGCTGGTGCGGCTCGAAGGATGTCTCGATCTCGATCACGGCGTTGTAGAAGTCGGGCTGCGGCGGCCCGACCGGTTCGGTCTGGTAGACCGCGGACGAGGCGACGAAGGTCACCTCGGGGCATTGCGCGATCTCGATGGCCGCGTTGCGCAGGAACGTCAGCCTGTCTCCCACGTTCGAACCCAACCCTATGTAGGTCGTCCGTGTGCGCGTGTCACCGTTGCGGCTCAACGGGAGACCTCCACGGTCACGCCGGCCGCTTCGAGGGAGGCCGCGACGGCGGGCTTGGCGATGCGGACGACGGCCCGGGTCGCTCCCAGCTCCACGAGCCTGTCGCCGATGGTGGACGCCAGTCGCTCCAGCAGGGCGAACGAAGAGTCGGCCGTGATCCGGCGGATCTCCCGGATGACCTCCGTGTAGTCGATGGTGTCGTCCAGCGAGTCGGACGACGCCGCCCGGGCGATATCGATGTCCAGCTCGGCGTCGACGAGCAGCTCGGTGGGACGCTCCCGCTCGAACGGAGCCACGCCGTGGCGTCCGGACGCCTGGACCCCCGTCACGACGATGCGTCCGGTCATCGGCGGAACGTCCGGCGCATGAGGGCGGGCGCGTCCGGGCCGACCTCAGCCTTCCCCTCCGGACAGCAGACGAGGAAGTCGCAGTACCGGCACAGGTGGCCCGGGGTCGCCTCCCACGACGACTCCCCCCTCATCCGCGCCACCAGGCTCTGGATCTCCATCCAGTCGTCCGCGAGCCGGGCCGGGTTGCGGCTCGTCTCGACTCGGCGGCCGGCGGCCAGGTCGTAGAGCACGATGCGGGAGACGCGCTTGCGGAACGCCTGCGAGACCGCCATCGCGTACAGGGAGAGCGGGAGCGACCCGTCGATCGACGCTTCGTCGAGACGGTACGTGCCGGTCTTGTAGTCCACGACCACGTACTCGTCCCCATCGGCGTCGAGGCGGTCCACGCGCCCCCAGACGTAGATGCCGGCTCCCGGGTGGCTCAGCGCGAACTTCGACTCGAGCG
>Ga0247713_1001292_pt1 | contig 12612 bp, 12 predicted proteins | sample 21E_NmetaG_FD_189936 | JGI IMG/M metagenome (GOLD analysis project Ga0247713, IMG submission 189936) | Soil microbial communities from hillslope of Landscape Evolution Observatory, University of Arizona, Oracle, AZ, United States - 2-1-E_N | ecosystem: Engineered > Artificial ecosystem >... | reverse complement strand
AACTGGGGAGACTGCTGGAGCGCGAAGAAGTTGCCGGGCTGCAGGCGGGAGGGCACCAGGTAGTCCCGGGCCCCCTCGGGAGTGCTCTTGTTCAGCATCGGGGTCTCGACCTCGATGAACTCCTCGGAGTCGAAGAAGTCGCGGATGGCCTTGATTATCTCGTGGCGCATCTTGAGACCCCGCTGCATCTCGGGCCGGCGCAGGTCGATGTAGCGGTACTTGAGCCGGGTTTCCTCCTTGACCTCTATGCGGTCCTCGATTTGGAACGGGGGCGTCTGGGCCCGGGCGAAGATTTCGATGGAAGCGGCGGCAACCTCCACCTCGCCGGTCGGCAGGTTGGGGTTCTCTGCTCCCTCGATACGGGCCCGCACGACGCCGGTGACCCCCAGCACGTACTCGCTGCGCACCGCCTCGGCGATGGCGTAGGCCTCGGGCTGCTCCTGGGGGTGCAGGACCACCTGGACCAGACCCTCCCGGTCGCGCAGGTCGAGGAAGATTACTCCACCGTGATCCCGGCGCCGGTGGACCCAGCCGGTGACGGTCACCTTTGAACCAATGTGTTTGGGCCTGAGCGCACCGCACCAGTGGGTCCTCATGACCGCACCGCCAGGTATCCGACTATCCGGCTTGGGGGCAGCTCCTCCTCGTCCCCGGTGTGCATCTGCTTGACCGTGTACTTGCCCGATTCCAATTCCTTCTCACCGATCACTACCACCCAGTGCGCCCCCCGACCGTTGGCGGCCTTGAACTGGCCCTTCATCGCCCGTCCGGCGTAATCCAGGTCGGTGGTGAACCCGGCGTCCCGCAGCTTGGGCGCCAGCTTGAATGCCGCGGTCCGCGCCTGGTCGCCGATGGCAACGATAAAGACATCCAACGTCGGACCGTGCTCGACGCCCTTGCTCTGCAGGGCGAGGGCGATGCGCTCTACCCCCAACCCGAACCCGATACCGGGCAGGGCCGGTCCGCCGAGAGACTCGGCCAGGCCGTCGTAGCGGCCCCCACCACCCACCGCGTTCTGGGAACCAAGCCCGATCGCGGTGAACTCGAAAGCCGTTCGGGTGTAGTAGTCCAGGCCCCGCACAAGGCGGGGTTCCTCGGTGAAGCCGATCCCCCACTCCCTGAGGCGGTCCTTCACGCCTGCGTAATGGATCTCACACTCGGCACAGAGTTGGTCGGATATCAGGGGAGCGCCTTCCAGCAGCTTGCGATCGTTCTCCACCTTGCAGTCGAAGGTCCGGAGGGGGTTGGTCTCGATCTTGCGGCGGCAGTCCCCGCAAAGCTCGTCCTCAACCGAGCGCAGGTAGGCCTGAAGCCTGGGGAGGTAGTCTGCCCGGCATCCCGGGTGTCCGATGCTGTTCAGCGCCAGGTCGACATCGAGGTCGACTCCCTTGTAGACGCCAACCGCGAGCTGGATGACCTCGGCGTCGATGTCCGGACCGGCCGAGCCCACCGCCTCCACCCCCACCTGGGTGAATTGGCGCTGCCTGCCGGCCTGCGGCCGCTCCTGGCGGAAGATCGGCGCCACGTAGAAGAGTTTCACCGGAAGCCCCTGGCGCTCCATGCCGTGCTCGAGGATGGAGCGAACCACCGGCGCGGTCATGTCGGGCCTCAAGGTCAGGGACCGGCCGCCCCGGTCCTCAAAGGTGTACATCTGCTTGGTCACCAGGTCGCTGCCCGGCTCCAGCCCCTTCTCGAACAACTGGGTGTGCTCGAAGACCGGGGTCTCGATGCGGTTGTAGCCGAACCGGCGGAACTGCACCACCGCCTGGCCGATGATCTCGTCGTGCATCAAGGAGGCGGGAGGGAACAGGTCGGGCGCGCCTTTGGGCCCGGAGATCTTTGATGACATGAGGGCCAGTGTACCTGCGGGATCCCGGCGCCGAGCCACGTCACGTCCGGCGCAGTCGCTCCAATCCTCCGGTTTGTCGTACAAACTAGTTGACAAACCGGACATCTAGCCCTAAGGTTTGTCGTACCAACTAGTTTGAAAGGAGCCTCAGATGGACAGGCAGAATCTCGAGAGGGCGGCGGCCCGCTACCCCTATATGCAGGGTTTGCTCTTCGTTCCGATCGGGCTGTGGTTCATGCTCGGAGGCCTGGCCCAACTCATCGGTGATCCGATGGCGCCCTGGCTCTACGTGTTCGGGGCCGTCGCCGGCGTAGCGGCCTACCTACGCATAGGCCGCTACTACAAGCAGAACTACGGCCAGGTCACTCCCCCCAGGAGCCGGCGGATCCGGGACCTGGTAGCGACGCTGCTGGCCGTCCCTGTGATCATCGGTGGAGCCATCCTGGACTCCGCCCTCAACCTTCCCCTGAACGGCTACGTCGCCGGCTACGGCGTGGTGATGCTCCTCTACAGCGCCGGCGTCATCGGGTTGAAAACCCATCACCTGGTGATCTGGGGAGCACTCGTGCTCGCCGGCCTTATGCCGGTCTGGGGGGCGACACAGCAAAACGACGTTCCGCTCGGACTACCTGTGATGGGTCTGGCCACCATTGCGGCAGGGATCTTCGACCACCGGCTCCTGGTGCGGACCTACGGGACCACCGGGGCCCTCGAGCCACACAACAGCAATGCCGGATCCTAACGCGGACCTGATCGTCGACCGCCTGATCCACGAGCCCGGAAGGCTGGCGATCATGACCTTGCTCTCCTCGGTGAAGTCGGCAGACTTTGTGTTCCTTCAGCGCACCACGGGGCTGACCAAGGGAAACCTGTCGAGCCACCTGACCAAGCTCGAGGAGGCCGGCCTGGTGAAGATCACGAAGAAGTTCGTACACAAAAAGCCGAACACCAGCGCCGAGCTCACTGCTGCCGGCCGGAAACGGATAGCCGACCACTGGGGCCGGCTCGAGCGCCTGAGAAGCCTCTCCGACTCGAACGGTACCTAGCGGCCGGGGCCCTACGGCGCCGACGCGGTGATCGCAGACGCCACCTGCTCGGCGACGGCCGACATCCCGGCGGTGTTGGGGTGGATCGGGGCTCCCCCGAGCGGTAGCACCACCGGCTCTGCCCACCGGTGGGTCAAGAGCTGGCAAGCGTCGTGTCCCAGGCTTGAGGAATAGGCGTCCACGTAAACCGCTCCGTTGGCGGCGGCGCTGTCGCGCAGCACGGCGTTCAGCTGTATCTGTTTGGCCACCAGGTAGGGCACGTCCTCGGGCGCATAGGGCATGAACGGCCAGCACCCCTGCGATCCCTCGGGGAACAGGCTCTGGTAGTTCACCAGGAAAACCCGGGCACCCGGTGCCCTTCGCCTGATCTCGGCCAGGACGCCGTCCAAGCTGCTTCGAGTTGCGTTGACCCGCTCCCCGATCTGGTCGACCCCGCCGGCCAGGTACCGGTCCTGGCACGGGGTCCCCAGCGGGAGCACGGAGACGCAGTTTGTCGCCATCTCGCCGTAGCCGATGTCGTTTCCGCCGATCTGAAGGGTCACCAGCTGGGTGCCCGGTTCCAGCGAGTCAAGCTGGGGAGGATTGACCCCGCCCTGGACCGTCTGCGGCTGATACATGTGCCTGATCGCCGCTCCGGAGCAGGTGGCGTCGACGAAGCTCGGGACCTGGTACCGCGAGGCCAGCAGGCTCGGGTAGTTGGAAGAGGAGCGCAGGCACCCCGCCGACGCTACGTCGGTGACCGGAATCATCGGGCCCGCCGCAAACGAATCGCCCAGGGCGACGTAGGAATCAATGGTGGTCGGCGCAGCGCCCGCCGGCCGCCCAAGGGGCAACGCTGCCCCCGCCAGGACCGTCGCGAGGACCAGCATCCGCAACGATGCAGAGCGTCCGCCGGTTGCCCTGCGCAGCCAAATCCTCCGCACTTACATCCTTCCGGTCTCTTCTTGCCATTATGCCCGCACCTGCGGGGGGCACGCCGCGTCCCTCCGGCAGGGTGCCGGCCCGTCCGGTGCCCCGAAAAATTCACCTCCGGCGGCGTCTGGCGGCCGCTTGCGGTATGCAAGGATCTGCGCTGAACCTGCAGGTCCAACGATTGGGTTGCCATGAAGATCCCCCACCTGTCCGCGAGCTCTCGACGCCTCATCCGGCGCCGGTTCGCCGCACTGATCGGGCGGCAGCGGACCAACTTCCGCCAGGGCTTCGCGGCGCTTATGGTGTCCTCCGCCGGCGACCTGGCAGCCGGACTGGCGCTCGGGTTCATGACCGGGACCTTGGAAAGGTTCCCCGGACTCATCGTCCTGGTGCCGGCCGCCATCGGGATGAGGGGCAACATCTTCGGCGCTCTCGGGTCCCGTCTGGGAACCGCGATCCATACCGGCGAGTTCGAAGGCCGGGTGGAGAAACGCAACGTCGCCGGCCAGAACGTCATGGCTTCGGCCGCTCTCACTCTCTACGTGTCGATTGCCCTCGCGGTACTGGCCAAGGAGGTGGCCCGCCTGTTCAACGTGGAGACAATTCCGCTGTCCCACTATGTGACCGTTTCCGTGATCGGGGGCCTGCTTTCCAGCCTGGTGGTACTGGCCATCACCTTGTGGGTCGCCACCATGTCGGTCAGGCGCGAGTGGGACATGGACAACGTGGCGGCCCCGGTGGTCACCGCAGCCGGGGACCTGGTGACACTGCCGGCCCTGTGGCTGACCACGTTCCTGCTGCCCATGGGCCGCCTGCCGGACCTGGTATTCATCCTGAGCGTCCTGGCGGCAGTCATCACCTTGCTCTACCAGCTCCGCAGTAGAAACTACGCGGTCTCCCGCCGGGTGGTTCGAGCAAGCATCGCGGTGCTGGTCGTCGCCGGTCTGGTAGACGTGGTGGCCGGCCTCACCATCGAGAAGCGCCTGGAGAGCTTTTTACTCTATCCCGGCCTGCTGGTGCTGATCCCACCGTTCCTGGAGGATGCCGGGGCGCTTGGGGGGATCCTGTCGGCGCGGTTATCCTCCAAACTGCATCTGGGGTCGATTCCCGCTCAGGCGATTCCCAGCCGGCGAAGTTGGGAAGACATTTTCTTGACCTTTCTTCTGGGAGTTCCAGTGTTCCTACTTGTCGGCCTGAGCGGCACCCTCGTCTCGCAGGCAGTCGGCCTGGCTACTCCCGGTCTGGCACAGATGCTCGCCCTCACCATGATTGCCGGTGCCATTGCCACCACGGGGGCCGTATTTGTGGCTTACTACACGGCAATGATCTCGTTCCGCCACGGACTCGACCCCGACAACTACGGCATCCCGGTGGTCACCAGCTCCATGGACCTCATCGGCGCCGGGGCGCTCATCCTGTCGATGGTTTGGCTGGGGATAGCCGGTTGAACGAGCAGCCCCGCACGCTCAAGGCCATGCTGGCCCACGCGAAGGACACCTCCGAGCTGATGCTGGACCTGGCCTACGCCGGGTTGTTCTACGCCGACCGGGACCTGTCGGGTGAAGTGCTGGAGCTCGAGGAGGAGCTGAGCCGCCTGGTTCACCGGATGCGAGAGGTCTGCCTGATGGCATCCCGCAGCCCGCAGGACGCAGCCGGGCTGGCCTCGCTGATGCAGGTGATGTCGTCCATCGAGGTGATCGGCAACCAGGCGGTCGACATCGCCAAGATTGTGCTGGACTCCCTCGGCATCCCCAAGGAGCTCAGAACCGACCTGTCGCAGGCGGACGAGGTGATCGACCGGATGCTGGTCGGCGAAGGCAGTGAGCTGCACGGGCGCAGCGTCGACGAGCTCGAGAGCGCGGTCGAGGAGGTCCGCCTGCTGGCCATTCGCCGGGGATCCCGGTGGTTGTTCGACCCGGCCGATGAGGGCTTTCTTCAGGGGTCGGACATTCTGGTGGTCCGGGGGGATCCCGAAGGCATGCCGCAGCTGAGGCGCCTGGCCGGCATGGCCGCCAAGCCGGGTCCGAGCACCGACGAGCAGAGCTACTGGGAGCTGGACAAGGCGGTGGACGAGGTGGTCGACATGAAGGACCTGGCCGAGGCCGCCGTCGGGCTGGCGTACGCCGCGGTGCTGTTCGACGACCGTGGGCTGGCTGCCGAGGTGGTGAGGATGGAGGACCGGCTGGACGGTATGCGCGAGAGTATCGAGTCCTGGGTGCTGGATGCGGCGGCGGAGTCCCGCAACCGTCCGGCGCTGCGGGGCCTGCTCCACCTGGCGGTGGCTTCGGAGAACATCGGGGATGCCGCGCAGGCAATGGTTTGGCTGATCGAGCGGGACGAAGAGCTGCACCCGGTGATCGCCGAGGCGCTGGGGGCCGCCGAGGACGTAGTCCAGGGAGTCACGGTTCACGAGCTGGCGCCGGTGGAGAACAAGTCGCTGGGCGAACTCGATCTGAGGGGCATGAACCCGCTGGCGTTCTCCCGCCGGGGCCGGTGGATCTACCGGCCCCGCGGGCGGACGATCCTGCAGGCCGGCGACCGGCTGATCCTCATCGGGCCGTCGGACGCCGTCGAACACCTGGAGCACCTGTTCGGGGACGAGGGAGCAGAAGACTAGCCGGCCGTCCGCCGTTTGCTTCTATTCCTGCGGCGGCTCTTGGTCTTCCGGGCCGCTGTGCGGCCGCTCGTCGGCAAACAGGCCGAGAGTCGCTTCGATGGTTTCGCGCCGGCCCACCAGCATGACCTGGTCCCCGTTCAGGAACCTGGTGGTCCCGGTGGGAATCATCGCCTGGTTACCTCTTCTGACCAAGGCAAGGAGCAGGTCGGGGGCAATTCGAGATCGACGATGCGTTTCCCAATTGCCTGCAAGTTCTCCTCCAGCTTCACCTCCAGGACATCCTGGGCCGGCATCAGGCGGATCTCGCTGGGCGGGACGTCGGCGGCCGGCGCCTCCAAACCGAGCCACCGGGCGACCCGGGTAAGCGTGGTTCCCTGGGCCAGAGCCGACGTAAGGACGATGAAAAAGACGATGTTGAAGATGTAGTCCGCCTGGGTGATCCCCGCCAGCAGGGGGAAGGTGGCGAGGATGAGGGGCACTGCTCCCCGCAGCCTCACCCACGAGATCAGCAGGCGAAGCCGTTCCCCCCGGCGGCCGTGGTCCCGCATAGGCGGGCAGCTCCATGCTGAGGGTCATCACCGGGTAGAGGCCGTCGTGCTCCAGCCGCACAATACCAGAGCGACCACACCCAGCGACTGGCCGCTCCGGCTGGGCCCGAGAACCGGCCGGTCCGGGTTTTACACCCTACCCACTCGAGACGCCGGCACTAGACGTCCAGGATCAGCGTCACCGGACCGTCGTTCACCAGCGACACCTGCATGTCCGACCCGAAGCGTCCCTGCTTGACCCGCAGGCCCAGGGCCTTCAACTGGTCGGCCAACTCCTGGATCAGCGGCTCGGCCACCTCTCCCGGCGCCGATTTCACAAACGACGGCCTGCGGCCCTTGGACGTGTCGGCCAGCAGCGTGAACTGCGACACCACCAGGATCTCGCCCCGGATGTCCAGCGCCGACTGGTTCATCTTGCCCTCCAGGTCGGCGAAAATGCGCAGCTCGGCGATCTTGCGCGCGGCCCTGGCCGCGGATTCCGGCGTGTCGTCGTGGCCGGCGGCGGCAAGGACCAGGATGCCTCGCCGGATCTCTGCGATCGACTGGCCCCAAACGATCACCGACGCGGAGGAGACCCTCTGAAGGACCAGCCGCACGCGGGGGCCTAGGAGGGAACTGCTCTGGGGGTGACCCGGCGGGCTTCGTAGACGCCCTCGACCCGGTTGACCATGTTGATGATGGTAAGCAGCTGAGAGGGAGCGGCGACCTCGAAGATGAACCTGATGATCGCGTGTCCGGCGCTAACGCTCATCGAGGCATTCAAGATGTTGGTTCCCGTGTCCGACACCGCGGCGGTCACGTCGCGCAGCAGGCCCGGCCGGTCCAGTGACTCTATCTGGATCTCCACCGAGAACGACCCCGACACCCGCGGGTTCCACTTCACCGGCACCAGCCGGGAGCCTCCCGAGCCCAGGGTGATGGCGTTGGGGCAGTCCGTCCGGTGAACCGACACTCCCCTGCCCCGGGTGACGAAGCCCATGATCGGATCCAGGGGCACCGGCATACAGCAGCGGGCCAGGTTGGTCCAGATGTCCGGGCTTCCCTCCACCAGCACCGCCGACGTGGGCTTGGCCCGCATCTTGACCGGGGCCGGAGCAACCATCTCGGCCTCCGGCTGTATCTGGTGGAGCCTGAGATACCGGCGTACCACGGTGTTGCCCGAGATCCTACCCTCCCCCACCGCCACGTAGAGTGCCTCCAGGCTGGGGTACTTCATCTCAATGGCCAGCGCTTCCAGCGATCCGTCGGCCACCATCTTTTGAACCGGCAGGCTGGCCTTGCGCAAGGACTTGGTCAGGTAGTCCTTTCCTTCGGCCAGCGCCTCCTCCCGGCGCTGGACCGTGAACCACTGCTTGATCTTCGTCCGGGCCCTCGGGGTGGCAACGATGTCCAGCCAGTCGCGGCTCGGCCCCCCGGTCTTGGAGGTGACCACCTCGATGGTTTCTCCCGACTGCAGCTGGTGGGACAGCGGCTGCAGCCGGCCGTCGACCCGGGCGCCGGTGCAGTGGTGACCCACCTCGGTGTGGATGGCGTAGGCGAAGTCGATCGAGGTGGCCCCCTTCGGCAGCTCGATCACCTCCCCCTTCGGGGTGAAGACAAAGACCTCGTCGGCGAACAGGTCCAGCCGCAGCGTGTCCAGAAACTCGACGTCGTCCTCTGTGTCCTGCAGCTCCAGCATCCGCTTCATCCACGCCGCCTGCCCCTCCGACCGCCGGCCGCCGGCGTCCTCCTTGTAGGCCCAGTGGGCGGCCACCCCCTTCTCGGCGGTGCGGTGCATGGCGTGGGTGCGGATCTGGATCTCCAGCGGCTTGCCCTGGGGCCCGACCACCGTGGTGTGCAGCGACTGGTACAGGTTGAACTTGGGCATCGCGATGTAGTCCTTGAACCGTCCCGGAATCGGCTTCCACAGCGAGTGGATGGCACCGACTGCCCCGTAGCAGTCCTTCAGGTCGTCCACCAACACCCGTACGCCTACCAGGTCGAAGATCTCATCGAACTCCCGGCCGCGGTTGGTCATCTTGTCGTAGATGGAATACAGGGTCTTGGGGCGGCCGCTTATATCTGCCCTGATGCGGACGTCACGCATCTTGTCGGTCACCTGGGCGATGACATCCTCCAGGTACTCCTCCCGGGCGGGGGCGCGCTTGGTGACCAGTGCGGCGATCTCGTCGTAGACCTTGGGCTGCAGCGTGGCGAACGCCAGGTCCTCCAGCTCGGTGCGCACCTCGGCCATGCCCAGGCGGTTGGCCAGCGGCGAATAGATCTCCAGGGTCTCGGTGGCCATGATCTCCCGGCGATCGGCGGCCAGCGGGGCGATGGTCCGCATGTTGTGAAGCCGGTCGGCCAGCTTGATAATCAGCACACGCATGTCCTTGGCCATCGCCACGATCATCTTGCGGAGGTTCTCGGCCCGCTCCTGCTCCTTGCTGCGGTACTTGATGCGGTCGATCTTGGTGAGGCCGTCGATGATATCTGCCACCTCGTCCCCGAAGATCGTACGCAGCTCCTGCAGTTCCAGCGAGGTGTCCTCCACCGAGTCGTGAAGGAAGGCGGCGATTATCGTAGTGGCGTCCATACCCTGTTCGGCCAGGATGCGGGCCACCCCGATGGGATGCTGGATGAAGTCCTCTCCGGACTTGCGGAGCTGTCCCTCATGGACCAGATGGGCGATCTCGTAGGCCCTGACCAGTCCCCGGGTGTCCGTCCTGGGGTGGTGCTCCTTCACCGTCCGTACTATGTCGAGGATCTCTTTGGGGACCGGAGCGGGTGAGGACTGGGGACGAAAGCGATAGAACACGCCTTTGACGCCCTGCGGCTTGGGATCCAGCACCTCGTCGGGGATGATCCTCGTAACGCCGTTGGGCGGGGGTGCGGGCTTCGGCGACACCCTGGATGCGGTCCTTGCCGCCGTCTTGGCGGTGGTTCGCGGTTTGGCCGGTTTGGCGCTAGGAGTGCCGGCCGTATTTTGGCCGTTGCGGTCCAGAGCCCCTTCGGGGGCTTCTTCGGCAGCCCTGCCCTTCTCGGCCAGTAGAACCTCCTGAACCCGTCCAACGTGCCTTTAACAGGCTCACCCCATTAAAGCACCTGCATCAGTCGTCTCCGTTCGGCATTTGCCGGATCCACCGTTGACGTGGGACGAGGCTTTGGTAAGGTGGGGTCAGGCCGGTCGTCACATCGGCCTCTCTGCGATTTTCGTCGCCAATCTGATAGCACCAGTCCTGAGCGAATTTTCGCGCCGCAATAGTTGTTCAGATCAATAAGGAGCCCTCATGAGCGCCGACGACCTGACCACTAGGACGATACTGGTTGCCATCGCGTTGATGGTGGGCTCGATCTTTCTGGGATTCCTGATCCGCCATCTGCTGGTACGCAGGCTCGCCAAGCGAAGCACCATCCAGGGCAGCCGGGCCGACGTCGTCCTGTCGGCGATGTCGAAGGGGATCCTCGCGTGGTTCGGGCTGGCGGGCATCTACGCTGCGGTGATAGTTCTTCCGTTCGAAACCGCTCTCGATCACATCGTGGGCAAGCTGCTCCTGGCCGTCGCGATCCTGGTCGGGACACTGGCTGCAGCCCGCGTGACAGGCGGGTGGGTGGGATTCTCCGCCTCCCGGCACGAACGGCTACCCGGCGCAACGTCGATCTTCTCCAACATTGCCAAGGTTGTTGTCCTAGCCGTCGGGTTGCTCGTCATGCTCCAGACCCTTGGGGTGGCGGTGGGGCCCCTTCTTGCCGCCTTGGGAGTTGGAGGTCTTGCCGTGGCCCTGGCCCTCCAGGACACGCTGTCGAACCTGTTCGGCGGGCTTCAGGTCATTGCATCCAAGAAAGTGCTGCCCGGCGACTACGTCCTGCTCGACTCGGGCGAAGAGGGTTATGTGGAGGACGTCAACTGGCGTAACACGTCGCTGCGCAACCTGCGCAACAACATCGTGGTGGTCCCCAACTCCCGGCTGGCATCCGCCATTCTCACTAATTACTACCAGCCTGCCGCCGAAATGTCGCTGCTGGTCCCGGTGGGGGTCAGTTACGCCAGCGACCTTCATCTTGTGGAGGCGGTGACCAAAGATGTCGGGCGCAAGGTGATGGCCGAGGTGTCCGGCGGCGTTCCCGACTTCGACCCGATCGTGCGCTTTCACACCTTCGACGAGTTCAGCATCAACTTCAACGTCATCCTGCGAGTGAAAGAACACACCGACCAGTACCTGGTGCGCCACGAGTTCGTAAAGCGGCTACACGACCGCTACCGTGACGTCGGCATAGAAATTCCGTTCCCCATCCGGACCGTGATCTCCCGCAACGGGTCGGATCCCAGGAACGACGGGACAGGTCCCCGCCGCGACGGCCTGGTCAAGGCCGGCGCCGCCGACTAGGCCGCCGGCCCGTCGGGGACGGCGGGTTACCTGACCAGCAGCGCCAGGCAGGTAGGGCCGGCATCGGCCCGGATGAACTCCTGCAGGTCAGGGCGGTGCAGGGTCATGCCCTCCTTCTCCAGTTCTTCGTGGACCTCGTACTCCCCGGACGCGATCACGTGCTCACCGATCACCAGCACATTGCACGCCTCCAGCGGGCCTTCCCAGACCGGCAGGGTGTTCACGGTGTCGAAAGCCTCGTGATCCAGGACCTTAGGTAATCCCATTACCAGATCGTCGTTGATCACCGACACCGCGGTCGAAAGGTGCAGCGCACCTTTGGGCACGTCGACCGGCACCACCTGGTAGCCGAGCGGCTCGGCCCATTCCTGCAACGAGTCGATTCCCGCGGTGCTGGTGCGGCGAGAACGCCCCACGAGCAGTCGCTTGCCCAGCACGACGATGTCGCCCCCCTCGAGCGTGCCGGGCGGAGGAACCGAGCTGATCGTCTCTACCATCGGCCTCAATGCCTTCGCGATGGATGTGGTCTCACCGCGCCGGGTCGGGATACCGGTCCGCGCAATAAGCGCATGGCCGTCAATGACCACCGCCGTGTCCTGGGTGAAGCAGGAGTCGGGATAAAGCTCCTCTCGGCTCAGCTCAACCAGCTTGCCCACCAGGTCCTCCAGGACGTAGCGGTAGTTCTCGTGCTGCCGCCGGGCCTTGGCCGGGTCGATCTTGTCCCGGTCCTTGTGGTTGGAGACGGCCCGGAAAAAGGAGTCGCCGGGCGGGCGCACGATAGCGTAACGGGGCTTTTCCATAAGCAAGACTGTACCGGGGAAACGGGCTACTTACGCCCGTACAGGGCCCTTCGCCGGCTGTACATCCGCTGGGCCGCCAACGCCATCATGGTTGCCACCAGGCCGGCGGCAACAACCAGCCAGGCCGAGACGCCGTCTTCGTCCGCCGCTTCCCCTTCCACCGTGAACTGGCTGCTGGCCAGCACCCGGCCGTCCGGACCCAGGGAGACGAGGCTTACGGGAATGTCGCCCGAAACATCCACCGGTATGTCCACCTCAACCCGTGACTGGTCGGCAACCTCTATGGGGTCGCTGGAAGGTTCGCCGTTAACCCGGACCTGAGCTTCCGATCCGGCGCAGTCGGTCACCGCCGAAGGCGCCCAGTTGATCACCACCGATGCAGTGGTTCCCGGCGCCCCGGAAGCCGGAGCTATCGACATCGATTCAACGGATAAGGGCTGCAGGCAGGCCGCCGGGAACCACTGCATCGGTGG